>Ga0105240_10000619_pt1 | contig 65840 bp, 50 predicted proteins | sample KBSC54metaG_FD_80426 | JGI IMG/M metagenome (GOLD analysis project Ga0105240, IMG submission 80426) | Corn rhizosphere microbial communities from Kellogg Biological Station, Michigan, USA - KBS C5-4 metaG | ecosystem: Host-associated > Plants > Roots > Rhizosphere > Soil | place: Michigan, USA... | reverse complement strand
CTCTTTTCATGCAGCTCCCTATAGGTGAGATGCGCTCCCTCATAGACAAGGGCGACATGATCGGGTGTTCTTTTCGCCTGCTCTTCAAACAGCTCAGCAATCGTCTTATCCCACGGATACTCCCTCCCTGTATCGTTCCAGTCATAGACGATCCGCTCATATTCTTCAGGGGGGAGAACAGAATATTTTTTAATAAATATTTGTTTACCGCTGATGAACTCATCGATAGCCCTTTTAAACGCGCCTATAAATTGTTGGATCAAATTTGGATCAAAGAGTGCTTTTCTGTATTCCAATTTGAACTTTATCCCGGAAGAATGATCATCGTATGACAATCCAATTTCATAAATGCTGTTCCTGCTCCAGGAAATATCCACCGGCAAAGAGGTCAAACCCTGTAATTCGAAGGGGACGACATTCAGATAGGTCTGCGAAAATCCAATATTAACAACATCATTCGTTTCGCCTTGATTATATTTTCTTTGATCCCGTATAACATCGGCAAGAGAATATCCCTGATACTGCCTGGCAGCCTTACGCTGAACAGTCAATAGGTCTATGAGCTCGTCTACCGTATCGACACGATCCAACTCAAATTTCATAGGGATGTTGTTGACAAAACATCCGGGCACCTCCTTGAATTCTTCCAGGCGTGTGTTTACAACGTAGCTAAAGATGAACTTCTCTTTATTAATAAACTTTGATAAAACCAACCCGTACAAGGCGGATAAAACGATAAACACGGTAGACCCGTTTTGCTCTGCATACGTCCTGAGTTGCCGGGTCTGATCATCACTTATATGGAAATAAAAAAACTCGCCTGTTTTATCCGCCAGCAGATTGTCAAGGTTGACAGCTTCTGCATCCGGCTTATAAGGCAGGTTTGTACGCAATGGAACATCTGAAATAAGATCCAGCCAAAACTTTTTACCTTTACTTTTATACTCCTCGTTTAATTTTCCTTTTTCAACTTCTACTGCCGGCACAAAAGCTCCGCTGCTATACATGGATATTTTTTCTCCACTGTAAATCCGGTTATAATCATTTTGAATCTGACGAAAAAACTGCAACATCGAGACAGCATCACAAATAATATGATGGGCAACAAAAAAGAAATAAAATTCATGAACATCCTTCTCCTTACTCTTTAGCAAATAAATTCTAAATAGAGGCCCTTTTGTCAGGTCAAAAGGCTCATAAAGCAGCTCCTGTATTTGTGATTGTATTGGCGCTGTTGCATCAAGACTCGTTTCCCGGTAAAGATCATTTATGGAAAAGTCGCCATAACAGCAGCTCTCGCCATCTTCAGAATATTTCGCATGGACAATCTCATTTCGTTTTATGAATGCTTCACAAGCTTTCTTTAATGCTTTTTTATCGGGCTTACCTGTCAGCTTATTTATCAATGATAAATTGTATGTACTTTCCCTGGGTGCCAAAGCCCATTCCAAAAAGAATGTCTTTTGATACTCGGAAACTGGTAAGCGCCTGAGGCTCTTCGCACTTTGTTTCATAACACGTTACTCACCAAGGTATTTATATGTGTACAATCATCTAAATGCATAACCTGGCTGGCAGAAATATCAACCGACACCGCACTATGTAACGCATCGATTTGAACGACCAGCCGCTTGCTCCCATTCTTCCTTAAAAGAATACCTTCAGCACCGGTGAAAGGACCGGCTATTATTTTTATCTGCATCCCCTCATTGTATCGTTCGTTGGTTACTTCCACAACCCCCGACAGCATTTTTTTTAAGGAATCGATAAGGGTATCCGGGACAGTAGCCGGCTTTCCGTCGAAGCTGACGTATCGTACAATCTCTTTTATTTGCAATACCGAAAATCTATCGGGCGGTGAGATTTGAATAAAAATGTAATTGGGAAACAATGGCACCTCTAGCTTTTTCTTACGGTCGCTCCAATTCCTTATCACCATATGAAGGGGCAGAAAAGATGAATACCCCATAGACGCCAGTTTGGAATGGATCTTTCTTTCAGCTTTCGGGAATGTATAGGCGATATACCATTTTTTCAGGCTAATGTCTTCATTTTTACGGACATCCAAATGAATTCGATTTTCCATATATAAGGTTTGTTTTAAGGAATACGATTTCACGTCCAAGTGTCGGGACAAGTTCATCAGGTGCTTTGAGGGAATAACAACCCTCCCCCTAAATAATTGATCTTTAACGGTTAATAACAATTCGAAATATCCTGTAGATAGAGGAGATAAAAGAGCTTCGCCAAACGAAAGTCACATAACTTCCATGTACTGACGACCGAACCGAGTCACTTAGTATGAATAAATTGCCTTCTAAGAAGCTTTCAAAGGGTGGGAAAATTTCCTTGGAGTAAAATCATTTAATTAAAGTCTGGTATGACTTTATAGGTAGAAGACGAATATAACTAAGTATTATTTTTATTCCAAATTTTTTCTTCCTATGAACATTATGATAACAGAGAAATCGATCAAAATTTCATAATTTAAACGAAGAATGATCGCTCGATTGAAATTTGAAAGATCAATTAACTTTATTTTATGAAAAATATCCTCGACATAATTATTATTGGTTACAATGAATTGCCTTTCGAGGATTATCGTGATACCCTTAAGGCATACGGTGAACAATCCGAAACTTATAGAGATCTCAGACTTAATTTTTTCGAAATTGGCGATAAAGCTTACACCTATGTAGATCTACTGAACAAAGTTTCCGGTGAAACTTATTTATCATGCGATATTCCCAATCTCGCAGCGCTATACCTTTCAAATTTTCTTATAAGAAGAGGGCTTCGGGCAGACTATATCAACCTCTTTCAGCAGGAAAAGGAAAGATTGCGTCAAATGCTTATGGAGGATCCGGTCTGCATAGCTATTACCACTACTTTTTACGTTACCAACTTCCCCGTCAACAATATGGTGGAATTTATAAGGGAATGCGCTCCTACAATTCCGATCATCATTGGCGGGGTCCTCGTCTCCAACCACTTCAATACTTATCAGCAGGATGAGTTCTTCCATGCCCTGGAGGATATGGGCGGTGATATATACGTATTGGAATCGCAAGGAGAACTTACTCTTTATAACCTGGTGACAGCGCTCAAGGAGAAAAGAGATCTTTCGGAAGTACCTAATCTTATTTACTTCGATGAAAACAGGAAGTTGGTGATGACCGCCAGGCAGCTCGAGAACAATTCAATTGACGATGAGGCGATCAACTGGACTCATTTCAAAGGATACACCCTGGGCAAAACATTGCAGACACGTACAGCCAGGAGTTGCGCTTTTGCTTGTGCTTTCTGCGGTTACCCCGAAAGAGGAGGTCCCCTTACGTCCGCAAAAATTGAAACGGTGGCACGGGAGCTGGAAAGCATGAAAGCTGTAGCCGATATTGAAAATGTCGTGTTTATTGACGACACTTTCAACGTACCCAAGGGCAGATTCAGAGAATTCTGCCAGATGCTCATCGATAGGAACCTCAATATAAAATGGTTCTCCTATTACCGATGTGACCATGGCGATGAAGACACCATCAAATTAATGGCAAGGAGTGGCTGTACCGGCGTGTTCCTTGGCATAGAATCGGGGTCGCAAAATATCCTCGACAAAATGAATAAGCGCGCTAAGATCACCAATTATCAGAATGGTATAAAACATTTAAAAGAGAACGGCATACTTACATTTGCGTCTTTTATAACAGGTTTTCCCGGAGAAACGGCTGCAACCATTCAGGAAACAGTTGATTTCATTAAAAACAACAAGCCTGATTATTGGCGTACTATGCTCTGGTATTGCGACCCATTGACGCCGGTGTACAAAACAAAGAAGGAAGAATTCAGTATAAAAGGAGAAGGATTTACATGGAAGCATTATACGATGAGTAGTATGCAAGCGGCAGATCACATTTTTGAGATCTTTCAAAAGATAAGTCCGGATGAATCTATATGGCTTCCACAATACTCCTTTGATTTTTGGATAATACCCTACCTTCTTGGCAAAGGTATTTCATTATCCCGGTTCAAGAGATTTATGCACCTGGCGCATCAGGCTATGCTGCTTGAGGTCGCAGTGCCTGATCCCGGTTCAAGAAGTGAAAGACAAAAGACGATCTTCAATACGATACGTCAGGAATTATTTCATACCCCGGTCATGCAGGAAGACGCCATAAATATTTTATAGAAAAAACAACAAATAATTATGAAAAAGGAATTAACTATCTTAATCGGCTGGTTCAGTGGAGCCGATGCCGAGAGGCAAAAGGTTTTCGAGGAAAACAGGAAGTCATTTTCCCATTATAATCCAGGTGTAGAAGTAATTACAGTCTTAAATACGTTTCAAAATATAATGCCGCAGGCTTGGCTTTGCAGCGATTTGCCATTTTTTTATTGGTATTTGGAAAATGGTAAAATACAAAATTCTGAACGCTATTTATTAGTTGAATGGGATTGCTGGTGTGATTCCAATATGAAAGATTATTTTAGCCGTGTATGGGATTGCCATTTAGTGGTTCCAAGCATAAGGTATCCGGAGCGTGACCACTGGCACTGGTTTAAAGATATTGACCAATTACCTGAACATTGCAGAGCTTTTGCCACAGGCGTAGTGCCCTTTTGCGGTATTTTATTGTCTAATAAAGCCATGGAAATAATTTCACCGGAGGTAACTAAAGATCAATATATGCAAGTGATCAGTGAATTACGCCTCGGCACAATTGCGACAATGCTGAATATTGATCCCGTTACAAATCCGGTCTGTAATCGGTCTCTTACATGGCAAGAATGTAGTCCGTTTGATGCGTCATATCGTGGGCTACATCATCCTCGGAAAAAACTTCAGTAAAACATTCTGATTTTTTCAATTTTTCCTTAATTTCGCGCAGTTTTTCACCCAAAAGAGGCGCAAAACGATTACATTTGCCGTCCGTACCATGGACCGGCCCCGGCCGAAAGTCCATCTACTGTCTCCGTAGCTCAGTTGGTAGAGCAGCTGACTCTTAATCAGCGGGTCCACAGTTCGAGCCTGTGCGGGGACACTGAAATTTAAGCACTTAGAGGTATAAAGCCGCTAGGTGCTTTTTTTATATACTTTCGTTAGATCACGTCCGCATCTTCATAAAAGAAAAATAAAACATGACAACCAAATCCTTATCACTCAAGATCTCCCCCACCATCGGCGCCATCACCGCCGAATATATCATTCCTAAGGGAACGACCAAAGCCATCATGACCCTCGCCCACGGAGCGGGCGCCGGTATGGATCATATATTCATGACAACCCTGGCAGCCTCGCTTGCCGAAGCCGGCATCGCCACCCTTCGCTTCAACTTCCCTTTCGCCGAACATAAAAAAGGCCGACCGGACACCCCTGCTGTGGCGCATCAAACCATCGCAGCAGCTATCACAAATGCGCATGAAACATACCCCTCCTTACCCCTTTTCGCCGCAGGAAAATCCTTTGGCGGACGAATGACCTCACAGTACCTGTCCGCCAATCCCCGGCCCGAAGTAAAAGGCATCATCTTCTTCGGATTCCCCCTGCATCCATCCGGCAAACCCTCCATCGAAAGGGCCGAACATCTAAAGGAGGTAAAGACAAAAATGCTTTTTATACAAGGAACCAGGGACGAGCTGGCCACATGGGACCTGATCACCGAAGTATGCACATCCCTCCCAAAAGCGAAACTCGTAAAGATAGAAGGAGCCAATCATATGTTTAAAGCCGGCAAAGTGGACACCATGTCGTTGATCACAAAGGCAACACAGGATTGGATAGAAAAGCTGATAAAATAACTACATCAGCGGCACCACCACGTTCCGCCGCCAGTCGAACTTAAACTCATCATCCGGCGAGGTCGGAGGCTTCGACCCGTCAAAATTGATGATGTAATAAGCTCCATGGATGAACTGCTTATCGACTGTCACTTTCAGATAGCCGGGATGGGTCGCTGTTGCCATAGAAAGGTGTTTTAGATGAAAAGATATAGATAGGGATAAACCCACCCAAGGGTGAAAACACGTTTTTTGTTTATCGTTGGTTAAAATCCGTAAATCCGCATCCCGGTCCCTGGCATAAATTGGCTGATGCAATTCCCCAAAGCCACCCTCGTCAGTCTCGCGCTCCTGTTAACCCTGCAGATATCAGCGCAGCCCAATCTCCATTATACCATCTCCATGGAAGACCCTGCCGCTCACAAATTCCATATAATATTTCGCTGCGCAGGCTTCGATGCCCCCATTCTCGATTTTAAAATGCCCGCCTGGATGCCCGGCTATTATCAGCTATTGGACTATGCCAAAAATGCCGGGAACTTCCAGGCCGTGGACAATAAAGGCCAAACATTACACTGGACGAAGCCTAATGCCAACACCTGGCGGGTAGAACATCCTGCCGGAGCAACGATCACCATCGCCTATGACATAACGGCAAACAAATCCTTCGTAGCACAACCCTGGCTGGACAGCACAAGAGCCTACATCGCCCCTACAGGCGTATTCTTATATATCGACGGATATTTGAAAGAGCCGGTGACAGTGGAAGTAAAACCCTGGCCGGGCTGGAACAAAATTGCCACCGGTCTGACAGCTGTACGACAAACCCCATACACCTACTTCGCTCCCGACTTCGACATATTATACGATTGCCCCATCCTGGCAGGCCGCCTGGAAGAGCTGCCCGCTTTTACCATACAAGGCATCCCGCATTATTTCACGGGCTATCAGCTGGGGGCATTCGATCAAAAACAATTCACCGAAGACCTGAAAAACGTGATAACGCAAGGGATAAACATCATCGGCGACATCCCTTATAAGAATTATACTTTCCTTGCCATCGGCAACGGTCCCGGCGGCATCGAACACCTCAATTCCACTACTGTCGGATTTTCAGGTGAGTCGTTAAAGACCCGCGATGGCCGGCAGCGGATGCTCTGCTTTCTCGCCCATGAATACTTTCATCACTACAATGTCAAACGGATACGCCCCCTCGCCCTAGGGCCCTTTGATTACGAAAGGGAGAACGAAACCGACCAGCTGTGGGTGTCGGAAGGACTGACCGTCTACTACGAATACATGATGGTACGACGCGCGGGACTGATGACAGGAGAAGAGCTGCTGCATCATTTCAGCTCCGATATCGCCGCCTATGAAAACGCCGCCGGCCATCTTTACCAGACCCTGGCCCGGGCCAGCGAAACCACCTGGTCGGAAGGACCCTTCGGCGGTAACAAGGACTCCTCTATCTCCTACTACCAGAAAGGACCTGCCGTAGGGCTCTTGCTGGACCTCGCCATCCGGCATTATACAAATAACAAAAAAAGCCTGGACGACGTTATGCGTACATTATACCACACCTATTATCAGCAAAAGAAAAGAGGATTCGCAGGCGAAGAGTTCAGACATACCTGCGAAATGATAGCCGGCACTGCGCTGACCGAAATATTCGATTATGTATACACGGTAAAAGAGCCCGACTATGCCAAATACCTGGCGTATGGCGGTCTGGGTATCGATCTGGAGCCGAAGACGTCCTCCGACGGAATGACCCGGCAAAGTTTCCGTATCTATCCGCTGCCGCAGGCAGACGCATTACAGACCGCCATCAGAAAAGACTGGCTGAAAGATTAATTACTTACGAAGATGGGGTCGGATCCTGCGAAGGAACCACCGGCACTAAATAAACTTCAGCACTTCTGCTCCTATAGCTTCCGTCCCCAATATCTTATCGGCAGGCGTCTGGGCATCGGCGATGTCCCGGGTGCGCCAACCGGCCTTCAGCACTTTGTCCACGGCGCCGATCACGGCCTCGGACTCGGCCTTCATCCCAAAGGAAATATCCAGCAATAGCGCTGCCGACAGGATGGAAGCCAAAGGATTAGCCACTCCCTTCCCCGTGATATCATGCGCCGAACCATGGATAGGCTCATAAACACCTGTGCCGTCGCCGACGGAGGCGGAGGCTAGCATCCCCATGGAACCCGCTATCTGAGAAGCTTCGTCAGTAAGGATATCACCGAAAAGGTTGGCAGTGACTACTACGTCGAAACGACGAGGGTCCTTTATCAACAACATGGCCGTCGCATCCACAAACTGATGCTCCACCTCTACGTCGGGGTACTCCTTTGCCACTTTCTGGACTACCTCCCTCCAAAGCCGGGAAGTCTCGATCACATTCGCCTTGTCCACCGAACACAATTTCTTACGACGGGTACGCGCTGCCTCAAAAGCCTTGCGTGCAATACGCTCCACTTCATACCGGCTGTATTCGGCTATATCATAGGCAGTATCTCCATTGTTCTTACGGCCTTTCTCGCCGAAATAAATATCCCCGGTCAGTTCGCGAAAGAAAAGAATATCCGCGCCTTTCAATATTTCAGGCTTGATGCTGCTGGCGCCCAACAGCTCATCGAATAATTTGATGGGACGAAGATTGGCATACAGCCCCAGCTCCTTCCGCATTTTCAGCAAACCCTGCTCCGGACGGACCTTCGCCGAAGGATCATTGTCATACTTCGGATGACCTACGGCGCCGAACAGGACGGCATCCGACTTACGCATCTTCTCCAGCGACTCGTCGGGCAGCGGGTTACCTGTGGCCTCTATAGCCACATGCCCGATCAACGCTTCATCATACGTAAATGTATGCCCGAACTTCGCGGCGATCCTGTCAAGAACTTTTTTTCCGACTGCCGTTACTTCCTGTCCTATTCCGTCTCCCGGAACGATTAAGATATGCTTCTTTGCCATTCGATGAATTTATTAAGCTTAAATTAAGTTCAGCATTTTCTGGGTGGCCTTGATGGCGGAAACAGTCTGGTCGCTGTCCAATCCCCTTGTTTTGAATTCCTTGCTGCCCGTATTCCAGGTGATGATGGTCTCGCAGAGCGCGTCGGTCTTACCACCCGGTGGGATGCGTACGGAGTAGTCGGCCAGCGTAGGCAGATCCTGTTTTTGCTTTTTATATACTTTCTTCAGCGCATTCATAAAAGCATCGTATTGCCCATCCCCCTGCGCATGCTCTTCAAATACAGCTCCATCGATGGAGACCTTCACCGTCACAGAGGGATGCAGGTTCTTGGAATGCGTGAGCACGTAATTTTCTATTTTCACCTTTTCGTGAATAGCCTTGCTGTCAAGGATATCTGAAATGATATAAGGCAGGTCGGCCTGGGTAACCACTTCCTTGCGATCACCCAACTCGATGATACGCTGGGTCACGAGCTTCAGGTCCGGCTCAGACAGCTGGATACCCAGCTGCGCCAGGTTGTTTTCGATGTTGGCCTTGCCGCTGGTCTTGCCCAGGGCATATTTACGCTGACGACCAAAACGCTCAGGCATCAGGTCGCTGAAATACAGTTTGTTCTTTTTGTCCCCGTCGGCATGGATGCCGGCCGTCTGTGTAAATACATTCTCTCCTACAACAGGCTTGTTGGACGGGATACGCACCCCGGAGAATGTCTCCACCAGCTTGCTTACCTTGTATAAGGAGGCTTCGTCCACCGACGTCTTTACAGAAGGAAGGAAATCATTCAGTACTGCAATAGCGCTGGCCAGCGGCGCATTGCCGGCCCTCTCTCCCATCCCGTTGACGGTGAGGTGAATGCCGTGAGCCCCTGCTTTTACGCCTTCCAGCACATTGGCCGTACCCAGGTCGTAATCATTATGGGCGTGGAAATCAAAATGAAGTTCGGGATAGCGCTGGACAATAGCACCAATATACTCGGTCACCTCCGAAGGTATGAGGATGCCAAGGGTATCCGGCAACATTACCCGTTTGACAGGCAACCCCTTCAAAAAATCAAGATATTGATACACATACTCCCTCGAATGACGCATGCCATTGCTCCAGTCCTCCAGGTATACGTTACATTCCAGCCCTTTCTTCTTACCCAATGCGACGACAGCCGCCACCTCTTCGAAATGCTGTTCAGGTTTTTTCTTCAGCTGGTGTGTCAGATGATTCAGGGAGCCCTTGGTCAGCAGGTTCATCACCCTGGCGCCTGCCTGCTGCATCCATTTTATGGAAACATCCCCGTCCACAAAGGTCAGCACTTCTATCCTTTGCAGGAGGTCATTCTCTTTCGCCCATTGGGTGATCGCCTTTACGGCAGCCAGCTCACCTTCCGACACACGTGCCGACGCTATCTCGATCCTGTCTACCTTCAGCTCGGTGAGTAACAATTGGGCAATCGTCAATTTCTCCAACGGAGAGAAAGAGACGCCGCTGGTCTGCTCACCATCCCGGAGGGTAGTATCCATTATTTCAATATAGCGCGATGCAGGGGACATGTCGGTAAGGGAATTTTAATAGAGGCTCTTCACCGCGAATGAGCGGATTTCGTCCTTCATGGACTGCAGATAGTCGATGTCGTCATATCCGTTCATGAGGTTATGTTTCTTATAGCTGTTGATCTCGAAAGACTCGCTTTCCCCCGTTGCCAGGATGGTGATGGTCTGGTCCGGCAGGTTCACTTCCAGTTCTGTATTCGGGTCTGCTTCGATAGCCCGGAAGATCTTATCCAGGAAAACAGGGCTCACCTGCACAGGCAATATGCCGATGTTAAGCGAATTGTTCTTAAAAATATCGGCAAAAAAGCTGGACACTACACAGCGAAAGCCATAATCATAGATGGCCCACGCCGCATGCTCGCGGCTGCTGCCGCTGCCGAAGTTTTTGCCCCCTACCAGAATCTTACCCGTATAAATGGGATTATTCAATACGAAATCCTTTTTGGGGGTATTGTCCGCATTATAACGCCAGTCCCTGAAAAGGTTATCGCCAAAGCCCTTGCGTTCCGTAGCTTTCAAAAACCGGGCAGGGATGATCTGGTCAGTGTCCACATTCTCGATGGGCATGGGGACGGCAGTACTCTTCAATACAGTGAATTTATCGTAAGCCATAATTTAAGTTTAATCTACCATCAATGTTCTCGGGTCCGTCACTACGCCTGTCACGGCTGCTGCAGCCGCCACCAGGGGGCTCGCCAGCATCGTCCTCGCGCCGGGACCTTGTCTTCCTTCGAAGTTGCGGTTGCTGGTGCTCACCGCATATTTACCGGCAGGGATCTTGTCGTCATTCATCGCCAGGCAGGCGCTGCATCCGGGTTGACGCAGCTGGAAACCCGCTGCCGTCAAAATATCCAATATGCCTTCTTCCCTGATCTGCTGCTCTACGATATGGCTACCCGGAACGATCCAGGCAGTGACATGGTCCGCTTTCTTACGGTTCTTTATGATAGAGGCAAAAGCGCGAAAATCTTCGATACGCCCATTGGTACAGCTGCCGATGAATACATAATCCACCTTCTTACCCAGCATCGGCTCATCCTCATGAAAACCCATGTAGTCCAGGGATTTTTCATAGGTGGCCTTGCTTCCGCCGGCTGCCTGCGCCAGGGGAATATGTTGGGTAATACCCATCCCCATCCCCGGGTTGGTGCCATACGTGATCATGGGTTCGATGTCGGCTGCAGAGAAATGGTGCTCTACATCGAAAACAGCGCCTTCATCCGTCTTCAACGTTTTCCAATAAGCAAGGTCCCTGTCCCAGGCGGCTCCTACAGGCGCTTTGTCCCGTCCTTTGATATAGCTGAAAGTGGTCCCATCCGGGGCGATCATACCACCGCGGGCGCCCATCTCGATGCTCATATTACAAACGGTCATACGACCCTCCATGCTCATGTTCTCGAACACCTCGCCGGCAAACTCCACAAAATATCCTGTGGCGCCTGCTGCCGTCAACCTCGAAATGATAAAGAGCACCACATCCTTGGGTGTAATGCCTTTGCCCAGCTTGCCGTCGACCTTTATCCGCATTTTCTTTGGCTTGGGCTGCATGATACATTGGGAAGACAACACCATTTCCACTTCGGAAGTACCGATGCCAAAAGCAATCGCGCCAAAAGCTCCATGGGTGGAAGTATGAGAGTCTCCGCAAACGATGGTCATGCCGGGAAGAGTGATCCCGTTTTCCGGACCGACGACATGTACAATGCCGTTCTTGGGATTGCCCAGGCCCCAGTGGGAAATACCGTATTTGGCGGCATTCACTTCCAGCGCTTTCAGCTGATTGGCAGACAACGGGTCCTGCACAGGCAGGTGCTGGTTGATGGTTGGCGTATTATGATCGGCCGTAGCAAATGTCTTTTCAGGGAACATCACCTTCAGATGCCGTTGCTCCAGCCCCAGAAAGGCCACTGGACTGGTGACTTCATGGATAAAATGGCGGTCGATAAAAAATACATCAGGACCACCCTGGATCTTCCGGACCACATGCGAGTCCCATACTTTGTCAAATAATGTAGCGGGTGAATGGCTCATTTTCCAGAATTTAAAGAAGTTGCAAAATTCTTAAAAAACATCCATATAATAAGGTTTTTTGCTGAATTTCTTCAAAACGAAACCAGCAGCCTGTAAAGGTACGCCGTTTAGCTTATATGACGACCAAAGGTGATGGTGGAAAGACCGGACATTTTACAGGACGGTCAATTGTGTATCCCGGTATGGTGCAAGCAGCGGATTGTCAGGCGACAATTCCGTAAAAAGATAATGGATAGAAGAAAGATCGCAGACTTTTATTCGTTGCGCCGTGTCGAGCTTTTCAGCAATGGTTACCACCGCCGCCTTCTGGGAGCTCCGGATCATCGCCTTTATCACCTGCACCACTTCCCAGTCGGAATCCGTAAGCCCATTCTGCACCGAAAAAGCATTTGCCCCAATGACACAAAGATCTACCCTGATGTCCGCCAGCTGGAGAATAACACTGGCTCCTGTATGTAAATTCGAATTCTTCGCCAGCCTGCCCCCGATGGTCACCACTTCCAGGTGCTCATGCTGCGCAAGCGTCAGCGCCACCTGCGGACTCAGGCAAAAAAAAGTGGCATGCAGGTTATCCGGTATCTTTTTCGCGATCTCGGTAATGGTAGTCCCTCCCTCGATAAGGATGGACATATTATTTTTAAAAAAGGGAATGATCTTGCCGGCAATGACCTGTTTGGCTTCCAAAGCATAGACTTCATGCCCATCTCCGAATGGATAATGAAATGCCTTGCTCATGGCGCCCCCATGCACTTTTACGATCACCCGCTCTTCCGCCAGCTCCCGGAGATCCCGCCGGATGGTATCCTCGGACACATTCAATAAAGCACTCAAATCCGCGGATAACACCTTGTTATGAAGGTTGATCTCCCGCATTATTGCTTTTAAACGCTCTTCTCTTAACATATTTGAGCAAAACTAAGCCTTTTCTGCACGAATCTTCCTATTTTAGTTAACCAAACACGTACAAAAACGCACCCATGGTCAAAATTACCGAACACCCTTCCCCCTACCGGCACCTGGAGAAGATGTCCATAGAAGAGATCACTGCACATATCAATTATGAGGACAGCACAGTCCCCAAAGCCATTGAAGCGGCATTGCCGCAGATCAACCGGCTGATAGCCGCAGTAGTGGACAAGTTAAAAGCCGGAGGCAGGCTATTTTATCTCGGCGCAGGCAGCGGAGGCCGGCTCTCCGTGCTGGATGCTATCGAGCTGCCGACTACCTACGGCATCCCCAAAGGACAGGTAAACGTGATCCTGGCAGGCGGTGTTCACCGTCTCATAGAAGCCCGCGAAGAAATGGAGGACAATGTGGACGAAGGATGGCAGCAACTAAAAGACTTCCAGGTATCCCCCAAAGACATCATCATCGGCATTTCTGCCAGCGGCACTACCCCCTTTGTCCTCGGTGCCTTAAAGACAGCCCGCGCACACGGTATAACCACAGGCTGCATCGTCAGCAACCCAAACGCGCCTATCGCCGTCTTCGCCCACCTCCCCGTGGAAGTGATCACCGGTCCGGAATTTATCTCCGGCAGCACCCGCATGAAATGCGGCACAGCCCAGAAACTCATCTTTGACATGATCAGCACAACCGCGATGATACAGTTGGGAAGAGTGGAAGACAACAGGATGATCAACGTAGCCCTCATCAATGACAAGATCATTGACCGCGGCGTAAAAATGTTGATGGAAATGGCCTCCATCGGCGATTATGCAACAGCCAAAAAGATACTCCTGGAATATGGAAGCGTAAAAAAAGCCGCCGACCATATCAACCAGGGCCAAATATGAAACCCATCGTCATCATCGGCGTGCTGTTCTCCGTCTTTGGTTTCGTCACCTGGCTGGGCTCGGTGCTGATCCCTTATTTACGTATCGCCTGCGAGCTGAATAACCTCCAATCCTACCTGGTCGCCTTTTCCTTTTATATTTCGTACATGGTGATGGCCATTCCTTCCGGCTGGGTATTGAAAAGGACAGGCTACAAGACAGGTATGTCACTGGGCTTGCTCATCATGGCACTGGGAGCTCTTTTGTTTATCCCCGCGGCGCTCACCCGGATGTATAGCCTTTTTCTCAGCGGGCTCTTCGTCCAGGGCACGGGTCTGGCCATCCTGCAGACAGCCTCCAACCCGTACATCACCATATTAGGTCCCCGTGAAAGCGCCGCCCGCCGCATCAGCATCATGGGCATCTGTAATGGCATAGCCGGCGTACTGGCCCCCATCATCCTGGGGGCCGTGACACTAAAAGATGCGGATTTCATCCAACAAAACCTCGGCCACCTTTCCGCCGCACAAAAGACAGCCGCGCTGGAAGCCCTGGCACACCGGGCCATCCTTCCTTATATCATCATACTGGCAACACTGGCGCTGCTCGCCGTGCTGGTATTCTATTCCGGTCTCCCCGAGCCGGACGACGATGGTGAGGAAACCCTCCCGGAGACCGCTACACAAAAAACAAGCATCTTTCAATTCCCTCACCTCCTGCTGGGTGTTATAACCTTGTTCCTGTATGTAGGCGTGGAAGTCATCGCAGGCGATACGATCATCAGCTATGGCGCTTCCCAGGGCATCGCACTTTCCACCGCTAAATTTTTCACCAGCTGTACGCTCATCAGCATGCTGGCGGGTTATATCATCGGTGTCATCTGCATCCCAAAATATATTTCCCAGCAACAGACCCTGACCCTATCCGCTATACTGGGTATCCTGCTGGCATTGGGGGCGCTATTCAGCAGCGGCACACTCTCCGTGGCGTTTGTCGCCCTGCTGGGGCTCGCCAACTCACTTATGTGGCCTTCCATCTGGCCCCTGGCGATCGCAGACCTTGGCAGGTTTACCAGGACGGGTTCTTCCCTGCTGATCATGGCCATCGGCGGCGGCGCAATTCTCCCCCTCGCCTATGGACGGCTGGCGGACGTTTTCAGTCCGCAACACGCTTACTGGATCGTCGTACCCTGCTATCTATGCATCTGGTATTATGCCATTGCAGGCCATAAGATCAGAGTTTGACAAAGCACTTGCCTTTTCCATCCTTTATCTCTATCTTGGGGCGACTAAACCGACATTAGTCTCACTCAGACCATGAACCGCAGGCCCGCAAAGACCTATCTTAAATATTATAGTCTTTCCTTATCTATATTATTGTTGTCCAGTAGTGTCTCCGCACAGCTGAATGCCCGCTTTTCCATGGACAGGACAGGCGGCTGCGCACCCCTGGTAGTCAATTTTACCAACCAGACCACCGGCGCTTCCGCCAATGCCGTCTACACATGGGACTTCGGCAACAGCAATACCTCTACCCTGGCCAACGCCTCGGCCGTCTACACAGACGAACAAACCTATACGGTGACACTTACCGTTACGGATGGTGGAAACACCTCTTCCAGCACCCAACAGGTGACCGTTTATAAACCTCCGGCCATCGCCGGCTTTTCCGTGTCTCCAGCCAAGACCTGTCTGGGCATGCCGGTGAACTTCACCGTCAACGCCACACCCGGCGACGGCGCCATCTCCAGCTATACCTGGGATTTCGGGGACGGCACCACCCAGCAGGGATACAGCAATGGGCAGCCTCACACTTACGGTATGGAACTAACGGCCTCCGTCAGCGTGACAGCCGTCAACACCTATGGCTGTCATACCACCCTTAGAAAAGCGGATATCGTAAAGATCATCCCTCCCCTGACAGCCGGTTTCTCCGCAGACAAGAGAGTACTCTGTCTGACCACCGACCCGATACAGTTCACCAACACCAGCTCAGGCCCGGGCGCCCTGGATTATCTGTGGGACTTTGGCGACGGCAATACTTCCACGCAGCAAAACCCAACCTATGTATTCAATAAAAAAGGAAATTATACGGTAAGCCTGCGCGTCCATAGTTCGGAAGGATGCACGGTCACCAGCACACAATACAATCCGATCAATGTCGCCAACTACGGCACTGACTTCACCACACCATCCCTTATCTGTGCCGGATCATATGTCACCTTTATCGCACAAAACACCGGTATACCCGACAACAGCTTTTGGGAAATAGACGGCTCCCCCTACTACAGCTACGGCAGCCTGGGCACCACATTCAATACCCTGGGCAATCATACCATTACCCTGAAAAATACTTTCGGCACCTGTTCCTCACAAATGACCAAACAGGTTTCCGTGAAGGATATCCCCCATATTACCCCGTTCACGATCGACGTCACGGGGAAATGCGGAGCGCCGGTAGCAGTAAATTTCAAGGACGCTACGCCCGGGGCCGTTAAATGGAGCTGGAATTTTGGATACTATTACGGCGGCGGCCCCGTCGGTACTGCCAGTACACAAGCTCCCACCTGGACTTATACGTCCGATGGTTCCTATGGCATCAACCTGCAGGTGACCAATGCCGACGGATGTACCAACGCTACCAACCAATACTTCACCATCTCCCGGCCCTGGGTCAATGTCTATACGGACCCGGGTGTGCTTTCGGCGTGCGCATCGCTCATCACTTATACTTTCCACACCAATTCATCGGAACCGGTCACGGCCGCCCAATGGGACTTTGGCGACGGGGGCACTTCTACCTCCCTCAACCCCACACATACGTTCAGTAACACCGCCACCTATACGGTAAAACTGAACTATACTACCCAAAACGGTTGTAAGGGGTCAGCGCAAGCCACCGTATACAGCCAGCCGCCCCCCACCCCGGCGATCATCAATACCAACCCATCGATTCCGGCCTCCTGTAATCAACCGTTGAAAGTAGACTTCACAATCTCGTCATCCGAACCGCTGACAACCACCAGGTGGACATTTGGGGACGTCAACAGCGGCAGTAACACGTCAACCCAGCCGGCACCCTCCCATACCTATTCCGCCGTCGGCAATTACATCGCCCAGCTGGACTATGTCACCCAAAGCGGCTGTAAAGGCACAGCCGTATCCAACATCATTGTCATCGACCCGAAGATCACCACGCTGGACTTCACCATGACGCCCAATCCTGTCTGCGGCAATAACACGGTGTCCTTCACCACCACACCCAATACCTTTAATATCAAAACCTATAGCTGGGATTTCGGGGACGGAGGCGGTTCATACGGCCCGGCCAACACTTCCCATAACTATCAGGCCGTAGGCACCTATACCGTAAAGCTATATGCGCGGAATGCAGGCGGATGCGACACGACCATGACCAAGACCATCACCGTAAAGCCACCCTTCCCACAGATATCCGGACAAACCAACACATGTGACGGCAACCGGGGAGACGTAAAATTCACGCAGACCTCTGTACAGGCCACCACCGTGCTATGGAATTTTGGCGACGGCTCAACGACCACTGTTCCCGGAAATCAAGCCGATGTGACACATAACTATAAGAAAACAGGTACTTACAACGTCACGCTGACAGCTACCAACGGTCAATGCTCCCTCATAGCCACCACCACCGTAAAAGTGCTGGTAAAACAAAGCCCGAAGATCACCGGTAACGCAGCCTCGGCATGCAGCAATACCCCCATCTCCATTCAAATAGCCCCTCTTGACAAAAATCCCTACCAAACTGATAATACCTACGATTACAATTATTATACGAGCTACAACATCGTAGGCGTACAGTACGGCGATGGCTCCGACTTCCACGGCAGCTGGAGCGATGCCTCTTCTTATCCTTATCGCTGGACCACTACTTACAATGGTAATATCACCAACTTCCAGGTTGGACAGAAAGGTATACGCTATATCCTTAAAAGCGGTGTCTTTGGCTGCCTGGATACCACCAATGTAATGCCGCTGGCCATCAAAGGCGCCGTGGGCGGGTTCAAGGTGACCGCTGATAAATTATGCTATCAGTCCCCCGTGACGCTGGAAGATACATCCCATTCCACACCCGACAACCCGATCCTTTCCCGGAGATGGGACTTTGGCGATGGACAAACATTCACCACCGATAAAGGAGGTAAGGTCAGCCATACCTATGCCAACCCCGGGAATTACTATGTCAACATGCTGATCACCGATGCCGGCGGTTGCTCATCGAATATCCCTTCTTCACAACCCGTCATTGTCAAAGGACCCAAAGCATCCTTCTACACATCCGGGACAGATGTACATCTCAATACAACGGTGTATTTCTACAATACCACAAATGACAATGGAAATACCGGTACGGTATATAACTGGGACTTTGGCGATGGCTCCACCTCCAATGACCCATATCCCTTCCACACCTATCCAATACCTGGCACATACGTGGTAAATATGAGAGCCTCCAATCCTTCGGTGCCCTGCGGCTCCACAGCTGCCCCCATAACCATCATCGTGAGGCCATTCAACTCTAACTTCAGCTTTAATACTTCCTATGTAGCAGGCAGCTGCCCGCCCCTGCTGGCATATTTTACCAATACTTCCTATCCCTATACCCATCTAAGCTGGGATTTCGGCGATGGCAATACAGTGGATGGCGTCATCAATCCAAGTCATGTGTATGAAAAACCCGGGAAGTATATAGTAAAATTGCATGTCGACACCTACAACGGTCTCTCCGGCGACTACATCGACTCTGTCATCATCCGCCGGCCGCAGATAGCTATTCCAAAGTTTCCGCCGGAGACCTGCATCGGGAACACAGTCACATTAAATTCCAGGGTCCAGGACGGAGCCTCCTATGTATGGGACTTCGGCGACGGCAGCCTCGTTCCCTCCACTGATGGAAATGCGGATCACAAATACGTCGCCGCAGGCGATTATAAAGCAACGCTCCTGGTTACAAACAATGCCGGCTGCGTCACCGACTCTACCCTGCCCTCCCTCGTAAAGGTCCGGGCCAACCCCATAGCCACCGTCTCACCCACCAACCCGGTGCTTTGTCTCGGTCAATCGATCTCTTTACAAGCCAGCGGCGGTACTTCCTACGAGTGGCAGCCATCCACAGGATTGAACAATCCTCTTATATCCAATCCCACGGCGGCGCCCCGGACCACCACCGATTATACATTGACGGTAACGGATGATATCGGCTGCCGGAATACACAACCCCTTACCGTAAAGGTTATCGAACCCGGCCATCTCGAGATCAGTCCAAACGTAGAAGTTTGTGACGGCGAATCCGTACAGCTGAATGCTACGGGCGAACAGGTATATAAATGGATCAATTTCACCGATGGGCTCGATCACACCGATATTCCTAACCCCATCGCCAACGCTCCCTACACCATCACCTATACAGTACGGGGCTCCGACGATCATTATTGCTTTGTACATGAAAAACCGGTGACAATCACCGTCCGCCCTCTGCCGACCGTAGATGCAGGACAGGACGTCATCGTACAGGCAGGATATGACGTCACCCTCAACGCCCAGGCCAGCGCCGACGTGACCAGTTTACGATGGACACCCGAAAAATACCTCAGCTGCTACGATTGCTCCACCCCACTGTGCAAACCCCTGGCCACTGTCCAATACATCGTAAAGGTCGAAAATCAATACTGCAAAGCTTATGACACGGTGGTGGTAGCCGTGGATTGCAAAGAAGCGCGTGTCCGTATCCCCAACGCATTCACCCCCAATAACGACGGCGCCAACGATGTCTTTATGCTCAATGGCATATCCATCGTGAGACATATGGTGATCTTTAGCCGCTGGGGGCAAAAAGTCTTTGAGAAGGATAATTTCATCGCCGGCGATCGGGCCTCCTGCTGGGATGGAACCTATAAAGGACAAAAGTGCGAACCGGGCTCCTATATCTATTTCATAGAGATGGAATGTCCCTCGGGAGGTGTTTTCAGCAGAAAGGGAAGCGTGGTGCTGATACGCTAGCTCACCATATTGCTATTTCGTCTCGCGTCCGGTCATTCAGCTCTTAGGCTGGTCGCCGGATTGGCCACCCCCGCTTTGATAGATTCATAGCTCACCGTGATCCAGGCGATGATCAGGGCTGCCAGCGGCGCCAGCGCAAAGATCATCCAGCTCACCTGCACATGATAGGCAAAGCTCCGCAGCCAGCTGTTCACCGCCCACCAGGACAAGGGAATGGCGATCACCGTGGCGACAAGTATCAGACGGGTAAAATCTGTCGACAGCAGGCGTAAGATATTGAAAAGCGAGGCGCCCAGCACTTTCCGTACCCCAATCTCCTTTGTCTTTTGTTCCGCCATATAAGCGGACAGACCATAAAGACCCAAACAGGAAATAAAAATGGCAAGAGCGGCAAATAAATTAAAGATGCTGCCCATCTGCTGTTCGCCCTTATACTGATTGGCCAGCTCCTGATCCAGGAAGCCGTAAGAGAAGGGATAGGTGGGATTCAGATCCCGGCTGATCTTACCCAATGCGCTGATCGTCGCCTCGGTAGCGCCCGGTTTCGCCCTGACCACCACCGTACCACCCCATTTGTTCAGCCGGATGACCATCGGTTCGATAGCCGTCTGGATAGGCTTGAAGTTAAAATCCCCCACCACTCCGATGATCGTCCCTTTCATCCCGCCAAAGGACAAGGGTTGTCCGATAGCGCTCACCGGCGTCATCCCCATGGTACGGGCCGCCTTCTCATTGAGGATATAATTATTGGAGTCCGCCTTGAATTCAGTAGAGAAAACGCGGCCGCTCAATAGTTTTGTTTGAAAAACATCAAAAAAATTCTCGCTGACATCCATCGAAGGAAAAACGATCTGTGTTTTGAGATCCTTACCCGGCCATACGACATCGACGGTACCGCTTACCAGGTCGGTAGGTAAATCTGATATCACTGCCCACCGGCTGGTAAATGGATTCCGCTGCAATTCAGTCCGCAATGCCTGCTGTTTGCCCCAGATATCACCCTTCATCGGCATATACAGCAGATTTTCCCTGTCGAACCCCAGGTTCTTATGCTTGATATAGGTCAGTTGATTATAAACTACCACCGTGCCGACAAGGAGTACGATAGAGACTACAAACTGCGCCACCACCAGTCCATTCCGGAACAAACGATTTCCACCCAGGGTCCGCAGATTGCCTTTCAGCACCTTTACGGGTTGAAAACCGGAAAGGAACAAAGCTGGGTAGGACCCGGAAAAAAGACCTGTAACAACGGCAATCCCCAGCAGTCCAAGCCATATCTTTCCATCCCACAAATGAATGGCCAGCGTCTTTCCCGCCAGCTGGTTGAACAACGGCAGCAGCAGGAACACAAGTCCGATAGCCGCCAGCAGGGAAAAGAAAGAGATAAGCAGCGATTCGCCCAGGAACTGCCAGATCAGCTGCCTTCTCACGGCACCGACTACCTTACGGAGCCCCACTTCCTTTGCCCTCCTGGCCGAACGCGCCGTCGCCAGGTTCATAAAATTGATACAGGCCACCACCAGGATAAAGATGGCTACCACAAAAAAGATGTTGACATATTGCGCATTGCCATGCATGGGCAGGTCGACCTGCAAACCCGAAGAATACAGGTGAATATCCGCGACCGGCTGCAGTTGAAAATTCACCTTTATCTGCTTATTATGCTTTTTAAATATTTCCTCCATCTGATGCTCCAGCCGGGCGAGGGTCACAGGCGTAGCTTTGAAATGTTTGTCCAGCACGAGATAACTGTAAAAATTAAAATTATCCCAGGTATGCAGGTTCTCCATACTGGGCATGGCCGACATAGGCAATATCACATCGAATTGCAGGTGCGTGTTGGAGGGAATATTCGCCAATACGCCTGTCACGACTACATTGTCGTCATTGTCCTTCCGCAAGATCTTGCCCAACGGATCATCCTGCCCAAAATATTTCCTGGCCGTCTCTTCCGTCAGCAGCACGCCATCCGGCCGCATCAACGCCGTACGGGCATCCCCTTTCACCAGGGGGAAAGAGAACACCTGCAAAAAAGTAGAGTCGGCATAGAACACCCGCTTCTCTTCGAACTTCCGGGTCCCGGCCTCAAAAAGCGCCGTCGCCGGATGACTGATCCTCACCGTGTTTTTGATCACAGGCATCTCCAACTGCAGGCCGCCGGGCATACCGGCCGGATTCACCGCCGCCCGGAAATCTCCCGCATTACCCGTGATACGGTAGGTGTAGGGGGCATCTTTATGCCACGTGTCATAGCTCCGTTCATTCTGCACCCACAGCAGGATCAGGATGCTGGAGGCCATGCCGATGGAAAGACCGGCGATATTGATAAAGGAATAGGCTTTGTGCCGCAGGAGGCTGCGCAAGGCAATCTTCAGGTAATTTTTGAGCATGGGATGACAGTATTGGCACTATAGGACGAAAAAAAGTGCCATTTTGTTACACCACTGGATATCAATATTCTATATTCCTGCAACCAATAAAACTGTCCGTTTTCGATACGCCGTTTGTACGGTGTTACCAGGTATATACCATCGCCTGCCCGTCATTCACACCGAACAGTAATCGCCGCGATCCAAGCTCCAGCATATTCCGCACATCTCCCCGCAACCGAAGACCGCTCGCCGGCTGAGCAACATACCTGAAATCACCCTTCCCATCGTTCAACAGCAGCGTCCCATGCCCTGCCCGGTAACGTCCAAAACGTATCCTCGTCCAGGCATTACCACCCGCCAGCACCAGGTCCTTGTGCCCATCCCCATTGACATCCACGGCAGCAATGGCATACACGGGAGCATACTGCGCCTCCTGCGGCAGCTGATGCAGGACAAAGCCCGAATCTCCCTTATTTTGTAACCATACAGTGGCCAGCAGATTCGCCTGTAAAGGCCCCGCATCCTTCAATTGCTCCGCATCGAAAAGCTCATGAATAGTGGCATCTGCATAATCATGATATTCTAAAAACTTTTTCTTCAAACCCGGCAGCTGTGTGGTGAGATCATCCCGCGAAGCAGCAGGATAAGACACGCCATTGATGTAATAACAAAAGACGGGATCGATGCTGCCGTTGTTGTCGAAGTCCTTGTAGTACAACGTTAGCGGCTCCTGGGCGCTGGCCTGGAACTGGTTGTTCAGCCCCTGGTTGCCGAGCACGAGGTCCGGCAACCCGTCTCCATCCAGGTCCGCCACTGCAATCCGGTTCCACCAGCCGGCGGAAGAGAAATGAATGTATTTGTCAGAGACGTCCTGCAGTTTTCCTCCTTTATTGAGATATATCTTTACGGGCATCCACTCGCCCACCATCACCAGGTCGGGCTTACCGTCCTTATTCAGGTCGATCCAGCAAGCGTCCGTCACCATGCCTGTATGCTCCAGCTCAGGCGCCATCTGCGGCGTGCCATCCGTAAAATGTCCCTTGCCATCGTTGAGCAGTATCTTACTGCCGGGAGCCAGCGGGTATTTACCCGGTATCACCCTCCCGCCGATGAACAGGTCCAGATCCCCATCTCCATCGACGTCTGCTGCTGTTACACAGCCGGCGCTGACAGGCCAGGCAGGCACGGCTCCCTCCGACTTTGTAAAATGTCCCTTTCCATCGTTGATGTATAAACGTCCCTGCAACAGGGGATCATTCTCTTCAAACTCATAACCGCCGCCCGCGACAAAAAGATCGGCGTCGCCATCCCCATCCGCATCGAAGAATGCTGCCGCTCCATCCTCTCCCAGGGAATCTTTCTCAATCCCAGGTTGTGGCGAAAGTCGCAGATCTCCCGCAGCCGATTGCAGATAGATATGTGCCGGATGCCCTTTCGATCCTCCCATAAAAACATCTTCCAACCCGTCCTTATTGACATCCGCCTTTGCCATGCAGGGCCCGCTGCGGGAAAGATAGTTCAGCAGCAAAGGCTGCCTGTCGAAATCGTTATAGTTATTCTCCACGTGAACAGGCCCGGCAGCAGCATGCATCAACACAGCACCGCCTTCTTTCACATACTGCCATTTCCCGCCCGCATCTTTCACCCGGACCTGCACCGCTTGGTCAGCCTTTACCTGCCGTAGCACCTGGTATCTGTCGTCCGGCCAGATGACGAGGATGGAATCCACCAGCGTATGATCCCCCAGCCCAAAATTCAGCACAGGGTCCACGGAAGACTGGAATCCCCTGACGGGGAATGCTTCCTGGTAAAATATAGTGTCCTTACAAAAAAGTCTGACCTTGGAACCGATGCCCGTACTATTGCCGGGTTCTCCTTTCAGCGCGATCTTCAGATAGTGCGCATTACGCATGGCACGTGCATTGTTCTTATAGATGCCTGCAAATTCATTGGTGTTATTGATGACCAGGTCCATAGCGCCGTCATTGTCCAGATCCGCATAGGCGGCGCCGGCAGAGACCGTTTTTTGAGTGAGACCCCATGCGCTGTTCACCCTGGCGAATCCATTGCCGCCCACATTACGGAAGAGATAGCTGGTGCCCGGGCTGGGCGGCATTTTGCTGATAGCTTCCTTGACGATGTCTTCCTTTTCTCCGCCGCCGGCATGCATCGCCTTGTCGGCGGAATATTTCAGGAAATCCATATCGGTATAATCCTTCACATAGCCATTGGTCACCAGCAGATCCTTATACCCGTCATTATCCATATCTGTAAAAAGAGGAGCCCAGCTCCAGTCCGTATTCGAAACTCCTTCCAGCTGAGCGACCTCGCTGAATGTGCCGTCCCCATTGTTCTTCTGCAGCATATTCCGGCTGTACTGATAATAGAAGCCCCTGTTGAACAGCTGCTGGAATTTATTAAAGTTCTCCGCACCGCTGTGCATCTTCTGCGTATGATTGTCCTCGGGCAGCATGTCCAGCGTCATCAGGTCGACCCACCCGTCATTGTTGAAGTCTGCCGCATCATTACCCATGGAATACAGCGAGGTCTGATCCATACAGTCGCTGAGCCGCTCGGTAAAGGTCACCTGCCCGCTGTCCCGGCCCGACCGCCCATTATTGATAAACAAATAATCGGGCTCGTTAAAATCATTGGAGATATAGATATCCGGCCATCCGTCATTGTTCAGATCGGAAACGGCCAACCCCAATCCAAAGGTCAGCACATCGGAGACGATGCCCGCCTGGGCCGTCACATCCGTGAAGACGGGATGCTTCAACTGTTCGTTCCAGTCATTCCGGTAAAGCTTGCATTCATATGCCGGCTGTCGTTCCTTTCGCCAGCCGGGGTTATCCACGGCCCCTGTAGCATACTTATGCAGCGAGTGATTGATAAGGAACATATCCAGGTCGCCATCCTTATCATAGTCAAAAAAGGCAGCCTGGGTGGAAAAACCCTGATCCGCCAATCCATATTCCGCGGCCTTTTCAGTAAAAGTGAGATCCCCGTTATTGATGTAGAGCAGGTTGCTGCGTCTGCCGGGATCATTGTCTGCCGATCGGCAGATGTATATATCCATACGCCCATCTCCATTGATGTCCACCATCGTGGCGCCCGTGCACCAGCCTTCCTGTTCCGCGATATGGCTCTTTTCGGTGATGTTCTCGAATTTGAAACCGCCCTTGTTCAGGAAGAGCCTGTTGTGCACCATATTCCCTGTAAACAGGATATCCGGTAAACCGTCATTGTTGATGTCCCCGATGGCAACACCTCCGCCGTTGTAGAAGTAGATATAGTTGAGGACATTGAGGGCCTCTCCGTCATACAATGTATTCTGAAAATCGATACCCGTCCTGTCTTTTTCCAACTGAGTAAAAAGGGTTTCCTGGCGGTTGCTGCAGCCGGCGATCAAAAGCACTGGCATTAGCAGCAGGCTCCGGTAACGGAGGAGTAAATGCATAGGTAAAAAATTAAGCTCCCACCTGTGAGGATGGGAGCTTTAAGGTAGTATAATTTTCTCTAATTCTTATCCCACCACAAGGGGGTCAGCACATTGTCGGGCCCGCCTAAGAGAGTTGTGCCGGTGGCGACGCCAGCCGCATTGTTCGATTTTTCGGAATCCAGGAAAGGTATCCGTCTGATCCATTGCGTGCTCGTATTCGTGATCAGGGGGTTATCCGAATTGACAACGGGATACAACGGAAGCACATGACTTCTCCTGTAGTCGGCCCATGCCTCCAAACCATCAGGGTAGAGCGCCAGCCATTTCTGGGTAGCTATCTGCTTTGCCTGTGTGGCGGCGTCGGCAGCCCATTTGATGGGCACATCGGATACAGGCGGAGAGCTCAGACCATCACCCGGCGCAATGGGTGTGCTGGTGCTGTTGATATAATCCGAAATAGCCGTAGCGTCTGTGATACCCCACTGGTGCATAGATTCGGTGATGCCTGACTCATACAACTGTTGGGCGGTCAGTCCTCCTCCCATGTCCCAGCCCAGCATCTTTCCTTCTGCACGAAGGAACCAGGCCTCTGCCGTCTCGATGACGTTTTGAGGAGTGGAAGTATAGTCCGCTTTCCCAACCACGGCGCCGCCTACTGTCACGCTGGTGGAGGCCCATCGCGCACCCACATGCGAGTTTGCAGCGGCCAGGTGAGGCTTCTCCCCCAACTGATCCACCGACAGACCATTCCGCAGCCCGCTGTAGTTGTTGATGATCCCCGGTGTGGGATCGCCGCTCTTGGCAGTAGGAACGAAATAGCTGGAAAGACGGGGATCCTGGTAACCTTTCAGCACGGACGCCATAGTAGCGCTCATACGGAACTCATTCCAATCGGACATGATGGAAAGGCCGTTGACATCCCCTCCTGTGGTAGAACGCAGGATAAAGGCGTCGTGATCGGGGCTCTTGGTCATGACACCGTCCGCGACAGCAGCTTCTGCCTCGGTCTTGGCCCTTGCCGGATCAACCTTGGATATACGCAACGCCAGGCGAAGACGAAGGGTATTGGCAAAACGCAGCCATTGATCGACCTTGCCGCCGTAGATAAGATCATAGCTGCCATACGCATTCTTACCTGCAAAAGTTTTCAGCACAGCCACAGCGCCGGCCAGTCTTTTGAAAAAGTCATCATAGATCTTATCCTGTGGATCGTATGGCACCGAAGGGGCTACCTTGCCTGCCTGGAAATAAGGGATAGGGCCCCAATAGTCCGTCACATGGTGAAAAGCATATACCCACATCACTTCTGCCATCGCATGTTCGGCCGTCAGCGAATCCGTATTGGCGAAGACGGTCAGCAGCTGCGGCATGACGTCGGCATAGATAGGATTGAAATTAGCCCCTACCCAGTCCTGGCGGATCACCAGCCGGTCGGAAGGAAAGTACGTGGCCTCGCAGGCAAAATACTGACAATACTGGTCGGCAAAAAGGTTCTGCGCCACCTGGTAATTGTTGGAATTCGTAGTCCCCACTTCTTCCGCGCGCGAGAAAAGAAAGGGCAGCTCGGCGGGTCCTGCAGTAGGGATCTTATTCTTGTCTGTATTGATGTTATCGAAATTCTTGGTACAGGAGAAAGCGCTCAGCAGCATACCGGCGATCACAGCGGTCTGCAGATGCCTGTTCATGAATATATTAATTCGTAGGTTCATAATATATCTTTTAGTTCTTGCTTTAGAAGGTGGCTTTTATATTGAATCCCAAAGTACGGGTAGTAGGAATAGCCCCATATTCGGTTCCCTGGAAGACGCCGTTGCCATTGCTGATGTCAGGATCCATCCACATAGTGCGCTTGCCAAGGCCGGGAATACTCAGTATCGACTTACCGCGGTAGATCCAGAAGAGGTTACGAGCCACAGCGGAAATACGCAGCGATTTCACAAAGTCGATGTGCAGGGGGATATCGAAGCCCAGGGACACTTCCCGCATCCGTATGGCAGTGGCATTATAAGCAAAGAACTCGCCCACTCCATAGCGTTGGCCGGATACAGTTGTCCAGAATTTTTGTGCGGTAATAGTCTTGTTCACGGCACTGCCGGAAGCATCCACACCGCCCATGTCCATTCCTCCTTCACGGAATTTTTCCGTAGCCTTGGTGATACCGCTGAACGCCAGGTTCATTTCCGTACCCGATACCAGCGTACCGCCGATGCGGCCATCTATCAGGAACCGCAGCGAGAACCCTTTATACTGGATGGTGTTGGTCCAACCTACATTATACCGGGGGTTGAAATTGCCGATATAGCCGATGGGATCGCCGGATGTATAAGAGGTAAAAGGCGCTCCGGCAGTGTCTACCAGGTATTGGCCCTTATCGTTTTTCAGCCAACGATGGGCATAGAGGTCACCATAGCTGCCGCCTTCCTTTACACGGGGCTGTGCGGAACGCTGGTCGGCGCCGCCCAGATCGGTCTGCTTCAGCTCGTCGCTGAGCTTGATCACCTTGTTACGGTTGAGAGAGAGATTCAGTTGTGTTTCCCAGGAGAAGTCCCTGTTCTTGATGGGCGTGCCGTTCACGACAAGCTCGAGACCGTGGTTCTCGATATTGCCCGCATTGATGTATTGCAGGCTATAACCCGTCGCCACCGGCAGGCTGATCTGCAACAGCTGGTTCTTGGAATTGGTATGATAGTAAGTAAGATTGAACCCGATACGGTCATTGATAAAGCGGGCTTCCAGACCAAGCTCGGTGCTGGTGGTCATTTCAGGCTCCAGACCCGGGATGGGCACTGTAGGCGTTCTGCCGATGTTCCCATTGCCTGCGCCGGGATAGAAAGTGAAGCTGGGGAAACGAACCCCGAACGTTCCACCGTTACCTACCTTTGCATAGTTGGCGCTGACCTTTAAAAAAGAGATAGACTGCGGCATATCCTTTATCAGCTCCGACAGGACGGCGGATACACCCACCGAAGGATAAACGATCCGGTAAGGCTGCCGGACGGTGGAATTCCAGTCCGTACGCACCGTACCATCCACATAAATGGCATCCTTCCAGGAAAAGTTGGCTTGTCCAAAAAGAGCCTGTACCTGTACTTCCGAACCGCTGGAGGTAGTGGTAGGATTGGTAGCATAGTTCAGGTCGAACTTATTGATCACGTTCAGACCATTGGAAGAGGCCACATTCACCGTCGCCTGGTTATCCTGGTATAAAGTACCGACGTGATAATCGATCTTCATGTCGGTGCCCAGCTTATTGGAACCTTCCAGGTAAACATCATACCATTTCTGTTGATATACCACATCGGCAATACCGTAAGAACCACCGGCATTGGTATTCCACAAGAGGGTGCCCTGCTGATACCGCTCCTGGATACGGGAGGTAGACCTGTCCAGGTTGACATTGCCGCGGATAGCCAGCCAGGGTGTAAGCTGGTATTTTAAGGATAAGAAACCGATGATCCGGTTGCGGTCTTCCGTTATGTTCGTATTGTAGATCATCCAATACGGGTTCTGGTATATCGAATTGTTCGTGGAAGGCCAATTGGTAGGAACAGGCGTGGCAAAAGTATTGAAGGTTTGGAATTGCCTGGCCTGCGCCGTGCTAACGCTGCGGGGCATCTCGTAAGCATCGAACACCGGCGAATTTTCCTCACCGGCACGGGGACGTCCCTTTATTGCCTGGTTGATATAAGTGATCTTCGCATCCGAGGAAAGCTTTTTGCTCAGCTGGCTGGTGATACGATAGGTCACAGTATGCTTGTTCATCTCGTTTTGACGGATAATGCCTTTCGCATAGTTATTCGTATACGACAAATAAGACTGCGTTTTGTCTCCACCGGCGGAAAGGCCAATGTAGTTGGTCAGGTTAAGCCCCGTCTGGAAAACGTCCTTTACATTGTTCGGTTGAGGATTCAGCGTAGACTGCTTGTACAGATAATCAGTGTAGGACTGACCCGTCATTCTTGGCCCCCAGCTGGCGCCCTGCTGGGATGAATCGGCGAGCTTGCCGCTGATCCCCTGTCCGTAAGTATTTTGGAATTCAGGCAGCGAAAAAGGTTTTTCAAATCCGATACCCGAATTGACCGTGACGTTCACATCTCCCTTTCTTCCCTTTTTTGTAGCGATGACGAGCACCCCGTTGGCAGCCTGGCTGCCATACAGCGCAGCCGCCGAAGCGCCACGCAGCACGTTCATGGACTCGATGTCGTCGGGGTTGATGTCGCCCGCGCCATCGGAGCTTTGCAGTGAACCGAAATCATTCCCTGCTGTGCTATAGGTATTATTGGTGATGGGCACTCCATCCACTACCAACAATGCATTGTTATTCCCCTGAATGGATTTGTTACCCCGTAATACGATCTTGGCGCCGCTACCCAACCCACCGGACCCCTGGATGATCAGGGCATTGGCAACCTTTCCCTGCAGGGAGTTAAGGACATTGTTGGCATCGCGTACTTCCGTCAGCTGTTGTGGCTTGATGCTCTGGGTGGCATATACCAGCGACTTTTGCTGACGCTGTATACCCAGCGCCGTCACAACGACTTCGCCGAGCTGCTTGGAATCGGATGTCAGGCTAATGCTTACCTCACCCGACCCTTCCCCGACAACAACTTCTTTACTTGAGAACCCAATGGAAGAGATGATCAGCGTCACCGTGGTGGACCGGGCTTTCAAAGTAAAACTTCCTTCGGAGTTGGTAGAAGTGGCAGTACTGGTTCCTTTTATCTTCACAGTGGCGCCGGCAACAGGGACCTGTTTCTCATCCGTGACCTTTCCTGTGATCGTGTGTTCCTGTGAAAATGCTATGTTACAGCATAGCAAAATGGAGGCAAAAAGCAGCAGTTTTAGATGCGTCATAAGCAATTTAATTTTAGTAGACCTAGTAAGTCCAGTGCTCATGCCGTCACTACTGTAATGAAGATTTTATATATATTATTTAAAATAATCTATAATAGTTTATTTTTTAATTGTTTACATAAACTTTAGGAAGTTCATCATTCACCCCGATAATAAGGGAATGGTCGATACAGGTTGCCGACCGGAGGTCTCCCCTGATCTTCAATCCACTGGTAGTCTGAGGTACGTAATTGAAATGACCCTTCCCATCCCCGGCAAGCACGATACCATGATTGGCATCCAATTGCCCGATACGCAGCTTGTTATATTTGTTATTCCCCAACAGCAGGATATCTTTATGTCCATCGTGGTTGAAATCCTCCAGGCAGGAGACGAACACGGGTGCATACTGGGCTTCCACCGGCAGTTGACGAACGGCAAAACCGTTACCCGTATTTTCAAGGTATACCGTTCTCAATTCCGTCGCGCTCATGGCGGGAACATTTTTACTATCCTTGTACAGGTCGCCGGTGGTCGTCTTTGCGTAATTGGTATAGTTATAATAAGCCTTCCGCAGTACGGGCACCTGCCGGTTAGCATCATCCATACCCACAAATGGATAAGAAACCCCTTCCTCGTAAGTGGAGATAAAAGGATCGATGATGCCGTTGCCATCGATGTCGGAGTAATGTATCTCCATAGGGTCTTTGTCCGATGCGCTCAGCGAAGAGTTCAACCCGTAGTTCCCGGCAACGATGTCCTCATCACCATCTCCATCCATATCGGCTGCCGTAAGACTGCACCACCATCCGGCCGGCAGTATATCCCCGATCTTCCCCGTGGCGTCTTCCAGGCTTGTCCCATGATTCAGGAATATTTTCACCGGCATCCACTCACCTGCTACGATCAGGTCTTTTTTGCCATCCTTGTTCACATCCACCCATACAGCGGCATGGACGATCCCATGTTGATGCAAAAGCGAGGGGCAAATAGCCGCCGTCTGATCAGAGAACCTGCCTTTTCCATCCCCTATCAGTATCCTGGACGGGGTAGACATGGGATAGTTGCCCGGCTCGACGCTGCCGCCGACAAAAATATCCGCATGCCCGTCACCGTTGATATCACAGACGGCTATACAGCTTTTGTTACGGTGGAACACCGGGAGCGCATCTTTCTTCCCGTGAAATCCCTTACCCCCATCATTGATATACAAACGGTCCTGGAAAGCGGGGCTGTCTTTGTCGAACTCATAACCGCCGCTGACGATATAAAGGTCCATATCACCGTCTCCATCGGCATCGATAAAAGCAGCGGCTACATCCTTACAATGCGGGTCACCGGCAAAGAAACCCTCGGGAGCAGCCTTGTATCCACCTCCTTTCTCTGCGAAAAATATTTTACCGGGATTGTCTTTCGAGCCTCCGATAAAAATATCCACCAGGCCGTCTCCGTTGACATCCGCGGCAGCTATGCAAGGTCCATCATGCGAATAGAAGTGCGGCATCAGGTTCTGTGTAAGGAAATCATTGGTAAAAGTCTCCTTATGGCTGTAGGGAATGGCATTGGGTACCTCTGTAAATAAGGTCTGGCGTTTCGGAGCAAGCTGCGCATAATCGAATTTTCCGCCGGCAGCGGTATGATCCAGCGTGAGGGTCATTCCGGCTTTGACACCCAGCAGCACTTCATATCTGTCATCCGGCCAGATAACACGTACGGAATCCACTTCCTTTTCATCCCCCAGCCCTACCGAAATAACAGGATCCACACAGGATTGAAAACCTCTTGTCGACAGCTGCTCCTGGTAGATCGTTTTATTCTTCCCAAATACAAAGACCTTGGCTCCTATGCCGGAAGGGTTCTCTTTCGGTCCCTTAAAGGCAAACTTGATAAAATGCCTGTCGGGATATATCTTCTCTGCATTATTGCGATAGACAGAGGCGTATTCATCGATGTTGCTGGTGACCAGGTCCAGGTCGCCGTCATTGTCCAGGTCCACATAGGCAGCGCCATTGGAGATCAGCGTCTCCCCCAGACCGCTTGCTTCCGCTACATCTTTAAACCTGTCATTACCCATATTCCGGAATAAATAATGCGGTCCAACCTCTCCGGGGATATGGGTAAGATACTCCTGAAAGCTGATGGGTGCACCGCCCTGTTTCATCGCCTGCGCATGCTCCTGGGCAAATTGAAGAAAATCCAGGTTGGTTATATCCCGCTTGACCCCATTGGTTATATACGCATCTTTTCTACCGTCCAGGTCATAATCGGCAAACAGCACCGACCAGCTCCAGTCGGTGGCTGCAATCCCGGCCAGCTGAGCGATCTCCGAGAAAGTCCCATCCCCATTGTTCTTTTGCAGCTGGTTGCGCATAAAGAAAGGATAAAAGCCGTCGGACAGGAACTGCCTGTATTTGTCGTACCGGTCGGCGGAACTATGCATCTTAAGGTCAAAATGTTTTCCCGGCAGCATATCCAGTGTACAGATATCCGGCAGCATATCATTGTTAAAGTCGGCAATATCGCAGCCCATTGAATATAACGCCACATGATCCAGCATATTCCGCACCTGCTGGGAGAAAGTACCGTCTTTATTATTGATATAGATATAATCTTCTTCATTATAGTCGTTGGAGACATAGATGTCCGGCCAGCCGTCCATATTGATGTCCGCCGTAACCACGCCCAGACTAAAGGTCAGCGGATTGCTGCTGATCCCGGCCTGGTCGGTAACGTCCGTGAAATGGTTCCCGTCATTACGATAGAGCTTGTTCTCGAACACCGGGTCCGCAGACTGTCTCTTTAAGGCATTATAATTCAGGTTGACGCCCCGTGCATACTCCGGCTTCGACTGCTTGATCAGGAAGAGGTCAAGATCACCGTCTTTGTCATAGTCAAAGAAGGACGCCTGCGTGGAATATCCTGAATCGTTCAAACCATACCGGGCGGCGCACTCCGTAAAGGTCAGGTCATGATTGTTGATAAAGAGTAAATTGGTCCTGTAAGCAGCATTCTCCAGGGCAGACCTGCATATGTAGATGTCCGGCCAGCCGTCCTGGTTGACATCGGCCACGGTAACGCCTGTACACCATCCTTCAAAGCGGGCGATGCCCGATCGCTCCGTCACATCTTCGAAATGAAAACCGCCCTTATTGATATACATTCTGTTCTTCACCATACTGCCGGTAAACACGATGTCCTGGAGACCGTCGTTGTTGAAGTCGCCGATGGCCACCCCTCCTCCATTATAATAATAAGGGAAGTTCAGACAGCTGAACCTTTCATTGTTGTCCAGGATCAGGTTCCGGAAATCTATGTTTGTCTTCGATGAGCTCAGCTTCGTAAATAATGTATCACTCCTTTCACAAGACTGAAAAAGGATCATTCCTGTCAGAAGAAAGACCATACCCTCCACAAAGGAGGGTATGGTCGGGCCTTTTAATTTGTACACTGAACTTTAAAAATTAGATTTATTATTCACCGGGTCCCACCACACATGGGTGCCGCCGACATCGTCGCCTCCTAATTTACCGATCGCCCCTTGTACCCCCGCCGCATTGTTCTGGTATTCACTCAGCGCAAATTTGAATATACGTCTGGCGCCGTCGGTAGTACTGATCGTCCCGCCGCTGAAATTCAGGTAATTGGTAAATACCTTCGGATAACCTGTCCTTCTCCATTCAGACCAGGCTTCCTTTCCGTTGGGGAAGAGAGCGATCCACTTCTGGGTCATGATCTGCTGCAGCTGATACTCATTGCTCTTGGTGTTGTCATACTTCACCGGGACCAGGTTGACCGCCGCAATATTATGCGCCGTCTTCTTTGGATCGACATAGTCGACGGGCAGCGAGGTGCCGGCGATATACGTGGAGTAAGCAGCGCCGAGGCCATACATGTCGAAATGAGCTTTGATCCCCGCTTCATAATAATTCTGAGGTGTACCAGTGTACGAACCCGTGCCCCATCCACGAAGAGCTATCTCCGCAAGCATAAAATCCACTTCAGGAGCAGTGATGACATTCAGGTCGCCTGTCCAGCTGCTGGGATTTTGCCCCCATAAATTGGTGCTTGCAGCCGAATAACCTACATAGTCGCCTTTTGCGGAAATGTCGGCGCCCTCACGGATACCTTTGTAGGTAGGAACAGGACCGACCGTCGGGTCACTAGCCGGGAAGAAGAACAGGGTCAGACGCGGATCATTATATCCTTTCAGGATCGTCTCGAAATCGGCGCCTAATCTTTCGTCCGTCCAGTCCCTCGACACCTGTATAAAACCACCGCCCGAAGCGCTGTTGTAGAAGACATGCATATTGTCCGCATTATCCGTAATGACGCCGCGGGCTTCGCTCAATGCTTTCTGCGCCTGTGTCTTGGCGGTAGCAGGATCGATCCTCGTCAGCCGCAGGGCCAGTCTCAGCCGGATGGAATTGGCCGCCCTGATCCAACTCTCATACTTTCCTTGATAGATCATATCCAGACCGGCGAAAGTAGAGGGCGTCCCCGCAGCCACGATGGCCGACAGACCGCTGACCGCAGAATCCAGATCGGCGAAAAAGGCTGTATAAGTCTCCTGCTGTGTATCGTAATTATAGCTGCCATCGGCGTTCTGTGTCTCATATTGCGTATAGATGATCGGTCCCCATCCGTCGGACAACGGATGCATGCCTGCGACACGGATGATCCTGGCAATGGCTAACTGGGATTCGGAGGTAGCGGTTGCCGGAACTGTAGCCTTTGCATTATTGATGATCTGTTCGGTGGGCGCCATGACATTGTTGTAGCCAAAGCTCCATAGACCATCCTGCCATCCGTCCTGGTTGAAAAAGGTACAGGGATATTGATTGCTCCTGAACCCGGAAGGCGGATACACATATCCGACAAAATTATCTCCGAAGAAATTGTCCAGCTGCGTCATCCAGGGCTGGTTCTCCACCAGGTAGGTTTGCGCAGTGGAAAAATAAGCGCTTACATTCGCATTGTTGGCTTTCAGCTGGTCGTTCGTCAGGGCGTAAGGATTGGTGTTCAGTTCCTTAAAGTCCTTTGTACAGCCGTATTGGGTCATTGCCAGGGCAGCCAACGAGAGGAATAAAAAAACATTTCTCATACAATACTTTTTATATAACAGATGATATGTCATTCAGTTAAAATGAAATTTTAAGCGATCCTCCAAAACTGCGGGTAGCCGGCGACGTAAAGGCATTGTACCCCTGGTTGCCATTAGTGGTGCCCACCGCGATATCCGGATCGAAGCCGGCCTTCCTTGTAAAGAAGAACAGGTTCCTGGCATTGACGCCCAATGAAGCGGCCTTGATGAAGCCTCCCGTCTTTGGCCCTAAGAACCCTGCCAGGTTATAGGAAATGGAAACTTCCCTCAGCCGGATATTGGTAGCATCATACATATAATACTCCGCGATACCGCCCCTGCCGGCAACATTCGCATACCAGGTCCTGGGGTCGACAGAGCTCACTGTTTTGCCTCCCGGCGAGAACACCGCTTTCACAGGCTGGAAGGAAGAGCTGTTGTCCCTTGCCTTTGCCGATGCTTCAGATACGCCGTATTCATCCAGCACAGCCTGGGTGACATCCATTACCTTGCCGCCTAATCTGGCATCGATGAGGAAGCTGATGGACAGTTTGTTATTGATCAGGAAAGTATTCCGAAAGCCGATCAGCGCTTTGGGAATGGGAGAACCCAACCCGGTGCTGTCCTGGTTATAAAGCGTGTACAAGGGCTTACCGACGGTGCCGGCTGCGGTACCCGCCGTATCCATCAGCACATTTCCGGCATTATCCCGTGAAAATTTCTTACCGAAGAAAGTGCTGTAGGGAAGACCTTTCTTGATACCGAAATAGGTCATATTGCCGTTGTCGGCGCCCGCCAGCTGGTGTACCAGGTTGTCAGCCCCATTGTATTCCTTCACGATATTCTTATTTGCATATACCGTGGTGTAGATATCCCATTTAAGGTTGCGGTTCTTTACAGGCGTCAACCCCAGGCTTAGCTCGATACCTGAGTTCTGAATGTTGCCCGCATTGACATAATAGTATTGCAGACCACTGGCCAGGGGCGCCGTAATGGTGATCACCTGGTTATAGGTGTTGTTCTTGAACCAGGTGAAGTCCAGGAATACCAGGTCGTCATACAGCCGGACCTCCGTACCAAACTCCATCGATTTGTTCTTTTCCGGCAACAGGACAGTGCCCGGCTTCGGACCTACCGAAGGAGGCGTCACATTGTTCTGGTTGTTGGTAAAAGTGCTGTAGTAATAGGTGTAATAAGGGGCGAAATCATTACCCACAATAGCATACGAAGCCCTCAGCTTCCACCGGGAAATAAAGTCAGGCAGCTTCACCATCTCATTGATCAGCCCCGAAAGACCGAAGGACGGATAAAAATAAGACCGGGTCGGCGTCGTGCCGGAAGGAAAGGCCAGCGCAGAAGACCAGTCATTCCTGGCGGTCACATCCAGGAACAGGTAATCCTTATAGGACAGGCTGAAGTTGCCGAAGACGGCCTGCAGCTTTTTCCGGTATTGCTGCTCCTCTGTGGTTAAGCCGGCATACTTGATATTCGAAATAGTGAATATATTGGCCAGGTTGAGGTTGCCCTCGAAATGCTGGAAGTAGTTATTCGTGCTGGAAAGGCTGGTACCGAGCACACCTCCTACATTCCAGTCCCCCGCTTTTTTATTGACAGTAAGCAAGGCATCCGCATATACGTTCTGGTTGTCGTACTTCCAAAGACGATATTTACCCAGCGAGTCCGCCAGTACTCCCTGCGTGCCTGAGAAGAACTTGCTTTCCGCCGTACGGAACTCCTTATCGATATTACCTCTCACCTGCAAATTCAGCCAGTCGGTAAATTGGTATTTCAATACGAGAGAAGAATAGATCTTATCCGTTTTTTGGGTGAAGGGATCCCTGAATAACACCCAGAAAGGGTTTTGCTGGTTATCATCTCCCCCGCCGCCGGCTGTACCGCCATCTTCTACGGCCGCCCAATTGATATTCCACCAGTTCTGCATGCTGTAGTTCCTTTTCGGGTAGAATATTTCGTAGTTCTTTTTGTACTGACCGAAATCCAGTCCCCTGGGGAAGAGGTACAAGCCTGTCAGCGGATTGTTGTACAAGCCGGGAGACAGCGGGTTGGTATAATGCTGTTCCGTAAACAGCACATTAGCGTCGGCTGTCAGCTTGTTGTTAAAATAGCTGTTGCTTTGCCTGAAGTTGAGCGTATTCTTCTTGTAGTTGCTGTTAGGGTAGATATTATTGGCCATCGTATTGGAGTAGGACAGATAGGTGTTGCTCCCCGCAGTGCCTCCTTTAAGGGCTACAGTATGCGTCCATGTATTACCCGATACAAAAAAATCATCCAGGTTGTCCTTATAGCTGCCCTTAGTGGTCCCCCAGCTGAAATTGGCCCCGGCTGAGGTCTGACCATACCTGTATTGCAGCTTGGGACCATAAGCCATTTTATCCAGGTTGTAACCTGCCGAATAGTCTACCGTGACCGCCCCGGCCCTTCCCTTCTTGGTAGTGATGAGCACAACACCGTTCTGCGCCTGAGATCCGTACAAGGCTGCTGCAGACGCGCCTTTCAGGACAGTAACACTTTCAATGTCGTCCGTATTGATCTGGGAGAGGTTGTCGCCTGCGTCGGGGATCGCGCCACCATTGTAAATACCGGCAGGCTGCGTCGAACTCTTCGTATTGGCGATGGAATAGTTGTTCTGATAAGGCGCGCCGTCGATGACATACAGGGGTTGGTTATTCCCCTGGAAGGATTTGTTACCTCTCAGCACCACGTTCACCGAACCGCCGGCCCCACCCGAACCCCTGAAGACGTTGAGACCGGAAACCTTTCCCTGAAGGGTATTCATGATATTGGTCTCGGGGATGGAGGTAAGCGCAGCTCCTTTTACCTCTTCCGTGGAATAGGTGAGGGACTTGGCCTTTTTCTGGATACCCAGGGCCGTGATCACCACTTCATTCATGGCGGAAGCCACTCTCATCTGTACGGAAATGGTGGACTGACCGTTCAGTTTTATCTCCTGCTTTTCAAAACCTACGCTGGTGATGATCAGGATGGCATTGCTGCCGATGCCTTTTAATTCGAACTCCCCATCGTCGCTGGTGATGGTCACCTTGTTGGAGCCCTTCACCTGGACTGTAGCCGCCACCACCGGCTCACCTTTTTCATTGGTGACCCTGCCCTTGATATCCATGGGCGGCGGTAATTGAATTTCACTGTTTGAGGTTGATTGCTTGCGGCTGATCACGATCGTCTTGCCGACGATCTCATAGCTGAGCGGCTGATCTTTTAAACAGGTGGCCATAATGGACTCGAGGGAAGCGCCCCGCAGATGGATAGTCACCTTCTTCGCATCCTTTATCAGTCCATAGTCACAGAATACAATGTATCCCGTCTGTTTGTTGATGGCGGAAAACACCGTTTCCAGCGATACATTCTTGCCCGAAAATGTTATACTTTGGGAGAACCCCTTTGCGCTGACCTGCAGACAGGTCGCTAGTAAAATGATAGCAGTCACTTTCATGACAAGCAGTGTTGTGGTGAAAAACCCCCGCTTAAAAAGCACGGGTTTACAAATAGCAGTTAAATGCATACTTTTGCAATGTTTGGGTTAAACAATAAGCAGTCCTACAAGACTTGGGTTACCCAAACTTTCAGCCGTCCCGAGTGCCATCGGGGCGGTTTCCTTTTTGAGCACCCACTATTTTTATATATGGTTTATATATGTATTTACATTTTTACGATCACTTTTTTGCCTTCGATGGAGAATTGAACACCGCTTTTTTCCAGTATCGTGAATACAGCCGATAAAGGAAGATCCCTTTGCATACCTCCCCAAAACACCCGGCCATCGTCTTTTCCCACATAGCTGACGTCCACATCATACCACCTGGACAGCTGCCTCATCACTGTTTGTATATTTTCCTTATTGAAGTTAAAATAGCCCTCCTTCCAGGCCACTGCTGCCGCCACATCCGCATCGGCGATTACCCGTATCCCCTGCTCCTCCAGCGATGATTGAGCCTGCTGGCCGGGCTCCAGTATATTTTCAGCTTTCCCGCTCCTCACTTTTACGGCGCCATCTACCAGGGTAGTGCGGATCACCGACTCATCACTATACGCCATCACGTTAAAGCTGGTGCCCAATACCTCCACTTCCTGTACATTACCCTTTGCGCCGGAAGGACCGATCTTAACCTTAAAAGGCTTTTCAGCATCCCTGGCTATCTCAAAATAAGCCTCCCCTGTGAGCTCTACATTGCGTTGCTTTCCTGTAAAGCCGGTAGGAAAGCGCAGAGAAGAAGATGCATTCAGCCAAACTTTACTGCCATCCGGCAATACCACCTGGTACTGTCCGCCCTTGGGCGTAGAAATGATATTGAATAAGGGCAAGGCATCCCTGGATACAGAATGATTCTTTTCATATGCCAGCACTCCGTTGGCAATCTTTATCACTCTCATATTGGCCTGGACTCCCAATGAACCGTTTTGTGCACTGTCCAGGGTCACCTGTGTACCGTTTGCCAATGTCAGCACCGCATGGTTACCACCCGGAAGTATCTCATGCGGACGAGACGCTGCCTTTACTGCAACGGGCACGCTGGAGGAAGCCCGGCTCCTGGTGGAAATGGAATACCAAAACCAGGTTCCGCAAACAATGATGATGACCGTCGATGCGGCAGCGATATACCAGCGCCATCGCGGGATATATGCGCCGGCCGTTTTTTCTTCGTTCATATCTTCTGTCTGCTGCATCATGGTGCGAAACCGCAGATCCCAGTCCACCTCTCCGGCAGAAGCTTTTTTATCCGCGCTATCCCAGTGATACTGCAGCACTCCTGCCAGGTCCTTGTTGTGAGGATCCCTTTTTACCAGCGACAACAATTCATCCAATTCTTCCCTGGAACAAGTCCCGGCAAGATATCTTCCCACCAGGTATTGCCACCTGTCTGTTGCTCCTCTCTTGTTTGCCATATTAAATAACGAATAAGATCTCTTACTGATAAGACGATAAAAAAGAGGGCAACAACTAACCTGGGTTAACTTTTTTTTAACTTTTTTAAATGCGGGATAAGACTAGAATGACCATGGCGAGGTCCATATGACTGATGAGATATGTGCGTATAAAGCGCTGTGATTCAACGATATGATTACTTACAGTAGATTTGGACAGATGGAGTTTCCGGGCGATATCTGCATGGGAAAATCCTTTTTCCCTGCTGAGAAGATAGACTACTTTTCGCTGAGGCGAGAGCAGCGATACTGCTTCCCTGAGCTTACTTTCATATTCATGCTGCATGACAGTACTGTCTGCATAGGTATCACCAGCCATCTCAATATCATTCCACAACAGGTTTCGGAACACCGGGTCCCTGGCAGCGCTGCGTAAAAAATCGATGGATTTATTATAAGCTACACGGAAAAGAAAAGCGTCAAAATTTTCGATCTGGATCACCACATCCTTTGCCAGCCATATTTTGAGGAATACATCCATGACCAGCTCTTCTGCTACCTCTTTGCTCCTGATCATACCCAGGATATAGGTATAAAGGCGGTCGCGATGTGCATCGAACAATGCTTTGAAAGCCTGTTCATCACGTTCTGCCACCTGCTTCAGCAGGGTTCTCTCATTATGTAGTAGTTGTTTTGGCACGCAGGGTCTATGGCTGTACCAAATATATCATAATAATATTACAAAAAAAATAATTTGAAAAGCAGCTATTCCACTGCAGCTACCGTCCCCTTTTCCAAATGTCCGATAGTCTCCCAATCGGGATCAGGATGAAGCACGATCCGGATAGACAGATCATTGCTGCGGGCAGTACCTTCTGCGGGAAGAGGAGTAAGCTCAGGATAGAGATCTTTGGGGCTCAGCCGGTACATGCTGCCATTGTAGGCATCCAGGGCAATGCCGACGACACCAAGAATATTTCCAAACACCCATCCGTCCAGCCGGCGCGTGAGCACTGTCTCAAAAGGCTTATAGCCCGGGAGCTCTATCCTCAAACGATGGTTCTTACCCCGTCGCAGCACGACGGACATGGGCGTCTTACCCATATAGGCGCTATCTATATATACAGAGGCAACACGGGGTTCGCATGTGAGGAATACGCCTTGCCGGGAACCGTGCATAATGGTGGCGCAGCCGGAGAAGAAAAAGGAGACAACAGCAATAAGATAAAGACGCATGGTTTATAGGGATTGGATCTTGAAAGACAATATACAGAAAGTTTTCTGTAATTGCAAGTTACCTTTATTCCTCCCTTGGGGTACGCCCCAGATTCCTTTCAATCCTTCTATCGGGGATTAGCCATGTCATCGCCACCAGCACATATATCCCTAAAGAGATCCGGGGATCGACAAAAGCCAGGGCAATGGCTATGGCATACAGGATGACGGATAACTTCCCTTTCCAATCCCTGCCCAGTGCAATAGCCAGCTCAGAATCCGGTCCCGCTTCTTTAATAAGCAGGCGGGATAGAATGGCATAGGCAAACCCGCACATGACAAGCACAGCCCCGTACATTACCACGGGCCAAAGCGCAAAATGGTTCTCACCCATCCAGGCCGTGACAAAAGGAATAAGGGAAAGCCAGAACAATAAGTTGAGGTTGGCCCAGAGAATACTGCCGTTCACTGTCCTGGCGGCATAGATCATATGATGGTGATTGTTCCAGTAGATCCCTATATATATAAAACTGAGCACATAGCTGAGAAATACGGGTAATAAGGGGATAATATCTTCGATATGATGACCATGCGGTACATGCAGCTCCAGCACCATGATGGTAATGATGATGGCGATCACCCCATCGCTAAAGGCTTCCAGGCGTCCTTTTTTCATAATTCATAGATTTAACGACGACAACTCGAAAGCCTAAATTACTAAAAGACGCTCCTTTATTCACACTTCCGATATCGTAGGAGTTAAAAAAATGACATGACCGGGCGCTGCACCACCATGAGCCGCCCCGCGCATGAGCGAGCCGCTCCTTTTCGCCTGGCACAAGTACGCCGGTGCAAAATTCAAAGACATTCCCGTACATATCATACAAACCCCAGGGATTAGGCGCAAAGCTTCCCACCGGGGAAGTGTACATATACCCATCGGAGCTATCCGCCATCGTATGGTCTTCTCCCAGCCAGACATTTGCATACCGGCTGATGGAATCATCCTCCTTTCCAAAAAAGTAATCCGTGGAAGAACCCGCGCGACAGGCGATCTCCCATTCCGCCAGCATCGGCAGCCGTACCCCGGCCCATTTACAATAAGCCTCTGCATCGTGGTAGCTGATACCCGTCACGGGGTGATCCATCTTATCTTCAATACCTCCCCTGCTGATGCCATTGGGGTACCTCCAGCAGGACGTGGAATCTTCGTACCACTCGAACTCCCTTAACCCTGGCCGGAAAGTAAGGGCGTCATGTTTCCGCTCGGCATCCGTCACATAGGAAGTAGCCGCGACAAATGCCGCAAATTGCCGGTTGGTCGTTTCACACCGGGCGATATAAAAGCTGTCCACATGGACCTTGCGCCGGGGATTCACCGCATGCTGCGCTTTGCCGATCATATAATAGCCCGCCGGCACCAGGACAAAACCACTGGCAGTATCCTGCGACCGGACGGAGACACCGGTGAGCAGCAGCATGAGCAGCCCGATGCTACTTCTTCGTAAGACCGCTGGAAAATTCGGTGGCATATTGAATGATCGCAGCCTCATGGACGGCATTAAAGTCAAGATATGATCCATAACGGGACTCTTTACTGTCATACAATTGCTTGCATATGTCGGAGGTAAGAAAGGAAGGATATTTGTTATCCCGCATAAGAAGCATAAGTACAGTGAGCAGATCGTTATCTTTTTTCTGTGAATTACGATAGGTGGTTATAAGCAAAGGGATCATTTCCCTGGCATTGAGCCTGGCGATGACCCATTTAAAGTTCGCTCCGATACCGGCCGATGTTGCAGCCGCCTCAGTCATGAATGAAATGACGGAGTCGCGGTTGCCGGTGAAAAAATCCCACTGCCGGCTGCTCCAGGCATTCGCACCAAAAATATCGGGAAGATGAGCATAGATCTTTTTCTCTTCATCCGGATAAGAATAAAAACTGCAATTCTGACTATAGGACTCACCTGTGATCATATGATAGGTGAACTTTTCCCGCAGGGATAAGGTCGCATATTCTTCGGGAGACAACACCTTGATCATGCTCGGACTGTCTTTGAAAGCCCGGTCGATCAGGGCAAGAACCTTTTTCAAACCATAGGGCGGCATCGTAATATCCCTTCTGTCATTATAGTGAACCAGGCTTTGGTTAACAAGTACGAACTCCATATCCTCATCATCACCGGATCCTTTGCTCTTTTTTGCAAGCCCATGGTAAAAGTCGTTCGCACGCCGGATGATCAGCGCTTCATTGGCGCTATTGAAATTAAGCCAGGTCTTCCAGCGCGTCTCCTTGTCGGCATACAGTTTCGTGTATGAAGCAGAGATAATGAAGGGCTGATACTTGTTGTTCAGCATCAGCAGCATCAATACGGTGAGCAGATCATGGTCCTTTTTCCCGATGTTGTAGGTGCTGATCAGTAACGGGATCATTTCTGTGGCGTTGATATCAGCAATGACCAGCTTGAAATTGGCGCCTACCCGGTGGGTCCTGCCGATGGAGGTTGTCATTAAGGATACTACGGAATCCCGGTTGTCCTTAAAGAATTTTTCCTGCCGGTGGCTCCATAGCCCATCTCCAAATGCACCGGGCAGCACGGCATAGATCTTCTTCTCTTCATCTGTATCGAATAACCCTCCATCGCAGTTTTGATCGTAAGATTCGCCATGTATCATATGATAGGTGAACTTCTCCCGGAAGGACAGGCTGTTATATATCTTAGGAGGGAGAACTACATTGTCATCCTCGTCTGCCCTGGCATTTTTGAGCAGCGTCAGTATCTTTTCCAGCCCATACGGTGGCCGGGTGATCTTTGTCCTGGAGGTATGATATGCCCGGGCTGCCGGGCTGAGCTGTTTCATTTCAGATTCGTCATCACCCGCCTGGGCAAAAGCGATAGTGTATACAGCGACTGACGCAAGGATTAGAAGGGTTCTTTTCATAGGATCAAGATAAAAAAAATTTATTGCACTTTATACCTCATCCACATGACATCATGCTGTAGCTTCTTGACAGATAACAGCTTCAATTTGGAAGCCTTCCTACGGTCGCCCTGCGCAAGATCAAAAAGACTGGGTGCGCCGGCAGTCCCATCCGCCAGGGGCAGATAGAGAACACTCAACTCATCGATAAGCCCCGCACGCAGAAAAGATCCATTCAGACTGCCGCCGCCTTCCAGCATCAACTTCTTTATCCCAAACAGCTTGTTCAGTTTTTCCAATATCTTTTTAAAATCTATTTCCGACTTGCCGCCAAAAATATAGCTGATACCCTTTTCCTGTAAGTGAACAAGATATTCCGTGCTCACCTGCTCGGATAAGACTGTTATGATATGATCGCCCTCTATCTCCCCTCTTTGCCAGTTGAGCTTTCCCTCCTTGTCGATGGCAATGGCAAAGCTGCGGGCCCTGGGGAGGTCAGCCACGTGATCCGTCCTGGGAATGATCTTATGGACAGGCTTTAGCTTCAACGGCCGTTTACCCGCAAAATCCCGTTCCATTGTCACTCTTCCGCTCATCCATGTCTTTACTTTGTACTGGTTGCCGATGGGTTCATAGAGACTACGGCCTTTAGGATTACCCCAGGTCTCGGTGAGGATCCTGCCGTCGACAGAACACATCATGTGACAAATAACGTATGGCTTCATAACAGCAAGGTAGGGAAATTTATCCTTCAATAGCATCCACTACCAATCCCGTTGCAGCAGCATACACCGCGTGATGCGTCGCCTCGATCAGCGTCTTTTTTATCTTCTGTTCCTGGACGGGCTTGGACAATCCCAGCGCAGGCAACATGACCAGCGACGTTCCCCAGACGGCCGAAAAATGGGTCAGGGTCGCCGGCCAGCCCTTCAATCCTGCAAACCTCATCAATCCCCTTGCAATGCCCCAGGTAGTGCCATACACCCAATGGACTTCCTGTGCGACCTTTCCTTTTTTTTCCTTGCTGACAGCGCCTATGTCCAGGGTCCTCTCCACCGCCTTTTCAGGCGTGGTGCTGGGTTTTCTGCCTGTGATCTTCATCTCGATCATTTGTGAAAGGGTGATAGCCGCCGTACCGGCCAATCCTGCCAGCAGCCCAACTCCAATGGCTGTTCCCAGTTCATCGAGGAGGTTGGTTTTCTTTTTCCTGTTCATAACTGTACTTTCCAGGAAATGCAAAAAAAGCATGCCATGCCGGCCTGTTTGGCGCGCAGTATTTCGGAGCCGCAGCTATTCTGATCTAAGGGTGGTCACCGGATTGGCACGGGCCGCCCGGATGGCCTGGAAACTGATGGTCAGCATTGTGATAAACAACGAGATCAGCCAGGCCAGGATAAATATCCACCAGCTGAGATCCACCCGGTAAGCAAAGCTCTGCAGCCAGGAATGCATGCCTATCCAGGCCAGCGGAAAGGCGACAATGGCCGAAAGGGTCACCAGTTTGAGGAAATCCTTTGACAACATACCGATGATATTGCCGGCGCTGGCTCCCAGCACTTTCCGGATGCTGATCTCACGGATACGCTGCTGCGTAGCATAAGCCGCCAATCCAAGCAACCCGATACAGGCGATAAAAATGGCCAGGACGGAGAATACGGTAAATACACGCTGCACCGTCTGCTCCGCTTTGTATTGAGCAGCCAGCGTCTGATCGAGGAAAGTATAATGAAAAGGCTTTTCCGGCACGAATTTGTGCCAGGTGCGTTCGATAGATTTGATCGCTGTGGCAAAATCATCTCCCTTTATACGCACGGAAGTAATACCCGACACATCGTTGAACCTGGCAGAGCTGGTAAATACCAGGGGAGCGATCGCCTGGTGAAGCGTTTGAAAATGAAAATCCTTTACCACCCCCACCACCGTATAAACATAAGGCGAGTCGGCAGGCCGGGGACTTAAGAATTGATCCGTGGTAGTGAGCCTGGTGCCTACGACAGGCTCTTTCAGCCCCAGGGCGGACACCGCCTTTTCATTGAGCACAAGCCCCAACGAATCGGTGGGAAAGCTCCGGGAGAAAAACCTTCCATCCTTCAGCTCCAGCCCCAGCGTGGAGGCGAACTGATCGTCTACAACGATACCCCGTCCCGTCATGGATTCCCTGGATCCGACAGGCTGCCAGGTGACGCCAAAGAACCCACCGCCGCCAGGCATGGTCGAAGTCCCGCTGACCTTCTCCACTCCCGCAATACCCGTCAGCTCATTCCGGAAAGCCCTCGTACTTTCAGCCAGCAGGTCGGACCGCTGGATCTCGATGATATGGTCCTTCCTGAACCCCAGCTTATCTCCCAGCATATATTGCATCTGGCGGTTGACGATGATGGTGCAGATGATCAGTATGATGGAGATCGCGAATTGAAAGACCACCAGCCCATTGCGAAGCGCCGTGCCATACCTCGAGGATTTGAACTTCCCTTTCAGGACCTTGATAGGCTTGAAAGAGGACAGGACAAAGGCCGGATAAAGTCCCGCCAACAGGCCCACTACCCCTCCAAAGACCAGCAGGCCCAGCAGGGTTAATGGGTTGAGAAAGCTCATCACCGAAAGGTCCTTTCCCGATAGCCTGTTGAAGGCCGGCAGCAGCAGCCAGATAAGGAGGAGGGCCAGCAGGATGCTCATCAGACTTACCAGGGTGGACTCCATGAGGAACTGGAAGATAAGGCTCCCTTTCTCCGAACCGAAGGTCTTGCGTATGCCCACCTCCTTGGCCCTTTCTACGCTACGTGCCGTGGAAAGATTGATAAAATTGATACACGCGATGCCCAGGATAAAGACAGCGATGACGCCAAAAATATACACCGCCCGCATACTGCCGTTGGGTTTTGCCTCCGACTCGAGGTCCGAGATCAGGTGGATCTTAGGAAGGGGCTGCAGATAATAATGATATCCATTACCGGCAGCGATAAATGCTTCATAGCTCATTCCAAAGTTCCTCGCTATATCTCCCGACACATATTTCTCCACGATGCGTGGGAACTTTGTTTCCAGGGCGGCGGGTGAAGCATTCTTATTCAACAGCAGGTAGGTCCAGGTGGAGAAGCCGGTGTAATTCGTTTGCCGCGCAAAAGGGAAGCTGTTGAGCGACAGCAGGATACTGAATTCCTGGTGCGAGTTCTCCGGCCAGTCCTTACAAACGCCGGATATGGTGAATCGTTGTTTTGCGTCCGTCTCGAACCATTGCCCCATGGCCTTTGCAACAGAGCCGTAATACTTTTTGGCCGTGGTTTCGTTGATCACAGCCATATTGGGTTTTTCCAGCGCCGTAGCGGTATCGCCCTCCAGCAGAGGGGTTGTGAATACCCGGAAAAAGTTGCTGTCGGCAATGAGCACATGCGGCTCTTCGAAAAGCTGGTCCCCTACTTTGATAAAGACACTCTGATTCCCCGCAAAATCCTGCAGACCCGTGACGGCCTCGACCTCGGGGAACTCCTTCTTCATAGCCGGGCCGATGGAGAAAGGAATGATGGAATAGCTGGCAACACGTTCAGGATATTTACGCTCCAGCACAGCCCTGTAGATCCTGTCTGCCTTTTCATGGAAGTTGTCATAGCTGAGCTCGCTCCGGATAAAAAGGATGATCAGCAGGCATACAGCCATTCCTGTGGCCAGCCCGAGAATATTGATCAGGGTGAAAGCCTTCCTTTTGAGGAGGCTCCTGACAGCGACTTTTAAATAGTTCCTGAACATAGCATGGTGTTTGTGTGCACCGGTGATGGATTTTTCCGAAAATTAACCCATCCCCGGTACACGGCTTATGATGGGCCTTCGGCCAGCGGAACTGTGTTCCGCTCTGAATATAATTAATTTATTCCGTTCCCAATCCCCAATCGATACCTTTCAGCGTAGCAGGTACCCCCTCCCTGATCCAGCGTGCCGGCGGCTCCCCTTTCAGATAATAGCCGAAGAACTGGGCCAGGCGTATGCTCCAATCCTTCCGGTTGCGCCGCTCCATCAATCCATGATCTTCTCCGTTATATTGGATGAGCCACACTTTTTTCCCCAGCCGTCGAAGGGCGGAGAACAGCTCGATACCCTGATACCAGGGTACGGCTCCGTCCAGGTCGTTGTGCATGATCAACAGCGGCGTCGTCACTTTATCCGCCCGGAACAGGGGTGAATTCTTTATGTAAAGATCCGGACGTTGCCACAGCGTGGCGCCAAGCCGGCTCTGGCTCCGCTCATACTGGAATTGCCGGCTGATACCCGTACCCCAGCGGATACCTCCATAGGCGCTGGTCATATTCGCAACGGGAGCCCCGGCTTCGGCAGCCGCAAACTTACCCGTCCTCGTCACCATATAAGCCGTTTGATACCCACCCCATGAATGTCCCTGCAAAGCCATCTTTGTTGTATCCACCCACTTGAAGCGGGAGAGATAGCGCACGGCCGACATGATGGAATTGTAAGCATCCTCACCGGGTGTCCCTGTTTTATACCAGATGTCCGGGTCAAAAACAAGATACCCGTTACTAGTGAACCAGGGAATATTGACGGAAGCTCTCACGGGCTGCGGCGCTATGTACTGATAGCGCGTCTCGGCATCCCTTTCATAATAGTAGAAGATGATAGGATATTTCTTCGTGCTGTCGAAATTCTCCGGCTTATACAGGAGTCCCTCGGTGCCTCTTCCGTCCAGCATTTTCCAATGATGGAGCTCCACCGTGAACCAATTGTATTTTTCCTGCTGCGGGTTGATATGGCTAAAAACATGGTCCCCCACATATACATCATACGATTTGTCAAAGCTGCCTTTCAGATAACCCAGCTGCGGGCTGTTCTTCGCCTTGAAAAACCCATTGTAGCTGACAGGGAAGGTGGAACCCACCGGGGCATAGGAAGTCCCCATCTTATACAGCTGTATATTGCTGGTCATTTCCTTTGTATCGAAGACAGTCAGCAGCACCGGATGTTCATCGTGGATAAAAGGATCATCCTTGTCCAGCCGGACATATCGTATCCGCTGATGATGAGCCCGCCCCAGTCCCCTGGTCAGGTTGACAGGAGCCGCCTGTCCCCGGGGATCACACTGCCAGATATCGTACTTGTCATAGATGTAAACCCAGCGGTCATCTTCATGCCATCCCATGCTGCCATAGGGCGGTGGATCATCAGGATGATCATCCTCTTCATCGTACAGGGGTTGCCGTATGCCCGCCGTGATATTGGTCATCTCACCGTCGGCAATGGACCAGGTATACCAGTTTTTCTGATGCCGGTCATACCATAATACGAACTTACCGCCGGAGGAGATGCTTCCTCCTTCCCGCACGTTTTCACGGATCAGCTTTCGCCGGCCGTCACGGAGGTCGATAAGAAAGAGCTTTTGCAGACCGCTCGCCTCCCACTGCTGCTGGATGCGATACCCTTTATCGGTGCTGCCCAGCGCATAGGGCGCATTGCCTTCCGCACCGGGCATGACATACTCGCAATCTTCATCGCCCAATGGTACAAGCTTTCCATCGTCTTTATTGATGACGGCAAGATAGCTTCTCTTCAATTCGCCGTCCAATAATTTCAGCTGTTGGGGAGAGAGGTAATCGTCTTTATAGTTCCAAATATCCAGCCGTGCCGTCTCGAAGTCCACCAGGTTGGTGTCTTTCGGCGGTCTCACCGGTGCAAGACCCAGGAACAGGCGGTTACCGTCCCTGCTGAAATTATTCGCATAGTCGGCACTGATAGTGAGCCTTGCAGGCATCGCCACCATGGCCCGGTCAGCCCTGATCACCGCGCTATCCATACCCCGTGTATAATACCAGAGCCGGTAGAATTTGACAAGGGCCTTTATTGCACTGTCCCGCTCCGCAACAAAAGCCAGTTGTCCGCCTTGTTCGTCCAGGGCATAATTCTTCGCATCGTTGAATCCTTTCATCACTGTGTCCGTCCTGCCGTCTGTTGTATTGACCCAAAGGACGAGAGGTTTGACCAGCGAGTCTTTGTTCTTACGGGTGGTCTCTATGATACATGTGTTACCATTCTTTGAGAAATAGTATTCACTGGCCAGGGAGAACCTTTTTTCCGCCCCTGTACCCAGATCTTTCAGCACCAGGGTAGTGCCTTCTTCAATGGTCTCTCCCGCCTTACCTTTTGCAACTGTGGAGTCCCTTTTACCACCTGCGGCCGTGGAGTCACCCTTACCGCCTGCGGCCGGGGATCTCTCCAGCAGATAGGCCAGCCAGGAGCCCTGCTTTTCAGGTAGTTTATAGGATTTGACATTGGGTATTTTTATCATGCTGTCCGTACCCAGCCCGATGCAGGCCAATGAATCCTTTGGCATCTGGTCAGGGGTCTTCTTTTTTATACGGGCTTCGCGGGTATCTTTGAAAAAAGGTTTGATCTGGCAGACGAGCCAGCGGCTGTCGGCCGTGATCGAGGCAGCGGCGCCCCTGGGTATCTCTTTTGCATAACCTGTTTCCGTGCTGCGTATCACCAGCCTGCCGTCTCCTTCCTGTGGAACGATCGTATATACCAGGTATTTGCCGTCGGGGGAAAGCATGCGTTCGCCGATACTTTCCCATCCGTCATACACAGAATGGTCAAGAGCCGGTTTTTGTGAAAAAGTGCAATGAAAAGTAAGTACCAGGATAAATAGAAAGCAGGTTTTTCTCATGTCGGCGGACGTTTTGGTGGCGTCCCAACGAATTTAACCAATGTGCCTGATAATTCCGAACAATTTCCACCGGCGGTCCGTTTGTACAGAAAAAGCATAACACACTAAATATGAGCAAACAAACTTCCTTCAAAAAAGAGCTTACCCTCGGCGATCGTATCGTACGCCGTATGGGATACGGAGCCATGCGTATCACAGGCAAAGGGATCTGGGGGCCGCCCAAAGACAGGGATGAAGCCATCCGGGTGCTAAAAAGGGCCGTGGAGCTGGGCGTCAATTTCATCGATACGGCAGACAGCTATGGACCTCATATATCCGAAGAGCTGATTGCCGAAGCATTATACCCCTATCCGCCGGACCTGGTCATCGGCACCAAAGGCGGGTTATTGCGTACAGGACCCGATCAATGGCCCGTCGATGCAAGTCCGGATCACCTCAAAGAAGCCCTCGAAGGAAGCCTGGCCCGTCTGAAGCTGGACCAGATAGAGCTTTACCAGCTGCACCGCATCGACCCGAAAGTCCCCGCCGAAGAGACCTTCGAATTCCTGCAGGGCGTACAGGAGGAAGGTCTGGTAAAACACATCGGTCTCTCCGAGGTCGGTGTGGAAGATATCAAAAGGGCGGAAGAATATTTTGACGTCGTCTCCGTACAGAACATATATAGTTTTGACAATCGCAAATGGGAGTCCGTGCTCAAATACTGCGAAGAGACCAATAAAGCATTCATTCCCTGGTACCCTTTGAATGCCGGGAATGTCGATTCCATGAAAAAGATCGAGGCAGTGGCAAAGGAAGTGGACGCCACTCCGCACCAGGTAGCGCTCTCCTGGCTGTTGCACCATTCACCCAATATATTGCTGATACCCGGCACTTCCAGCGTCGCACACCTGGAAGAGAATATAAAGGCGGAGCTGATATCGCTGACGCCTGAGCAGATGAAGAAATTGGGGTAACTACAATAACGATTTGATATACGGCTCGATCCCGGCAGGCTTGGTGGTGGGAGCAAATCTTTTCACAGGCCTGCCATTCCTGTCGATGAGGAATTTGGTAAAATTCCATTTGATCCGCCGCCCGAAAAGTCCGCCTAATTTCGTCTTCAGGTATTTGAATACAGGGTGGGTATGCGGACCGTTCACCTCTATTTTTTCAAACAGCGGGAAAGTAACGCCATGATTGATCTTGCAGGTCTCTTCCATGACATCGTTGCCCAGCGGCTCCTGCGACCCGAATTGATTACAGGGAAATCCCAATATCATCAATCCTTTGTCCTTATAGTCCTGGTACAATTTCTCCAGTCCGTCAAATTGAGGAGTAAGTCCACATTGCGTGGCAGTGTTTACAACAAGCACCACTTTCCCCTGGTACGCCGACATGTCTATCGGGCATCCCTGGGGGTTATTGGCGGTGAGCTGGTAGAATCCGGTGGGCATGGTGATGATTATGAGAGGGCAAAGATAGCTACTATTTAATATCTTAATTTGAACTCTACTCTTCTATTAACAGCCCTTCCTTCCGGGGTATCGTTGCTTGTCAACGGCCTGCTGCTGCCATATCCGGCGGAAGAGTAACAGCAGGCAGCTACCCCTATCCTTCAGGTATTGAGATGGGAAGCCTCACCGACCAACCGGCTAAGTATCATCCCTTTGGATGATTTGAGAATCATAATTTTATAACCTAAATTTGTTGGGAATTTATACAGTTATGAGCGAGCAATACCCAGAGTCATACCCAATAGGTAACAGAAGCAATAAGTACCGCAAAGCCAGGCTAAACAAATACATCGTATTGTTCTATCGCTATTACAAAACAAAGGGGCGTGTGGTCTTGCCGACCTTCTGGAATGTCAAAACTATGAACTAAACTGTATCAGTTCTAAAAAACATCGATTGCCCATGAGCCCCCTCACTTACTCCCCGTATCCACCCCTGCCGTCACCGTAGTATCCGCCTCCCGATGCCGTTTAGGTACTTTTCTGACATGCCGTTCCGGCAATGGTACAGGCGCCGGGGGCTGATAAGATCCCGGCATAGATACAGACCTCTCCTGCGCCGGACCCGCTTCGGCCCTACGTTGCTGCAACCACTGGCTCCCCAACGCATAGAGCGCTCCCACCAGGCATACACCCACCGTCGCCAGGAAAAGCCCCTTGATAAAATACTTATAATGGTTATGATAATCATTCTCCGGGAACAAACTAAGCCGCCGTACAATAGGTTTAGGCGATGCCGCCAGCGTATCGGTGATCTTTTGCATTTGCACCGTAAACACCTTCTGCATCCCCTCCATGGTTTCCTTCGCCTGGATGTTGAACGTCGAAACCCCTTCCGCCAGCTGTTCCTTCAATGGCTGAAGATCCGGCGGCGGCGCCACTACCTGCAAGTTTTCCAGCCGCTGGTCGAACTTGTCGATCTTTTCATGTAAGACGGCTACAGTCTTATTCATTTCTTTTATGCTGACGTGTAGCTGTTTGAGCTCATCCAGCATTTCATTCAGTACCGTTCTGAACATTTCCGCTTCATTCAATTCCTGCATATTATAAGCTTAATTGTTGTGAATGTCTTTGATGATGTCGCTCCGATTGATGATGGCCACGCGTCTGTTCCAATTTCAAACGCTGCTCTTCCGCCAGCCGCTGCCGTTCCTCCTCCTGGCGCAATGAGAGGTCCCGGGACAGGATCGTTTGGATCTTATAAGAGGGATAGCCGGCTTCATGGCCTTTGAAGACCACATGTTTCTCATCCATGAAAGCAATGCCTTTTTGTGAGTAGACTGTATATCCTTTCTCTTGCATGAGTGTCTTAAACTCAGCTATATCATGGGATAAAAGAAGGGATTGCTGAATATTTTCCTTTAGCTTATCTAACCGGAGATTATGACGGGGAAGTAACCGTTGTTCTTTCGACTGATAGCGCCTGGGTCCCAATTCCCTGGTAAGATTGTGGCGAAGCTCGGCTGCACGGCAGAAATCGGCGACTTGCCCATAGGAATAGCTATCGTTGGTGACGTGATTATCATATCCTATCCGATTGGCTATTATATGAACATGCTGTTCGGACGTATCCTTATGCAGAATAGCAACATATTGATGCTTTTCGAAGTCCAGGTCCGTTGCACATTCTTTGATCAACTGTATCAATGTGCTTTTTGGCAGCTGCTCACCTGTCGGAAAACTTAAGACAAGGGTCAATGCAGGTCTGGATATCTGCTGATTAAGCGCGGCCATCTCTTTGAATTGCTGGTTCAATTCTTCAATATGGCCATAACACTGATGATAATAAAGTACTTCTGCACGATCTTTAAAGATGGCCTGCCCGTCTGGTGTCAGCTTATCCTTCAGGCAATAGTTGAGGCTTGGTCTGAAGTGTTTGGACGTATGATAATCCCCCATCATTTCAAATAAGATTTGATGTCCTTTATCAATAATTTCAACTCTTTTGCCCTGAAATTCAACTCAGCCCGCTGTAAGCTGTCCAGATCCTCGTTATCCAGGCGCTTGCGGGCAATGGTCTCCAGGGATCCGATGATCCCGGCCAGTTGACCGTTGAATGCCATTACTTCAGGCGGCAGGGTCTTAGGTATACAGGGGGTATCTTTCAATGCTACCTCACGGATATATTTAGACACAGACATGCCGGCATCGCGGGCACGTATTTCGACATAGCGTTTTTCGGTAGGGTTACAATTAGTACTAATATGGCACCTTTTGCGCCGGGTTTTCGACGTGTACATATCTGACAGTTTTTTACCTCAAATATGCAGGCATACAAAGCCTTTTCCAATCCATAACGTATCATGGATTGCCCACTATTGATACAGAATAAGTTATAAATGCTATGGGAAGAAGAAATCCTGCAACGCCCTGGCGAGTTTTTCCAGGGCGGGATCGTTCAGGTTCATTTCCTTGCCGACCTCGGCAATCTTCACCTGTAATGTATTGGTCTTTTTGTCCCCGAATAATATAAACTGGCGAAGAATGGCAGCCATGTCCGTATCAGAAAATGTCTTGAAAAGCGGCACGCTCTTCTTTCCGGGTGCCTTGAGATTCCGCAGTATCCGGAGCAGCTGGATCAGCTTTGTCATATGATGTTCATTGTACAGGTCGACCTTCCCCATATAGGTCCGTAAAAGATCGGACACTTCACCGCCGATCCTGTCCAGCAAGTCCTCCTTTCCGGCAACCAGGGCTTCCCCAGGCATTTCCGGCACAGGTGCCGGCGCCGGTACGGGGATAGGAGTAGCGAGACGGGCCGCCGCCAGCCGCTTTTCCTCTGCCTCTACCCATAGCTGCGTCGTTTCGAGATTGGCCTTCCATGCTGGAAAACGCATCCAGAAAGCAAACCGGCGATTGCGCAGCCACCGCCGTTGCCGGACCACTTCAAAACGGAGGAAACGGACAAATTCCTCTTTATCCGGATAAGCATCATAATGGAACTCGATATATTTCACCAGGTCGAAACCCCTGTATTCATACATCTTGGAAAATATTTCGTTCTCATATTGGAATTTGCTGGGCTGAACGGGAAAATAAAGGTAATAGTCACTCTGATAGGAACCAATCTTATACTGGAAATAAGGAATGAACAGATCGTCTCTATGCAGGTCAGAGGGTCCTCTCATGCCTATAAATGGTAATAAGGTCCGAATAAGATTATTATCCATCCATTTACGCGGAGCTTTCATAGCCGACAAGGTTTAATGATTCCAATAAATTTACTTTATTTTTAATCTCATGACGCAAAAAAAATGGTGGCAGCACCTCCCACACGGCCACTGGTCTGAAAATTGTAGTGTTCACACAACATGAAACACCTCCTTTCTGGCCTTATCTGCTGCATAACACTATGCACCGCATCGACAGCTCAATCCCTCATCGGCAGCATCCCCATAAATTACGACATCTATCCCCCGGCAAAAGCCGGCGACGGCGACCTGGCAGGCTGGTTGGAAAACGTCGCCCAAAAAGACCTGGACGACCTCCACTATACCCTGCTTCCCGGAAAACCCACTATACAGGAGATAAGATCGGTAAGACTCTATTCCGTCGGCGTCAAAGATGCAGCCGGCAAACAATGGGTGGCGAACTATGTGGCCTACACCCGTTCGGATGGACAAATACGTTATGGACGGGTCATCGAATCCCCCCTATCTTCCCTCAAACCCTACATGACCACCGCTGTGCAACATTTTATGTCCATCTGTAAAAAGGAAGGTGGGCTGTCGGACGAAAGCAAAAGCATAGCGGGTGCCGATAAACCCACCAAAACACCGAAAACAAAACCTCAAGAGGTCAGCACCCCCGTGACCGCACCCCGCCAGGGACTAAAACCCTCGGATATACGCGGCATCGCCATGCATACGGAATACAGCACAGGTGTCGGCGGAATGATGATCGTCGTGTACAACAGCTATCTGCTGCTGCAGGACGGCACCTGTTACAAGCATTGCGAAGTAAGCCCCTACGACCTGGGTGTCCCAAAGTCACGACAATCCGAGCCTGATAAATGGGGCACCTGGAAGTTGGAGGGTAAAACCCTGGCCGTCACGATGAATAAAGATCATGAGACGGACAAGTGGGATAAGAACTGGTTCTGGGGTCGACCGGCAGCCAGGAACGAAAAGATCACCGGCTCTTATCAGACCATTTCCGGCGGAGGCAATACAGCCCTGGGCGGCGGCTCCATGATCTACTCATCCAGCAACATCACATCTAACGATAAGGGGCAATTCACACGGCTCAGTTCAGGTGGCGGCTCCTATTCGGGCTCCACCGGCTCCGTCACCGCTTACTCCAATAAAGATGCGGCCGGTACCTACCTGTTCGACGGTTACTCTCTGGAGTTACGATATAACAATGGGACGGTCATCCGCCAATGCTTCTACTTCTACCCCGATACCAAAGATACCTTCGGCATGGGAGATAACGATTATGTTCCTGTGAAATAAGGACTTACCTTACCTTTGTCCCATGAAGGCGATACTCATCACACGTAAAGGAGGACCCGAAGTCCTGGAAATGCATCAACTACCCGCCCCTGTCCCTGCTGCCGGAGAAGTGCTGATCAGGGTAGCTGCGGCTGGGCTTAACCGTAGTGACATCTATTCCCGCAGCTCCGCCGTTTATGGCGGGAAAGGCGACCTGGATATCCCTGGCCTGGAAGTCTCCGGACATGTCGAAGCTTGCGGACCGGCCGTCACCCGATGGAAAAAAGGAGATGCCGTCTGCGCCCTCGTGACGGGCGGGGGATACGCTGAATACGTAACCGTTCCCGAAGGACAATGCCTGCCGGTGCCCAACGGCCTAAGCCTTACGGAAGCCGCAGCCCTGCCCGAAACGATCTTCACTGTCTGGCTGAACGTCTTCCGTACTGGGAGACTGCAGCCTGGCGAACGTTTGCTGGTTCACGGCGGCACCAGCGGTATCGGTGTCACCTCTATCCAGCTGGCAAAAGCGCTGGGCTCACCCGTATATACCACCGCCGGCACCGACGACAAATGCCGCTGGTGCGAATCCATTGGAGCTAAAAAAGCCGTCAATTATAAGACCACCGATTTTGAAGAAGTGTTCAAGGAGATAGGCATGGACGTGATACTGGACATGACAGGAGGCGACTTTACGGAAAAGAATATACGCCTGCTGCAGACAGACGGAAGAATGATATTTATCAATTCCATGCGGGGAAAGAAAGGCATCATCGATATTGCGGAGATCATGCGCAAACGCCTGGTAGTGACCGGCAGCATGCTCAAACCCCGGGATGCGGCTTTCAAAGCAGCGCTTGCAGCCGAAGTAGAAAAGTTTGTCTGGCCGCTGATCGCTAATGGCGCGATAAAACCTATCATCTATGCGACGTTCCCCCTAAAAGAGGCCGCAGAAGCCCAGCAGTTGATGGAAAGCGGCGGGCACATCGGCAAGATCCTGCTGCGGGTAAGCTAACCCCGGACTGACGTCACAATGCCTGCCAACCCTCGCCTAAGATCACAGCGCCTGTGCAGCAGCTATCCTGAATTCCGGCTCATGTTGCACGGGGAAATTCATGGAACTGGCGATAAAGCATAGCTTATTTGCCTCGTGATGCAGCGCCCGGGCCCTTTCCACATGGGATGCGTCTGTAATGGTGACCACGGGCCGAAGCGTCACTTCTTTAAAATATCCGCTCCCATCCGGCCGTTCCATCATCATCCCCTCGGCCTGATCGCGATAATCTACAACAACGATATTGTTGACGGAGCAAAGATGCAGGTACCACAACATGTGACAGGAAGAGATAGAAGCCACCAACAGCTCTTCCGGGTTATACCGGGCCCGGTTGCCCCGAAAGGAAGGATCGGAAGATCCGGGTATATCCGGCTTGCCGGCGACAGAATGGACATGATCCCTGTCATAAGCGGAATAATGGGTTGTTCCTTCGCCTTTATTACCTGTCCACGTGAGGATTGTGGTGTAATGATGTGTTTTTTCCATAGGTAAAGGTACGGGCACAGGCCAAAACAACAAAGGATTCGTAGATTTACGGCATGGATAGCCTTAAATCACTGATCGCTCTTCTGTTTATTCTCCCTTTAACCGTCTACCCCCAATCTCCCGCTCCACCCGCCTTCAAGGTCATTCCCCTCGGTGTAAAAGGAGGGCTGGATGAAAGCAACCTTTCCGCTTATATGGTGGCGCCCACAGGCAGCGACGACTACATATGCCTGGACGCAGGCACCATCTATGCCGGCATCCAAAAAGCCATCGACAACACTACCCTGTCCAGCAGCGTCAGCAACATCCTGAGAACCCATATCAAAGGCTATTGCATCTCCCACCCGCACCTGGACCATGTGGCAGGACTGATCATCAACTCCCCTGACGATACCGCCAAGACCATTTACGGCATGGCCCCTACCCTCAAAGTCCTGGAGGAAAAATATTTCACGTGGTCCGCCTGGGCGAATTTTGGCGATGCGGGAGAAACGCCGGTATTAAGGAAATATCATTATGCCCCGCTGGGGGCCGGAGAGGAGACATCCCTGACGGGAACCACCATGCAGGTGAAGGCCTTTCCCCTCAGCCATGGCGAACCTTATCAAAGCGCCGCCTTTTTGATCCGGTCCGGTGACGCTTACCTGCTGTACCTGGGCGATACCGGCGCCGATACCATCGAACATGCGAATAAATTAAAGCAACTGTGGCAGGCGGCAGGTCCATTGATAAAAACAAAAAAACTCCACGCCATCTTTATAGAAACTTCCTTTCCCAACCGCCAGTCTGAAAAGCTCCTGTTCGGACACCTCACACCCCGCCTGCTGATGAACGAACTGCAACGGCTTGGAGAGGTGGCCGGAATAGCAGCCATGAAGGACCTTCCCATTGTCATTACACACCGGAAACCTTCGGGTGATCAGGAAAATATCATACAAGAAGAATTACAAAAGGCCAACCCCTTACATGTAAAGCTTATATTCCCGGCACAAGGTATGAAGCTGGAGCTCTAATATTTATCCTTATCTTTCTTTACCTTCTCCTCCTCATCCTCTCCGCTGTATTCCGTTCCCTTAAAAGCATTGGCAGATCCGTTGTGGACGATCGTCTCCTTTTTAGCCGGCGCATGAGGGAACCCGGGGAAATCCTGGTCGATACGCTCGTCATTGCTTTGCTGCACGTCCTCTTTTTTGCGAATGGGTTTGGTGGATTTCCGCATAGGCCTGGTGGTTTTCCTGTTCATATGCTGCTGTTTACTGCTGTTTAAGCAAATCCTGCACCACCCGAAGAAGGCCGGGAGATCGCGCTATTGAAAATCGATATACATATCTTCGAAATTAAGGATCATTTCTTTGAACTGCCCTATCAGGTCCTGACCCAGGTTGCCGTAAAACTTCTCACCGTGATTGGGAATAGGGTCTTTATGTACCGCGATCTCCTTTATGACGGCTGTCTTACTGCCTACCTTGATGGAGAAGTCCCCGATCATATACACCGCATTTTCAACGACACCGCCCGCTCCACCCAGGTGAATGGTAGAGGCTTTTCCCTTTCGCATGATGTCCTCCTTATGGAGGCGAAAATAATTGTCGAAAAGATCCGAAGTGGAGGCGCCGGTGTCAAATTTAAAACCAAGTGTATCGGAGCCCGCAATAGCATAGATCACCGGGTCCAGACCGTCCATGGCAAGATTGTGCCAGCCGGCATGCCGGGGATTGGCAGGAATGGTCATCGTGCCGTTTTGATGGATCTGTATCTCCCGCCACTGAGCGATGACAGGATAACCGATGATGATATTCAGGGAGAGATCGACAGGAGCAATATACAGTACCTCATCCGGCATTACCTGGAAAACGATATTTTTCATGAAGATGTCCCCTATCCGCAAGCTGTCTGCAACACCCAGCGAACATTGAAAGCGCTGTCCCGTAACACCCGCCCCCTCGTCATAAGAGACATTCAACATGCGGATGCCGAGTTTTTTGGCGTAGGTAGCGGAAATACTCGAAATATTCGCCCGGGTGTCGAAAATAGAGAGATAAGTGCTATCCCCATGCCTGACAGGGATCTCCATCAACCCTACCTTATTCTTTGTCCAGGGCAGGGTAACGTCTCCGGGGACATGGGCTTCCTGGGGTGCGATGCCGGCAAGCCCATTGGTAATAAGCGCCGTATTCCTTACATCGGCGTAAGTAGCGCTGTCCATTGCTTTTTTATAATGGCTGATCAGTTCATTATCTACCTGCGCCGCCCTGGCATATTGGAAGGTCTTAAAATAATTGTCTTCTTTGAGCAGCAGCAGATGCGCCTTGACCGTGTCGGTCAGACTTGCATCATATCCTTCCATCAGGGTCTGGATATCCTGTATGGATGCCACATTCATATTAAAAACATTATCTATAAAGGCCCGGAAATAAAGGGCTTTCTCAGGGCTGACCGCATATTTGTTCAATTCCATGCTGCGCCTCAGCTTGAAGTATTCCTTCTCATCAAGCCACGATTGCCAGTCTTTTTCCATTTGAAGAGAGGATGCATGACGGCAGGATATGCAAAAAAACAGCAGCGCCAGGGTATAAAATATCTTCATTGGCAACTTTCGCAGCAAAATAGTCGTTCTTTTCAGCATTGAGGCGGCATTTTTGTTTTATTTTGCAATTAAACACTGTTACATGTCAGAGAGAAAACTTAGTTCGACTAACTACCGCAATCAGGCCTATCTCGAAGAAAAATGTGCGTTGAACGAACTTTTAGACCTTGTAAGCAAAAGGTGGTTCACGGATGTGCTGTTTTGTATCGAAGAAGGTAACAATCGCTTCAAACTGATCAAGGACAACCTTAAATACATCAGCGATACCATTCTTTCGGACAGGCTAAAGCTCCTTGAAAAATATGGCCTGATCACGAGGACCGATTATGACGAGATCCCTCCCAAGGTCGAATATGCCCTTACGGAGAAGGGGGCGGAACTATCCGTTCTGCTGGACCAGATGTGTCAGTTCAGCGAGACCATCATACCCGTAAAAACACCTTCTTTTTATACAAAAAATACAGCAGCGCCCATTTGACGGCCAAAAAGCAGAAGACATAGGTAAATGCATTCCAGGGCTCGCCCACCAGTTGATTGAACCACATAAAAAAGCCGTCCGTAGCATATTTCCAGTTGATGAACCGGCTGGACATATAGATCAGGATGGAGTTCATGCCTATCACGGTAAAAAAGAAGGCCCACTTTTTATATCCTTTCACATCGATGATGTAATAGAACAAAGCCAGGAACAACAGGCTAAGCCCACCCGCCAAAAGCACGAACGAGCTCGTCCAAAGATTCTTATTGATGGGGAATGCCAGGTTCCACACCAGCGCCAGCACCAAAGAGATAATGCCCGCCATGGCCATACGTAACGCTTTCCCGGATGGAGAAAGCGGGCTGTGCCTTAAAAGATTACCGGTGAGTATGCCCATAAGGCCCGTACCGATGGCCGGTATCGTGGACACCAGGCCTTCAGGATCGTGGATCCCCAGGTAAAGCCGGCCCGGAATAATGTGCCTGTCGATATAGGAGGCAAAGTTCCCCTGCATGCTGAGATCCCCCCGGGGAAAGCCCGGTGCAGAATTCAACGCAAGCAGTAACCAATAGCCGATGAGCAGGCCCACCAGCCAGATGATCTGTCCTTTTTGTTTGGTATAGAGATAAATGATGTTGGCAAACATATAGGCCAGCCCGATACGCCCCAGCACACTGGGAAAACGGACCTCCGCCAGCGGACGTATCTTAAGACCATTGTTGTAGATGATCCCTAATATCACCAGCACAAGCCCCCTGCGTATCACTTTCCATAAAAGCTTTTGTCTGTCTACTCCCTTTTCCAGGTCCCTTCCCACCGAATAAGGTGTCGCTACGCCCGCGATAAAAAGGAACAACGGAAAGATGAGATCATAAAAATGAAAACCATTCCATGCCGGATGATCGAATTGTTCGGATAGCGTCTTCCAGAAAGGATTACCCGTAATTTTTGCCAGACTGTGAAAGAATTCTTCGGCGCCGATGATCCAGAACATATCCAGCCCACGCAGGGCGTCCAGGGAATATAGCCGTTGAGAAGGAATTGCAGTTGTTGGTTGAGCCATAACAGGATGAAATATGAATGTTAGCTATGAATATAACGATGAATATACAGATTTTAACAGGTTTTTTAGATATTCTCTTTCGTGTTGCGACAATGCCCGGATTTGTAGAAAAAAAAGGGCATCATCGGCCTGCTGCCGCCACCCGTCAGGCGGTGGCAGGGTTATTGAACGTATACACCTGATTCGATTTTCTCATTAAAATCATTTTTATGAAGAAAATAATTATGGGCCTTGCGCTCTTATTATCGGTCACTACGATGACATATGCGATCAATACACCTGAGCGAAATGTCCCTATGTCGGTGAAAGAAAGATTTCATAGAGACTACCCGGATGCTAATGCTGTACACTGGAGATATACAGAAGGAAAATGGAGAGCCAACTTCCACAAAATGGAGGATCAACGGATGATGGACGCCTATTATAATGGGAAAGGCCACCGCATCGATACACGGTGGACTATCGCCCCTGCAGTCGTGCCTGATAAAGTGATCCATGAGCTGAACGAAAAATATCCGGGTCAGTATACCCACCATTTTACCAAGGTCGAAAGACCAAACAAACGTGATCTGTACCAGGTCCGGGTAAAACAACAACGGGGATACAGAACCCTCTAAATAGACGGTCGTGGTCATGAACGGGATTATGCCAGCCGGTAACTGAAGAACCTCGCTGCACACATCCCATGTGATAAGCTGCCTCAGGATTGGGGCAGTTTTTTTTGCGCCTGCCCAAATTTTATTTTGAAGTATCAAATCCTTTTTAGATCTTAGTGTACTAGTTAACTAATACACTAAAATGGTAAGCATACAAGATTTCGACTTTTCCTACCGGCGTAAGCCTATATTCAGCGGGCTTAACCTGCGCCTCGACCCGGGTCATATCTATGGTCTGCTGGGGCAGAACGGTACGGGTAAATCCACCCTCCTCCGCAGCCTGGGCGGCTTTCTCTTTCCAAAAAGAGGCCGCATCGATGTGCTGGGTTTCGAGCCCCGCCGGCGCCACCCCGCCTTTTTACAGCAGGTATTTCTTTTGCCGGAAGAATTCCATCTGCCCCCTATTTCTATTTCCCGGTGGATAAAACATACCGCCGGCTTTTATCCACGCTTCAGTCACGAACAGTTTCAACGCAATATCACCGGGTTCGATGTTCCCCGGGAAGGCAGTATGCAGGAGATGAGCTATGGTCAACAAAAGAAACTGCTCATCAGCTTTGCGCTCGCCGTCAATGCTCCTCTACTGCTGATGGACGAGCCCACCAACGGCCTGGATATCTTTAGCAAGAGCCAGTTCCGGAAAGCGATAGCCGGTTCATTGAACGAACAGCAGTGTATCCTGATCAGCACGCACCAGGTAAAAGACCTGGAAAACCTCATCGATCGTATCCTCGTCATCGAAGAAGGCAGGATCCTTTTCAACCAGGGCATGGATAGCATTTCACGGAAACTGACATTCACCCAGTCCTTCGATCCTGAGCAGACAGCACAAGCCCTGTATAGTGAATCCACCCTAAAAGGCAATACCCTCGTATTACCCAATACCGAAGGCACAGACAGCCGTCCGGACCTGGAAATGTTGTACAAGGCCGTCATTTTAGCAAGCGAAAAAATAAACAGGGTATTCAAACCATAGCGTATGAACCAAACTTTTGTATTCAGCCGTTGGCAGATGTTAGTAGCCGGTCACTGGGCGGAAAATCGTAAACGCTATCTGCTGGCCCTGCTGGCCATGGGAGGACTCCTGGCAGCCTGGTACGGCTTCCTGCTGACCATCGACAAATTCGGTCCCGTCAACTTATTCCTGCAGTTCACCGCTTATTATTGTGGACTCTATTTCGTCGGCTGTTTTTATGCCAGCACCATCTTTTCCGAATTAGGCAGCAAATCCCGGGCGATACAATACCTGTCCGTTCCCGCCAGCCACCTGGAAAAACTCCTATGCGGCATCCTCTTCGGAGTGGTTTTATTTTTCCTGGCCTATACAGCCGTATTCTATCTCGTCGACATCCCCATGGTCTCGCTGGGCAACCAGGTCATTGCCCGGCAACATCAACACTGGCCGGGCACCTTTGAACCCATCGGCACCGTGCAAGTGCTTAACTTATGGAATAACCCCTGGGCGCCCATACCCGACAGGAAATTTCACCTTTTTCTCCTGGGCTATTTTGCTGTCCAATCCGCTTTTTTGCTGGGCTCGGTATACTTCGCCCGCTGGAGCTTTATAAAGACCGTTATAGGTATACTGCTTTTCTGGGGAGGCTTTATCATGTTCACGGATAAGGTGGTGAACGAACATCTGCCGGCCGGCTGGCACGCTTACGATATGCTGCGATGGTACGATAACCCCGACAATTCCTCTGTCTTCCGGATGGTGCAACTGCCGGACACCGTCGAGAGGCTGCTGGTCATTTTAGTGCAATACAGCATCCCACCGGCGTTCTGGGTGATCACGTATTTTCGGTTAAAAGAAAAAGAAGTGTAGACATGCAGTTTAGTGAAACACAAAGTATATACCTGCAGATCGCGGACTATGTCTGCGAGAAGATCCTGCTGAAAGAATGGAAGGCGGAAGAACGCATTCCCTCCGTCAGGGAACTGGCCATGCAGCTGGAGGTCAATCCCAACACGGTGATGCGTACCTACGAATTCCTGCAGCAGCAGGAGATCATCTTCAACCAGCGGGG
>Ga0105240_10000616_pt1 | contig 65942 bp, 48 predicted proteins | sample KBSC54metaG_FD_80426 | JGI IMG/M metagenome (GOLD analysis project Ga0105240, IMG submission 80426) | Corn rhizosphere microbial communities from Kellogg Biological Station, Michigan, USA - KBS C5-4 metaG | ecosystem: Host-associated > Plants > Roots > Rhizosphere > Soil | place: Michigan, USA... | reverse complement strand
GCTCCGGCTACCTCAAGAATCCAACCGCCATTGCCACCCGGATTCTGCACCGCATCGGGGCTCCCAAAATCGTGAAGATACGAACGGTACAAGAGGTTATGATCGCCGAAGAGGCCCACGCCGTAATAAAATGACGGAATCACCGCTGGGCGAATTTCCACATTGAGAAACGCATTATGATTGCCAACGATCATAGCCACGTATTCCCCGGCAGTGCTCGCAGCCGGCAAGGCGTCACGGTCACAAAGCGCGTCCCCGCGATCTCTTTCCTTCTTGACGGCATGGCCATCGGGTTTACCACAGCCGACGGTGTCCACGTTGAATTCCGCGCAAGGCGAAGTGCTGGCGAATGCCGCAATCATTCCGGCGGGAGCGACCGGCGGCATCAGCGTGTATGCTCAGATGCCGCTGCCAGGCACTACGGACGTAATCATAGACACGAATGGTTATTTCGCAGTCCCGGGTTCGGTGGGCGCATTGTCGTTTTACCCGGTTAAACCTTGCCGCGTCGTCGATACCCGCTCCGGACAGGGGACCAGTGGCGAGCTCGGGCCGCCCTGTATGGCTGGCGGTGCGACCAGAACATTCACGTTCCCGGCATCGCCCTGCAGTATTCCAGCCAACGCGCGAGCGTATTCGCTAAACTTTACCGTAGTTCCAACCGGTCCTCTGAGCTACCTGTCCGCCTGGTCCACCGGCCAGTCTCAACCGGTGGTTTCGACGCTGAATTCCGCAAGCGGCAAGATTCTTGCGAATGCGGCGATTGTGCCTGCTGGAACAAATGGGGCAATTAATGTTTACACATTGACGCAGGGAAATTCGTCAACTGATGTCGTCATTGACGTGAATGGATATTTCGCGCCGTAGTTGGTAGTCCTCTCGCCCAGTTGACCGCGGGTCCTGATTGCTATCTAATTGTTGGATTATGCAACGGCGCGAGTTTTTCACCAGCATGCTAGCGGGCCTCACAGTTCTGAAACTTGAAACCGCGAATGCCCAGCAGTCTTCGTCCACTCCCTTCCTCGAACGCCCTTTGTCCGGCACGCCTCACAAGGGCAAAGTGCTGGCGGCCATCCAACCGCATTCCGACGATCTTGCCATCCTGTGCGCCGGCACTATCGCCAAGCTCATTCAGGAAGGATATACGGGCTATATGATTCGCGCCACCAACGACGACATGGGCGACGATGTTGGCGTCCCCGGCACGATCGGCGAGAATGTTCTGCACAACGAACGCGAGGTGGACGAGCAGACGCGCGCACTCGGTTTGCAGAAACACTATGCTCTGAATTACAACAACCACCGCATGAGCGATATCTCCCGCAATGAGCTCATCTGCCGGCTTATCTTTCTGGTCCGTCTGCTCAAGGTCGATACAGTTTTTTGTTACGATCCGTGGGGGCACGATGAGGAAAACCCGGATCACTATGTTCTTGGCCATTGCGTGGAAGCCGCGTCGTGGATGGCGGGCCGTATCCACGATTATCCGGAACAATTCGATGCCGGTCTCCAGCCCAAACTCGTCACCGAAAAGTATTATTACGTGCGGCACCCGGACATTACTCGCGTGGTGGATATCAGCGGTGTGATCGAGAAAAAAATCGACGCTAATCTCTGCAATATCGCCAAGGGACCGGGCGGGCATCACGGGTCCACACTGCGTGCCGAGTTGGCGAAACAGGGCAAGAAGCTTCCGATTCTGGGCGACGATGACCGCACTGCCGACCGCAATTACATTAAGGAATTTGTGCTCGCCGGCAACCGCGAATTGGGGAAAAAATATGGCGTCGAGTACGCCGAAGCATTCCACTACATTGGACCACCGAAGTCTCGCATTGACGATTACGTCAAACAGCACGCCGTGTCGTTGCGCTAGGCTTTCATGGACCAACTGCTACGTAAGCTTGGGCTGATCGACGCAACTTTTATCGTGATTGGGATCGTGATCGGCTCCGGCATTTTTCTGCTGCCGAATTTGATTGCGCGCAATCTTCCATCTGGTCCCGTGATCATCGCAGTCTGGGTGGTGGCGGGTATACTTTCTTTCTTCGGCGCGCTGGCATATGCCGAGTTGGGCGCCATGCTACCGGATACAGGCGGGCAGTATGTTTATCTGCGGGAAGCTTACGGGCCGCTCTGCGCGTTTCTTTGCGGATGGGTTTTTGTGCTCGCGGTTATGCCCGGCGGGATTGCGTTTCTTTCGGTCGGATTCTCCATCTATCTCGATCATTTCATCCCGCTGTCGCCGGCGATGCGCAATGTTGTATCGCTGACGCTGGTTGCGGTGCTCTCCGCGATCAACTACATCGGCGTGCGAGAATCGGCCTGGGCTCAACGCGTCTTTACCACGGCGAAAATAGGCGGACTCGCTCTCGTCATGGTTGCCGCGTTCATCGCTCCACACGTGAGCCATTCCGAGCCAATGGCTGCACCTTCTTTTTCGTATAGCGGGATCGGCTACACCATGACCGCATGCCTGATGGCATACAACGGCTGGAGCTATGTCAGCTTTGTGGCTGGCGAAATAAAACAGCCGGAACGGAATATTCCGCGATCGCTGGTGCTTGGAATGACGCTTGTGATGGTCCTTTATATAGGCGCGAACCTCGCCTACATGAACGTGATGACGGTGCCGCAGATTGCCGCTACCGAGCGCGTGGGCGCCGCCGTCGCCGAGCGGGCAATGGGTCCAGCGGGCGCCAGCATTCTGTCGATGGTGGTCCTGCTCTCCGTCCTCGGCGCGATCAATGGATGCCTGCTCACTTCGCCGAGGATTCCGTTTGCCCAAGCCAGGGACGGCCTCTTTTTCAGTGCCTTCGGGCGCGTTCACCCGCGCTTTAAAACGCCGGCGTTCTCCATTGCGGTGCTGGGGCTCTGGACCTCCGTCGTCATCCTCACCGGATCTTACGAAACGCTCGCGGCATATACAATGCTTTCCGCGTGGCTGTTTTACACTTTGGGCGTTGTGGCCGTCTGGGTGTTGCGGCGCAAGGCTCCTGATATGCCGCGGCCCTATCGTATGTGGGGTTATCCCACGACGCTTTGGCTGTTTGTGCTTGTTTCGGTGTACTACATGGGAGATGCGTTCGTAACTCAGCCGAAACCCTCGTTTATCGCGCTGGCAATTGCCGCCACCGGCATTCCTTTCTACTTCATCTGGCGCAAGAAAAGCGTAACGGCGCTGCAGCCTGCGCAGGCGCATTTTGACCATTGACTTCGATCTGGACCGGAAGTACACTTAGGGCCAATATCATGAGAATTGCGATTTTATAGAACAATTTTATTGTTTATAACAAATCGACGGATTCAGCCATAGACTGACCGCGAAACTGCTTGTGCCGTTTCACCGTAGCCTGTCTCGGCGACGGCAAAGTTTGCCGCCCGCATATTGCCTTTCCACAGAGGAGGTCACTGTGAGAGGATCTCAAATTCACAACAACTCCAGCCTGAGATTCGTCGGGCTCGTTCTGGCTACTCTAACTGCTGTCTCTATCGCTTGGGGACTTCCTTTGGTTCAGATCCTCGTCCCCACCCCTGGCGCCGTGATCAACGAAGGCGGAGGCCCGGGAATTGTCGACTTTCGGGTCATGAATAACGATCCTGTCAACACCTTGATTCTCGATTATGCGTTCGCCTCAATCACCCCCGGGCCTCCCGATACTGATGATTTCGCTCACTTCAGCGGTACGAACGGCGATGCTGGCTTGGTGAGCGGGGCCCTCACCATCGGGCCCGGAGCGATCGGCCACTATACTTATTCCTTCAGTTCGCCGGGCGACCCCAACGATACCAACCCGCCGGAAAACTTTGACTTTGGAATCAATCAAGTCTTCTTCGCGATCGAGATGAGTGTGTTGGCGAACAACTGCACTGGCCCGCCGGTCAATACGATCTCTTCCGCGACGCCTCTCGTGGTCTGGGTGGATCAAAGCGGCTGTCCTAATCCGGCTGACAGTATAGCTCTGACCTCCGTATTGAATCTCCAGAATCCGCAGCTCAATGCGCCGCCGCATAACAAACTTTATGCCAACGGAATTATTGGCACGGACGCCGATGGCAACCCATTTGGTCTTTCGACGGTGCGCGTCAACGACACGCCCGACGCACCGACCTTGGTCCTGTTGGGTTCTGGTCTGCTGTGTGTGGCTGTTCTGCGGCGGCGGATGTTCACACGGCGCTGACACTATCCTGTCTGGCTACGCGGAGGAGGTAATGTGCGAGGCAAGCGCTTGCACGCGGGCGGTATTTTGTTATAGGATCTCCGCATAACTCGTTTCCTGGCAGGCATGCCGGAAACTTAGCTTCGCGGGGGTCAAATGAAATCAATTCGGCGATTACTTTCTTTAGTATTCACGGGTGCGCTTTTAGTATTCGCGCAGTTCGACGCTGGTCAAATTTCCGGATACATTCGCGACACCACTGGTGCGAGCGTCCCCGGATCCACGGTCGTCGCTACCAACCAAGGCAGCCATGAACAGCGCAAGACGACGGCCAACCAAGACGGGTACTACATTTTCCCGCAGCTTTTTGTCGGTAACTACGATGTCTCGGTCGAGGCTGCGGGATTTAAGAAGTACGTCAGAACCGGAGTGGTGCTTGACGCTCAATCGAAGGTCGCTGTCGATGTCGAGCTGACTGTCGGAGCAGTGAACGAAGAGATCACCGTTCAGTCGTCCGCGGCGCAAGTTCAGACAGACTCTGCCAGCGTCGGCAGCACCGTCGATAATAAGCAAATTCAAAATCTCACACTGAATGGACGGAATCCTATCTATCTTGCCGCGCTTACGCCCGGGGTGGTCAGCGGTTCAGGAATTGGAACGTTCGACCCGGATAGCGTCAGCAACGGATCCTTCAACATCAACGGTGGACGGGCCGACGAATATGTGGTCATGGTCGATGGCGCGGTAGCCACTCGCACGCGATCCTCCGGTTCCATGCTTGGCGCGCTCGACGTGGATACTGTTCAGGAAGTCCAGGTACTGACCGCCGATTACTCGGCTGAATATGGACGCTCTTCGTCCGGCCAGGTTCGCTTCGTAACGAAGAGCGGCACGCGGGATTTCCACGGTGACCTGGTCGAGAATTTCCGTAATTCGGCACTCGATGCCAACACGTGGACGCGCAATCACAGCCCGCTCAGCCAAATCGCCAGCGGTGCGGCGCCTTATCGTTTCAACCAATATGGGTTCGATGTCGGCGGGCCGGTTTTTATCCCGAAGGCATTTAATCGAGACCGTAACAAACTGTTTTTCTTTGTCGCGGAAGAGTGGATTAAGCGGCGCTATGAGACCACCAACACCGGAACAGTGCCCAGCATCGCGATGCGCAATGGAAATTTCAGCGAACTGCTGGATCCGGCGAACCCGTTCTTCAAAAAGGTGCGCACCATCACCGACCCAGGCAATAACAACGCGCCTTTCCCCGGAAATATCATTCCCACTTCGCGCATCAGCCACAATGGACAAGCGCTGCTCAACGTATTTCCTCAGCCTGTGCCAGGTTTTCTCCAGGGCACCGCGAACTGGATCGGCTCCAAGTCGACTCACTCGGACCTTCGCAAGGACACGTTCAAGATCGACTATTTGATAACGGAAACGGAGCATCTATCCGTGCGCGGCACCAATACTCCGTGGCATTTCAATGCTCCTTTTGAAGATACCTTCGGCCGCATGGAGGAAGTCTGGTCGAGACCAAACCGCATCGGCGCAGTCAGTCTCATCAGCACGCTCTCGCCGACGCTGGTGAACGAATTCAATTTTTCGGCCAACTCCGATGGTAAGGGCGATATCGGATTCGGCAGCTACTGCACCACGTGCCTGCGCAGCGGTTATGGAGTGAACTACCCGTTTCTTTATCCCGGCACGAAAATCGCTCCCGAGAAGGTTCCCAGTATTCGCATCCAAAGCCTGACGACGCTGGACGCCGGTCCCTATCCGGGTTCGTGGGCGGGCTTTGTTTATGGCTGGTCAGACAACCTGACGAAGACTATCGGCACCCATACGATGAAGTTCGGCGCGTACCTGGAACATGCCGGGCAGAACGATTTCATTCAGGGAACGACGGCCGGTCCAGGGACCACCGTAAATCAAAACGGCGACTTTACATTTAACGATACGGGGAACCCGAACACAACAGGATTGGGCATCGCCAATGCGATCCTCGGCAATTTCGACACCTATTCTGAGTTCGGCGCCAAAGCTTACACGCCTTACGTATCCACTTCGCTCGATCTCTTTGCGCAAGACAGTTGGAAGGTGACGCCCAAACTCACGGTGGAGTACGGAGTCCGCTGGTCCATATGGCCGCAGTGGAGCAGCAAGTGGGGCAATCTCTCTGAATTCCTGCCGCAATACTATAACCGCGCGACGGCGCCCGTGGTCGATCCCAAAGGCGGGTTCATCGTCAGTGGCGATCAATACGACGGCATTGTGCTGCCGGGAAATGGCGTGCCATCGGCCGCGGGCGGCCGCATCCCGGCGCTCGATTCGGGGCAGTATAAGAGCCTCTATCACAACTTGCCGGACGGCATTTCGCCCACCCACTGGAATGTATTTCAACCACGCGTGGGAGTGGCCTATGCGTTCACATCAAAGACAGTGGTTCGCGCCGGCGCGGGATCGTTTGCAAATCGCACTGCCATTAATCGCGATACCGCGCTTGGCGGCAACGCGCCCTTTCAGCTTCAGGAATCCGTTGTGAACGGCGTCGTCGACATTCCGGGAGGCGCCACGCAGCGAGCTTTTCCCTTCACGCAAGTGATCCAGGACCCGGTCTTCAAAATACCCACCGCATGGGAATGGAACGGTACGTTCCAACGCGAAATCGGGTGGGGCACGACGGTTCAGGTTGGCTATGTCGGCCGCCGCGGTTTGCACAATCAACGCAAGCGGAATATCAACCAGTTGTTGCCGGGAACGCTACAGGCCAACCCGGGAATCAACGTGAATGCGTTGCGCCCTTACCTCGGAATGGGCGTCGTTGGCATTTCTGAGAACGGGGGCAGCTCGCGTTACAACGGTTTGCAAGTGAGCGTCCAGCACCGCTATTCGTCCGGCCTTCAGTTCGGGATTGCCTACACGTATTCAAAATCGACAGACGATGGCTCGAGCCTTACCGACGTCCTGCCGAACGCTTACAACGCCGCCGGCTACTATGGGCTCTCCGATTTCGACCGCACGCAAGTGCTGGTGGCGAACTACAGCTACAGCCTTCCATTCTTCAAGAACAGTAGCAACAAGTTCCTTCAGATCGCCCTCGGTGGTTGGGAATTATCGGGTATCAATCAGGCTCAGTCCGGGGTTCCGCTTTCCGTTCGCACCAGCTCGGATCTCGCCGGTGTCGGCACGGGCAGCGGAAACCAATTCTGGAATCTGGCCGGAAGCACTTCCATCGACGTGACTCCGTTCACCAATTCCGCCGTGTGGTTCAACAAGGCCGCATTCACACAGCCGGCCGCGGGGACGTTCGGAACGCAACAGCGGAATCTCCTCCGTGGTCCGGGGTTCTGGAGTTGGGATATGGGAATACGAAAGAATTTCAAAGTGTACGAAGCACAGAATCTGCAATTCCGCTTCGACATGTTTGACGTTCTGAATCACCCGAATTGGGGCAACCCCGTAACCGATCCCACCAGCGGCTCGTTCGGGCTTGTAACCGGAAAGACCAACGACTCGCGTCAACTACAATTGGCGCTCAAGTATGTATTCTGAGGTCATGGAAAACGATAAAGAAGGAATCACGCGGCGCGCGGCAGTCACCATTCTGTCCGGCGCCGCGCTGGCTCCGGGGATCTTCGGGGCCGATGCGCACGGCAAGCGCTGGTACGCGACGATGCGGCGCTGCGGCCAGACGAATTTCAACGAGCGCGATCCGCTGGAGCTCGATATCGGCTGGTGGGTCGACTACTGGGCGAGTCTTAAGCTCGATGCGCTGCTTCTCAACGGCGGCGGCATCATGGCATTCTACCCGACTAAAATCGCTTATCATCACCGCAGTCAATTTCTTGGTGATCGCGATCTGTTCGGCGATTTCACCGAGGCCGCGAAGGCGAAAGGCATGCGCGTTGTGGCGCGCCTCGATTGCAACTACACCTACGAAGAAGCTTATAAGGCGCATCCGGAATGGATCGAGCGCAATGCGAACGGCGATCCTATTCGCCATGCCGAATCTCCCTGGCTGTACAAGACGTGCATGTACTCGCAGTATTTCACCGAGCAGATGACGGCCATTATTCGCGAAATCAATTCGCTTTACGATGTCGATGGCTTCTTCACCAACGGATGGCCAAGCACCGGACGGCCGCCCCAGTGCCATTGCGACGGCTGCCGGAATTCGGTTGATCCGAATTCTCCGCAGGGTCACGAGCAACATCTCGCCCGCGTGATTGAGATTTGGAAACTTTGGGACGATACGGCGAAGCAAAAGAAATCGGACAGCGTCTACGTCGGCAATCTTGGCGGAGGCGCTCGCGCTGTTACGAATCTAAGCCGGATAGCGGGCGTCGCCGGTTGGTTCAATGCCGATCATCAGGGGCGCTCGGGAGTCACCGCGATTTGGGACTGCGCACAGCAGGGGCGCGTCGCTCAGTCCGTTATGAAGGGCCGGACAATCACCAACGTTACCGGCTCGTATTCGAACTCGCATCCCCTCTGGCGGCATACATCGAAATCGCCTGAGGAAGCAACTATGTGGATGGCGCAGACCACGGCGAGTGGAATGACGCCGTGGTATCACTGGCTCGGCGGCAAACCGGAAGATCACCGCTGGGAGAAGACCGGGCGCGATTTTTTCCAGTGGATCGCCGCTAATGAATCCCATTTTGTGAATCAGAACTCTATTGCGAACATCGGTGTCGTGTTCTCGCAACGCACCAACGCCTTTTACCGTCCACCTGGGGGCGGCGAAGTGACCGACTTCCTGCAAGGCATGTATAACGCGCTGCTCGACGGACGGTTCTTCTTTGATTTCGTCCACGAAGACGACCTCGGTGCGAAGACGCTGGCGAAATACAAAGCGCTGATCCTGCCGAATGCCGCTCTGCTTAGCGATGCGCAGTGCCGTCAACTGCGGGAATTCGCCGATCGTGGCGGTTCGTTGCTCGCTACTTTCGAAACAGGCGGCTATGACGAGAATGGCAAGCCGCGATCGCAGTCGGGCATCGCCGACTTGTTCGGCGTTAAGAGCGCCGGGAAGCTGGTGGGGCCGAACGGTAACGCCGCGTATGCGCACATCGAGCGTGACCATCCCGTTCTGCGCGGCTTCGCGAATACCAAACTGCTGCCGTTTGCCGAATACTATCTCCCACTCGAGGCGATTTCGAATCCGGTGCTTACGGTGCTTCCGCCTTATCCCGCGTTTCCACCGGAGATGGTTTACGCCGCAACGACGCACACCAATCAACCGGCTGTCGTACTTGCCGAACGAGGCACCGGCCGCTTGGTTTACCTCCCCGGCGATATCGATCGCTCCTACTGGCGATCGCAGAATCCCGATCTTAGCCGGTTGCTCGCCAACGCGATTCGCTGGATGCTCCGCGGCGAGGAACCCGTTTCCGTAACGGGTGAGGGAATCACGGAAGTGTTCGCCTGGAAGACGCAGCCCGGATTCGCCGTGCACGTGTTGAACTACAACAATCCGGACATGCAGCGCGGCTGGTTTACGCATACGTACCCTTTGGGTCCGCAGAAAGTGCGCTTCACGCTCCCGGTTCAAACACGCGTTTCAAACGTCCGCTTACTTCGTGCTGGTACAAATGTGAAGTTCAACAGAACGGGCAACACGGTGGAGTTCACAATTCCGCAGGTGGCCGATTACGAAGTAGCGGTCCTGATCTAACAGCCTGTGGGCGTTGAAGGCACAGGGGTTCTTTCAAGACGTCGCACATCGAGGTCCGGTTCCTTGAGGGCGTAAGCCTCGCGAGTGATCTCAGCCACGGCGCTCATGCATTCATGGACGGGCCGGCTTTGCCAGTACCGATATTCATCAGCCTTCATTTCCTTCTGGCTGGCTGGAGTAAACGCGAATAGTCTTGTCCATGGGCCTCACTATAGCTTGGCGTATTCCGCCTTCACTTGCTTAAGAATCGGAATATCGGCGTCGGCATCCTTCCAGAGCGTCAGGAAATCCAGGTACGCCGCCTTCGCCTTGATCTTATCTCCCGACATCGCGTATGCCTTGCCGAGTTGCCAGCGCGCCAGTGCAGCTATTGGATCGCTGATAACAATCCCGCGGTGATCGAGAACCTTCTGGAATTCCACAGCTGCTTCGGCGCCTTTGTGTTCGGCCAGATAGGCCTCGCCGCGCACATAAATAGGATAAAAGGCCGCAAAGAACCCAATCATGGCGCTGGGCGGCACGCCCAACTCATAGGGAATGGCTATTTGTAGTAGTTCGACGGCTTTTGCAGGCTCGCCGTGGTTTAGTGCGGCAAGTGCGCCAAGCGTCGGCACGTAACTGAATCGGACTCCCGTATCTTCAGGGAAGCGCCTCTCCAAATCCTTCGCCAGTGTTTGAGACTCTGAAGAGTCCCCCACGAGCACCAGCGCAAGGGCCGCGCCGTACACGACATCCCGTCCCTTGGAAAGCTTCAGTGCAGCATTCGCGTTCTGCCTTGCCGCTGGTGCATTTCCGAAAAAGGCTTCCCGCACTGCCGCCCCAGCTTCGTCCGAAGCTGCCATTTCCCGCTTGGCCGCCTGTTGCGCCAAGTCCGCCGCACGCCGTGATATCCTCCTTGCCTCTTGCAAGTGACCGGAATATGCCAAGGCAAAAGCCTCATGGTTCGAGATCCAGTCTTCGGCTCCCGACTTTCCCTTACCGAGCGCCGCGTATCGTTCCATTCCCGCTTTGTCGCCCTTCAAAAAGGCCAGATCGAATCGCTCGATCAAAAAATCGGGGATTTCCAGTTTGCGCTCGGAAGCCCGTTGAAGGGAGAGTTCGGCTTCCCCCAGGCTGTCGAGTTCCTGATAGCCGAAGGCAAGAAGGTTGTACCAGATGGGAAAGTCCGGATCGAGCTCGAGAGCTTTCTTAGCTGTTTCGACGGCCTTCTCATATTTGCCGAAGACCGGGTAAATCATCCCCGCCAAAGGTCCGAGAGGCTGGCTGTCGCGAGGATAAGTTTGCGTCCACAACTCACAAGTCTGTTGCGCCTTTTCGAGGTTTCCCGTCACCTGCGTGTCGTAGGCGGTAGTGATAAAGAACCTCTCCCGGTCGCTGGCGCGATCCCGCAACTGGTAGGCTTTCGTGGTGCTCTCCGCGGAGAGGACAGTCTCTCCAAAATCGCCGTATATGCGGCCCACCATCGCGTGTGCCATGGCGAATTTGGGGTCGATCCCAACGGCGCGCTGGAAAAGAGGCAAAGCTGCGGTAGAACCCGTTGAGTAAAGGACCTTCCAGGCCGCACTGTATGCTTTCAAAGCTTCGAGTGACGGCGTGGTTGCCTCGACCAGCGGTGTGTCGTGCTTTTCGACCGTGGTGAGTGATTCACCAACTCGTTTTCTGAATTTACTGGCGATTTGACTGAGGGAATTCAGAACGTCTTCTTTTCTTGCTGCTTGCACCTGCTCCTCATCGAGGATTCTCCCCGTACGGCAGTTCTTTGCGCGTAACCCCAAGACATACTGGCTTCCGAGGCTGGCAATCGAGCCATCGAGGACAGCGGCGCTTCCGGCTCGTTCGCAGATTTCCTTGGCGATTTCGGGGGTAAGCCGGGCATCCGCCGTCTTGCCCATCAGACCCAGCGTCAGGTGAATGCGCTCATCGGACACGAGGCTGAGGAAAGGCGACTGTTCCAACTGGACCACTAACCCTTGGCGAAGCGTTCCGTCGAACACGGGATCGCCTGTGGTGTTGACGAAATCGGCGAGGACAATGGTGTCCTTGTCCGTGAGTTTTGGTGCGCTGTGGAGATAGAAGTAACTTCCGCCGGCGAATGCGAGCACAGCAGCGGCCGCGGGAGCAATCACTTTCCAACGTATTGAAATGCCTGTTGCTGTGGGCATCGGACTGGTTGCCGACAGCGCGGAAACAGCGTCCCGTTTCAGGCGTTGAAGGTCAGTGCGAATTTCCGAAGCGTGCTGGTAGCGCAGGTTTCGATCTTTTTCCAGGCACTTGTTGATGATCCGTTCCAGCTCCGCCGGCAAGTCGGGATTCAGACGCACTGGAGCGACCGGGGCCCGGTTGAGGATGTAATCGAAAATAATCCCCGAGCTTTCCCCGCGAAATGGCAGCTTGCCCGTCGCCATTTCATAGAGCACCACGCCGAAGGAAAATAAATCCGTACGTACATCCAACGGTTGAGCGCGGACCTGCTCCGGCGACATGTACGACACCGTTCCCACTGCACTCCCTGGATTGGTCAGTTCGTCTTCAACGGTGAGCGTCTGATCGCCGGCGCCGGCTTGACGGTCGAGGGCGGGATGTACCTTTGCCAGTCCAAAATCGAGAATCTTGGCGTTAGCGCGCTTGGTGATGAAGAGATTCGCGGGTTTGATATCGCGATGGACGATTCCCTTTCCGTGGGCAGCCTCCAACGCGTCGGCCGTCTGAATGCCGAAATCCAAGAGTTCGTCCGTGGGGATCGGCCCTTGGCTGATTCTCTGCTTCAAGGTCTCCCCTTCCAGCAACTCCATCACGATCACTGGCTGGTGATCATGTTCTTCCACGTCGTAAATCGTGCAAATATTGGCGTGGTTCAAGGCGGACGCAGCCCGTGCCTCCCGCTGGAAGCGGCTGAGCGCGCGGGGATCTTGAACAATCTCCTCCGGCAGGAATTTCAGAGCCACGAACCGGTGCAGACGGATGTCCTCGGCTTTGTAGACGACGCCCATTCCGCCACCGCCCAACTTTTCAAGGATTTGGTAATGGGAGATCGTCTGGCCCGTGAGGGAACCGGCGGCGATTGCACGCGCGGCCACTTCGATCGCCGGATTCTCGAGGAACTTTCCTGCCTGCTCCTCCGACGCCAGCAGCGACCGGACTTCCCGCTCCAGCGTCTGGTCGCCCGCGCAGGCGTGCCGCAGGAACGTGTCGCGCTCTTCAGGCGCACGATCCATCACTGACTGCAGTACGCTATCGACTTGTTTCCAGCGTTCGGAGTCCATCGGTGGTCCCGCCAGTCAGTTCGCGGTAGAGCCAGGCTCTGGCCGCCCTCCAGTCGCGCTTTACTGTGACGGCCGATACTTTCAGCACCTCGGCCGTTTCTTCCACATTGAGTCCGCCAAAGAAACGCATTTCGACGACCTGCACTTTGCGCGGATCGAGCTGCGCCAGTTTGTTCATTGCATCGTCGAGCGCAACGATATCGGTATCCCGGTCCGAGTCCTGGCCGCCGCCCACGAGCGCCGCCTCGTCCAAGGAGAAGTGCTGCACGCCGCCACCGCGTTTCAGATTATGACGCCGCGCATGTTCCACCAGAATGCGCCGCATCAACTGGGCCGAGACGGCGAAAAAATGGGCGCGATTCTGCCACTGCATGCGCTCATAGTCCACCAGCCGCATGTAAGCTTCATTCACCAGGGCCGTCGTTTGGAGGCTGTGGCCGGGACGTTCGCCTTGCATGTAGCGGCGCGCCAGGCGGTGGAGTTCGCCGTAAACGACGGGGGTTAGCTTGTCGAGGGCACCGTGGTCTCCGCCGCTCCAGGCGCGCAGGAGCGTGCTGATGTCGCCCACAGTTGGTTCATCCGCCCTGTGCATCGCTGGGCTGAATTGTACCACCGCACGGTGCTCTCAAAATTATAGTGACCTGGCGTGATCCGCTTGCGCCGCACTCTGCGCCTACTTAGGGTGGAGTAACTCAACAATGAAAACGATCCTGACTTCGATTGCCGCGGGTAGCTTGCTTGCCGCGCTTGCAATAGCACAGCCCGCGCCACGCTACACCCTCACCGACCTCGGCACGTTGCCGGGCGGCAAGTTTAGCCAAGCGGTCGGCATTGACAATAAGGGCTTGATAACCGGCGTGTCGACCGTCGCTGACGGCACACAGCACGCAGTCCTCTGGCAGGGTGGAAAGATCAAAGACATCGTGACCCCTGGATTCGGAGGACCGAACAGTTTAACGTTTGGTAGCAACGAATCGGGCCTGGTCGGGATTCAAGCGGAATCCTCCATCAAGGATCCAAACAATGAAAATTTTTGCGCTTATGGGACCGGCCTCAAATGCCTGGCTTTCCTGTGGAAAGACGGTGTGATTACTCCGCTCGCGACGCTGGGAGGCAACAACGCCACCATCGGGCAGATCAACAATCGAGGCGAAGTGCCCGGGGTTGCGGAGAATAACATTCGCGACCCGGAGTGCCCGGCAGGAGTGGCATTCACCGGCACCGGACCTCAAGTTCTCGATTATGAACCGGTGATCTGGGGGCCCGGGCCGGGGCAAATCCGGCAACTTCAGCCGCTCCCCGGTGACACCGTCGGAATCGCTCTCTGGATCAACGACAACGGCCAGGCCGTCGGCGTTTCGGGCAGGTGCGGGAACACCGTCCTTCCTCCAGTAGCGGGCGGACCCCACGCCGTATTCTGGGAAAAAGACGGCTCGGTCCATGACCTCGGCAATCTGGGCGGCGGAACGGGAGATGCGACTACGCTGACTGGAAATGCAGCTTTGGCTATCAATAATCAAGGCCAGGTGGTTGGTGCTTCGCCCCTGCCCAATCCCACAGGCAGTACCGCCTTTCTGTGGACGAAAGAAAAGGGTATGCAGGCGCTGGGCACGCTTCCCGGAGATGTTTCGAGCGGCGGCGTGGCGATTAACGACAGCGGACAGGTGGTAGGTGCGTCGTTTGATGAGAAAGGGAATCCGCGGGCGTTCGTCTGGCAAAAAGGCGTGATGACCGACCTCAACACCCTGGTTCCTGCGGGCTCGCCGTTGTTTCTATTGTTTTCGACTGCGATCAATTCCCGCGGCCAAATCGTAGGCTTCGGCGTAACGGGCACAGGCGACACCCACGGCTTTCTGGCGACCCCGGCGCCGGTCACTACGGCGTCCGCCGGACCCAAGGCCGCTACGGTTGTAGGGCGCGAGATGACGCTGGACGGAACGGCGTCCATCAGCGCGGACGATAAGCCTCTCACCTACCAGTGGTCGATTCCGCAAGGCAGCCCATCGGCTGGAATTCTTCACGGGAACACCGCCACACCCAGCGTCCAGTTCAGCCCGGCGCGCGGCGTCTACACGTTCCAGTTGACGGTGACGGATTCCAACGGCACGTCCGCATCGGACCTCGTGACCGTCAATTTCCAAGGCAACTGAGCATTCACTACTACTGCAGCTTGGCGAATTCCGCCTTGGCTTGCTTGAGGATCGGGACATCGGAGTCGGCGTCCTTCCAAAGCGTGAGGAAATCCTGGTAGGCAGCCTTCGCCTTGGTCTTATCTCCGGACAAGGCGAGGGCTCTGCCAAGTTGCAGGTGCGTCAGCGCGCCGACGGGATCGCTGATCACAATCCCGCGGTGATTGAGGATTTTTTGAAATTCCGCGGCCGCTTCGGCGCCCTGGTGTGCGGCCAGATAGGCCTCGCCGCGCACATAGATAGGATAGAGGGCTCCGAAGTTCCCGTGTATAGCGCTGCGCGGCACGCCCAGTTCATAAGGCACGGCGATTTGTAGCAGTTCGATCGCCTTTGCGGGTTGGCCCTGGTTCAGTGCGATACGAGCGCGAAGCGCAGGCAGGTAACTGAACCGGGTTCCGGTATCTTCCCCGAAGCGCTTTTCCAGATCGTTGGCGAGTGTTTGAGCGCGGGAAGAATCCCCCGAGACGGCCATTGCAAATGCAGCGCCGTACTCCACATATAGCTCCTTTGAAATCGCGAGTGCCGCCATTGCGCTCCCCCCTGCCTCAGGCGCATTCCCGAAAAAAGCTTCCCACAGTGCTGCTCCGGTTGCGTACAGAGACGTCTTTTCCCGCTGGCCCGACTGTTGCGCCAAGTCCACCGCACGCCGCGACATCATCCTTGCCTGTTGCAAGCGGCCGTTATATGCCAGGACAAAAGCCTCATGGTTGGAGATCTCGGCGTCCGCTCCGGGTTTTCCCCGGCCCAGAGCCGCTTCCCGTTCCATTCCAGCCTGGTCACCCTTTAAAAAGGCGATGTCGTATCGCTGGACCAAAAAAATGGAGTGTTCCAGTTTGCGATCAGAGGCTTGCCTAATGGCGGACTCCGCTTCCCCCAGGTGGTCAAGGTATTGATAGCCGAATGCAAGATTGGCATACACGATGGCAAAGTCCGGATTGATCGCTATCGCTTTCCTGGATTCTTCGATCGATTTTTCATATTGGCCGGAGGGATGGTAAACAATCCTCGCCAGGAAACTGTGGGGCAACATCTCGCGAGGATAAGCTTGCGCCCACGCCTCACAGGTCTGATGCGCCTTTTCCTGGTTTCCCGTCACCTGCAGATCGTAGCTCGCTGCGATAAAAAACTTCTCTGCGTCACTGGCGCGATCCCGCAACTGATAGGCTTTGGTGGTGCTCTCCGCCGAGAGGGCAGGCTCCTCGGTTCCGCCGTACATGCGCCCCAGCGCCGCGTGGGCCATGGCGAATTTGGGGTCAAGGTCAATGGCGCGTTTGAAAAATGGTATAGAGGCGGCATCGCCGGATGAGGCCGCAACCTTCCAGGCGGCGCTATAGGCTTTCAAGGCCTCGAGTGAGGACGTGGTTGCCTCGGCGAGCGGAGTATCGTACTTTTCGACCGTGGCCAGAGATTCGCCGACGCGGGTTCTGAACTTAGTAGCAATTTCGCTCATAGATTTCAGGACGTCTTCTTTCCGTCCCGCTTGCGCCTGTTCCTCGTCGAGGACATCTCCGGTACGGCAGTTCCTGGCGCGCAGACCCAACACATACTGGCTTCCGAGGCTGGCAATCGAGCCATCGAGGACAGCGGCGCCGCCCGTTCGCTCGCAGATTTCCCGGGCGAGGTCCGGAGTCAGCCGCGCATCCGCCGGTCGGCCCATCAGACGCAGCGCCTTCTGGATACGTCCCTCGGAGACGAGGCTGAGGAAAGGCGATTGTGCCAACTGTATCGCCAACCCCTGGCGAAGTGTCCCGTCAAACACCGGGTCCCCCGTCGTGTTGATGAAATCGGCGAGGACGATCGTGTCCTTGTCCGTGAGTCTTGGCGTGGCCTGGAGAGGCCGGTGCAAATAGAAGTAACCTGCGCCGACGATCGCCAGCACGGCTGCGGCAGCGGGAACGATCGCCTTCCAGCGCGCTGCGATGGGAACGGCGGCCGCGACCCGGTGCGACTCGGTGTCCCGTTTCAGGCGTTGGAGATCGGTGCGAATTTCCGACGCGTGCTGGTAGCGCAAGTTGCGATCTTTCTCGAGGCACTTGTTGATGATGCCTTCCAATTCCAGAGGCAAGTCGGGATTCAGGCGTACCGGAGGCACCGGAGCGCGGTTGAGAATGGATTCGAATATGGTGCCCGAGCTTTCTCCGCGAAATGGCTGGGTGCCCGTCGCCATTTCATAAAGCACTACTCCAAACGAGAATAGATCCGTGCGTGCGTCCAGATCTTTGGCGCGGACTTGCTCGGGCGACATGTACGACACCGTGCCCAATGCGCTCCCTGGACCGGTCAGCGGTTCTTCCACCGTGAGAGTCTTGCCGGCGGAGCCTCCGCGAGGGTCGAGGGCGGGATGAACTTTCGCCAATCCAAAATCGAGAATCTTCGCGTGACCGCGCGCGGTGACGAAAATGTTCGCCGGTTTGATGTCGCGATGAATGATCCCGGCGCTGTGCGCCGCATCCAATGCATCGGCGGTTTCGATGGCTAACGGAAGAAGCGTTTCGATCTCCACTGCACGCCCCGCAATGCGGTGCTTCAGCGTCGTTCCATCCAGGTACTCCATCACGATGAAGGAATGGCCGTCCTGCTCGCCGATGTCGTAAATCGTGCAGATGTTGTGGTGATTTAAGGCGGAAGCGGCTCGAGCCTCGCGCCGGAAGCGATTCAACGCGTCCGCGCCGCGGGCGAATTCATCGGAGAGAAACTTGAGAGCGACAAAACGCTGGAGCCGGGTGTCTTCGGCCTTGTAGACGATACCCATGCCACCAGCGCCCAGCTTGCCGGCAATGCGGTAGTGGGCGAAGACCGCTCCAACTGAAAAATCGCTGCCTTCCTGCACGTCTCTTCCCTGCTCGCGTCCGGCGGCCCGCGCGGCCATCTCTATGGCGGGGTTATCCAGAAAGCTTCCCGCCCGCTGGTGGGCTGTCAAGAGCGACCGGACTTCGCACTCCAGCGCTTCGTCACCCTCAGAAGCGTGCCGCAGAAACGCGTCGCGTTCCTCCGGCGGGCGCTGGAGCACTAACTGCAGCAGGCTATCGACTTGTTTCCAGCGATCCGAATCCATCATGCGACCTTACCGCAGCTTGGCGAATTCCGCCTTGGCATCCTTGAGGATCGGGATGTCCGGGTCGGCGTCTTTCCAAAGCGTGAGGAAATCCTCGTAGGCAGCCTTCGCCTTGGTCTTATCTCCGGACATAGCGAAGGCTCTGCCGAGTTGTAAGTGCGCCAGCGCGCCGATGGGATCGGCGAAAACGATGCCGCGATTATCGAGAATCTTCTGGAATTCCCGGGCGGCCTCCGCGCTCCGCCCAGCTTGGAGATAGGCCTCGCCACGAACATAGGCGGGATACAGTCCTCCGAATCTCGCAAAGAACCCGGTGCCCGGCAGGGCCAGATCATAGGGAAGGGCCACCTGCAGCCGTTCGAGCGCGCTGGAAGTATCCCGATGCGCGAGTGCAGCGAGCGCGCGCAGCGTGGGGAGATAGCCGAATTGAACTGCAGTATCCTCCGGAAATCTTCTCGCCAGATCATCGGAGAGTTTTTGAGAGCCGGGAGCATCGCCGGAGAGCGCCAGCGCGAACGCCGCTGCGTACTCCACATCGCGGCCTTTTCCGAACTCGAGCGCCGCCAGAGCGCGCCGTTTCGCCGAGGCGGCATTTCCGAGATGCGCTTCACACACGGCTGCGGCAGCCTCGAAGATGGCCGCTCTTTCGCGATCGCCGGTTTGCTGCGCCAATGCCGCCGCGCGCTGCCACATCATGCGCGCCTCTCGCATATGACCGGAATGCGCCAGGACCATGGCCTGTTGGTGCAACATCCAATCCTCCGACCCCCGCTTTCCGCGGGCCAGCGCGATCTCGCGTTCCATTCCCGCCTGGTCGCCCTTGAAGAACGCGAGGTAGTAACGGAGGACCAAAAAGTCCGCGAATTCAATTTTGCGTTCCGCGGCTTGCTGCAACGGCTTCTCGGCTTCGGAGAATCGGCTCAGGAAGATATTGTGATCAGCGAGATTATCATACCCAAACGGTTCGTCCGGATTTAGCCGTAAATACTCCTGCGCCGCTTTGATCCCTTTTTCATATTGGCCCGTGCCCCGAGTGCCCCACCCTCCCATTAAGCCAACGGGTAAGGCATCACGAGGATAAGTTTGCGTCCATAACTCGAGAGTCTGCATCACCTTCTGCAAGTTTCCAGTGACCTGCCGATCATAGAGGAAAAGGATGAAGAGCCTCTCGCGGTCACTGACACGATCCCGCAACTGATAGGCTTTGCGGGTATACTCCGCGGACAAGTCAGTTTCTCCCATGCCGCTATACATGAACCCTAAGTACCCATGCGCCATGGCGAATTGAGGGTCGATCGCAATAGCTCGCTCGAGGTGCGGCACGGCGGAAGCGGCACCCTTTGCATAGCTGGCGCTCCGACCCGTACTATACGCTTTCAGAGCTTCGAGCGAGGGCGTAGTGGCATCCTCAAGCGGGGTGGAGTGCGTTTCGATGGTGGCCAGCGATTCGCCGATTCGCTTTCTGAACTTACCGGCAATTTGACTGAGGGAATTTAGTACGTCTTCTTTCTTCGCCGCTTGCGCCTGCTCTTCCGCGAGAACTTCCCCGGTGCGGCAGCTTTTAGCTCTGAGTCCCAATATGTATTGGCTTCCCAGGTTGGCAATCGAGCCGTCCAAAACTGCGGCGCTTCCGGTTCGCTCGCAGATTTCGCGGGCGACCTCCGGCGTGAGCCGCGCTTCGGCCGGGCGAGCCATGAGTTTCAGTACGAGTTGAATCCGCTGTTCCGAAATGATGCTGAGAAAAGGGGACTGTTCCAGTTCTACCGCCAACCCCTGGCGAAGCGTTCCGTCAAACACCGGGTCGCCAGTCTTATTCTCGAAATCGGCCAGGACAATCGTGTCCTTGTCAGTTAGCTTTGGTGCGGCCTGAAGCGCCCGATGCAAATAGAAGTAACCTGCGAAGACGATCGCCAGCACAGCCGCAGCAGCGGGAACGATCGCCTTCCAGCGCGCGGCGATAGGAATGGCCGCTGGCGTCGTTGCAATGGCTGCGCCGCGGTGCGACTCGGTGTCGCGCTTCAGGCGTTGGAGGTCGGTGCGAATTTCCGAAGCGTGCTGATAGCGCAGGTTGCGATCTTTCTCCAGGCACTTGTTGATGATGGCCTCTAACTCCGCCGGCAAGTTGGGATTCAGGCGCACTGGAGCCACCGGAGCGTGGTTGAGAATGGAATCGAAAATGATCCCCGAACTTTCTCCGCGAAAGGGCAACTTGCCCGTGGCCATTTCGTAGAGCACCACGCCGAATGAAAATAAATCCGTGCGTGCGTCCAGCGGTTGAGCGCGAACCTGCTCGGGCGACATGTACGACACTGTCCCCACCGCACTCCCGGGATTAGTCAGCTCCATTTCGACTGTGAGCGTCGCGTCGCCGGCCCCGGGCCGGCTCTCCGGGGCGCCCCTGGCTTTCGCCAATCCAAAGTCGAGAATCTTCGCGTGACCGCGCTCGGTGACGAAGATGTTTGCCGGTTTGATGTCGCGATGAATGATGCCCGCCCCGTGCGCCGCATCCAATGCGTCGGTGGTTTCGATGGCCAACGAAAGAAGGACGCCGATTTCCAGCGGCCGTCCCCCGATGCGATGCTTCAGCGTAGTTCCATCCATGAACTCCATCGCGATAAAAGAGCGGCTGTCCTGCTCACCAAACTCATGAATCGTGCAGATATTCGGATGATTCAAGGCGGAAGCGGCTCGGGCCTCGCGCCGGAAACGATTCAAGGCGTCGGGCCCGCGAGCGAATTCATCGGAGAGAAACTTGAGTGCGACAAAACGTTGGAGCTGAGTATCTTCGGCCTTGTAGACGATACCCATCCCACCAGCGCCCAGCTTTCCGGCAATGCGGTAGTGGGAGAAGGCCGCTCCAACTGAAAAATCGCTGCCTTTCTGTGCGTCTGTTCTCTGCTGCCGGACGGCTGCCCGCGCGGCCATTTCTATCGCTGGGTTATCCAGAAAGCTTCCCGCTCGCTGCTGCGCCGTCAAAAGCGATCGGACTTCGCGCTCCAGCGCTTCATCGCCAGTAGATGCGTGCCGCAGAAACGCATCACGCTCCTCAGGCGGACGCTCCAGCACTAACTGCAGCAGGCTATCGACTTGTTTCCATCGATCCGAATCCATCACCCGTCCCGCCGGCCAGTTCCCGGTAGAGCCACGCCTTGGCGCTGCTCCAGTCGCGCATCACCGTGACGGCCGATACTTGCAACACTTCGGCTGTTTCTTCCACGCTAAGTCCGCCAAAGAAACGCATTTCAACCACGCGTGCTTTGCGGGCATCCAGCCGCGCCAGAGAGTTCATTGCGTCATCGACGGCCACTAAGTCCATGGCCAAATCGCCGCCTACCATAGCCGCCTCTTCCAAAGAAACGTGCTCCACGCCGGCTCCGCGTTTCACGTTGTGCCGCCGCGCATGTTCAATCAGAATGCGCCGCATCACCTGCGCCGAAACCGCAAAAAAATGGGCGCGATTCTGCCACTGCATGCGCTTATAATCCACCAGGCGCATGTAGGCTTCATTCACCAAAGCTGTCGTTTGCAGGCTATGACCGGCGCGCTCGCCATTCATGTGGCGCTGGGCCAGGCGGTGGAGTTCGGCATAAACGATGGGCGTCAGCTTTTCGAGCGCGGTCTGATCTCCGCCGCTCCAGGCGCGGAGCAGCCCGCTTACGTCGTTCGCATCCGTCCCATCGGGTTGTGCCGCCCTGTGCATTACCTGGGCTGAATTATACCGCCGCGCCGCGGATGATAGCTCCTGCGCGGTTTCTGCGCCTACTTAAATGGAGGGATTAAAAAAATGAAATCGATCGTCACCTTGATTGCCGCCGGTAGCTTGCTGGCCGCGATTGCAACCGCACAAACGCGCTATACCATCACTGACCTCGGCCTCGTCGGCGGGTCGCCGGCCTCCGGGCCGCGCTTCATCACCAATAATGGCCTCGTAGCCGGCGCGGCGGCCATACCTGACGGCAAAGTGCAGGCTGTCCTCTGGTCCAAGGGCAAGAACCAGAGCACCAACATCGGCGCGCCCGGACTCGGAGGGCCGAATAGTTGGGCGGGTGGCGCCAACGAAAGCGGCGCGGCCGTGGGTGGGGCGCAAACTAAGATTCCTGACAACGAAGACTTTTGCGGCTTCAACGCGCTGGGGCTTCCCCTCTCCGGCACTTCCTGTCTTCCGTTTGTGTACCAAAACGGCGCGATGACCACGCTCCCCACGCTGGGAGGCCCCAACGGCTTCGCGAACGTTATCAACAATCGAGGTGTAGTAGCCGGTCTTGCGCAAAAGAATACACGCGATGCAGGCTGCTCAGTATCCCAGTTCAAGCCTGTCATCTGGACAAATGGCAAGATCCAGGAACTCCCTACATACCCCGGCGACCCGGACGGAACCGCCCTCGGGATCAACGACAACGGTCAGGTCGTCGGCCTGTCGGGCCCTTGCGCACCCTTTAACGCAAATCTCGGGTTCTATCTCCTGGATTCTCACGCCTTGCTCTGGCAGGACGGCAAGGCGACTGACCTCGGCAACCTCGGCGGGGACGGAGGATTCGGCGGAAACCACGCCTGTGCAATCAACAACCAAGGTCAAGTGGTTGGTCATTCGGACCTGACCGGCGACACAACCTTTCATGCCTACCTCTGGACCAAAGAGACAGGGATGCGGGATATCGGCACGCTTCCGGGGGACTTCGCGAGCCTTGCCAACGCCATTAACGACAGCGGCCAGGTGGTCGGCGCATCGCTGGACTCGATGTTCAATTTGAGAGCGGTTGCATGGCAGAACGGCGTACCGGTCGACATGAACACTCTGATTCCGGCGAACACGGGGTTGTCTCTGCTGATCGCATCGCAAATCAATTCCCGCGGACAAATCGTAGGCATCGGCGCGACAAGCACCGGCGATGTTCATGGCTTTCTGGCGACCCCGGTGCCAGTCACCACGGCGTCCGCCGGACCTAAGAGCGTAACGGTGGTAGGGCGCGAGATGACGCTGGATGGAACGGCATCCATCAGCGCCGATGGTAAGCCTCTCACCTATCAGTGGTCGATCCCGCAAGGCAGCCCATCGGCTGGAATTCTTCACGGGAACACAGCCACTCCCAGCGTCCAGTTCAGCCCGGCGCGCGGCGTCTACACGTTCCAGTTGACGGTGACGGATTCCACCGGCACGTCCGCATCGGACGTTGTTACGGTCAACTTCCAGGGCAACTAAGCCGCAAATAAAACCCACGATGAACGCGAATCGATGGATGCCCGCGGACCTGCCTTGGGCATCCTTGAGGGATCGGGATGTCACGGTCAAGGCTCTGCCGAGTTGCCGCGTGACAACCTCCGCGCGGTGCGAAAGCCTAGCGCTTCTTTGGGGCGGCCGTCTTCCCCTCCTGGCGCCCGGCGACTTCTTTAGCGCGGAACTTCGCGATGCGTTCGATCAACTTCACGGGCACTGGCTCGGAGAGCGGGAAACGGATCGTACCCTTGTTATTGACTTCATACGGTGCAAGGTCGTCCTTAAACGCCGCGACAAGGTGACCAGTAGCGGGGTAGAGCGAGTAGTGCTTCCTCCACCCGGCGAAATAGAGTACGGCGCTCTCCTGCAATTTGTAGGCAGGGATCTGGTACGAGATCACTTCCTCGGCTCCGGGAACCGCCTTGCGGATAGTGCTTCGTACACGCTCGAGTACGACCTGCACGGGTTCTGGCTGCGCGGAGATATATTCGTCCACGGACTTGAAATCGGTTTTGGCCATCGCGTCCTCCAGTGTTCTCCGTCTTCTGGCTTCAGCGCGCTCGCGACGCTGAACGAGCAGCGGATGACTACATGTTAATTATCTGGCAGTTGCCTATTCCATTGCTCCATACGCGAGTGTCCAAAAGTCGTCGAATACCTTCGGCGGCTCCGGCGAATCCATCAGGCGCTGGGTGAAAAGAATGCCGATCATTCCCTCCGCGGGATCGGTGTACGCCGTTGTCCCCAAGCCACCGGTCCAGCCGAAGCGGCCAGGATTGTGGAAAATCTCGTTGCGCCCGATGTCTACCGCCATTCCAAAGCCCCAACTCGATTGCTTACCGAGGAAGATTTCGGAGCCGGCGCGTTGCTCGGGCGTGAGTTGATCTGAAGTCATCAACTCCACTGTGGCGCGGGAAAGAATCTGCTCGCGGCCGTGCCGGCCTTTATTCAGCATCATGCTGCTGAAGGCAAAATAGTCATCGATTGTTGAGACGAGTCCGCCTCCGCCCGATTCGGAGGGCGGCTCAGAGCTCCAAGAACTGTTCGCCGAGTCGTCAAAAGAATCCAGCCCGCCCGTCTGACGATTCGAGAAATAGCATGTGGGCAACCGGTGGATCTTCTCGGGAGGCACGTGGAAAGCGGTGTCCTTCATTCCGAGCGGATCGAAGATGCGTTGGCGCAGGAACGTGCCGAGCGATTGTCCTGACACGCGGGCGATCAATGCCCCCAATACATCACCGCTAACGTGGTACATCCAGCGCTCGCCTGGCTGCGCCAGTAATGGGAGCGATCCAAGTTTCTGCAACCACTCGTCCATGCGAGGTGCTTGGGACGGCAATGGCGGGCCGTCGCCACCAATGCGATATTCGCGGATGAACTTCTGGATTGGATATGTGTTCGGCCTGGCCATCACACTGCCGAAGCCCATACGGTAGGTGAGCAAATCGCGCAGAGTGATCGCTCGCAGCGCCGGAACCGAATCGTCGAGTTCCGAGGAGATGGACTTGAGCACTCGGCGATTTGCAAGTTCCGGCAGCCACGGCTCGATGGAATCTTCGAGCCGTAACTTACATTCCTCAACCAGAATCATTGCCGCAGCAGCAGTGATGGGCTTCGTGATAGAAGCAATCCGAAAGATCGTGTCGCGCTCCATTGGAGCCGGATTATTGAACGCCAGCGTGCCGAGCGTCTCCACATGAACGTCGTGATGATGACTCACGAGCGCGACAAGTCCCGGCATATTTTTCTGTTCGATATGTCCCGACAACACTTGACGCATTCGCTCCAGCCGCGGCTTGGAAAGACCTGCAGTACTCATGTTTAATTCCTCCCTCTCATTGGAGAGGTCGAACAGCGGCGGCCGAATTCGACAGCCACTCGATGTTTTTTGGCGAGTTTCTGGCACGTGAACCCAGCTTAGCGGCCTGGGAACACCTCTCGGCGGCCCGGAAGGCGTACAGTATGATGAAAACTTTGATGAAATCCAGCATCGTTGAAGTGCAGGTAATCCCGATTCGTGCGCCGCGCAAAGAAGCGGTTCGCTCTGGGCTGAACCAGAACGATCCGGTGAGCGCGTCGGAGTTCGGTATCGTTCGCATCATCGCGGAATCGGGTCTGGAGGGCCTCGGGGAGATTTCGATTACTTTCCCCCGCATCGGGCATTCGCTCTGTCATGCGGCCTCGCAACTGATCGCTCCGGCGTTGATCGGGCTCGACAGTCTCGCACGCCCAAAGGTGCTCGAAAGGGTTGATCGGCTGCTTGCCGGAGAGTTGAGCGCGCCCTATATCCGGGCTGCGTTCGAGATGGCATTGCTGGACCTCGCGGGCAAGCATTACGGCGCACCTGTCTACGAGTTGCTGGGAGGGAGAATGCGAGACCGTGTTCCTCTCGCGTGGGGTATATACCAGAAATCGCCGGAAGAAATGGCTGCCGATGCCGTTGCGGGCGTACAGGCTGGTTTTCATGCAATCAAGCTAAAAGTCGGCCGTGCGTTGGAGGAGGATGTTGCCGCCGTTTGCGCTGTGGCGACGTCAGTGGGGCGCGACATCCCGCTGCGGCTCGATGCCAACGGCGCATGGCTGTCCGTCGCGGAGGCCGCGCGCGCAATCGAGGCTTTTGCTTCCGTTGCAACCATCGCTTGGATCGAACAACCGCTGGCTCGTCACGATCTGGATGGATTGCGGCTCCTGCGGCAGCGAACCTTGGTGCCAATTATGGCCGACGAAAGTTGCCAGTCGCTGCGCGACGCGTACAATCTTGGCCGCGCTCAAGCAGCCGATGTTTTCAATGTCTATGTCGTCGAAGCGGGCGGTGTTGAGGCCGCGGCTGCAATCTTCGCATTCGGCGACGCTGTTGGAATTCCCTGCATCCTCGGCAGCCAGGCGGAAATGGGAATCGGAACCGCCGCTTGCGCCCATCTTGGAGTCGCCGTGCGGAATTTGCCTTACGCGTGCGAGACATTCGGTCCACTACGCTACTGCTCCGACTATGTTACGCGCCCCATTTCGATTTCAGGCGGATTTCTTACTCCGCCGGACGGGCCGGGTCTTGGAGTCAGTCTCGATATGGAAGCTGTCGCGAAGATGAGGGTGTGAAGTGGTGGCTTAAAGCAATTCCCGAATTGGTTCCGCCGTACCATCATCCAGAGAATTCGCGATCTTGATTGGGCGCCCGATCGGCGTGTCATATTCCTTGGTCCAGTCGATGCCGAAGGCTTTGTAGATGGTCGCGAATACGTCGCCCATGCACGTGGTTCGACTGGTGACGTTCGATCCGGTCTCGTCGCTCGAACCGACCACTTGTCCGCCTCTAATACCGCCGCCTCCGAGCACGAGTGACCAGCAGGAAGGATAGTGATCGCGCCCGCGATCCGGATTTACGAAGGGAGTCCGGCCGAACTCGCCCATCGCCAGCACAATGGTGGATTCGAGCAGTCCGCGCTCATGGAGGTCGTCGATCAACACAGCGAGCGTGCGGTCGAGCGGCGGGCAAAGCCGGTCGCGATGGCCCTCATCGTTCTTCGCGTGCGTGTCCCAGGAATTGCTATGGAATCCCGCCGCTGTTACGAAGCGAGCGCCCGATTCCACAAGCCGCCGGGCCAACAGAGCGCTCTGTCCAACAGAGTCGCGCCCGTAGCGATCGCGCACCTTTTCCGGCTCCTTGCTCAGGTCGAACGCCTGCCGCACGGCCGGATTCAAAACCATCTTCCACGCCTGCGCGGTGAAACCGTCCATATTGGCATGCTCGGCTCCGTTGTATGCATCGCGATAATGCTGATCCACCACTTGGAGAAAGGCCTGGCGGCTGTGAACAGCCTGTTCGGAAACCGACTTCGGCAAGCTCAGATCAGCGACGCGAAAATCCTTCTTGCTCGGATCGGGAATGCACATCGGGTCATAATCCGCACCCAAAAAACCGGAACGGAAATACTCTTCATATTGGCGGCTGTTCTCCCACTGCGGCGTCAGCACGTTTCGCGGAACGCCGTTGCGGACCGCTGTCTCCTTCGCGATTATGGAACCCAGACTAGGAAAGTGCATCGCCGGATTGGGCTCGTGGGCGGTGATCGCATAGTGCGTACCCTGCGGATGATCGTTACCCTTCGTGTGCATTGAACGCACAATCGCGAGTTTGTCCATTCGCTGGGCCACTTGTGGAAGCAGTTCGGAAATCTGAATGCCGGAAACGTTGGTCGAGATTGGCTTGAACGCGGAATTCGACTTCGGGTCCCATGTGTCGATGTGGCTCGGTCCGCCTTCGAGCCATAGAAGGATGCACGCCTGCGCTTTTCCATTGGGCTTGGCCACGGAGGCCGCGCGCAGATATTGATTCATGTGAATCCCGAGAAACCCCAGCGATCCGACACGGAGAAAATCGCGCCGCGAAGCCTGCTCGCGTGTCATTCTCAAGCAACCGTTAAAGTTCATGATAGGTCTCCCACTCAGTGATTCTCTGCAAATTCACGCGAGCACAACAGCGCCCACACAAAATCTTTTAGGGCCGCGTCCCGATCCTCGCTCGAGGCGATCAGATTTTCAATCGCACTCGATTCCTTCGATTCAGGCTGCCGGGCAAATGCAGCTTGATAAAACTCCTGAATAATTTCCGTATTCGATTTTCCTGCTTTGAGCAATTGCTGTAAACGCCCTGCCGGCGCGCTGAGCTTCTCGTTGTAGGCCGGGCCGGCCAGCATGTGCATCGCCTCCACCAGATTTGCGTGACCGCTCCTCTCCGGCAGAGTCAACCGGTTTGGGCGCCCGTACAGTTCGAGAAAGCGCGAATAGAACAGATCCGATTCACGGAGTTGGACGGCTCGCGTGCCCACCGGAGCCTGGCCGGTGATCTTTGCTTCCGCAACTCCGGTGGTGAATACTTCCGGAACGCCGGTTACGTCGGAGATTGCATCCAACAGCACTTCCGCATCCAGCGCGCGGGGCTGCGCGTGCGAGTAGTTCGTGCGATCGTCCCGATTGCTTTCTTCCGGGCGTCCCGACAACTGATAGGTCCGGGAAGTCACGATTAACCGTATCAAGCGGCGTAAATCGTGATTGTGAGTTCGAAAATCCTCGGCAAGACGGGCCAGTAGTTCGGGATGCGTCGGCGGGTTCGTGGAACGGAAATCGTCCACCGGGTCGACTAGCCCACGGCCGAAGAAATAGCTCCACATCCGATTGACTGCGGCTTCCGCGAAGTACGGGTGATGCACCATCCACTCTGCCAGAGCCTTACGCGGATTCTGCCGGCCGGCCGCATTGATTTTGGTTCCATCGAGCAGCGTGGGTGTGAGTTCCACCTTCGTGCGAGGGTGGTACATTTTTATACTGCCGTTCACCTCCGCACTCCCCATGTCTTCGTTCAGAGGATGTTCGAAGATCACGTATTCGTTTCCGGTGTCTCCCATCTTGAACGTGCGGCCGAAAAATGCGGCGAGTCCCCAGAACTGATCCTGACTCCACGTCTCGTATGGATGGTTGTGGCACTGAGCGCAATCCAATCGGCGGCCCAGGAAAACGCGGACCTCCTCTGCCATCGTTTCTCCCGGCGGTCCGATTACGTCGTAGGGCAGGAAGTGGCGGGTCGGTCCGTCGTAACCCTCGGACGCCAGGCGCTCGCGCGCGACCTGATCGTACGGCTTGTTAGTCGCAATGTTTTCGCGCACCCAGTTTGCGTACATCTGGCTCCACTTCGGGCGGATGCCATTCGAGAATACAGCGACGCGGAAGATATCATCGAACCGGAATGTCCAATAGTCAACGAACTCCGGAGAGCCGATTAACACATCAATGACCTTCTCGCGTTTCTTCGGATCGCGGCTGGCTACGAACTCACGCACCCGATTCGGCGGCGGAAGCATGCCTGCCAGATCGAGACAGACACGCCGCAGAAATTCACTGTCGCTCGATAATTGCGATGGCACAATCCGGTAACGCTGTAGCTTGTCGAATACAAAGTCGTCGATGAAGTTGAACCGATCAACTTTCGGGTAGTGAGCGATTGGCGAACCGATCACACCTATCGACGCGCTGGCCGCCTGTCCCGCTGCCCGCACGAGTATGGCGGTTTCGCCGGTTCGTCCGGCCTTTACGATCCCGCTTTCGTTGATGGTGGCCACGTCGCTGTCGTTTGATTTGAATGAGGCTTGGCCGGTGAAGTCTTCCGCTCGTCCATCGGCAAAGTGCGCCGTGACGAGTAGACGATGAATGCCGCCGCGTTCGAGTGTCACAACTTTCGGAAACACCTCGAGGCTTGCTACTTTGTTGTTCACCGAAGATTCCGGTCCGAAGGGAGCACCGTTCTTGATCCAGTCCACGATCGCTCGGTATTCCGGAGAATCGACGGGGAATCGTTTACCGCCTCCGTGTGGGACTGAGGCCGTCGGCTTCAGAAGTAACAGGCTCTTTTCCGGATTCGCGAGATCGATACGCGGAGTTCGGGTACCGGCAATCTGCGTGGTCAGCACCTGGTAGACGCCGCCCTTCACGATCCAGTCGTAATCGTCTTTTGGATAGAGCGCGCCGGCCGACAACTTGAATCCGCCGCGCCCTTTCACTCCGCCATGGCAGGTTGATCCGTTGCATCCCTTTTTGGTGAAGATGCCGCCGATTTCGCGCGCGAACTCAAAGGTGCGCGGCGTGCTGGTCCCACGAACTTCAAACTGTGCCTGCGCGCGGCGTCCTTCCGCTTCGGCGGTGACTGTGACCTGTCCGTCAGTCACGGCTTTCAATAACCCGTCCGCGCCTATTTCCACTATGCCTGCTGGGGATGTTGCCCAGTGTGCTTGCGCCGTCAGATCGCTTTCACTGCCGTCCTCATATTTGCCGAGCACTAAGAGCTGCTGATGACTACCCGCGTTTTGCAACAGGCGCTTGCCTGGTTCCACGCGCAACGAAACAATGTGCAGTTGGGCTGCGGCCGAATGGCAGGCTAGCAAGATGAGCAAGTATAAGCAGCGAAGGCTCATGATTTCCCCGGTGAGACGACCATCAGCAGAATCTTCTTGACCGGAATGGGCGCCAGTAGATGTCCATCGCGCATCGGGCGCGCAACCACGCGGACACACACCGGCATCGTAGTGAGTTGTGCGCTATCGGCAGCGGCGAGCACCACGGCGGTCCGTTGCGGTTTCGCGACGTACCGTTCCAGCCTGCCTCCGTTCGGCAGGGGCGGCGGCTCTACGTGGTCCTCGAGTGCGGGGAGGACGATGACGCCGGCCGGCAAGCCCTCGACGTCAAGGGTCACATATCCGCTGAATCCTTCTTCGCGATCGACTGTCACGGTTAGCGGGTGGGTCGAGCCAGCCTCCAGATTGATGTGATCCTCGGCCACTTCGATTTTTCCGACATGAGGAACCTGGGGCCGGACGAGCACCCGGTAATGGAAGTCGGATCCCGCGCCGTTGGTCGTAATGTCGCGGATCTGGATTGTGTATTCGCCGGTTGCGGTCAGGTTTACGGTCGTCTTGGCTTCGATCATCTTCATCATGTACAGGCCGTTATTGTTCAGTTTCGTGTAGACGTCCGTCGCGACCTCCCGGCCGCCGGGTTCCATGAGACGGACTACCGGGTTGAAACGCGGCAATGTCGCGTCGGGTGTTTGAACTTCAATGGCGAATTCCTGTGGTTTTTCGACCTTCAAGCGAATGACGTGCGCCTGCCCTGGTTGATCGATACGTCCCTCCACAACTCCTGGAGCCGTCATTACCGGTATCTCCTTCGCGCCTTCCGGTACCGCGCGAAACGTCTCGATCGCCGCGGTCTTCGATTCCGCTCCGCCGCGCAGCGTGAGCTCTTGCATGCGCCGGTCCGTGAGAGTCCGCGTGAATTGCCGTTCTTCCCAGTTCGCCTTGATCGCTGGATGGAGCGGCGGGAGGGGAGTTACGCCCGGAACAATTCGGAGTTGATAAACGCAATCCGCTCCGCCCTGTCCTTCAAAACCCTGCACGCGCAAACTGTATGTGCCTGCATGTGCAAAGCGCTGCACCAGGCGCGCATCTGTGGACAACCCTGGAAAGGACAGCGGCTCGTCGTTCGAAGCTACTTGGCTGAGCCGGTGGGGATCGAACCAACTGCCAGTTGGCTCGTATAATGTGATCGACGGATCGAAGCCGTCGGCAAAGGACGAGGCTTCAAACGTCAAGGTTTCTCCGCCGGTCACCTCAATTGAATAGGAGTTCGTATCTCCAGGCTTCGCAATCCGCCCGTTGACGACCACAGGAAAATGCTTGAGCGGGAGTGTTGCATCACTGTCGTCCAGCACAGGCTCGGCTGTCACATGGAATGCGAGCTTATTTGTGACGCCGCGCGCTGTGATCACGCGAAAATCATGTTGCCCGACGGCGGCGTCCGCTTGCAGGGTAATCCGCACTTTGACCAAATCCTTGGGCCGGGCTTTCGCCGTGTCCTCCCCCGCAAGCGGGGATTCCGAATTCTGCGACAGAATCCGCGCTTCCACCCCATCGCCTTCAAACATCAGCGCTCGAGCACCCGCGAGGTTCGACCCGCGAAGCACTGCCTCAAAAGTTTTTCCGCGCTGCGCAGTCATTGGATAAATCGAAGAGATCTTGGAATCCGCGTCTTTCTTCGGCGCGGCGCACACTCCCGCCGTAACCAGCACTACAAATGCCAGTAACAGGCGAGTCGGATGCATTCGTTACTTACCTCCCGGCGATGCCCAATGAGGGAAGAAAGCCTTCCAGTTTTCGTACAAAATCATATCCTGCACTTCGACTGGGATCGTAGGCAGACCTGTGCCTTGAACCGGCTTGTTCACGTTTCGCAATCCTGCGATGATGTTGTCCATTGTCCCGGATGGGAAGTCCGACCCAGGGAGAATCTTGTGTTCCACTCCGTATTCCATGGCTGTGACGAGGGCCTGCCAGTATCTCCAGGGACGATAGTGAACGGCACTGATATCGGTGTATAAATTCGGGCACTTTCGAATCAGTACCATCACGTCGGTTTCCCAAGGATGTCCGAGATGCGCGATGATCATTTTCAAATCCGGAAAGTCCATTGCCACATCTTCCAGTTGCAACGGCATTCCCCATTTGAGTTTGGCCGCACTGGGAAACGTGGTTCCCTGATGCCACATGATCGGTAGACCGTACTGCTGGCATTTGCGAAATATCGGCCAGTATTTTCGGTCCTGAGGGTCGAAGTGCTGATAGACCGGACCGAGCTTCAGCCCTTTGAGCTTCAGGGTATGGACGCAATGGTCGAACTGTTCAAGGTGATCCGGTTGGGTCGGGTCGACCGATGCCCATCCCTCGATCTTTTCGGGATGCTCCGCCGCGTAATCAGCAATGATCTCGTTGGGGACCCACATTCCCGATGCCTTCGCCTGAATGCCGAACACTACAACACGGCTGACGTATGCGGCCGCGTTCCAGTGCGGTCCGGGCTTCGCGTCGTAACAATGCTTGTCCAGATTCGCCGAATAGGCCAGTCCGCCGCTGCGCTTCAGCTTCACGAGCTTTGAAGCAAGCGCCTCGTCTGCATACTGCTCGCTGAGGTGATCGGGATACCACATCAGATGGGTATGGCAATCGATGGTGCGGAGGTCTCCCACGTTATGAGCATGACGCCTCCGGACGCCCTCTCTCAAGGTGGCGTTCAGCGCGCTGTACAAAACCATCAACCGGGGAATGTCGTATTGACTTCCAAACGGGTCCACTCTATAACTCGATATCGGCATGCGAAGACGGGAATTTCTGGCAGCTAGCGCGGGCGCCCTGGTGGCTTCCGGCGCCGGCCGCTCGTTTGAATATCGGGGTTATCTCGGATGGATTACCGATCTGGCCACGCAGCCCGATCCTACAGCCGAATGGCCGTCGATGCGCATCGATGAAGCGCTGCTGCGAGACTATCGCGAAACATCCGATGTGATGCAGCAACTCGGCATGCAGAAACTCTGCATTTGGGGACTCTACGTGTCGCGAGCCTGGCCGATAGATCTAAAACAATCGGTCACAGCCGATCGCGGCGCGACGGTGGAGAAGCTAATCGCGTCGGTACATGCAAAGGGTCTTCGCGTATTGTCGGGGCTCGGTGTTTACAGTTGGGGTTTCGATGAAATTCTCCGCGCAAACCCGAGCCTGATGAAAAGCAACGCGCACGCGATGTGCGGAAGTGAAGAGGCCTCGTGGGAATGGATGCGAAAAGTGATCGATTATGTATTCACACGCTTTCCCATCGATGGCGTCAGCATGCAATCGGCGGACCAGGGCAGATGCACGTGCGAACGATGCCGGCGCTATACCGAAACCGAATATCACGCTCGGCTCAATATCAAATGCGCGCAATACATTCGTTCGCGATGGCCGGGTAAAACCATTGGTGTAAGCGGCTGGGGAATGCGCTTTGAAGACGCCGCCAGTCTGCCCCATTTAGCTGAACTAGGCAAGCATGTCGATTACCTGATCGATGTGCCGGATTCCGCCAACCGCCGCGGCGGCGCGGGCTTTCGCAAGCGGCTGATCGAGGGGGTTCCCTGTGCTTTCGGGACGCTGGGTGGTCCACAGGTGGAACCTCCGCAGCACTGGGCGCGCGATCGATGGTTTCTTCCTACTCTGCAAACAGTCGGCGACCACATCAAAGACCTGCATGCCGATGGGGGCCGCGCTTGCGAGTGGTTCTATCACATCATGGCCAATCCGGGATGTGAGCTTTCCACGCATTTGGCGGCGCGTGTGCTGGCCGATCCCATTACGCCATGGCGGAAGCACTTGGTGAGTTCCATCGAACAGATCTATCAAGTGACGAAGCCCGAGGCCAGGGATGGTCTCGTCGAAGCGTTCCTGTCTGCGGAAAACGCCTATGTTCGGCATCTTTCACCAGATTTCTGCGGCACTATTTCACTGGAACCGCTCGTCTCGAGCGCACCCGGTCCGGCGGTGTATCTCACGAAACGCCTCACTGCAGACCAGCGCCGCTCGTACTCCGCGGCGTTGGGTTCGGTTCGCAGGAGTTTTGATGCGCTCAAAGCCGAGGTGCCGGAAAAAGGGCGGGGGCGGAGTCCGCGAGATCGCGTCCGTTTCATCGTGCGGGCGATTGAGAACGTGCAGAAGGATATTTCCACGTGATTGGAGTCCAGGCAGCGGACGGCGTCCGTCACAGAAGCCGCCGGTCAATTTCGAATGGATCGTCCCGTGGTCAAGTGGCAGCGCTAAAGCACACCGTACTTCTGATAAACGTCACGCAAGTAAGAGCCCTGCATCAATTCGGCGCGCGAGCTGTTCTCACGCCGGACTTTATCCGCCGCTAATTCGATGACCTCGGTTACCACGGCCTTAGGAACTACAACTACTCCGTCGAAATCCGCGAAGATAAAATCGCCTGGATGCACAACCACCTCGCCGCACTCGACAGGGACGTTATAAGCCGTCACGCAGCCGCGGCCCAACGAATCGACCGGCTTGATTCCGGAAGCGAAGACCGGAAACCCGAGCTCTTCGATTTTTTGCACATCGCGGACTAATCCGTCGACAATTGCACCGCGTGCACCGCGCGCTCGAGATGCGGTAGAGAGCAACTCGCCCCACGGAGCATTGCGGATCGATTTCTGCGTTCCGACCACAGCCACCTCGCCCGGCAGCAGACTGTCTACCGCTTCAATCTCGATCGCATATGGATCGGGCGGGGTGTGATAAAGATCGGAACAACTGATTGTGCGAGCCCAACCTGCCACCTTGCAGGAGGAATACAGAGGCCGCAAATATTCCCGCATCGCCTGATGCCGGATACCCAATTGATCCAGTGAGTCGGACACCACCGCGGTATAGAGATTCTTCTCCGCGAACTCGCAGACCGCCAGATCGTGATGGTGGCTAGCCGACTCGGTACCGTTCGATGACTTGATCATTTACTTCCACTCCTAGACCCGGTCCATCCGGGACGCGCAGATAACCATCTTCCATTCGCAAGGGCTCTTTCACCAGCATCCGGCTCAAGGGACCTTGCGATGTATTGAATTCGACAAATTCGGCCCGCCGCTGAAAAGCGGTCAAGTGCAGAGACGCGGCCGTCAGCAGATCGCTCGACCATGAATGCGGAATCACCAGGCGGTTCGCCCGCTCCGCCATATGTACAATTTTACGTGCCACCGTGAATCCGCCGCAGCGGGTCAAATCCGGTTGCAGAACGTCGACGCCGCCCCGCTCGATCAGCGTCTGAAATCCCCAGTCCGTGGCTTCCTGCTCCCCGCATGCGATGCGGACATCGGTTGCCTCGGCCACTTTTCGATAGCCGTCGTAGTCTTCCGGGTGCAACAGTTCTTCCACGAAGAACGGCTGGAACTGCTCGATTGAGCGGACGACCTGGATCGCTTCCTTCGCCGTGCGCTCTACGAACCAGCCCGTGTCCACCAGCAGATCGTTACGCGGACCCAGCCCTTCGCGAGCCGCCTCCACTAATTTCACGTCCAGCCAGCGGTCTTTTCCAAATACTCCCCATCCGAACTTCACTGCGGTGAAACCCTGGTCCAGATAGACCTTCAGTGATTCCCGCATGGCCTCGGGGGTGGGGCGGAACAGCGTGCTGCCATAGGCGCGGACCTTATCGCGCCACTTCCCGCCGAGCAGGATATGCACCGGCTGCTGGTAGGCCTTGCCGCAAATGTCCCAGAGCGCGATGTCGATAGCGGAGATCGCCTGCATCGCCGCGCCGCGCCGGCCGAAGTAAATTGTGCCGCGATACATCCGATACCAAAGCCGCTCCACTTCCAACGGATTCTGTCCGATGAGCAACGAGCGGAGTCCATCCATGAACTCCATGCCTTCGTCCTGGCTCCATTTGGGCGTCTCGACGCAAGCCTTCGCCACCGGAGCGGCCGTCTCCATGTCGGAATAACCGCAGATTCCAGCATCGGTGGAGACCTTCATGATTCCCATGTACGTTGGTCCGAGGGGTTCTTCCGAACCTTCCGGATTGTTGTACAGTCCTTCCGACTTCAGGACGAATAGTTCAATGCCGGTGATCTTCAACCGTCACCTCGCTCCAGTCGACGTTCTCGGCGACCACAAATAGCGTTTGACCTTTCAATGGGCGCGCTCCGAGATGCAGCATCGCCACGAATCCGGCGCGCGGCGCAAGGATGTCGAGAGCGGGCGACGAATGGTCGGAGAAATCGTGGAGACGGCCTAGCAACTGACCCTGCTGGACAGCCTCGCCGGGTTGAACCACCGGTTCCCAAACACCATTTCGAGGCGCCGGCACATAGGCATCGAGCTTGTCGGCTTTGATCAAACGCGCCGGCGAGGAACCCTGCGGGCGTATTTTCACGATCTCACCATCGAGCAGTCCGTAGTGCCGAAGCACGTTCTTCGTCCCTTCATAGGCATGACGTACGCCAAGCCTATCCGTGGAAGCGCCTGCACCAAATTCGCTGCCGATGGTCACTTTTCCTTCAGCTTCCGCTTCATCGGTCAACAAGCCGGATGCCATCGCGCTCGAATAAATCAGCACGAAACTGGTATCGAACAACTGCGAGACTTTGGCAATTTCAGCGCGCTGCACGGGATCGGGAATCGGATGGAATGAGGTGCAGTGAGGAAACGCGCCCTCCATTCCGCCGGCGTGGATATCGATCACCACACGGCCGAGAGGAAAGATGCAGGTCTTCACGAAGTTGGCGATTCTGGAAGAGATCGTCCCGCGCGGGTTTCCGGGGAAAGCCCGGTTCATATTCACGCCATCGAGCGGAGAAGTGCGGGAGTTTGCGATACAGGCGCTCTCGCTCAATTGCGGTATGAGCACTACCCGTCCCGTCATCTGATCCGGATCGAGATCCGTGCAAAGGCGCTTCACGCCGACCTGACCCTCGTACTCATTTCCGTGAGTACCACCGAAGCAGATCACGCCGTTTGCATTCCATCCGCGCTTTCCGTTGATCACTGTTAGCGGGAGCAGCGAATAGCCCCACGATCCGTCCAAGTGAAATGCAACTTGGTAATGATTTTTTCCCGGAAGGTCAAAATCGATGCCCGAAAAGTTGTGGATGACGGAGGGCATGAAGTGTAACAGGTTCCAGAGTAACGATGCACGGTCGCAAGCGTCAAGGCAAAGAGGCCGTTTTCGTTCATATCCCTGGACGCGCGACTCCGATTACTCACAAAGCCATTGGCTTTTGTCCACAATGCGGGAAACTACAATTAGCTAGCCCGCAAAGGGGCCGTCGCGGCCCTGAATGTTCGCAAGCAAACGCCCGTGCGAGCCCGCGACCCAGGCTCCGTTTTGCGGGCGTTTAGTGAGGAGAGTTATGTCCGGGATACCGAATGCCACCGCCGTTGAGCGCGCCCTGTCGATCCTTGAGTATCTGGACAGTTCCAGGCGTGGTCTCAACATTTCAGAAATCAGCCGCAAGCTCGAGATTCCGAAAAGCTCTACTCACGTGATTGTCGTGACGCTCGAACGTATGGGATACGTGCAGCGGAGGCCAGATTCGTTGAACTATCATCTCGGGCTCAAAGCCTACGGATTGGGGCGCGGAATGATGAAGAATATTTCGATTGCCGAGGTCGCATTGCCGACTCTACGGGTCTTGGTGGATCAACTCCGTTTGCCCGCGCATCTCGCTGTTCCGGACGGCGATCAGGGTGTGTACATTCAGAAAGTCGACGCGCCCGGACTGATCAAGATCGACACGTATGTCGGCCGCCGAATGGATCTCCATTGCACCGGAGTCGGCAAGGTAATTCTCGCCTATGGCCCGGAGGAGGTCCTCGAGAAGACACTGGCCAAACAGGCCTACATCCGCCATACTCGCAACACCATTACGTCGTCGCGTGCGCTTCGCCGTGAAGTGGCGCGGATCAGAGGCGTGGGCTTCGCTGTCGATGATGAAGAAGAGGAACTGGCGGTCCGGTGCGTTGCGGTTCCCGTCTTCCATCCTTCTGGACGGTTTGCTGCGGGGCTGTCAGTAACCGGCACTACGACGCAGATTCCGCTCGAGGAGATCGAATCGCTCGCGGAGCGGCTGAAACTGGCAGCGGCCGGAATCTTCCCGCAGATCTCGAACGACTGAGCAATTGTTGTCCCGCCGTTTGGACACGCTCGTTTCCGGCGGCTGCTTTGGATTTACGATGAAGTGATGTGGGAAACCCTTGTTTAGCCTGCTGCTGCTTGCGACCTGGACGATTGAGTCGCTGCTTACTCTGCCGCAGATCGGCGATCCGCAGATGCGTCCCAGCGGCGAGATGTACGCCTATGTGCAGCAAGGCAATGTTTTCGTGTCGCCTCTGAACAGCGGACCTGCTAAGCAGGTTCACCGCGGACGGCGGCCGCGTTGGTCGCCCGATTCGAGGCAGCTTGCATTCGTCGCCGGCCAGGATGGGATCGACCAGATCTTTGTCTACGATGTGGCCTCTGGAGGCGTCCGCCAGTTCACGCATTCGCCGTCGGCCGTGGGGCTATACTCATGGGCTCCGGACGGCCACGCGATCGGGTTTCTCGCGACTGACCCTGGACCTCCGCGCGATCCGCAAGTGTCAGGACAATACAGCCACTACTCACGTCTCTACTGGCAGGAGATGGCGGCTTCCAGCGCGCGCCGCATTACGAACGGCACGGCTCATGTCGCTTCTTTTTCACTTTCACCGTCCGGCGACACTGCTGTCTACGCCGCGCATCCGACTCCGGCCAACCAGGAGTCTCTGCAATCGGATCTCTACACCGTAAATCTGAAGACGCTGGCCACGAAACCGCTGGTGGTCCACCCGGGACGCGACGGAGAGCCATCATACTCGCCCGACGGAAAATGGATTGCGTTCCACTCCCAGGGTGGATCGAGCAACTATTTCGAAAGGCGCGATGTGGCACTCGTTCCTGCGGGCGGGGGAACCATCCGCTACATCACGCGCGGCCATCCGGAAGATGTTTTCCGGACTGCGAATGCATTTACCTGGTCGCCCGATTCGCGCGTGCTGATTTACACAGCCGGCAAAGGCATCGAGGACGTACTGATCCGTCACGAAATCGAATCGGACCACACCACCATGCTTGCCGAGCATATCGCGGGCACCGCAAGTTTCACGCACGATCTGTCGCGCGCGGTATTTATGCAGGTGAATCGCGCACACCCGCCTGAAGTCGTGCTTCTGGAAGACGGGTCGATCCGTCAGTTGAGTCACGTGCATGACGGTCTCTCGCAGTTTCCACGCTTTTCTTCCGAGGTTGTGAGGTGGAAGTCGCGCGATGGCCTACAGGTGGAAGGAATGTTGTGGCTGCCTGTGGGCTACAAGCCGGGAACACGAGTCCCGCTGCTGACCGAACTTCACGGCGGCCCGACCGGCGTCGTTTTGGATGCGTTCCCGACGCCACGCACCTATCCGACGGAGGTCTTCCTGGAAAATGGAATCGCGGTCTTCTCACCGAACTTCCGCGGCTCGGTGAATTACGGCGCGGCTTTCACCATGAAGAGCGCCCTGTCACAAGGGGAAGGCGATTACCAGGACGTCATGACAGGAATTGATTCCCTTATCGCCCGCGGCATCGCCGATCCTGATCGTCTGGGCGTGATGGGCTGGAGTTACGGCGGCTACCTGACGACATCCATCGTGACGCAGACGAACCGTTTCAAGGCGGCCTCCATTGGCGCTCCCGCAACGGACTGGGCGACCTATTACGGACAATCCGACGGGCCCAAAGAAACGCTCTGGACGTACTTCGGCGGGACGCCTTGGGAAGTGCCGGAGAACTATGCCAGGCACTCTCCGCGGGCCAGGTTGAAAGAAATTCGGACGCCCTGCCTTTTGCAGGTGGGCCTGCTCGACATCAACCATAATGCCGAGATTTACCGCGCGCTCACCGACAATCATGTGGAAGTGGAGTATGTGGTTTACCCCCGCGAATATCACGGCATCGTTGAACCGGCGCACGTGCACGACATAATGGAACGCAACCAACGCTGGTTTCTCCGCTGGCTGCTGGCACGGTAGCCCGCGAAGGGCCGGTCGTGGCCCTCAGTGTTCACAAAGCAAATGCCCGTGCAAGTCCGCGACCCAGGCTCCGTTTTGCAGGCGTTTACTTAGGGATATACAATGAGCCGTGCGAACTCTCGCGGGCATTGCAGGTTGCCTTTTGCTTGCGTTCGCCGCCACCCGTTCCAATCCCATTCGGTTCGAAGATGCGGCGCCGAACTCGGGCATCCGCTTCGTGCTGGAAAATCATCCCACCGAAAATAAGCGGCTGCCGGAAACAATGGCGGGTGGGATCGCGGCGTTCGATTACAACAACGATGGACATGTCGATCTTTTCTTCACCGGAGCTTCCGGCTCGCCTGCCTTGTACCGGAACGATGGAGATCTGCATTTCGCGGATGTAACAGCTACGATGGGGCTCCCGGCAGCAGGCTATATGACTGGCGTGGCCGCCGCCGATTTCGATAACGACGGTTTTGCCGACCTGTTCGTCGCAGGCGTACATGAATGCCACCTGTATCGGAACATGGGTGGGCGCAGGTTGGAAGATGTTTCCAAGACCGCAGGAATCACGTGCCCCGAGTGGGCAGTGGCGGCGGCCTGGGTCGACTACGACCGCGACGGCTTGCTGGATTTGTTCGTGGTCAATTATCTGGATTGGGATGGCGACAAGAGCGCCGTGTGCCACGATCCGTCTGGACGCTACGTGGTCTATTGCAATCCGCGCCAGTTCCGCGGCACTGCGAACCGGCTGTATCGAAATCTTGGTGGCGGCCGCTTCCAGGATGTTTCAGCCGAAAGCGGCTTCGGGCGTGTTATCGGCAAGGGCATGAGCGTGGCCGTCGCAGATTACGACCGCGATGGCTGGCCCGACCTGTATGTGACCAACGACACGGAACCGAATTTTCTGTTTCATAACCTGGGCGGAAGAAAGTTCGAAGAAGTCGCCCTGGACGCCGGCGCGGCATTGCCGGACGACGGGAAACCGGTTTCGAGCATGGGCGTCGACTTCCGCGATTACAATAACGACGGCCTGCCCGATATCGTCTACACGGCGCTAACGCGCGAAACGTTTCCACTCTTCCGAAACATCGGGAAAGGCCGATTCCAGGATGGTACGTATGCTTCTCACCTGGGCCGCCTTACGGCCCCCGTCGCCGGTTGGAGCGCTGCGATGGTTGACCTCGATAATGACGGCTGGAAGGATTTGTTTACTGCCAACTCGCACGTCACCGATAACATCGGCCTGTTCTCGGGAGACCGCTACAAGCTCTCGAACACCGTTTTTCCAAACGAGGGCGATGGCACGTTCGGCGGCGCCGTGGAGGTCGGGCCAACGCGCGCGCATCGGGGAGCGGTTGTAACCGATCTCGACGGCGACGGACGTCCGGATATCGTGGTGAGCGTGCTTGGCGAGCGCCCGGAGGTGTGGCGCAATGTCACGCCGAATGGGAATCACTGGATCGACTTCAAGCTGATTGGCGGGAAGAGTAATCGCGATGGAATCGGCGCCGTGATTCACGCCGGGCCTCAATGGAACCATCAGACCAGTAGCGTTGGATATGCGTCTTCGGTTCTGGCTCCCGTGCATTTCGGTCTAGGGGCGCATTCGTCGGTCCCGTTGATTGAGATCGAATGGCCCTCGGGAGTCAAGCAGACCTTGCGCGATGTAAAGGCGGACCAGATCGTGGAGGTTCGTGAGCCGCGGTGATTTAATTAACCGGAACCCCAGGCGGTTTTAGCTGCTTGAACAAGTCGAATTGTTCCTTCGCCTGCTCCGGCTGATTCAGGTCGCGGTAGAGCTGCCCAAGCAGGTAATGGCAACTTGGAAATTGAGGATCCAACTCGACGCACCGACGCACCGCATCGAGAGCCTTGGCTGCTTGGCCATCCGCTTTATATGCCTTGCCCAGCGCGAAGTAAATCGGCGGCATTTGAGGCGCTTGCTTCGCGGCGATCTGCAACTGGTCGGCGGCCTTGTGATTCTCGTTGAGCTTCAGGAGCGTCTCACCAAGTTCGAGCCTTGCCTGCGCATTTCCGGGGAACAATCGAAGCTCGATATTCAATTCTTCCTGAGCTTTGGCCAGGTCTCCCGTGTTGATGTACACAAGCGCGAGATGATGATGAACGGCGGGGAAACGCGGGCTCTTCCTGGCGATATAGTTTAGCTGCTCCAACGTCAGGTCGACAAAATTCGGGAGCTTCAGTTGGTTGAAGCTGAATACATACGATCGCGCCAGCATCATGCGTGCAGTAAGATTCTCGGGAGCCAGTTCGACGGCCCGCTTGAGCGCAGGCACCGCCTCGACGTACTTTCTTTCGTTGTGAAGAAGCGCGCCTAGCTCGTATGCGTACTGTGGCTGATCCGGTGCGATCGCGGCGGCTTTACGGAGATATTCCTCCGCGGAATCGAAGCGCCCGAGTGGGATGAGGATTGCTCCGTAGAGGTGGAGATAGGCAGGGTCATTAGCGTGTGTCTGCAATGCTTGCTCAGCCAGGGCCAGAGCCTGATCGTATTGCTTGTGCTGGTAATTTTCGACGGCTTCTTTATACAGGTCTCGCTGGCCAAATATCAACGTTGGAATGAAGAGGAGAAATACGAGGACCGTAAAACGAAGGGGCATCGCCGCGCTCAGACAACATTTTCGCACCGATGCCCCGGATGTTCACTACCGTTAGAACACTATCTTCAAACCAAGTTGCATTTGCCGGCCTGGTCCAGCGGATGAGATTTGTCCGGTGGTTGCCTGTCCGATCGTGGTGTTTGGATTCCCGTAGTTCGCGTGATTGAATGCATTGAATGCTTCCCAGCGAAGTTGAACGTAGCGCTGCTCCGCAAAGAAAAACCGCTTGTTCAATGAAACATTTGCGACTTGAGAACTCGGGCCGGTAAAGATACCGATGCCAGAGCTTCCGTACCGATATGCCGCCGGGGCGGCGAAGGCCGCGGGATTGAACCATCGATTCGGACCCTGATTGGCAACGTCGATCGGGCCCACAACATTAGGCCGGGTGCCATATCCGTTGCCGAGCGTCGCGCCGGGTACCCCAAACGTGAGTGGGGCTCCTGACGAGTACAGATAGGTGGGCACGAATTCCCAACCCCCGATGATTCCATCCAGTACGGGATGAAGATTCGAGCCGAAGGCATGTCCCTTGCCGACAGGAATGTCCCAAATGGCATTCGTCGACAGGATGTGAGTGTGATTGTACGAGGCGATGCCGCGATTGTAGCCGGCAGGCGCAAACGGCGTCGGCACTGAATAGACGCTATCGCCGCCATTCTCAGAAATGTTCTTCGAGAACGCGTACGACATCATGTAGGAGAGCCCCTTAGCGAAGCGCCGCTCCACTTTCAATTGCCCGGAGTTGTACCAGTTTTTCCCGCTGTTGACGTAGAGATCGATACTGCCAAATGCAGGATAGGGCTTGGAGGCCTGAAGATTGGTGTATAAACCTGGCGCCACATTGTTCAAAGAGTTGTCCGCGATCAAACCATCGCCGTAGCTACCGACGTAGGAAGCGGTGACCGCCGTCCCGAACATCAGACCCTTTTGGATCGATACATTCCATTCGTGATCTTTAATCGGTTTTACGTTATACGCGGCCGCGCCAACAGAAGGCGAGACAAACGAAGTCGGATTAACGGGCCAGGCAGTTTCCCATCGCTGCAATTGCGCCGCGCTCCACGATTGGGACTCGTATGTCCAATACGGCGGTGCGATGATCGAAGACGCGGTGATGTTTCCACGGTAGCTGCTGGTGAAAATTCCGTATCCTGCGCGAATCACTAAATCGTCGCTCTTGCTCAACGGCCGCCATGCTGCGCCGATCCTGGGAGAAACATAACCCGAAGGCTCGAATAGTCCGGACGGCACGTGCGCCTGCGAAGCAGGAATCCAGAGTCCCGCAGTGGCTTGGGCAAGGAAGGGGGCAACGGGTTGCGCCGTCAGGTCGACTTGGCCGGAGCTGTTTTCCCCGGCGATCGCTTTTCCGAGTGCCGGATCAAATGTGCCGCCTGCGCCGCGAATAAATGATTTCGCAAACCAATAATCCCAACGCAAGCCAAGTTCCACAGTGAAGCGCGAGCTGACCTTCCAGGAATCGTCGACAAACAAAGCGCCGTAGGGATTCGACTTCATTCCGAACGAGTGAATCGGATAGTCGCGGGAACTGCTGTCCGTGAGTCCGAGCAGGTAGTCGGCAAACCCGTTCCCGCTGTATTGCCCATTGAAATCGAAAGTGCCTTTGGAACAGCAGGAACCATGCGCCGCAAGCAAGTATTCGTGTTCATATTGATAGCCGGCTACGATGGTATGCTTTCCACGGATGAAATTCACACTTGCATTCGCGTTAATACTTTGTGACTTGAAGGTGGAAGGGTCGCCCCAACCGCCGCGCGAGGAGAATCCGGAGTAACCGCTGAATGAAACAGAATCAGGCAGCCCGATCCATTGTTCGCGGCCGGCAGTCTGGAAACCTTGAATTCCCGCTTCGGCCGTCAGGTTCTCCTTGCCGATCTGGCTGCAAGGCCCACCTGTACCGCAACCCGGCGTTGTCGTGTTTACCACGTTCACAGTGCCGATGCTTAAGTTCAGCAGCGTGGAAGGCGTGATGGTGTAATCGTACGTCAGTCCCATGCTGTAGGAATGCGTGTCCTCAGCCGCAAGAATGCTAGGCTGATAGCCCAGCACAGTCTGAGGAGTGTCGATGTGATAATACCGCCAGTAAATGCGCTGCTTCTGCGTGATCTGATGGTCGATCCTCAAATTGTACTCGTCGACATCCGTTGGTACCGGCGCATTTGCCTTGAAAAAATTCCCGGCCGCATTGGGAAGCAAAATATACGGGAAGAAGAATTTCGAAGCTGCGGAAATCCTATCCTGAGGAATTTGATTTCCAGCGAAAGGCACGCCGGTTGTAGGATCCTTGATCGCCGAGAGCCCTGAAAAGTTGCCTGTCAACATCGCGGGCGTAACGGTGTTCGAGTTATATACTCTGGCCTTGTTGATGCGAGTCCCTTCGTAGCTGCCAAAGAAAAATGTCTTGTTTTTTCCGTTGTACAGCTTGGGGATCAGTATCGGACCACCACCCGCGACGCCAAACTGGTTCTGGCGCAGTTTGGGATTCCCGGAGGCGAATGTATTCCGCGCGTCGAACGCGTCGTTACGGAGAAACTCCCAAGCCGTGGCGTGATACTCATTGGTGCCGGACTTCGTTACCATCGTAATTTGAATTGGGTTGCGGCCATTTTCGGCGCTAAAGTTTGAGGTTTGGACTTTGAACTCGGCGATTGTATCGGGGTTTGGAATCGCTGTTCCACCCTCGTCGCAGACGGCGTTGGAAGCCACGCCATCGACCTTGAATTCCGTCTGGTCGTCGCGATGGCCCAATCCCTGGACGCTGGAGTTGTTCCCGTCCGCGCAGGAGCTTGTATAGCTTCTGCCGCCATATAGAACGCCTGGAACGAATTGCGTGAGTTGAACTACGTCGCGTCCGTTAAGAGGCATTTCTTGAATCGTCTTCGACCCAACAACGCCACCAGTGGCGGCATTTTCCGTCTGAATGAGATCGGCTGTCGCTTCGACAGTAACTCTGTCGCTTACCTGACCGACCTCGAGAACCGGCGATACTCTTTTTCGCTCGCTGATGGTCAGTTCCGTTCGCTCAACAGTCCAGGTTTTGAATCCGGGGAAAGTCACGGAAACTGAGTAATGGCCCGCGGGCAAGGCTGTAATTTCGAAGCTGCCGTCTTGCCGGCTGACTTCTACTTTCTGAATTGCGGTATCGAGATTGGTGATGGTGACCGTGGCGCCTGAAACCCGGCCGCCGTTGGTGTCAGACACGACACCTAAAATGGTCCCGTCGGTACCGACTTGCGCCATCGCTCCCGTTAGAGCGAGGAACCAAAGCAGCGAACACAAAACCCATTTCATATTGCCTCCTAGACCTCATAAAAATGTTTTGCTTCCAGCGTGCGAGGGAAGCTTCAAAAGACCGTAGGCTTTACGTGAAGACTAATGTACACAGATTACTCTTGCGTTAAAGCAAGTCAAGGTCTTTGTGATTCTTGTCCACCTTTCTGGACGAAAGTTCTCCGTTTCTGAAAGGATACTCAGGCGATTGAAATGACACTGGAAACGCCATAGAATTGACGCTATGTTGCTGCGGCTCTTCGCGATGGTGGCGCTCGCGTTGGCCTCCGGTGCTCGCGTAAGGCTGGGCCGTGCGGCGGCGCTGAGCAAGGCTAAGTAGCCACTCCGCCGTCGACGTTAAACGCCTGCCCTGTGATCGCGGCCGACTCGTCTAGGGCCAGCAGCAGAGACATCGGTACGATCTCGTCTGGCTCCAGGCGCCGGCCGATCGGAGTAAGGCGAGATTCCAGCTCCGCCATCGACAGGCCAAGCCGTTTCGCATCGTACTCTACCCGGCGCTCGTTCATTTCCGTTTTTACCGGGCCCGGACAGATGGCGTTTACCGTAATCCCATCACGTGCTACCTCAAGCGCAAGCGTTCGCGTCAATCCGAGTAAGCCGTGTTTGGACGCCGTGTAGGCCGCTCCGTGGAGCGCCGGTAACTTGCCGTTAATCGAGGCGATATTGATAATTCGGCCCCATTTCTTCTCGAGCATGATGGGAAGAACAGCTTTCGACAACTTGTACGGAGCGGTCAGATTCAGCGCCAACGTCTTGTTCCAAAACTCATCGTCGAAATCGACGACCGGGCGCGGACTGGAACTGCTTCCGATGCCTGCATTGTTGACCAGGATGTCGATTGTGCCGAGGGCTTCCAACACCTGCCGGATGACTAGGCCTGGGGCCCCGACGTCAGCCAGATCGGCGCGTAACGCCAATGCTTTGCCTCCGGCCGATTGCACCTCTTCGACCAGCGAATGCAGGTCCCCTTCCGTCCGTGCGGTGACGGCAATCACCGCACCCTCTTTCGCGTAGCCTCGTGCGATGGCGCGACCGATACCGCGGCTCGCACCGGTGATCAAGGCGACGCGCCCCTCAAGCTTTCCTTTGTCCATTGGCGGCTCCGTCACTACTCTACTTCGAGTCCATGAAGGTGTTACAGATTATCATTTATAATATAAGTGCCTGATTTGTCAGAAATATTCGTCCATTTTTATTTTTGCGGGAGTTCAGCTTGCAGACACCGCTGTGTTTGCCTTCTTTTCCGGATTAAAGACGTTCTTCGTCGCCCGGATCAAGCAGCCGGCGAATTCCTCAATCTTGTCGTCCCGCATCTCAGCGATCGTTCCCGCAATCGCAAGAGCCGCCATGCATTCGCCTGAGTGATTAAAAACCGGCGCCGCGATGCAGCGCACCTCGAGTTCCTCTTCCTCGTCATCGAGAGCGTAGCCTTTTTGCCGGACTCTGGCCAGCTCTCTTCGCAATGCCGCAGGCGAGGTGATGGTTCTCTTCGTATAACGGGCGAAAGACTTCCTGTTGAGGAGATGCTCCTGTTCGGCAGCGTACGCCAGCAAAACCTTGCCGACGCCGGTGCAGTGGAGGTTTGTCCGTTTTCCAATGTAAGAGTCGAACTGGATAAACCCGGGCCCCTCGACTTTTTGGATGTACATCGCCTGGTCGTCCGCCAAAATTGCGAGTTGGGAGGTGCACCGGGTTACTTCGGCGAGCCATTTCATGGGGCCGAGGGCTTGCTCGGGCAGACTAAAACTCTTCATCAGGCCGCGTCCCAGACCGTAAACTTTCAGTCCAAGCGAATACTCCCGCTTTCGTTCGTCAAGTGTCAGGTAGCCAAGCCGCCGAAGCATCACGACGATGACGTGCGTTGTGCTCTTGGGAATGCCGAGCCTTCGGCTGAGTTCCGAAATGTTCTGGCCTCGCCGCGAGCCATCCAGATACTCCAGGATGGCAAAAGCCCGTTGAAGTGACGTCGTATGCTCATTTTCAAGGGTCATGAGTTCCCTCCTACTGCTTCCATACTGTAGTCGCCTTCACCTCGCTCGTCGATCGGATTTCCAGCATTCTGGACGGGGAAATTTCATTTCGTAAGATCTCCGGGCGCCCGTCGCCGAGCGCCCGCTGGGCAGTGAAGTTAGCGATCTCCTCAGTAGACGCCCGCAAAACGGAGCCTGGGTCGCGGACTCGCACAGGCGTTTGCCTGCGGATACTCCGGGGGGCCGCGACCGGCCCTTTGCGGGCTCCTGAGCTATTGAGAATTAGGTTCGGCGCTATGCCCAGTATTCAGAGCCGCTTGAGTGGCGCCCTTAAGAACATCGTTGGCGAAGAAGAATTTCCCGTCATTGGGAACCATCATGATCTGCACCTTATCGGAAAGCCGTTCCGCGATGATTTTCTGAATCAGCAATGGGTTATCTTTCAGAACACTCGCCTCGAGCCTCATCCGAGTCCCATCAGCCTTGGCCATAATCTCGATACGGTCGGCTTCCGCCAGATTCATCATCTTGCGCCGCTCCAATTCCGCTTTCCCGTCGATCACCTTTGCTTCGCCCATCGCCTCCGCTTGTTTCACGGTAGACTCCTTTCGCGCCTCCGCCTCGAGCCGGGTCTGTTGGATCTGCTTCTCCTTCAGCGGAAGAGTGTATTGCATGGCGTCCGCCTGCGCTTTGGCTTGGAGGACGACGATCTGAGCTTCTCCCTCGGCCGCTTTCACGTGACGGGTTTTCTCCGCCTCCGCCTCCAGCTCGGCCGCGCGGACCTGCTTCAATTTCACGTCCAGTTCAATCGTCAGCCGGTCGTTCTCCTGTTCCTTGAGCAGCGTCCCCTCCAGGCTTTTGGCATATTCCTCGGGCAAAACGATATCGCGCACCATCACCTCTTTCACCACGATCGCATCCGACGCCAGTTTCCGTGTGATCGTGTCAGCGGCGGAGCGGCGAATCTCTTCACGCTTGCCCGCGAATACATCGCGCACCAGGTAGTTGGGCGCCAATTCCCGAAAAGCTGCGGCGACCACCGAAGGTACGATCTCCTTGTCCACAGGCTGCGGCAGATTCGCCTGGATGTACGGCAGGCGCTGTGGATCGAGCCGGTAGCGAACGGAGACCGCCAGACCCACTGCCAGACCTTCCTTCGTCTGCACCTTCAATGTTTCCGTGGGCTGTTTCGGATCGTCTGCGCCGGACGTTCGGAAGACATGGTCGCGGATGTCAAACAAATCGACGCGCTGCATCAGTGGCAGAACCACGTGCAGGCCCGGATAGAGTGTACCCGGAAGCGTTCCTGAGATCTGGCTCACCCGCACGCCGGCCATGCCATCGGGAACCACCTGAATGCTCATTCCAATGAGCAGGGGAAGCATCGCCCAACCGGCCAGCTTTGCTGCAAACGGCCACCGGATTGGATGGGCTTCCATTTTCTTGTAATAAATCTGGTAGAGATCATGTCCCAGGACGACGCCGGTGGACACGAATAGCGCGAATCCAAGCGATTCGAACAGGAACTTCAAAGTCAACATTCGGTTTTCTCCTCAGCGAGCCTCAATGCTTCGCTGCGGGAGGAACAAGCAAGCCCCACTCCGCGGAGAAAAGGCCGTAAATACGCATGCCTCAGTGCACCGTCCCGTGTCAGGCATTACACAACGTGTCAGTGGCCACACGCCCGCCGATTCTGCGATAGGATAGTTTCCGCATGCAACGCCGACAGTTCCTAGCACTCGCTGCCGCCGCGCTGGCAAAGGCCGCCGGACAGCTTCCCGCAAACCGCAATGTGAAATGGGCGGTGAGTGCCGCTCTTTGGGGCCACTTTCAAAAAGTACCGTTCACAGACATTCTCGACGTGATGCGCGACACGGGTTTTATCGGGATGCGGGTCACGGGCTTCCCTGCTTTCCTCGACGTCTATGGGGTCACGCAGGCGCAAATGGAGCGTGAGCTGTCGAAGCGCGGCCTGCATGTCATTACCATCTCGTTCAACGGACCTGCACAGGACCCGGCGCAGCAGAAAAAAGTCCTTTCCAACGCGAAGAAGGCGATGGAATTTCTGAGTGCCTTCGGCGCAAAGCACCTGGTCGTCTTCTCGCCGAGCCGCATGAAGCCTGGATCGGACATAGAATCAGGATTCCGCACGATGTGCGAAACGTATAATCATATCGGCGAGATCGCCGGCGAGATGGGATTCCAGGCGGGGCTGCACAACCATCTGAATCAGATGTGCCAGGACCCGGAGGAGATCGATCGCTGCATGGCCATGACCGATCCGAAGCTCTTCCGCTTCTCGCCCGACACAGCGCATCTGCATCTGGCCGGCTACGACGTCGTGAAATGCTTCGAAAAACACAAATCGCGTATCATGTTTGCCGATTACAAGGACGCAAAGTGGACTACGCCGGCCGCCGATGTGCAGCTCGATAACGGAAAATTGCTGGCCAAGGATTCCAAGGATGCGAAGTTCTTCTCCAGCATCTACGATCTCGGCGACGGCGAAGTGGATTTCCCCGGGTGTCACCGCATCTTGAAAGAGCTTCACTTCAATAGCTGGATCTGTGTCGACCTCGATACGGCCCGCAAGGGTCCGCGCGCCAGCTATGAACGTTGCGGCGCTTATGTAGTGAAGAAACTCGAACCGATTTACATATGATTCGCCGGCGTGAATTCATTGGAGCCTGTGCCGGCGCCGCGGTCCTGCACGGAATGCCCGAGACGAAATACCGCCTGATTGACTCGCACGTTCACGTCTGGAAAGCCGATCCGCAATTTCCCTGGGCGAAGGAGACGAAGCGCCCGCCCGCCGAGGATCGAACGCCCGAGATGCTGCTCGAGTTGATGAAGGCTAACGGCGTGGAGAAGACCGTCATTATCCAGGTTATTCACTATCGCTGGGATAACTCGTACCTGGCTTCGGTGCTGAAGCAGTATCCGCAGTATTTCCGCGGTGTGGCGCGCGTGGATCCGAACGATCCGAAATCGCCCGATCATCTCTCGAAGCTCGTTCAGGAACAGGGATTTCGCGGAGTACGGCTCAGCCCGGGCGCCGACGAATCGGGCGACTGGATCAAGGGCGCCTTGATGCCGCCGCTTTGGAAGCGCTGCCGCGATCTGAAAGTCCCCATGACGATTCTGGCGCCTGCCACTCGACTGCCCGACATCCAGCGGCTCGCCGAAAGTCTTCCGGATCTCACCGTCGTGATCGATCATATGGCCGATTGCCCGGTGGATCAGCCTGAAAAATGGGACCTGCTGCTCGCGTTGGCGAAATTGCCAAAGACCTTCGTGAAAATTTCGCACGCCTGGTCACTGTCCAAGCAGCCGTATCCGTGGCTCGACGTACAGGAACTTCAGAAACGGCTGCTGCACGCGTTCGGCGCACAAAGGCTGATGTGGGGGACGGATTGGCCGATCATCGAGAATTCCCACGCACACTACGCCCAGGCGCTCACGCAGGTTCGCGACGATATGAAGTTCCTCTCGGACGAAGATAAATCGTGGATCCTCAGCAAGACCGTTCAGCGAGTCTGGCCGTTCAGCTAGCGGCTGGCGGCATATAATTTAATTTAAATCTATTATGAGACGCAGAAGCTTTGTGAAAGCATTGGCCGCCGCGCCGGCGGTTCCAGCGTTGCTGGCGCAGCAGCCGTCCGCTACGGACGAACTTCCGAATCTCACTATGAGTCCCGCGGACGGCTCGACCGATGCACTGCCCCGTTTCTTCACGCCCTCTCAGTTCGCTGCGCTGCGAAAAGTCAGCGTCACCATTATGCCTCCGGCGGACGGCGGTCCGGGAGCGCTGGAGGCGAAGACTCCGGAGTTTCTGGATTTTCTGATCGCCGAATCGCCTTCGGAACGGCAGCAGCTCTACCGGGCCGGTCTTGACGCTTTGAACACGCAGGCCAATAAACGTTTCGGCAAAGCGTTCGCTGACCTGGAAACAACGCAAGCCGACGAGCTCCTCGCACCTCTACGGGACCCGTGGACCTACGATCCACCCGCCGATCCGCTGGCCTGCTTCCTGATCGAGGCAAAGGCCGATGTTCGGACTGCGACCATGAATTCCCGCGAGTACATCGCTTTCCGCGGAGGTGCTGGAGGGAGAAGGGGCTTCGGCGGCGTGTACTGGCTGCCACTAGACTAACTCATGCCGGCAAAAGACTACGACGTTCTCATCATCGGTTCCGGCGCTTCGGGCGGCATGTCGGCCTACACGCTTACTAAGAAAGGCCTGAACTGCTTGATGCTGGATGCCGGCCCATTGGTCGATTTCAGCCGCGCCCGCGTAAACAAAGCTCCCTACGAACTTCCGTATCGCGGTTTCGGTAAACCAGGACGGTTTCCCCACATTTTTCAAGCGACCGAATACACCGCGAATCTGTGGGTGGACGACAAGGAGGTTCCGTACACTCACGATCCCAAGACGCCGTACAACTGGGTGCGAGTGCGGATGATCGGCGGTAAATCGCTGTTCTGGGCGCGCATGTCGTTCCGGCTAAGCGACTACGAGTTCAAGGCGAAAGATCACGACGGCTTTGGTGAGAATTGGCCCATCAATCACGCAGAACTGGCGCCTTACTACTCCCGGGTCGAACCCATCTTCCGCGTGGCCGGGCGCAAAGAGGGATTGCCGCAGCTTCCCGACGGGGAATTCGAGGAAGATAGCTCGCCGTGGAGCGAGGCGATGAGCAGATTCATCGCAACGGCCAAGCAGAGGGATATCGCGGTTACAAAGATGCGGCGGTCGCTCGGCCGCGGGCAGTTCGCCAGTTCTTTCAATCTGTTGCTGCCGGACGCGATGGAAACCGGCAACCTGACCATTGTTCCGAACGCCGTCGTTCGCGACATCACCGTGGATAAAAACACTGGCTTGGTGAACGGGGCGAATTTCTTAGATCGCCATTCCAAGCGTGAGATGCACGCGAAGGCGCGGGTGGTTGTGGTGGGTGCGTCATGCCTGGAGAGTACGCGGATCCTTCTGAATTCTAAGATCGCGAACTCCAGCGGCGCGCTTGGTCATTACCTGCACGATCAGACCTACATTACGCAGGGAGTGGTGGCCATCGATAAAGGAATACCGGGTGAGGGAGGTGTGCGCCGTGGTTTCGGCGGGGGTGCCGCGTACATTCCGCGATTCGTCAATCTGAAGTCCGGCAACGAGCAGGATTTCATCCGTGGATTCGCGTACGACTTTGGCCTCGGAGGCACACCGGACGCGAAATATGTTCCAGGGTACGGCGCGGACATGGAAAAGACCATGAACGAATATCGGGGCAAAGCAGCCTCGGTAACGATCATGGGCGAAGTGCTGGCGCGCTACGAGAATTGCGTGAGCATCGACAAGAACGTGGTCGACGCCTACGGGATTCCCGTGCTGCGCATCGACTGCAAGTACGGGGACAACGAACAGAAGATGGCGAAATACGCGATGAACACCTTCGAGGAACTTTGCCGCGCGACAGGCATGGAAACGCTGGCTAAGCACGATCGGCCTTTCCCGCCCGGGTACAGCATTCACGAACTCGGAACGTGCCGCATGGGTGATGACCCGAAGAAGAGCGTGTTAAATAAGTGGAATCAGAGCCACGACATCAAGAATCTGTTTGTGGTGGATGGCAGCAGCTTTGTCAACGGCGGCTACCAGAATCCGACTATGACGATTCTTTCGCTCTCCATGCGCGCCTCGGAATATCTGGCGGAGCAGTTGCGCACGGCGAATTTGTAAGTGCCCATTCGGCTGATGGGCCGTCACTTACGGTGTTTAGGGGAGCGGTGTCTGGCCGAGAAACAACCGTGTAGTTGGGGTAACGGGTCAGCGTCCAGAAACGAAGCGAACGGGTTGTGAGATCGGACCGGACATGGGCGCGCCCGGGAGCCTCGGCTCATCGTTTAGACAAACGCCAGTTCTCTTTCATCGCCCGAATTTCACGGCGAGCCTGATCATCGTCGCTAAGCTCTCCGCATTCGGCTTGTAGATAACCTTCCTCTATATGAGCCGCCAACGCCCGGCGTTCCTCGTCAGTCCAGCTTTCCTCGGCATCCTGCGCTTCAAGAGCGCCGCGGAGTACATCTTCACGCTCGCATAGCCGCCACTGGACAGGCGCTTATTGATGAGCGTTTCAAGATCAGTCGGGACGTTCCATTGCATAGCTGAAACCAACCGCTAATTGTAATATTTTCGTTTCACAAGCTAGTGCGAACAGAGTATCATAGACGCAATGCGGACACTTCTTACTTTGCTCATCGTCATTCCTTTGTTTGCCCAGGATCCTCCACCGCCCGGCGAAAAAAAGGGTCCTCCTCCGGCTCCAAAGAACCTTAAATTGCTCAAACCCGAAGAAATCCGTACAACGATGGCCGCGTTTCGCACCGCGTTGGGCGGCAAATGTACGACTTGTCACGTGCAAGGAGATTTCGCCAGCGATGACAAGCCCGAAAAGACAACCGCTCGCATGATGATCACCATGACGCGCGAGATTAATGCGAAATTCCCCGATGGCAACACTCACGTGACGTGTTTCACCTGCCATCGTGGCGACGAGCATCCTAAAACTGCGCCAGACGCAGCCGCTCCCGCCAACTGATCGACTCCGTTGTCGATTGAGGAAACGCTTCGAGTCCGCAGGGTTGTTCGTGATGAATAATGCTCTGTCGTGTCTCGCGCTTCCAGACTCGGCCCCCCACGTCGTCAGCCGAAACGGTCCAGTACTTCTTCAAACCGGTAATGCTCCAAGCCAGTCCGGTGTCACGGCGGCCGTCCGATAAGAAAATCCTTTAGAGAGAAACTTGACCGCCCCACCACTCACTGATTGTGACGGTGCGGCTGCGGTATCACTCATCAGGTAGCCTTGAGAATTTTCCGAAGATTCTCTCCCTATTGATCGTTCCTGCCCTCTTGACGACGTCGGCAGTGAACGCGTATTGGTTTGCGAAACGCGAGCCTGTTACTTTAGTCCAATACGTACCGGCAGTGGAAGCGATTTCGATATCGCCCGTATTGCCGCTACCGGTCAGTGTTACGCCAAGCATCAGCTCACAACTGACTGCAGTGCAACTGGCGCGCTGGGTAGAAGAGGCTGCCGCCAGATCCAAGGTGCCTCCGGGCCTCCTGATGAGCATCATCTTCCACGAATCACGCTTCGAGACCCGAGTGGTTTCGCCGAAAGGAGCCAGGGGGTTGATGCAGTTAATGCCTTCGGTCATGGAACAGTACGGTGTGTCCGATGCTTTTAATCCAAAGGTGAACATCGACACCGGGGCACGATTGTTCGGACGGCTTTTGGATCAGTATCGGGGAGATGTGAAATTGGCACTCGCCGCCTACAATGCTGGTCCAGGCAGGGTGGATGAGTACCATGGAGTCCCCCGCATCAAAGAGACGCAGTTTTTTGTCGCCGCAATTGCCTCCGAGAACATGCCTCTGGCTACATCGAGGTAGTAACCATCCGGGGAACAGTATTTGCGCGATAGCATGGGAACTAAGCGCTCGACAAGCTCATGCAAAAGCTACTAGTAACTTTGAACATTCTGTCAATAGGTTTGCCCAGCAGCCCCGGGCTTGGGACGAAGGGCCGCCGACGTCGTGGGGCGCACTGACGGACGGATGGCAATTAGCGCTCTCAGCCGAGAAGCAGGCGGTGCCCTTGAACGAGCAAGCGTTGGTTTCCTTATCCGTGCGAAACGGTACGGCCGCTCCGGCTCCAGTGAGAGCTTGGACATCGCAATGGATGAAGGTGGAATTCAATATCACACGAATCGGGGGAGGTGGCCTGATTCCACCGCGGCCGCTGAAGGATCAGTTTGACATATTAAAGCGGAGTGGTGGCGGAGGTTCGGTCTCGCAGGTCTCGCCGGGAGGAACTGCGAGTTTTGGCCGCGTGAACCTCCGCTCGCTGTACGACCTCGGCCCAAATACGTATCAGGTGCAAGCGCTGTGGCGTGATCCACATCGGAGCTGGGCCGAGACCTGCAACGTAATATCAACCGAAATCACCATTTCCATCGTCCATTGAGGCAACAGGTGCCCACGATCGCGCCCAATGTAAGATGAAGGGTGCAATATGGTGCAATTTCCAACGAGTTTCCTTCGATCGAGCCTGGTGGCATCAACACTCCTGCTCTCCAGCCCATCCTTCATAGCCGCGCAAGCCCCCATGTCGGCAGCGGCGCAAGCAGGGGAATCGCGCTTCATCCAGGAATGCGCCTTCTGCCACGGCCGCGATGCCGGTGGCGGTGAAGACGGGCCGGATCTCACCCGCTCCAAGCTTGTCGCCGACGACGTAGCAGGCGACAAAATCGGTCCTGTAGTCCGCAACGGGCGACCCCAAAACGGCATGCCGCGTTTCACCGTTTCCGATCAGGAACTCGCGGAAATCGTGGCCTTCATTCACGCACGAAAGACCATCGCTGAATCGCAGAAAGGCGGCCGCCGCGGCGTGGACGTCACCGATCTCCAAACCGGCAACGTAGAGGCAGGTAAACAGTACTTCAATGGCGCGGGGAAGTGCGCGTCGTGCCACTCTCCGGCCGGCGATCTGGCCGATGTCGCCAAGCGGTACGAAGGATTGAGACTGGAAGAGCGCCTCCTCTATCCTAGGGGCGCGAAGGGGAAGATCGCCGTCACTCTCCCGTCCGGCGAAACCATCAGCGGCACGTTGGCATATCACGACGAGTTTCACGTCGCCTTGACTGACGATACGGGGCGCTACCGCTCCTGGTCGACCAGCCGCGTGAAGTATAGGATCGACGCTCCCGCTGACGCGCACGCCGACCTGCTCGCCAAATATACCGACGCGGACATTCACAACCTGATGGCCTATCTGCAAACGCTACGCTAGGCGAACCAATAAGGTCCAAAACATGAAACTTTTCTGCAGTGCATTCATATTGTGCGGAACGCTCGCGGCGCAGGGCGTGAATCCTGATCTGCTTCTGCACCCGCCCGCCGACAGTTGGCCCGGTTATCACGGCGACTATTCCGGCCAACGCCACACCACGCTCAAACAAATCACGCCGCAGAACGTCGACGCGCTCGGCCTCGCCTGGGCTTTTCAAACCGGTCAGAACGCCGCCCTCAAGTGCTCTCCGCTGTTGGTGGATGGCGTCCTCTACATCACCGTTCCCGACCATGTGTGGGCAGTGGACGCGCGTTCGGGGCATCAAATCTGGCATTACACCTATCCAGCCAACAAGGGCTTCCACATCGGTTCGCGCGGCGTCTCCATGTACAAGGACTGGCTCTACTTCATGACGCCGGATGCGCACCTGATCTCCCTCAACGCAAAGAATGGAACGGTCCGATGGGACATCGTAGTCGCCGATTCCAAGAAAGGATACTGGACCACAATGTCGCCGCTTGTCGTGAGCAACCACGTGATCGTCGGCGTTTCCGGCGATTTCGACAACCTCACCGGATACCTGAAATCGATCGACCCGGAAACGGGCAAGACGCAGTGGAAATGGGACTCCACCCCGCCCGTGGGAACGCCGAACGCAACGTCGGGCGGCATGACGTGGATGACCGGAACCTACGATCCGGCACTGAACCTGATCTACTGGGGAACCGGAAATCCGACCCCGGTGCTGACGGGCAAGACGCGTCCGGGCGACGATCTTTACACCTGCAGTATCGTGGCGCTCAATCCTGACACAGGAAAATTGGCTTGGTCGTTTCAACCATCGCCGCATGACACACACGATTGGGACGCAGTAGAAACGCCGGTCCTGGTGGATGCGGATTTCGGCGGCAAGCCGCGCAAGATGCTGATGCAGACTTCGCGCAATGGATATTTCTTCGTCCTCGACAGGACGACGGGACAAAGCCTGCTCACCACTCCGTTCGGGCCGGTGAACTGGTCGTTGGGCATCGACAAGCAGGGGCGTCCAATTCCAAATCCAGCGAAGGAACCCGCTCCCGACGGCCGGCTGATTGCACCCGACGAAGGCGGGATGACGAATTACCGCTCGCCAAGCTTCGACGCGAAGACAGGATTGTTCATTGTGGATGCGCACCCGAGTTACGGCATCTACTTCGCCAAACCGGCCGACGGCGAATTCGGCTGGGCAGGCGCGGATTACGGCGTCTGGGGAAAGGGGGTGCTCGATGCGATCGACTATCAGACGGGCAAGATTCGATGGACTCATGAATTAGGGCCCAACGGCTCGGGCGCGGGCGTGCTCACGACGGATTCCGGATTAATCTTCACAGGCGACAGCGCGGGCAATGTGATGGCGCTTCGGACCAGCGATGGCACAACGCTGTGGCACGCGGGAGAAGGCGCCGGGATGCAAAGTTCACCGATTTCATTTGAACTGGATGGGCGGCAGTACGTTGTAACGAGCGCAGGCGGCGTGATGTTTGCCTGGGCGTTGCCTGAGTCGCGGGTCGGCGCCGCAGCCCGATAATTGCGTCCGCCGGTCTGGCTGTGGCTCAATCTGCTCAGTCTGGATGCGCCGATAGTGGCGCTGGTTTGGCAGAACTTTCTCGCGCGCATTTATCCGGTAGCTTTGTATCCGGCCGGACGGTGTGCTCTGGGTCTAACCGTTTGGGCGATCTATCTCGCCGACCGCCTCCTCGATGTCCGCGATTCGGCTCCCGATGCCGAAACGCCGAGGCACAATTTCTATCGCCGCCACCGCCGGTTCGCGTGGATCCTGTTGGCCACGGTCCTCTGCGCGGATCTGCTCGTCACTTTTCTCTGGCTACGTCCCGCTGTCTTCGCCAACGGACTGCTTGTCGCCGCCGGAGTCATCGTCTATCTCGGACTCTTTCCGCTCGGGCGAATTCGAGGCGTATGGAAACAACCCGCCGCCGCAATTCTGTTTACGATCGGTGTCTTTCTCGTCGCCTGGACCGGGACGGCCAGGCCGGTGCAAACTCTCGGCTGGCCGGCGGCAGCCTTCTGCGCGCTCTGCTTCGCGAATCTAGTGATCATTGAGAACTGGGAACGAAACCGCAGGATAAAGCGCCGCGCCGGGATGTGGCTGTCGCTCCTGGCCGTGGCGTGCATCGCGGCCGGACATTCGCGATGGTATTTCGCCGTGGCCGCGAGTGCCGCGGGGTTAGCGGCGTTGATCTTGCCGGGGGAAAATATTTCCCGGGATGCGCGTAGAGTGCTGGCCGACGCGGTGCTGCTAATTCCACTTCTAATTCCATGAATATCGACCGCCTGGCGCGATGGTACCGCTGGATCGAATACGCGGCGTTCGGCCGGGCGCTCGAGCGAAGACGATTTGCATTTCTCCATAGACTGGCCACCGCGCGTCGAGTGCTCGTTCTCGGAGAAGGGGACGGGCGGACTCTTGAGCGGCTGCTCGCGCTCGCACCACAAGCCCGCGTCGACGTCGTTGAACTCAGCATCGAAATGATCGCCCTGGCGCGGAGGCGCGGCGCAATTCAGGACCGTGTCCGTTTTCTGCAGCAGGATGCGCTGTCCTCCACGTGGCCCGAGAGGCACTACGATGCTGTGATCACCTGCTTCTTCCTTGACTGCTTCACCGAAGCCCACGCTCGCACGCTCATTCCTCGCCTCACTGCCACAATGGCCCCTGGAGCGGTCTGGTTAGTAAGCGAGTTCGCCGTTCCACCACACGGTTGGCGCGAATTGCATGCAAAGCTTTGGCTCTCGACGATGTACCGTTTCTTCAAGATCACCACAGGACTCCAGACACGCACGCTGCCTCCCTACGAGAGACTGCTCAGCGAAGCCGGTATGCGGCGAACAGAGTCGGAACACGAGCGCGCAGGCATGATGGTGTCCCAGGTCTGGGAAAAACGCCGTTGAGGGTCTGCTAGAATCGTGTACCGTGCGATTGACCCTCATCCAGATGAACAGCCACACCGCCGCGCGGGACGAGAACGTCGAGCGCGCCTGCGCATTCATTGGCAAGGCAGCCGAAGCCAGCTCCGACTTCGTTGTGCTGCCCGAGTTTTTCAACAACGAATACTTTCCCCAGTACCGCGATTCCCGCTACATGGACTACGCCGAAGCGGACGACGGCCATACGCAATCGAGAATCAAGGAGCAAGCCCACAAGCACGGGATTTACGTGTTGTCGACCATCTTTGAAATGGCCCGTCCCGGCTTCTACTACGACACGGCGATGCTGATCGGCCGTGATGGTGCAATCATCGGCAAGTACCGCAAAGTGCATCCCGCGGCACTGCTGAGCCTGGAAAAAATCTACTTCCGCGGCGGGTCGACGTTCCCCGTCTTCCGAGTCGGCGAATGGACGCTCGGAATCTCCATCTGCTACGACAACCTCTTCCCCGAATCCTGCCGCTGTCTCGCGTTAAATGGCGCCGAACTGATCGTCGCGCCGTACGCCACACCTATAGGCGATCCCTGGGAGAATTTTTTATCGACGCGCGCGCTGGAAAACGGAGTGTACTTCGCTGCCTGCAACCACGTCGGCCGCGAAGGCGACTGGAACATGTCCGGAAAGAGCATGGTGATCGACCCGTTGGGGAAAATCATCAGCCAGGCAAGCCCGATCGAAGAGCAAATCCTCACCGTCGAGATTGAACGATCGAAAGTGATTGAAGCCCGGACAAAGTTTCCGCTCTTTCGCGATCGCCGCCCCGACGCCTACGCCGCCATTACCAGCACCACAGAATCGCTGCACTGCCCTACAGTTTAAAGACGCGCGATCCGATTATATTTGCGGGGGGTGGTTCCCCTCATCAAAGTCGTTGCTCTCACAGCGTCTGCCTTGCTATAGTTTGGCAAAGTTTGAAATACATCTATGAAGTCCTTTAGCAAATTATTTGGGGCCCTTTTTCTGCTCGCCCTGGCGAGTACCTTGGCCGCTCAGGTCGTTCCCGCGCCACAAACCCGGCGGCCGCCGAAGAAAGACGATATCGAAAAGGAAATCAAACTTGGCGAGGATGAGCCCGGCTGCAAAGACTCGGAATTGATTGCGCGAATTCCCGGCTGCAACATCATTCAGTGTGACAAGAAAGATGTCGAGGATCACGAAATTCAAGTAGGAATCTCGCAGGACGGCGTAGCGCAGAAAGAAGCGATGGACGGGGAATTGGAAGTGATTTACTACCTTTGCCCGGCGCGCATCACGCTTGCGTCTATCGTAAGGATCAACGAAAACGTATTGGTAAAGCAGGGTTTTAAAGTCATTTACGCCGGCAAGGATGAAGAGGATAATCCTCTCGTCACGGGGTTGAAGGATACGCAATGGCTGCAGTTATCCGCCTATTCTTATGATGACTTGAGTGCCTATATTCAGACCGCGTTGAAAGTACCGGCTGAAAATCAGGTCAACACGGATGCCCTGGCGGACGAAATGGGAAAGAACGGCCGCATCGCCATTACAGGATTGTCGTTCAACAAAGAAGGCGATTTTGCCTCTGATCCTGAAAAGCTTCTCGGAGAGCTCGCAGCCGTACTGGTGCGGCAGCCGGACTGGCGGATACGCGTGGAAGGCCACACGAACACGGAAGGTGCAGCGGAAAGCAACGTGGTCCTATCCCAACGGGAGGCTTCGGCGGTTGCTTCCTGGTTATTGAGCCATGGGATCGATAAATCGCGGGTTTCGATTCAGGGCTATGGAGACGCTAAACAGGTTGCCGATGGGAATACTCCTGAAGGCAAAGCGAAAAACCGGCGTATCGAGATTGTGAAGTTTTAAACACTCTCTCCGTGCGCACCAGCCTCACTGTAGCCGCTGGAGCATTGAGCGCGGCAGCATGGGGCCTGTTGGCGTACGCGTCCCGGCAAAGTACTCCTCCGTCCATCGTTCTCTTCCTGACTGTGATAGCGGTGGCGAGCGCCGCTGGCATCAGCGTCTTTTGGGTTTTTGCGAAACAGGAACTGCCGCCCTCGGCTCTGGCAGCGGTGATTGGATTCGCTTTGCTCTTTCGCCTGATCGGCTTCCTTGGCCAACCGCTTTACGAAGACGACTTCTACCGCTATCTGTGGGACGGCCGAACCTTCGCGCTAACTGGAAACCCCTACCAGCACCCGCCTGCGGACTCGTTCGGCCAGACGGAACTACCGTCTAAATTCGACGAGATTCTCAGCCGCATTAACTATCCGGAGATTCCGACCATCTATGGACCCGTGTGCCAGCTTGCATTTCTACTCGGCTACTGGATCTCGCCGGGAGCGCTTTGGCCGTTGAAACTGATCTTCCTGGCCGCGGATCTGGGAATTCTACTGCTGCTCTTCCGTCTGATCGGGCCTTCGCCAGCGCTCGTGATCTATGCGTGGTCACCGCTGGTGATCAAAGAAATTGCTTTTACCGCTCACACCGACGCGCTCGCTGCGGCATTCGTGATCGCGAGTGTCTTGCTGGCGCACCGGAAGCGTGATATGGCCGCGGCAACCGCACTCGGACTCGCGGTTGCGGCGCGGTCGTTCACCATCATTCTGGTTCCACTGCTGCTGTGGAAACGTTGGCGCGCTCTGGCCGTGTCTATTTTGGTTGCAATGGCGCTGTACGCACCGTTTGTCGCCAGCGGCGCCTCGGGTGGCGGCTCGATGAAGACGTTCGCGACCCAATGGGAGTTCAACAGTTTCGTCTACGGATTACTGAAGAGCTTCATCGGGCCGGCGCCGGCGCTGATCGCCTGTTTCGCGCTGTTCGCCGCTTTTTATGTTTGGTTTCTAAAAAACAGCGACGACTATTCGCTGCTTCTGGGTATGTTTTTCTTGCTCTCGCCTGTTGTGAACGCCTGGTATCTGGTCTTAATCGTTCCGTTTGTCGCACTGCGCCCTTCCGCTTGGGGAATAGCGGCAGTGACTGTAGTGCTGGTGAGCTATGCGACGGGCGCGAATCTACATCTGGCCAATTTGGGCGGGTACGATCATCCGTGGTGGGTGCGTCCCGTAGAAATCATCCCGATTGTTATCGCACTCGTTTGGGACAAGCGCTTCTGGCGACAGCGGAGTGCCACGACCGCCAGCCTCCTGGTCTAACTTTTCTTCAATATCGCTGTCCGGGATGTCGAGAATGCGTTGCGGGCTCCGACTAACCAATGAAAACGCACAAAATCGTGCGAGACTCGAAGGAGAAAAGACATGAAATACATTTTGATGATGAACTGCCCGAAGACTGGTTATGACACGTTTGGCGCCTGGCCAAAGAAGGACATCCAGGCGCACATCGCATTCATGAACAGTTTCAACAAAGCTCTCAAGGAATCCGGAGAGTTCGTGGCCGCCGAAGGCTTGGCTAGCCCGCATGAGGCGAAGTCGGTGCGAGCCGGAAAGGACGGGACGCCGATCACCGACGGCGTGTTCCCGGAGGCGAAAGAGTATCTGGCCGGGTACTGGATCGTCGATGTCGAGAGCCCGGAGCAGGCATATGGAATTGCTGCGCGGGCGTCGGCGGCTCCGGGACCTGGCGGCAACCCTATCAACATGCCGATCGAAGTGCGGCAGGTGATGTCCGGGCCACCCGACGAATTTCTGTGACGAGGCTGCGGTGACAAGACCTGCCCTGACGTCGAGGTCCCTGGATACCGCTTCCGAGCATCTGTTGCGCGAACTTGCGCCGCAGGTGCTCGGCGCGGTCATCCGCCGTTTTCGCGACTTCGCCGCCGCCGAGGACGCCGTTCAGGAGGCATTCATCGCGGCGGCCGTCCAATGGCCACGGGAAGGCTTTCCCGAGAATCCTCGTGCGTGGCTGATTCAGGTCGCTTCCCGGCGCATGACGGATTATCAGCGCAGTGAACTGGCACGCCGGCGCCGGGAAACCGCCGCGGCCATGCAGATCGACAACCAGACTCCTGCAAGCGCTTTTGAGAATGGAACGGAGCAGGACGACACGCTCGTCCTGCTCTTTATGTGCTGTCATCCTGCCCTGACTCCGTCATCGGCAATCGCCCTAACGTTGCGAGCCGTGGGCGGTTTGACTACCATCGAAATCGCCAACGCATTCCTGGTTCCTGAGGCGACAATGGCGCAGCGGATCAGCCGGGCCAAGCAAAGCATCAAGGCCTCCGGCGTGCCGTTCAGCTTGCCGACCGACGAGGATCGGGCCCAAAGGCTTCGCGTCGTGCTGCACGTGCTTTATTTGATCTTTAATGAAGGCTACACCAGCAGCGCCGGTCCGAATCTGCAGCGAAGCGAGCTATCCGGTGAGGCGATCCGCCTGACGCGAGCCGTTCACAAGCTGCTCCGGGAGGACTGCGAGGTCGCAGGCTTGTTGGCACTCATGTTGTTAACCGATGCGCGCCGCGCGGCCAGAACAGGACCGGACGGTGAGCTAATCCCGCTCACGAAACAGGATCGAACGCTGTGGGATCTGAAACAGATCAGCGAGGGTATCGCGCTTCTCACCGCAACCCTACCAAAAGGATCGGTGGGCCCTTACCAGGTACAGGCCGCCGTCGCCGCCGTTCATGACGAAGCGGTGCGAGCCGAGGATACCGACTGGCCGCAGATCCTGGCGCTCTACGATCTGCTAAAACGCATGTCTGACAATCCCATGGTGGAGTTGAATCACGCCATTGCTGCGGCCATGGTGTACGGCCCATCGGCGGGACTCGACCTGCTGAATGGTCTCGACGCCGACGAGCGGCTCACAGGCCATCATCGGCTCGACGCAGTTCGTGCTCATCTGCTGGAATTGGCGGGAGACCATCAGGCCGCTATTGCACACTACCAGACAGCCGCCGGGCGAACGACGAGCCTGCCGGAACGAAATTATCTTCTGACCCAAGCCGCGCGTCTCAGGGAGAACACAACGGGCGCGGCAGAGACTTAATTGAGAAACTTAGTGCTGTCAGGAGGCGTATTACCGCATTCAATGGACTCGGTCATCCCGCTGGCGATGGTTGCGCAAGCGTTTTCCGTGGCCGTTCGAATTGCCTGCTGGCTGGTGGTTGCCGATGCGATTTTGCAGTTGGTAATGCGCCGGTACGTCACACACACTTCCACGCGGTACTGCTTTCCGCCAATCGTCAGGTACAACAACAAACCAACAAACAGGAGTACGCCAACTATTATCAGGACGAATCGCTTGGCGTTCATGCACCAACACCTTCGCTGAAGAAGTTCCCCATCCGGCGGAACTTTTCATACCGATCGTCGATCAGTTGCTCGGGGGTCATCCGGTTCAATTCAGCGAGTGCGGCGCGGAGTGCGATTCGGAGCGCTTCGGCCGCCTGGTCGTAATCGTTTTGAGCGCCGCCCTCCGGTTCCGGAACAATTCCGTCGACGATGCCGAGCTCGAGCAGGTTGGGCGCCGCCAGTTTCAAAGCTTCGGCCGCAAGTTCTGCCTTGCCCGAATCGCGCCAGATAATGGCTGCGCAACTCTCCGGCGAAATCACGCTGTAAATCGAATTCTCCATCATGTAAACGCGGTTGGCCACGCCGAGTCCGAGCGCGCCGCCGCTGCCGCCCTCGCCGATCACCACGCTGATGACCGGTACGCGCAACCGCGCCATTTCGCGCAGGTTTACGGCAATGGCCTCGGCTTGCCCGCGCTCCTCGGCATCGATTCCGGGATAGGCGCCGGTGGTATCCAAAAGCGTCACGATGGGACGGTGGAATTTCTCAGCCAGATGCATGAGGCGCAGTGCCTTACGATAACCTTCG
>Ga0105240_10000613_pt1 | contig 66188 bp, 44 predicted proteins | sample KBSC54metaG_FD_80426 | JGI IMG/M metagenome (GOLD analysis project Ga0105240, IMG submission 80426) | Corn rhizosphere microbial communities from Kellogg Biological Station, Michigan, USA - KBS C5-4 metaG | ecosystem: Host-associated > Plants > Roots > Rhizosphere > Soil | place: Michigan, USA... | reverse complement strand
CGGGGAAGTCCCTTAGTCAACAAGCACACGCGGGCACGCGTGGAAGAAGAATTGCGCCGGCAAGGTTATGTCTATAACCGTGCCGCTGCCAATCTGCGTCGCCGCACTTCGTCGAGCATCGCTCTGGTGATCAACGAGCTGGGCAACCCCTTCTTTGCCGAATTTGCCGCAGGCGTCGACGAAACGCTAGGTGCGGCAGGCTTTGTCACGCTCCTGGGCAGCACCAGCGAATCGACCGATCGTGAACAGGCCGTGCTCGGTTCGCTGATCGAGCATGGACCTGGCGGGATCATCCTGTCGCCGGCCGAAGGCAGCGAGGCCAGCCGTGTGCTGGCAACGATCGGTCCGCAGATGCCGGTCTTGCTGTTCAACCGCGAGCTCGGCGGCAGCCTGCCCGAATACGCACACTGGGACCGGCTGATGCTGGACAACCAGCGCGGCGCGCGCGTGGCCACCGAGCATCTGATTGCCCAGGGCCACCAGCGCATCGCCTTTTTTGGCGGCCACAACGATTCCAGTTCCTGCAGCCAGCGCTATGCCGGCTATCTGCAGGCGATGAAAGCGGCCGGCTTGCCGGTCGCCGAACACTGGCGCGTACAGACCGCCCCCACGCGCGTCGATGCCGCGCATCGTAGCGAGGAGCTGTTCCGCGCCGATCCGACACCTACCGCCGCGGTTTGCTACAACGACGCGGTCGCGCTGGGTTTGATGCTTGGCCTCGCTCAGCGCGGCCTGCAGACCGGTCATGACTTCGCCGTCACGGGCTTTGACGATATTGCCGAAGCTGCTTTCAGCATGCCGCCCTTGACCACCCTGGCTACCAACCCGCGCGCGCGTGGCCGCCAGGCCGCGCAACTGCTGCTGGCCCGGCTGCGCAATCCGCAGGCCGATGCCAGCACTACCACCGCTCCGGTGCAATTGGTCGTACGCGAAAGCAGCGGCCCACTCCGCTCCCCTTAACTCGCGAGGACTCCCAAGATCATGGCTCCCACCCCTCCCGTTATACCGTCGAGCTCGACCGCCTCCGGCGGCAAGGCTCGCTATACCGACTTCCCGCTGGCGCTGGGAGTCATGACGACGATCTTCTTCATGTGGGGCTTCCTCACATGTTTGAACGACATCCTGATTCCGCATCTGAAAGCCGTGTTCGAGCTGAACTACTTTCAGGCGATGCTGATCCAGTTCACCTTTTTCGGCGCGTACTTTCTGATGGCGCTGCCCTCGGGCTGGCTGGTGGCAAGGCTGGGCTATAAGAAGGGTATCGTGGCGGGCCTCGTGGTGGCCGGTATCGGTGCGGCGATCTTCTGGCCGGCGGCCGGCATGCGCTCCTACCCGTTCTTCCTCGGCGCGCTGTTCGTGCTGGCAACCGGTATCACCGTCTTGCAGGTCGCGGCCAATCCTTACGTGGCGCTGCTTGGCCCGGAGAAGACCAGCTCCAGCCGACTTACCCTGGCGCAAGCGCTGAACTCGTTCGGTACCTTCCTGGCGCCGTGGTTCGGCAGCGTGCTGATTCTTTCCACCACCGTGAAAAACGCGGCCGACATCGCCAAGATGTCGCAAGCCGACCAGATCGCCTATCGCATGCATGAAGCGAGCGCGGTGCAAGGTCCGTACATCGGTCTGGCTGTCGTACTGGTACTGCTGGCGGTGTTCGTCTACCTGTTCAACCTGCCGGCCCTGAAGGAAACCACCGCGACGGCCGATGACGGCCACCACAGCCTGCTCGACGCGTTCAAGATCCCGCACGTGTTCTTCGGCGTACTGGCGATCTTCTGCTATGTCGGCGCGGAAGTGTCGATCGGCAGCTTCATGGTCAATTACCTGTCGATGCCCAACATCGGCCATATGAGCGAGCAGGAAGCCGCTCACTACGTCTCGCTGTACTGGGGCGGCGCGATGGTCGGCCGCTTTATCGGTTCGGCGGCGCTGGCCGCGATGTCGCCGCGCAAGCTGCTGGCGATCTTCGCCGTGATCAACATGCTGCTGGTTGTCACCACCATGTCGACTACCGGCGATGTGGCGTTGTGGTCGATCGTGGCCATCGGCCTGTTCAACTCGATCATGTTCCCGACCATTTTCGCGCTGGGTATCGAGCGCCTGGGTCCGCTGACGGGCAAGGCATCGAGCCTGCTCATCATGGCGATCGTCGGCGGTGCGCTGATTCCGCCGCTGCAAGGCCACTTTGCCGATTCGATCGGCATCCAGCACGCGTTCTTCCTCCCGTTGATCTGCTACGCCTACATCCTGTTCTACGGTGCGCGCGGCTCGAAGATCGACGAATCCAAACTTCCGAATACGGCCCGTTGAGAGTTATCGATGCCAGGCAACATCCTTTGTTTCGGTGAAGCACTGATCGATTTCCACAGCGAAGGTCGTGACGAAAGAGGTTTCCCCCGCAGTTTCGTTCCATTCGCCGGCGGTGCGCCGGCGAATGTCGCGGTGGCTGTGGCGCGCCTCGGCGGTAGCGGCGCCTTTGCCGGCATGCTCGGCAAGGACCTGTTCGGTGATTTCCTGCTCGATAGCCTGCAGCAAGCCGGCGTGGACTGCGCCGGCGTGGCGCGTACGGACGAAGCGCGCACCGCGCTGGCGTTCGTCGCGCTCGATGCTCACGGCGAACGCAGCTTCAGTTTCTATCGCCCGCCCTCGGCCGACCTGTTGTTCCGGCCCGAGCATTTCCGCGAAGACGATTTCCGTCAGGCGTCGGTGTTCCATGTCTGCTCCAACAGCATGACCGACCCCGCCCTGGCCGAAGCGACGCGCGACGGCATGCGCCGTGCGCGCGAAGCCGGCGCGCTGGTCAGCTTCGACCTCAATCTGCGCCCGGCGCTGTGGCCCGACGGTGTCGATGCGCGACCGGAAGTGTGGCCGGCCTTGCAACTGGCCGACGTGGTCAAGCTGAGCGCCGAAGAACTCGACTACCTCGCCGTCGATGGCGAAGAGGCCGTGCTGGAGAAACTCTGGCAAGGCAAGACGCGCCTGTTGATCATTACCGATGGCGCCAAAGGCCTGCGCTGGTTCCATCCCGATGCCGAAGGCGAAATGCCGGTGTTTTCCGTCCCCGCGGTCGACACCACTGCCGCGGGCGATGCCTTTGTCGGCGGCCTGCTGCATCGCCTGTCCACGCTCGAAGGCAACGATCGGCTCGATCACCTGGTCGGCGAGCTTCCGCACCTGCACGCCACGCTGCGCTTCGCCGCCGCCTGCGGCGCCCTCACGGTGACGCGCCAAGGCTCGTTCACGGCCATGCCGAGCGAGTCCGAAGTCATTCAATTCATGGAGAGCTTCGCATGAGCACCCCCACTGCTCCCGACTTCCGTTCCGAGTCCTTTCTGCTTGACCACATCAAGCACACGATGGCGTTCTACCATCCGCGCTGCATCGACCCGAACGGCGGGTTTTTCCATTACTTCAAAGACGACGGCACCATCTACGACCGTAGCCATCGCCATCTGGTGAGCAGCACGCGCTTCGTCTTCAATTACGCGATGGCCTCGATCGAGTTCGGCAAGCCGGACTATCTCGATGCGGTCCATCACGGCCTGAAGTACCTGCGCGACGTGCATCGCCAGGCCAACGGCGGTTATGCCTGGACCATTCGCGACGGCAAGCCGGAAGACCTTACCTACCACTGCTACGGCGTGGCCTTCGTACTGCTGGCCTACTCCACCGCGCTCAAGGCAGGCGTCAAGGACGTCATCCCGTGGATGGACGAAACCTGGAACCTGCTCGAGAAATATTACTGGGATGCCGACGCCGGCCTGTATCGCGACGAATGCGATGCGAACTGGAACTTCAGCGGCTACCGCGGCCAGAACGCGAACATGCACATGTGCGAGGCGATGCTCGCGGCTTACCAGGCCAGCGACGATCCGCGCTATCTCGATCGTGCGTTGACGCTGGCCGAGAACATGACCCAGCGCCAGGCCGCCAAGACCGCCGACAAGCCGGCCACGAACGGCGGCCTGGTTTGGGAACACTACGACATTCACTGGAACGTCGACTGGAAGTACAACCTCGACAACCCCAAGCATCTGTTCCGCCCCTGGGGCTTCCAGCCCGGTCACCAGACCGAGTGGGCCAAGCTGTTGCTGATCCTCGAACCGCTGCTGCTCGAGCGCAATCGCGAAGAAAAGTGGCTGGTGCCCAAGGCGCAGCACCTGTTCGATACCGCACTGGAGCATTCCTGGGACGGGGCCAATGGCGGCATCGTCTACGGCTTCGACCCGGACGGAAAAGTTTGCGACGGCGACAAGTACTTCTGGGTACAGGCCGAGTCGTTGGCTGCGGTGGCGCTGCTGCATGCACGCACAGGCGATGCCAAGTACGACCAGTGGTACGAGAAGATCTGGGCCTATAGCTGGCAGCACTTCGTCGACCACAAGTACGGCGCCTGGTATCGCATCCTGACCCAGGACAACAAAAAATACGACGACGAAAAGAGCCCGGCCGGCAAGGTGGATTACCACACCATGGGCGCGTGCTACGAGGTACTGGCGCTGATCCGCGCCGGCGGCGTACCGTAAGCGACATGATGCGCCGCCTCGCCGATGCGAGGTGGCGCGTCAGACGGTGTAACGCCAGGAAGGCTCCTCCTTCCCCACAGGGTTTCGCATGAAAATGATCTCGACGCTCTCCGGCGCCATCGGCGCCGCTTTGTTGCTTGCAGCGGGCAGTGCGATCGCCGCCGATACGGCCAAGCCCCGCTTCGATCCGCGCGACACGTTCGCCCCATTCGACTATCCGCAAGCGGTCAACGCGTATCGCTCCGGCAGCGGCAAGCCCGGCCCGCTGTTCTGGCAAAACCGCGCGGACTACAAGATCGACGCCACGCTCGATCCGGGCACGCGCAAGCTCATTGGCGACGAGCTCATTACCTATACCAATCACAGCCCCGACGCGCTCGACGTGCTGTGGCTGCACGTCGAACAGAATCGCTATCGCAAGGACGCGCGCGGCGCGTTCACCTCGGGGAAATTCCCCACCGCGTTTACCGACGGCTACCAGATCGAGTCGATCGAGGTGGAAGACGCCCATGGCCATCGCCAGAAGGCCGAATGGACCGTCGCCGATACGCGCATGCAGATCCGTCTTCCTGACGCGGTGAAAGCCGCCGGCGGCAGCGTACGCGTGCATATCCGCTACAGCTTTACCGTACCGGGCGAGTTCGGCGGCCGCATGGATTACAACGAAACCAAGAACGGCGATATCTACGAAATCGCCCAGTGGTACCCGCGCCTGTGCGTCTACGACGATCTGCGCGGCTGGGATACGGCGCCTTACCTCAACAGCGAGTTCTATCTCGAATACGGCGATTTCGAATACGCCGTCACCGTGCCGTGGGACATGATCGTGGTCGGCTCGGGTGAGCTGCTCAATCCCAAGGACGTATTGACCGCCACCGAACAGCAGCGCCTGGAGCAGGCACGGCATAGCGATACGACGGTCATGATCCGTTCGCCGCAGGAAGTGAACGAGCCATCCAGCCGTCCGAAGCAGAGCGGTACGCTGACCTGGCGCTTCCGCATGAACAACACCCGCGACGTCGCCTTTGGTGCATCCAAGGCCTTCGTGTGGGACGCGGCGCGGATCAACCTGCCGCAGGGCAAGACGGCCCTGGCGATGTCGGCCTATCCGGTGGAAAGCGCCGGCAACGATCGTTGGGGCCGCGCCACCGAATACCTGAAGAGCTCGACCGAGTACTTCTCCAAGCAGTGGTATCCCTACCCTTACCCGGTGGCGATCAACGAAGCCGGCACGGCCGGCGGCATGGAATACCCTGGCATCACCTTCGACTCGAAGGTGGTGAAGGATCGTGTGCTGCACATGATCATCGCGCACGAGATCGGCCATACCTGGTTCCCGATGATCGTTGGCACCGACGAACGCCGTAACGCGTGGATGGATGAGGGCTTCAATACCTTTATCGACGTCTACGAAGACGACGCGTTCAACCACGGCGAGTTCGCGCCCAAGCGCGATAGCGAATATGCACCCGGCGGCGGCAACCCGGCCGACGAGATGGCACAGGTCATGAAGGATGCCGACGCACCGCCGTTGTTGATCGGCGCGGACATGGTGCCGGAGAAGTACCGCCACCCGATGACGTACTTCAAATCGGCGTTCGGCCTGGTGCTGCTGCGCGAACAGATCATCGGACCGGAACGCTTCGATCCGGCCTTCCGCCGCTATATCGAGACCTGGGCGTACAAGCACCCCAGCCCCACCGATTTCTTCCGCTTCATGGAAAGCCAGACCGGCGAGGATCTGGGCTGGTTCTGGCGCGGTTGGTACACGAACAACTGGCAGTTCGACATGGCCGTGCAAAAAGTAGCGCCCAGCCATGGCGACTGGAACCAGGGCGCGGATGTGACGCTCGCCAATCTGGACCAGCTGGTGCTACCCAATACGCTCGAAGTGCGTTACGACGACGGCAGCAAGAGCGACGTGCGCATTCCGGTGGAAACCTGGCAGCAACATCGCAGCTTCACGCTACATGTGGACGGCACGCACAAGGTGGTGTCGGCCACGCTCGATCCGGAGCACAAGTTGCCGGAAGCGGATCGGAGCAATGACGTATTGAACATCAAGTAGGCAACTTGGCTACTGCGACTTCATAACCCCCCTCTACTCGTCATCCCGGCGTAGGCCGGGACCCAGTGGCTTCGGTTTCCGATTTTCGCGATAGAGCAGATGCTTGTTGGCTCTCGCGATAACCGATCACAAGGCCACTGGGTCCCGGCCTACGCCGGGATGACGATAGGGAAAACTGAGGTTATTCGAGGGTTCCCTTAAGTCACGACCCGCCGTGACGCAACCGGGTGTCGCGACTGAAGCCGCTCCTACAAGATCGGTGGCCATTGTTATACAACTGGCTCCACAAACTGATACTCGTGGTCATACGTCATCACACGGTTGCGTCCACGGCTCTTGGCCAGATAAAGCGCTTGATCGGCAGCATCCACCCAGGCTTCCGCACTGGGCATCCACCCTTCGAGCATCGCAATACCGACACTGACCGAACACTCGATACCGCCAGAACGGATCGTCGCCGTGCGCAGACGGATCCGTTCGGCGATATGCGCGGCAATTTCCGCGTTCGCCCCCGGTAGCAGCACGACAAATTCATCGCCAGCAAAGCGTGCCGCCGTATCGATGCCGCGGACCGACTGCTTGAGCAGAGTCGCAAACTGGCGCAGCACTTCGTCGCCGGCAGCATGGCCACCATGATCGTTGATGCTTTTGAAATGATCGATGTCCAACATCAGCATCACCGACGAATGCCCCCGCGAACGAGCGGTTTTCAGTTCGGCATACGCCAGGTCGCTCCAGTGCGTGCGGCTTGCCAGGCCGGTCAACATGTCGGTACGGCCGATCTCCCGCAGCATCAGGTTCTGTTGCATCACCCGGCGCGCCAGGCCATGGGCGGACAGACTGATCGCGCTGGGGTAGATCAACAGAAACGGTACGCAGGCAAGAATCTCGATCGGCGAGCTGGCGGTACGGATCTGAAAACCGTTGAGCGCGGCGGCAAAGACGCAGGCAATCACCTGCCCCGGCAGCGTTCGCAGCAATAGCCGCCAGCCGCCGACATTCAATTTATCGGCCGCCAACATGCTGATCAGCAATACGCTGGGGAGCAGGTTGAACTGCATCAGCGCAACCCACACGCCTCCCATCGTCGAATCCACACCCAGATTGATGTATTCGGCAAATTTGGGATTGCGGTGGCTCATCGCCAGCCAGTAAGCGATCTGGGGCCAGACAAAGGCATGCACAATCGCCAGCAACCATGGAATCGGCCCGGTATGGTTTTCGTGGAAAACCATACCTACGCAGAGGAAGCCCACGCCCAGCCCCCAGGTTCGCAGTCGCCTTACACGGCGTACGAATCGGATGTCATCGGTCATGGGGCTACCTCGCTTCAGTCTTGCTGAGCACCTCGATGCAAGACATATGCCGAGCAAAAGCAGGGGCTAATCCGCCTTTGGAGCGTCAAAAGAGGCGCATAAATCGCAGGTTCCTGCCGTTCTGCGTCGCAAGCGGCCACGCCGACCGACGCTTTCACAAAAATGAACGAACCTCCAAAGAGGCACGAAGGCTGCACGAGTGACTACTCACGTAGGAGAAAACCTACTGTAAGATCGCCCCGCCAGCCGCAAAGCCAAGATGGCGTCAACAAGGGCTCTGGACATATCAGGGGTGATTGTCCTTGGCTCGGCTACCACCGAACTTGTTGACGCCGTCGAGGCAAAATGGCCCGGGCTTGCGCCCGGGCCAGCCGCAACGTCCATTGTTGCAATCGATGGGACAGGGGAATCCCATCCGTGTGACCTGCAGGGGGTCAGATCACACATCTTCCGAACAGACCATGCTCTCAGCGAAGGGAGACGGGCATCCTGCCCTGCACAGTTGTCGGAAGCCGGTTACCGAAGCGACGGCTCCGCCTCGATGAATTGGTGTTTGTCCGCGAGCGTTACCTTGACCGCAGAACGACCGGTTCGGGCTTCGCGCTCGGCAATGTGGGTGGCCAAGGCCACGGCGTCGAACATGTCCCTACGGTGAGCCAGCTGGCGATTCTGGCGCAGAACCTTCCAACCGTTGCGGCGACTGCCAGCCACGCAATATTCGATTCGGTTCGTAACCATCGCTGCCTCGCTCGTGAGTCAGTGCCCTTCGTTGAGGCACATCGTCGCGCCGAGCGGGTATCCCGGGATATAGGAAAAGTATGAAAAATCGGCCCTACCTGTGCGGATGGTCCGATCGTCACTATCAGGTATCCACGCCCGTCCGCACGAACTCTGCTGTTCCCGGTGACTTCACATAATCATCATGTAATACATCGGCCAAACCGGCGTTTCCTGTGATTTCACGAACTCCATTGCAATGCGACGCTAATTCAACCGTAAATTGCCTTTACGTGATTGCGTATTACGCAACTGACGTTTATATAGACACCTATCAGATGCATCTGCGCCAGCGCGGGCATGTGTTTGGGGGCTGATTCGTAAAGCAACGGCGTCAAGGGTCGTGCATGGCATGACTCATGTGAGGGCCGCGACATCACGGCCTTCGAACCCGCTCGTGCGAGCGTCTGGCCGGACATAGACCAGCCGATCCCATGAGGTAATCAATCTTCTTGGAAGAGGTTGATGCTTATGAATATGGTCTATCGGGTGGTTTGGAGTGCTGGCTTGGGCGCCTGGGTGGTGGCATCCGAACTGGCCAGATCGCGACACGGTGTCGCTTCGACGTCGTTGCCTCGTCCCTTTCGACGCACCCTGCTCGCCTGCGCCCTGCTCGCTTTGTGCAGCGGTGGCAGCGCATTCGCGCAAAACGTAACGCTGGCTCAATACAACCCGCAGATCAACGACAACGAGGTCGGCGCAACGATCGTCGCGGCAGGCGCCACGGTCAACCTGAGCGGCCCGCAGCAATTCATCACCGGCGATTCGGGTGCGCGCAACACCACGTTAGGCGCCTTGCTGGGGATCAACCGGATACTTTCCGGATCGCAATGGATCGGCGCATTGCGGCTCAACCCAGGCTCGCAGAACTTTGGCGTCACAGTACCTGACCCGATCACCGGCGGCACACGCGTTACCTCCACGTTCGCCACGGCCAATCTGGTACCGGTCGCCCCGGTGACCAACGCCACGACCGTACCCGACGACGTCAATGTCAACGGTGCGCAGTACATCGATATGCGCGTGGCGACCGTCGGCACGGGCGGCGGTACGCTCAACGTCAATATCGGCGGCGCCGCCGGCTCGCTGTCCACCGCCAGCACCAATGCATGGACCATCGCCGCCAAGCAGTCCTCGCTGTTCTACGCCGATGGCTCCGGCGGCAACGCAAGCACCATCAACTGGAATTCGAACAACCGCATCAGCTTCATCGGCGACGTGGCGCCCACCACCACGCAGAACTTCAGTGTCACTTATGTATCGGCCTATGGCGGCACCTTTACGGTGACCACTGCCGATGGCGTCACCAGCACACATACGGTCAATAACGATGCGGACCTGCGCACCTACAACGACTGGCTGATCAGCCAGCTGCGAAGCGGCAACCTCGACCCCACGCAGTACAACACCAATTTCAACAAGGCCTATACCTCGTCCACCCAGACGATCGGCTACACCGCCAGCGCCACGGCGCCGGACGAAGTGACCCTGCCGATCGGCGACCGCATCGTGATGCATCTGATCGGCGCGCAGGCATCGGGCACCATCGCCGCCGGCAAGACGCTGGAAGTATCCAACTCGAACAATGGCGCGATCCGCGCCGAAGGCGGTGCGCAGGTGGCGAACAACGGCACTCTGGCCGTCACGCACACCGCCGGCGACGGCACCGCGATGCTGCTGACCGGCAACGCCACGCATGGCGACAACAACGGTGTCATCAACGGCAATTTCTTCCTCAACCCCAATGGCTCGACCGTCGACGGCGCCTTCGGTTCGAACGTGGTCGATGTGGCCGCCCAGGCCAGCTTCAACAACAACGGCATCCTAAATCTGGCAACGGGCGCAACCAACGGTGCCGGCGCTTCCGCCGGCATTCGTTTAGGTACGGGTACCAGCGCAACCAGCAGCGGCATCATCAACGTGGGCGTGACCGGTTCGAAGTCCAACGGTTCGATGACCGGTGTGCTGCTCAACGATCCGACGGCGTCGTTTACCAATACGAGTACCGGCACGATCTATATCGGCCGCGGCCCACAGACCAGCGCGTCGCAGAATCCGGCCGATGTGGCGATCAATCAGGGCTCGCTGACCGCCGGCATCACCGTCAACGGCAATGCCACCGCGCTGAACCAGGGCACGATCACGATCGGCAGCAAGACGCAGAATGCCGCCGGCATTACCGTCAACGGCGGCATCAACGCCAATGTGGTCAACAGCGGCACGATCAATATCAACGGCGCCGCCGCGACCGTACCGCGCGAAAACGACGGCATCCTGGTCACCAATTCGGGCGGCGTCAGCAATACCGGCACCATCAATTTGAACGGCGTCAACGGTGTCGGCATCAAGGTGCTCAGCACCAATACCACGGCATCGAATGCAACCTCTACCGGCACGATCAATGTTGCCGGCGGCGCCGACCCGGGCAGTGGCACGCGCAATTTTGGCGTATGGGTGGAAGGACAGGCTTCAGGCACCGCCACGGCGACCGTCGGTGGCGCCATCGATCTGCTCGGCAACGGTGCCATCGGTATCCACGCACGTGGTCGCGCAACGATCGACGTAGCTGCCTCTGCGGTGCCGACCTTTTCCAATGGCACCAATCAGATCGCGTTCTTTGCCTTCGGCCCCAATGCGAAGATCAACGTCGCCAGCCCGACGTTAAACGTCACTACGACCGGCTCGACGCTGTTCCGTGTGGAAAGCGGCGCGAACTTCGACGGAACCGGTTTGAACCTGACCGCGTCGGGACAGAATTCGCTCGCCGTGCTGGGCACCGGTGCGCCCTCGGTGGTAAGCACCAAGGATGCGCAAATCAACGTATCCGGTGCAGGCGCCACCGGCGTAATCGTCGAAGGTGGCGCCACCGGTTCGATCGATGCGGCCACGAACGTGCAGCTGACCGGTGTAGGCTCCGTCGCCGGCATCGCTGACGGACAAAAGCACACGCTCACGGGTGCGGCCAGCGGCTCTCCCGTGGCTACGACCACATTGACCAGCGCGGCCACCCTGACCTCAAGCACCGCCAACCTGACGGGATATATCGCACGCAACCAGGCCAAGTTCACCAACTCCGGCGATATCACTTTTACCGGCGCACACTCGACCGGCATCAGCGTGCAGTCCGGTGCCACCGGTACCAATAGCGGGAATATTTCGGTGATCGACGGCGGCACCGGCATCCTGGTCGACAGCAGCGCCACCAATACCACGACGACGGCCAATAATACCGGCGTGCTCTCGGTCAACGGCGGCAGCGTGGCCGATCGCACGCGCGGTGTCGTCGCCACCGGTTCGCGTGCGGTGGCAAACCTGCAAGCCGGCGCGCAGGTGCAGTTGAATGGCGTCGGCGCGGTCGGAGCCGAGGCGATCAACGGTGGCACGGTCAACGTAGCGGCCGGTGCCACGCCGGTATTCAGCAATACCGATCAGATCGCCTTCCATGCACAAGGCGCGGGCGCCAAGATCGTCAGCGCGGCGGGTTCGTTGGATGCAAGCACGGCCCGATCCAGTATTTACCGCATCGACGATGGCGCGACGTTGAGCCTGAGCGGTAATCCGGTATTGACCGCATCGGGGGCGGGCGCGCATGCCATCGACGGATCCGGCGCGGGCAGTGCCGTCATTACCGGCAGCGCCACCTTCAATATCTCAGGGGCCGGCGCCATCGGCGTGCAGATGGATGGCGGTTCCAGTGGCACGGTAAGTGCAGGCACGGTCATCAATGTGACCGGTGCCGGCATCGGTGGCGTGGTGGACGGTCAACGCACGGGTATCAACGGAGCAGCGATCGGCACGCCAATTGCCACGACCTTGACCAACACGGGCACGGTAACGGGCAGCGGCAACGGCGCCACCGGCTTCATCGCACGCAATCTCGGCACTTTCGTCAACAATGCCGCGGTCAACATGACCGGCACGGGCAGCACCGGCGTCCTGTTGCAAAGCGGCGGCACGTTGACCAATAACAGCACGCTGCACGTCACCAATGGCACCGGTATCCAGGTCGAAGGTGCCAACTCGCAGATTCTCGGTCTGGGCAACACGACCGTCGATGACGGCGTGGCCGGCATTCGCTTGTTGAACGGAGCGCAGACCACGCTGGACGGCGAAGGAGGCAGCCTGACCACGCATGGGAGCGCGCATGGCATCCTGCTCGATACCGGTGCGACATCGTTGACGGCGAGCAATGCCACCATCACCACCGACGGCACCGGCAACGGCATAGAAAACGCCGCGGAAATCGGTAGCGTGTCGCTCGGCAATCTCACCATCAACACCGGCAACGGCGCCGGCATTCGCACGGCGACGGCATTCGATCCGGCCTCGACGGTCACCATGAATGTCGCCGGCAGCGGTACCGGCTTTGCTTTCCGCAATGCCGATGGTAGCACCGCAAGCGGCGATCTCGACCTTGGTGCCGGCTATGTCGTCAATGCCAACGGCGTCGGCGCCACCGGCATCCAGGCGCTGACCACCGGTGCGGTGACCACGGCAGCCAACGTCAACGTCACCAATGCAGCCGGCGGCTCCGCCCTGGTTGCTGGCACGGCGTCGAGCACGACCAATACCGGTACGCTGGTTTCAGCCAGCACGGTGTCGCCCGTAGTCGATCTATCCAATGGCAGCGGCACTACCTTCACCAATACCGGCACCATCCAGGCTAGCAGCACGACCGGGCCGGCCTTGCGCGGCAGTGGCGGCAACGACACGGTCAACCTGAGCGGCGGTTCGGTGACCGGCGATATCGCCACAGGCGCGGGGAGCGACCAGTTTCTGTGGACTGCGGGTTCGCTGGCCGGCAGCCTGACCATGGGCAATGGCGCGAACAACACGGCCACGCTTCAGGGCGTCGACCTGAGCACCACGACCCATCTCACCGCCGGCTCCGGCAGCGGCAACACGCTCAACCTCGATGCTATCCAGTCGCGCGGCGGTTCGTTTGCAGCCGACGACCTCAGCAAGGGCGTCAATCTCGGCAGCGGCTGGAACACGATCAATTTCAGCAACGGCACGGCATTTACGCTGACCGACAACCTCAAGCTCGCCAACAGCGACGTCAACATCGACGCGACTTCGACGCTGTTCGCCGGCGACAACGTGCACCCTGTGATTTCAGGTGCATCGGCTACGTCGGCACAAGTCACGAACGCCGGCTTGATCGATCTGACCAACGGCGCCGGTTCTCCGGGCAACAGCCTGGATATCGCCGGCGACTACGTGTCGCAAGGCGGTCAGATCAATATGATCGGCACGCTCAACTTCGGCGGCGCGTTATCGAACCAGTTCACCGATCGCCTGCTGGTACGAGGCAACGTCACCACACCCGGCGGCCCGACAATCCTGAATATCACGCCATCGGCCGCAAGCACCGGTGAGCTGACCGACTTCAATCACAACAGCGCGGTGGATGCGAACGAAGGTATCTCGGTCGTGCAGGTGGCGGGCACATCGACGGCCGATGCATTTCGCCTGGCCGGCGGCTTTCTTGCCGTGGGTCCCTGGCAGTACGGCCTTTACGCCTTCGCACCGGGCGCCAGCGCCACGGACCAACGCGTAGTCACCGGCAGCGGCAACCAGTTCTGGGATTACCGCCTGGCCAATATCTACATCTGCGAAACCGATTGTGTGCCCCCGACACAGTCCAACCCGCCGCCGACACCGCCGCCGGGCGCGCCCGCCAATCCGCCGTTGCCGCCGGACAACAACGCTGCCGCTCCGCCACCGGCCCCTCCCGCGCTTCCTGATGACGGTTGCGTGGTCGACGGCATCGACAATTGCGCGCCAGGCCGTCGTGCAGTGACTCCTCAGGTACCTTCCTACATCGCTGCGCCGACCGCTCTGGCCAGCTACGGCATGCAGGTACTGGACAACCTGCACAAGCGCCTGGGCGAAATACGCGACGAAAGCGCCTTGGACAGCAACATCAACGGCGAAGCGTTCGCGCGCTTTATCGGCGGCGACTACGACTACAGCACCGACCGTAGTTTCCGGCAGTACGGCTATAACTACGATCAGCAGACACGCGCCTTGCAGATCGGCGCGAACATCCTGGATGTAGATACGGACAAATCGACCTTTCGCGGCGGCGTGGCCTATACGCATGGCACCACGCGCGTCGAGCCGCATGCAGCCGATGGTTTCAGCCGCACCAAGTACTACAACAACAGCATTGCCGCATATCTGACCTGGCAGGATGTCAGCGGTTTTTACGTGGATGCAGTGGTTTCGGGCGATCGCTACAACGGCGACGTGGATACCGCCGGCCGCCAGTCGATCGGCCATATACGTGCCACCGGCTGGACCGCTTCGCTGGAGACCGGTTATCCGTGGAAGTTCGACAGCGGCTGGGAGCTGGAACCGCAATTGCAGTTGACCCGCACGCACCTGCTGCTGCACAACCTGACTGACCAGAGTGACGCGCTGGTGCGCTACGACGACTACAACCAGAACATCGGTCGCATTGGCGTGCGCCTGGATCGTACCTGGATCGATAGCAACGGCCGCTACACCACGCCGTATCTGCGCCTGAACTATATCCAGGGCTGGGGTGGCAGGCCGCAGGTGAACGTGGCCGCGGCCGATGCGCCTTCGATCAACCAGACGTTTATCGGTGGCAGCTATGGACGTGCGGCGGAGTTGGGGCTGGGCGGTACGTATGCCTTCGGCAAGCAGCTGTCGTTCTATGGCGAAGCGGATTATCAGAAGGATCTGGGGAGTGCCGGTACGCGTGGTTGGGGGTTGAATCTGGGGGCGCGGTGGGATTTTGATTGAGGGTGGTTGAAGAGCCCCCCTCACCCCAACCCTCTCCCCCGGCGAAGCCAGGGGAGAGGGAGCTAACCGAGGCGAACCTCATTATTTCGCACTTGCGCAACCTGGCTCCCTCTCCCCTGGCTCTGCCGGGGGAGAGGGCTGGGGTGAGGGGGCGCTCTTCAGCGCACTAATGAAAGTCACGCGAACTGACCGCCAATGCCCCAAGCATCGGCGACAGATCTTCCAGCCGATGCGCGATCACATGCCGCACGCCGCTCTCGGTCTCCAGCCGCCCTTCCACCGCCATCAATCGCGACTCCAGCAACACACGCCGCTGTCGCACAGCCAGGTCATGCCATACGACCACATTGGTCGTGCCATCTTCATCTTCCAGTGACATGAAGATGACGCCGCTGGACGTACCTGGCTTTTGTCGCAAGGTCACCAGGCCGGCCGTGCGCACCAACCGTCCATGCGGCAATCCCTGCAGATCGGCCGAGCCACGACAGCGTCGCGCACGCAACTGGGTACGCAACAACTTCAGCGGATGCGGCCCAAGTGTGGTGCCGGTCATGGCGTAGTCGGCGAGCATGTTTTCCTCAACGGTCGGCAAGGGCAGATGGATTTCCTCCTGCTCGGGCACTTCGCCAAACAACGGTCGTTGCGGCTCCACGCCTGTCACGGCCCAACGTGCCCGATGGCGATGACCTGCCAACGCACGCAACGCGCCTGCATCCGCCAGCAGTCCGCTTTGGCGGTTATCGATACGCGCGCGGCGGCATAGATCGGCCACGTCGATGAACATGGCCTGGTCGCGCGCCTCGGCAATAGCATCAGCTACGTCTTCGCGAAACCCGGTGACCAGTCGTAGACCCATCCGGATAGCAGGCTGCCTATTCCGATCGCGCGCATCTTCCAGCGTGCAATCCCAGTGGCTGTAGCGCACATCCACCGGCAATACCTTCACGCCGTGCCGCCGCGCGTCCTGCAGCAATTGATCGGCTGTGTAGAAACCCATCGGTGCCGAGTTGATCAGGCCGCAGGTAAACGCGGCCGGCTCATGGCACTTCAGCCAGCTGCTGACATAAGCGAGCAAGGCGAAGCTTGCGGCGTGCGATTCGGGAAAACCGTAATCGCCAAAGCCCTGGATCTGGCGGAACAAGCGCTCGGCGAATTCAGGCTCGTAGCCGTTTTCCAACATGCCACCGATCAATTTCCCACGGTGTCGTTCGATGTGACCGTTACGTCGCCATGCCGCCATCGAACGGCGCAGTTCGTCGGCTTCCCCTTCCGTATAGTTTGCCGCGACAACGGCAATCTTCATCACCTGTTCCTGGAACAGCGGCACGCCCAGGGTTCGTTCAAGTGCATCCTTCAATGCCTCCGAAGGATAGTCGACCGGTTCCAACCCCTGCCTGCGGCGCAGATACGGGTGCACCATATCGCCCTGAATCGGCCCCGGTCGCACGATAGCCACTTCGACGACCAGATCGTAGAACTTGCGCGGCCGTAGCCGCGGCAGCATGGCCATCTGCGCGCGCGACTCGATCTGGAAGACGCCGATGGTATCGGCCTTGCAGATCATGTCGTAGGTCTCCTCGCAGCCGCGCTTTTCATCGAGGATGCACGCGAGTGTCCAATCACCTCGCCCGGTATGGCTAAGCATGCGGAAGGTTTTCTGGATCGCGGTAAGCATGCCCAACGCCAGGCAATCCACCTTCAACAAACCCAGATATTCCAGATCGTCCTTATCCCACTGGATCACCGAGCGATCGTCCATGGCCGCGTTCTCGGTCGGCACCATCGTATAAAGCGGTTGCTGGGAAATGACGAACCCGCCGGGGTGTTGCGAGAGATGCCGCGGGAAGCCGATCAACTGCTCGGTCAGATCCACCACGTTGCGCAGCAAGGGCGTATCGGGATCGAAGCCACGCTCGCGCAGATGCTGGTCGATGGGCACGTCGACGGCCCAGCGATCCATCATGCCGGCCAGTTCGCCAGCCAGATCCTGGGAAATGCCCATGGCACGCGCGACATCGCGAATGGCACTTCGACCGCGATACTGGATCGCCACTGCCGCCAGCGCCGCACGTTGCCGGCTGTATTTATTGAATACGTATTGCAGCACTTCCTCGCGCCGCTCGTGCTCGAAGTCGACATCGATATCCGGGGGCTCGTTGCGTTCCTGGGATAGAAAGCGCCCGAACATCAATTTCATTTCGTCCGGATTGACCGACGTAATTCCCAGCGCGTAGCACACAGCCGAATTGGCCGCCGAGCCGCGCCCCTGGCAAAGAATGTCCTTGCTTCGCGCAAACCGGACCACGTCGTGCACGGTAAGAAAGAACGAGTCGTACTCAAGCTGCTGGATCAGACCCAATTCCAGCTCGATGGTCTTGCGTACTTCCTCCGATTCACCGTGTGGCCAACGCCAGCGTATGCCCTCTTCGGTCAGTTGGCGCAGCCAGGTCGTAGTGGTATGCCCTGCCGGCACCAGCTCGCCTGGATAGGTGTAGCCCAGCGCCTTGGTGGTCAACTCGAAAATGCAGCGGTCGGCAATGCGCACGCTCTCATCGAGCAACGTTCGCGGATACACCGCCGCCAGCGCCTTGCGCGTACGCAGATGTCTCTCGCCGTTGGGAAAGAGCAGATAGCCCGCTTCGGCCAACGTGGTCTTGTGGCGGATCGCGGTCATCACATCCTGCAACTTTCGCCGCGATCGCACGTGCATGTGCACGTCGCCGCTGGCCACCAGCGGCAAGCCAAGCTGCTGGCCCAGCGCCGTCAATGCCGTCAGACGCGCCACATCATCCGGACCGCGATGCAGCTCAACCGCCAGCCAGGCACGTTGCGGGAACGCTCGCTTGAGCCATTCGCCTTCTGCCGCATCGCCGGCATCGCCCGGCAACCAGAGCGCCAGCAACCCGTCCGTATCGGTGATGTCCTCGCGCAACAATCGATACTGCCCTTTCTTTGCACGCATGCGCGCCGTCGTCAGCAGCCGGCACAACGCCACATAGCCCTCGCGGTTCTCTGCCAGCAGCACCAGTTTCGGGCCGTTATCGATGCGCACCTCGCTACCGACAATCAATTTGATGCCGGTCGCGTCCGCCGCCTGCTTGGCACGCACGATGCCGGCCAGCGATCCCTCATCGGTGATCGCCAACGCCTTGTAGCCCAGCGCGGCGGCGCGCTCGAACAACTCCATCGCAATCGACGCGCCGCGCTGAAAACTGAAAGCGGACAGGCAATGCAGTTCGGCGTAATCGGGGAGCTCCGTACTCATGCGAACCACCCGTGCAGCATGAACGCACCCTGCTCGCCCGGCGGGCGAAATGCCCAGGCACGCTGGCCCTGACTGGTTTCGACGACGTAGTAATCGCGACGGATATCGCCATCCCACCAACCGCTTTCGATGCGCTCGGGGCCGGCAAGGATACGCAGACGCGTGTCGCGCAGGGGAATCGGCTGCGCCAGCAACCATCCCGGGCGTGGCAACTGCGGCATCGCATCGATATGGGCTTCGCCGGTTTGCCACGCCCGCTCGGGCCGATGGTCGGCGCGCATGGCCAGGCCGTGCACGGCTTCATCGCCCAGCCGTGCGCGCAAGCGTTCGCGCAGCTGCTCCCATGGCATCGCCTGCTGCGGTCGCGTATCGAACAGATCGCGCCCGGCAGGAACGAAGGGTGGCAGTTGGTGCGCCAACAATTCCATCATGCGTACCGGCGCAGGCAGTTGCAGTTGTTCGAGTCGGCTGCGCGCCACCTCGAACAGCATCGCAGGATCGCGTTCGGCCGCGAGCAGGCCGATCGGCAGTTCGGTAGCCGCTCCGCGCTCGTGCGAAAAGCGCAACAGAAAACGTTGCACGCCGCCATCGCGACCGGCCAGATACATGCCCAGATCGGCGGTAAGACGACGCAGTGGAAACAGCAGGGATTGGCTGGAGCTGACCTCGTAGTTGAATTCGATCCGCGACTCGAAGGCGTCCGATGGCTGGAAGTAACGCAGCGGTGTAGCCAGCGCACCACGCAAACGATCCAGATGATCGAGCGCCTGCTCGCCGATACGCCGGCCCAATGCGGCGCGTGGCAGTGCAAAGACCTGATGCAGATGGCGCAGCCCCATCCGTGCCAGGCTCGTCGCGACATCGTCGGGCAAGCCGCAACGCGCCACCGGCAACTGATCGAGCGCCTGCTGCAAGGGGCGAGCAGCGGTAATGGCCAGACCATCATGCACATTGGCCAGCACACGCGCCGCCCAGGGATGAGGCGCAAGCACGATGCGATGACGAAAGCCGAGCTCGCGCAGGTCCTCGCGCATTTGTGCTTCCAGTCGCGGCCAGGGGCCAAACAGCCTGAAGCTGGCTTCCACCTCGATCAGCAAAGCAGCGGGAAATTCGCGACTGACCAGGGAGCCGTAGCGATACGCCCACGCGGCGAGAAAATCGTGCCAGTGACCGACGTCGGCCGCGTCGTAGTCGACCGCATCGAAACGCGCGCAGATCGCCTGCGCCACGCTCAAGGGCTGCCCGGCACGCAACCCGGCAGCCTTGGCCGCCTCGTTGACGCTGCGCAGGACGCGTCGCTGCGCCGGCCCCGCAATCAAGGCCAGCGGTTCGTCCGGCGTGGCGTGTCGACGCACGACACCATCGAGTGCCAGTTGCGGCAAAAGAATGCATGCCCACAACATCGCCCGGCCCTCATCCTGCAAACGGGATGGGCGAGATGGGCGGATTGCCGCCACGACATTTGAGCACGCGCACCTGCGCCGGCTGCGCATCGATGGCGATACGCAAGGCAGCCGGCGATGGATTCGCCGCCGCATTGGCCGGGCGCATGGCAAAACCCAGGCATTGCCCGGTTTCGGCAGCCAGGTGCAACCGCCGCAAGGCGCGATCATCCGCTTGTTGCGGCCAGCACAGCACTGCCGCACAAGCGGCCGAGCGCAGGCATTGCTCGGCAGCCCACAACACATCGCGCGCATCGGCATGGATCACCTGCACCTGGCGCATGCGCACGCCAGCATTCGCCCATGCCGTGGCAAACGGCAAATACGGCGGTGCGATCAACGCGATCATGCCGGCATCGTGCGCATGCGAAAGACGCGCCAACGTCGGCCACAGCAGACGCAGTTCGCCCACGCCATCCAGCGGCAGCAACAGTTCGCTCAGCGCCGACTCCGGCCAACCGCCATTGGGCAATGCATCGTCGAGTGCCGCCCACCCGGTGGGTTGCTGCGATGGCGGGCGTGCATGCGGTTGCCCACGCCAGATGCGGCGTGCATCGAGCAGGCTGTCGATGGCGACGACCTGGCCCATCACGCCGGCCTGATCAAACCGGCGAACAGACCTTCCAGGGCAAAATCATTCGTGCGCGGGTCGATCTCGATCGGTGCGTAGGACGGATTGCGCGGCAACAGGCGGACCGTGCTGCCATGGCGCTCCCAACGCTTTACGGTGAATTCGCCATCGATGCGCGCTACCACGATCTGTCCGTTGCGCGCCGTCGACGCACGCTGCACGCCGATCAGGTCGTGCGGCAGGATGCCGTCGAGCAGCATCGAATCGCCGACGACTTCGAGCAGGTAATCGGGCTTCAGGCGAAACAGCCCAGGGTCGAGCGTGACATGTCGTTGCACGTCGGTATCCGAACCGATCGGCCGACCGGCGGCGACACGGCCCAGCAACGGAACCTGCAAGGCGAGCGATGCCCCCTGTCGCGGTTCGATCAACCGCACCCCACGCGCCGTGCCATCGATCAGCTCGATCAGACCCAGGCGTGCCAGCGCCTCCAGGTGCAAGCGCGCCGAGCGGTTCTGCTTGAGGCCCAGCGCAGCGGCCATCTCCATCTGCGAAGGTGGATAGCCGTGCTCGGCGATGTGCCGGCGCAGGTACTGCAGGAGGCGTTGCTGGATGGGGGTCGGGCTCATGATTACTAATTTTAGTAACTTCCGAGCACCGCATATAACGATTTGATTTATAAATACATTTCTATGCTTCCGGCGCTAAACCGAGGCAAAGCCGCCACGCATGTCCAGCGCAGTCGTGCCATGCCAGCGCCTTTCGTCTCGTTGCGCTACGCCGGCTACGGATGTCGACGGCGATGTTTCCGGCAGCTGAAAGAACGCCACCCGGCCGGCCAGGTGATCGGCCTGCTCGCGCATCGCGCGGCTTGCCGCGGCGGCTTCTTCCACCAGTGCGGCATTCTGCTGTGTGGTCTCGTCCATTTGCAGCACGGCCCGATTGACCTGCTCGATGCCGGCCGATTGTTCCTGGCTCGCTGCCGCGATCTCCGCAACGATGTCCGATACCTTGCTGACACTGGCAAGAATGTCCTGCAATGCCTTGCCCGACTGACTGACCAGCTGACTGCCGCTTTCGACCTTCTCGGCACTGTCGTGAATCAACGCCTTGATCTCGCGCGCCGCCGATGCACTGCGCTGGGCCAGGTTGCGTACCTCGGTGGCAACTACCGCGAATCCGCGTCCCTGTTCGCCGGCACGTGCCGCTTCCACTGCCGCGTTGAGCGCCAGCAGGTTGGTCTGGAAAGCGATCTCGTCGATAAGGCCGACGATGTCGCCGATGCGCCGGCTCGAATCGCCGATCTCATCCATGGCGTGCACGGCCTTGGCCACGACATCGCCACCCTGGCGCGCTTCGTCGCGTGCATCGCGTGCCAGCTGATTGGCGGCGCTGGCGTTATCGGCGTTCTGGCGCACTGTCGCGGTCAGCTCTTCCATCGACGATGCGGTTTCTTCCAAACCCGAGGCCTGCTCCTGCGTGCGTTGCGAAAGATCGTCGTTGCCCTGGGAGATCTGTTCGGTACCGGTACGCACGATATCGGTGCCCTGGCGCACGTCGCTGACGATATCGGCCAGGCGCTGCCGCATCCCGGCCAGCGTATGCAACACGCTGCCTTCATGAAACGATTCGTCGCCGTGCGCACGCACATCGCCGTCGGCAATGCGCTGCGCCATCGCCATGGCCACATGCGGCTCGCCACCGATACTGCGGCCCACGCCACGTACCGCGATCAGCACCACACCGAAAACCAGCAAGGCCACCAGCGCGGCGAACGCACCGAACTGCAGCAAGACGTTGTAGAAGGCCTGCTGCACATCTTCGATATACACGCCTGTGCCCAGATGCCAGTCCCAGGCCGGTGTCATGCTGACGTAGCTGATCTTCGGCAACGCGCCCTTGCCGTCGGGCTTGGGCCAGGTGTAGTCGATAAACCCATGACCTTCGCGCTTGTCGAGCGCGACCATGGCGCGAAACAGCTCCTTGCCATTGGTGTCTTTCTTGTCGCCCACATTGGTACCGACCAGCTTGGCCGATACCGGATGCATCAGCATCACCGGGTTGGAATCGATCAGGAAGAAATAACCGGTGCCGTTGTCCCAGCGCATCGCGCGCAGCTCATCCATCGCCTGGCGCTGCGCGTCGGCGCGATTGAGCTTGCCGGACGATTCCAACGCCACATAACGATCGATGATCGCCTGTCCCGCATCGACATAGCCGCGCAGGTTTTGCTTGCGCTCGGCCAGGAGTGTCGACCGGCTCTGCAAAGAGGCAAAGACCGTGAGTGCCACCAGCCCGATAGCGACTACACCCAGGATCGCGGCAAAGCGCGATTTCATGGTCTTCATAGATTTTGCCCCTGTCATGCCTACTGCCCACTACCCGTACTTGAACCGGTTATCGTCCGGCCATGGATGGCTATCGGCGGGGGATCGAAAAATCTTGATAGGCCAAATGGCCAGTGGGCCTGACCGGCTCCCGATAGGAACCTCCAATATGCTCGTCATCCCGGCGCAGACCGGTGCTGCTGGAGCGACCTCGACGATGGCCTATCGCCCGAACGCGCTGGCGTTGAGGTGTTCGTCACGACCAAACAGTTCAACTCAACCCCATGCCCGCACACATGCCAGACCGCCCGACCACCATCTATGTGAGACATCCACCGGCGCGAGGCCGCGACTGGATCGTCTCGATAGCCTCGACGGCGGATCAACGCTTTTCCACCGACAGGGAGGCGCTGCGCTATGCCGTGGAGCGGGCACGGGCGGATGCGATCAAGGGTTTTGCTACCGAGATACGTATCGAGAATGAGGACGGGAGCTGGCAGACGCTTGAGCCGGATTCGTTCGCCAGGTAGCCACTATGGCGAGATTCAAAAGCCCCCTCACCCCAGCCCTCTCCCCCGGCAGAGCCAGGGGAGAGGGAGCCTGACTGAGGTGACCCCAATGTTTCGCACTCGCGCAACTTAGCTCCCTCTCCCCTGGCTCTGCCGGGGGAGAGGGTTGGGGTGAGGGGGCGTAAGAGGCGATGCGAAGCGAGCTCGATTCAATGTCTGCCTACCACCAATAGAACGAAACTCCCCGGCACCATCGAAGGACGCTGCCCCGCCGGCTGATCCTTGCTCAACGTCGCGGCCGACAGGTACAGCCGGTGCTGCTGCGGATCCAACGCAAGCGTGCGCGCGCTCGGCTGCGTGGGCACGGTCGCCTTCACGCTGAAATGATCGCTGTTGTCTTCATGTACCGCGGTGATCGTGCCGCTTTCGCCATTGGAGCTATAGACCGTCGCATCGCCCGCATCGAAGACCACCGCATCCGGCCCGGAGCCGATCGGCACGGTGGTGACCAGATGCCCGGTGACGCTATCGGTAACGGCCATCTTCTCGTTGTCGCAGACCGAGAACAGGCGATGATGCGCGACGTCGATGGCCAAACCGCTCGGCGATTCGCAAGGCGCCAGCGACCAGGTCTGCAGCACCTTGTGGCTGCCGGCGTCGATCTGCACGAGTTCGGACCTGTCTTCGATGTTGACGAAGATATGGCCATCCGCATCGGTAACCGCAAACTCCGGCTTGCCGGGCAAGGCCACCGTATCGATCACCCGCTTGGCAACCGGATCGATCACGCTCGCATTATGGCTTTTGCCGTTGAACGTCCAAACGCGATGCGAGCCGGGCTCGTAAACGATGGCATCGGGCTTTTCGCCCGTGCCGTCGATCGTCGCGACGGTCTTGAGCGAGTCCAGATCGAACACAGTTACCGAAGCGGTAAGGCCATCGCTGACAAAGCCCTGCTTCAGATCTTGCGCGATGGCGATGCCATGTACGCCCGAAGTGTTATCGATGCTGCCGACCTGGTGCATCTGCCTGGTATCGATGACTAGCACGCGATCACCACGGCTGACAAACAGATGCTGCCGCTGGGCATCGAAGCTCAGGTAATCCCAGCCACCCGTACCGCCCAGGGGCAAACGCTGAATCACGCTCAGTGGAGTTGCTGAAGTTGCAGCGTCCGCAGTGCAGCTCAGCAAGCCTACGCCAAGCATCCCGACGAAGAGGACCATGCGATTCAAATGGGACATGGGACACCAAATAAAGGAAGGTCTCCACAGCATACGGGCATGGACTTAGGGGCTCCTTAGCCCGCGTTTTCGGCCAGGCTACCCTTGCCGAGACCGAATGCGTAATACAGCACGGTGAGCACCACAAGCCAGAGTGGCCCAACGATCAACGCGACGCGCGTATCCGGAAAATAAGCCATCAATCCGGTAACCAGCACAAGAAACGCCAGTGCGAACCAGGATGCATAAGGGTAGAACGGCATGCGGAACTTCAGGCGGTCACGTTCGACATCGCTCAAACGACGTCGAAATTTCATCTGCGTGATCAGCACGACGACCCATGTCCAGATGGCGCTGAAGGTCGCGATCGAGGTGACCCAGACGAAAACCTTCGCCGGTACCAGGTAGTTCAACAGCACGCCGAGCAACAGCGCCACGATGGAAACCTGCACCGCCCTGTGCGGAATGCCCTCGCGTGACGTCACCGCAAAAGCCCGCGGCGCCTGCCCTTGCTGAGCCAGGTTGTAGAGCATGCGACCCGTGCTGTAGATGCCGCCATTACAGGACGAAAGCGCGGCAGTGAGCACCACGAAGTTGATGATGCCCGCTGCGGATCTGATGCCAAGGCGCTCGAAGGTCATTACGAAGGGGCTGCCTTGCGTGCCCAGCTCGTTCCAGGGATAAAGCGAGAGGATCACGAACAGCGCGCCGACGTAGAAGATCACGATCCGCCAGAACACGGAGTTGATCGCATCGGGAATCGATTTGTCGGGGTTGTCGGCTTCACCGGCCGTGAGGCCGATCATCTCCACACCAAGATAGGCGAACATCACCATCTGCAGCGCCATAAGCACGCCTTGGGCGCCGTTGGGCATGAAGCCACCATGTGTCCACAGGTTGCTTATGCCTGTCGCAACGCCGTGATTGCCGAAGCCGAATACGATCATGGCGCCGCCACCCACGATCATCAGCACGATCGTTACTACCTTGATCATGGCGAACCAGAACTCGAACTCCCCGTACGCCTTGACCGCAGCCAGATTCACGGCGCCCATCGTCGCCAGTGCAGCCAGCGCCCAGATCCATTGGGGCACATCGGGAAACCAGATCCCCATATAGACGCCGACAGCGGTGATTTCCGCCACGCAGGTCACCAGCCACATGAACCAGTAATTCCAGCCGGTCAGGTAACCCGGCAAGGGGCCGAGGTAATCCTGCGCATAGCGGCTGAACGAACCTGCCACCGGGTGATGTACGGCCATCTCACCCAGCGCGCGCATGATGAAAAAGATCGCCAGGCCGCCCATCACGTAAGAAACGAGAATCGCCGGTCCAGCCAGTTTGATAGCGTTGGCCGAACCCAGAAACAGCCCCACGCCGATGGTGGAACCCAAGGCCATCAGGCGGATGTGGCGCTCTTTCAGACCACGCTTCAACTCTTGTTCGTTCGTGTGCATATAGGTCCCGGTACCCATGGCATGAGGCGTCTGGCAACGAATGTCGAAAACGCGATCGACCCGCCGACCACCAAGCATAGCGCTTGCCATAGCGATGTTTGAACAATACCGGGCGACGGTTTCAGGCCATGGGGCAGTTCGCTCCTGAAAGGCGCCGCATATCAGCCACTTCCTCGGCGGCGAAGGGATTGCTTGAGGCACTCCCTTCGCCGCGGGATTTCAGGCCATGGCCAATCCTATCGAACGATTCAGATATCGCCGCAATTCGCTTTTCTCGAACACCGACTCGACGATGCCGCTACCGCGCAAAAACTCGTGGACATTGCTGCAGTCCCACTCATAGGTATTCTGGTAGAGCTCTACGGTGGACTGTCCGTCATACATGACATCCTTGAACAGACTCAGCAGCGGATATAACGGAGCCTGGTAGTCGGGCTCCCACTGTGCACGCCACTGCGCATAGGGAATGCGCCGGAAAGAAAAACCGAAGTCCTTTTCGAGCTTGTCGAAGAAACCCTGCAGCGTAAGATTGTTCTCGCGCGAGTGAATCAGATTGAATTTCTGTCCAAGCGCGGCGGGATTGCGCGAAATATGCGCGATCGCGCGCACCATGTAATCCACGGTAGTCAGGCCCTCGCGCAGGTCATGCAAGGCCGGCACGGTACCTTGCGTAATGCAGGTTTTGACCAGCCGCGACCACCACTGGTATTCGGCGCAAACGCCCGTCTTGCTGTGGAATGTGGCATACCCAAGCCGAAAGGTCATAAGTGGGAGCCCCTTCTTCGCGGCGAGATCGGCGACCTTTTCCATCACCCACTTGCTACGCACATAACCGATGTCGGTGATGACGGCCGGTAGATTCTGGTCGATATCGTCGCTCTCCAGCATCACGCGCTTACCCGTGTGCAGGTGTCCCCAGCTGTAGACGGAGATCGTCGACAACAACGCCAGCGGCTTGAGTTTCCCCGCCGCCGCGAATTGAATGATCTCCCTCAGCCCCTGCACATTGTCCCTCCTCATATAGGAGTACGGCTGGATGAAATTCACGGCACTGGCCGAGTGGTACACCATGTCGACCGTGCCGCACAGATATCGATAATCCGACGAGGCGAGACCGAATTCCGGCTGGGCAAGATCGGCGGCATAGACTCGGATGCGAAGCAGTTCCGCCGGTCTCAGCTGAATATCGTTCTTGCTCAACACCTCTTCCAGGCGCAACTGCGCGTGCTCCTCGCTCTGCGCCCGAATAGGGCAATGGATCGCCGCACGGGTGGTAGCGAGCAACTCCTGCAAGAGATGGATGCCGACAAATCCGGTAACGCCGGTGAGGAAGATGTGTTTGGGCGCCACGATCTGGCTCGGCTGACTGGGCTGATCGAACACCACGCCTTCAGGCAGATAGACATCATCCTGCAAGGCACGGATCGGCTCCGCATCGATAGCGGGGGCCGACGTCCCCGTTCTGCGCTGCAGTTCGGCATGCAGCGCAGCGACGCTGGAGTACTCGTAGATGTCGCGGATATAGGCCTTGATGCCCAGCTTGTCCGAGATGTCCTTGATCAAGTGAGCCGCAAGCAACGAATGGCCACCGATCTCGAAGAAACTGTCGCTTGGACCAAAATCGTCATGCCCGAGCAGTTCGCTGAAGATGTCGGCGATGACCGCCTGCCCTCCTTCGTAAACCGCTTTCCTGGCTCCCGATACGGGAGCGAGCTTCATTGCATGGCGTTGCAGCAAGGCCTGCTTGTCGGTCTTTCCGTTCGAGGTGAGAGGAAACTCATCAACCAGGAGATAACTGGCGGGAAGCATGTAGTCGGGAAGAATGACCTTTACCTGGTCCTTGATGGCAGCAATCAATGCGTTGTCGTTGGCCCCGGTGGCCCTATCGACGATCAGGAACGCAACGATCTCTTTCCTGGAAGGATCACGTGGCGAGGTCGCTCCGACCGCGGCCTGCCTGACCTGTGGCAATAGCGAAAGCTGGGCTTCGATTTCGCCAAGTTCGACGCGGTTACCCCGGATCTTTATTTGTTCGTCGCGCCGACCGAGGAACTGAATACTGCCATCCGGCAGGAAACGGGCAAGATCGCCGCTGCGATAGAGACGCTTCCCGTCGCGGACGATGAACTTGTCCTGCGTCAATGCGCTGTTGTTCAAATAGCCCCTGGCCAGCCCGGGGCCGGCAATAAAGAGCTCGCCCTGGTCGCCGGCCGGGACTTCGGACAGAGCGTCATCGAGAATCAGGACCTCCGCTCCGGCAATCGGCATGCCAATGGAGGACGGCATACCACGGCTGGCGCTGACCACGCGGTTGGCGGTGGCAAAGATGGTGGCCTCGGTGGGGCCATAGTAGTCGACAAGCTGATAATCGACGCGATCGGTATCGATGGGATTGAGCTTTTCTCCGCCAGTGAACAAGTAGCTCAGGGCCGTCTGTACTGCGGAGGTGGCGTTAACGACATCGCGCACCATCACCGTCGGCACGAACGCATGGGTAATGGCATTGCGCGCATAGAAATCTGCCAGCATTTCGGCATCGATGCGCAAGGCATCGTCCAGCAGATAGAGCGGCGCACCAGCACACAAGGCTGACCATATCTCCCATTGAGATATGTCGAAGCCGATTTTCGCCATCAACGTGAGCCGGCTCTGCGACGAGACAGAAAATTCCTGGTTATGCCACGTAACCAGATTTACCAATGAGTGGTGTTCGATAACCACACCTTTCGGCATCCCGGTGGTGCCAGACGTGAAAATCACGTAGGCCGCTTGTTCCGGCGCAGACGCCTCGCGCATGCGCTCGACCGCTTTGCCGTTCGGCTCGCTGATGGTGCTGCACGCTTCGATGGCAACGCATTCGCACTGCCCTATCGTAGATGACCCTGCAGTAGATAGCGCCAGGGAGGCACCCGTCTGTTCCACGATATAGTGCTGTCTTAGCGTCGGATAGGTTTCGTCGATCGGCACGTAGGCGGCACCGGTCTTGACGATCCCAAGCAATCCGATGATGACCTCCGACGAGCGGCCGGCCAATAGCGGCACAAGATCGCCAGACTTCACGCCTCTTTGGGTCAGGAAATCCGCGACAACATCGCTGCGTTTATCGAGCTCTGCATAGGTCAATGTGCGGCGCCGGTCGATGAGAGCGGGCGCATCAGGGTGCAGGCTGACTTGATGCCGAAAGTGATCGAGTACGGTATTTATCGAGGACATGACTGGCCCTCCATGGGGGCATGGATCTCGCGTTAGCGATTGATGAGTAATGGAGGTTTAAAAGCGGATTAAGCCTCTCGCATTGCGGCCATGCATATTGTGAGCGGCGCATCAAAAATAAAGACGCTAATTATTTCGGTTGTGACCATTACCGCAATAATTGCGTCATTAAACTGACCATCGACTTTGAGATCAATTAGAAGCGCATTAGGTCGCCGGCACCGGCATTTATATTGTCAATTATCTCTTGCGTACATTTAGACGATGCGACTCGACGCCACTGCCGCATCACACGAATGGCGTGCGGGTGAAGCGAACGTTCGTTGCCATTTGAAGCAGACGTTCCATGAGCGCTGTCCAGCCGATGCTCAAGCGACCGAACGTCCGTCACCCCATCCGAAGCGCGGATTCATCTCCGAAGTCGACCAGCATCAACCTCCTCCGAAGGCCGGTCGGCAGAGCCTTGCGTTTGCGCAGCGCAACATGGCGCAACGCGATCCCTCGTCATGCTGCGCCGCAGCTTGTTGAGGTGACCCCCTTTAGTATTATCTTAAAATAAGACAATTGGCCGCGGGCAGCCGCAGCCTGTCTTACAGGATAGATGGACGGCTAGGTGCGCAGGGGGCGCCGACAGCTTGGATTGCGCATAGCCTCGGCCCGGCAAAAAAGGGACAACGAAGCATTGCGTGCATGTCTGACGGGTATTCCACATAGATGGGGAGGGGTTGTCATGCAACATACGAAGTTGGCGATCGTTATTCGCCGAGCGCTGATGGTGACGGGAGTCGCCTGCTTGACCGGTTACAGCATGCAGGGACACGCGCAAACGGGTCCGACACCGCCGCCAGCCGGCACGCCATCTTCCTCCTCGCCCGATCAGGACAGCAAGGACGCGACAGGCAAGGCGAATGATAAGGACAAGAAAGTCACCGACCTGAATGCGGTTTCGGTCACCGGCCAGTTGGCCGCCATCCGGCGCGCTCAGGCGATCAAACAGGACGCCGTCAACGTCGTCGACTCGATTTCGGCCGAAGAGACGGGCAAATTCCCCGACCCCAACGTGGCCGACGCCTTGCAGCGCGTGCCCGGCGTGTCGGTCAATCGCAGTGGTGGCGAATCGAGCCAGATCGCCATCCGCGGCTTTGGCCCCGAATTTGTCGCCGTCACGGTCAACGATCGCCAGATGGCCACGGCCTCCGGTTCCCGTGCCTTCAATTTCGACGTACTTCCTTCTGAGATCATCAGTGTCGCCCAGGTCAACAAGACCTCGTCGGCGGACATCCCTGAAGTCGACATCGGTGGCGTGGTCAATATTCAGACCGCGCGTCCGTTGGACTTCACCGGCATCCATGGTGCGTGGAGCGCGGCGGGCGTCAACAGCAACCTGACCGGCGATTGGCAGGGCAAGACCACGCCCAAGGCATCGGGTGTCTTCGGCTGGACGAACTCGGACCATACCTTCGGCTGGATCGCTTCGGCGACGTATTACAAGCGCAACGACACGCAGCTCAATACGCAGGCCAATTCCTGGTACACCAACCAGAATATCTCGCAGCTGTCGCCCGGCCCCGGTACCGCCGGCTACACCAACGTCGCAGTGCCCGAGACCCTGGCCAGCAACGTCGTCGACGAGACGCGTACGCGCAAGGGCTTCAGCGGCGCCATCGACTGGAAGCCATTCGATCGATTGACCGTTCAGTTCGATACCTTGTATTCGAGCTATAAGGTCGACCCGCTCGAGCACGAGTTCGGCGAATACGGCAACACCGGCGATATCCAGTCGATCACGACCGATGCCAACAACACGGCGCTGAGTTGGGTGCGCAAAGGCTCCGGCCCCAACGTCATGGCGAACGACTATGTCATGTCGTACAACCCGAGCTACGAAAAGAGCACGCAGAATGGCTTGAACCTGGGCTTCGATATCGACGAGTCGACCAAGCTCAGCCTCGATATCTCCAACTCCAAGGCCTGGAACAAGCAAAGTCCCAACGGCTACTTTCTTGTCATTGGCGCGAAGAACTTCGGCACCAATCCGACCTGGACCAACGGTGGCAGCAATGAGCCGCCGAGCTATTCCAACATTCTGTCGACGACGGATTTTGGGAATTTGAACGCGCACTGCTGCAACGCCGGTGCCGGCAGCAACGTCACCAACACAGTCAACCAGTATCAGCTCAAGCTGACGAAGAACTTCAAGGATGGCGTGCTTTCCGAGTTGGCATTCGGCGCGGGAGTCACCGACGATTCGGTCAAGTCGATCAACTGGAGCACGCCCAACAGCATCCTGTGTAATGCCTACTGCGGCTACAGCATCTCTGTCCCGCCCGATGCCGTGGGTGCCTATATCTACACGGCGCCCGACAAGATCCACGGGGTTTCCTCGCCGGGCTTGCCGGCACAATGGATCCAGTACGATCCTCGCGCCTATCTCAACTGGCTGACCACGCCCGCGGCGTACAATCAGTTGACCCCCGACAAGCGCGCGGCGCTGCTTGCAGGCCTGGCCGCCAACGGCGGCACCTTGAACGCGGCGCCCAACCCGGGCAGCTACAACAAGGTGTCGGAGAACGAGAAGACGTTCTTTGGCAAGGCCCTCTTCGAAGGCACGATGTGGGAGAAGCCCTGGGCCTTGGATGTCGGCGTGCGTTATCTCGACATCAACTCCACGTCCACGGCGATCGGCCAGCCGCCGATCAGCTACTACATCGATCCGAACGACACCAGCGATGGCCAGGTCGCCTATGGCCCGCTGGCGCCGCAATCCGCCGATGGCGGGTATCACAAGTGGCTGCCGTCGCTGAACTTCAAGCTGAGCCTGCTCGATAACCTGATCTATCGTTTCTCTGCCTCCAAGACGCTGACCCCGCCGGAACTGAGCAACCTGTACTACAACCGCAGCTTCGGCACCCGCCCGAACTCGCTGACCATCTCGCAAGGCAATCCGCAGCTGCAGCCGTATACCTCGCGGAACTTCGACATGGGCCTGGAGTGGTACATCGACGATGCGAGCTATATCGCGGTGGAAGGCTTCTACAAGAAGGTCAGCAACTTCAGCACGCTGGTCAGCACGCCGGTGGAATTCCTGACTAACCAGGCCAACGGGCAGCCGCTGATCTGGACGCTGACTCAGCCGATCAACCTGAACTCGTCGAAGATCTATGGCGAAGAGTTCACCTTCAACTATCAGTTCACGCACATCCTGCCCGATCCGTTCGATGGCTTAGGGTTCCTGGCCAACTACACGCACGTGTCCAGCAGCACCAACCTGAATCCGGGTACGATCGCCGCCTCGGGCAAGTTCGCGGTGCCCGGCATCGGTAACTCGGCCAACGCGAGCCTGTATTACGAGAAAGGCCCGGTGCAGGTGCGTCTTGCGTACAACTGGCGCGGCTCGTATCTCAATAGCATCTCCTACGGTGCCGGTGCACAGCCGGACACGCGAGATGCTTATGGCCAGCTTGATCTGAGCGCGAGCTACGACATCAATAAGCACGTGACAGTGTTCATGTCCGGCACCAACCTGACCCATCAGCACCTGTACGACTACTCCGTCTATCCGAATCGGTTCCTCTATGCCGAAGCGGATGGCACGGTGTACACGGTCGGCGTTCGCGGCACGTTCTAACTTGCTCGATGGAATGAGCGCTGCTTGACTGACTTCGGCCCCGCGGATGATCCCGGGGCCGAAGTCGGTGCCGCCCCTGGCGGATATCAAGCTTTCTCCTGGGTCAACGAGGTATGCCAGTGAGTTCATTGAGGAACGTCTTAACCGGTGCGCTGCTCGGCGTGTTGTTCTCCGGCAACCTGTGCGCGGCACCGGCACCCTCGAGTCATGGCCTTGCCATCGAGCAAGGCCGGTTCATGCTCGACGGCAAGCCGTTCCGGATCATCTCTGGCGAAATGCATTACGCACGCGTACCGCGTGAGTATTGGCGTGCGCGTCTGAAGATGGCCAAGGCGATGGGGCTCAATACCATCACGACGTATGTGTTCTGGAACGCGCACGAAGCGACACCGGGCCACTACGATTTCAGCGGGCAGAACGACGTCGCCGAATTTATCCGCGAGGCGCAGCAGGAAGGCCTGTATGTGATTCTTCGCCCGGGCCCCTATGTGTGTTCCGAATGGGAGTTCGGCGGGTTTCCTGCCTGGTTGCTGAAGGATCCGGACACTCAGGTGCGCAGCACCGATCCGAAGTTCATGGAACCGGCACAGCGCTGGCTGCATCGGCTGGGCCAGGAACTGGCGCCGCTGCAATTAACCCACGGCGGCAACATCATCGCCGTGCAGGTAGAGAACGAGTACGGCAGCTTCGGCAAGGACAATAGTCCTTACCTGCAGCAGATTCGTCGTGACATTGTCGACAGCGGCTTCGACAAGTCATTGCTGTTTACCTCCGACAGCGCCGAACAGCCGGGCTCGCTGCCGGGCTTGCTCAAGGTGATCAACTTCGGCGTCGGTCACGCGCAAGAGAAATTCGCCAAGCTGCATACATGGCAATCCACCGGGCCTTACATGGCCGGCGAGTACTGGGTCGGCTGGTTCGATCACTGGGGTGCGCCGCATCACGTCGCCGATCCCAGGAAAGTCGCCAGCGAACTGACCTGGACGCTGCAGCAAGGCTATTCGGTCAACTTCTACATGTTCCATGGCGGCACCTCGTTCGGCTGGATGAACGGCGCCAACTGGGACGACGACAGTTACCAGCCTGACGTTACGAGCTACGACTACGACAGCCCGCTGGATGAAAGCGGACGGCCCACGCCGAAATACGATGCCGTGCGCCAGGTGATTGCCAAGGAAACCGGCGCCACCCTGCCCCCGGTACCGGCCACGCCGCCCACCCAGGCCATCGATGGCATCAAGCTGGATGAGGCGGTTTCGTTGTGGGATGTCTTGCCGACGCCTACCGCTTCGCACGAACTCAAGACCATGGAAGCCTTGGACCAGGCGTACGGCGATATCCTCTATCGCAGGCGCGTGGCCACCGACGCCTCCGGCGAACTGCGTGTCGATGGTCTACACGACTACGCCCAGGTCTACGTCAACGGCAAACGCGTCGGCACACTCGATCGCCGACTGAAGCAGGATCGCCTGACGCTCAAACTCGCCAAGGGCGACACGCTCGATCTGCTGGTGCAGAACGACGGACGTATCAACTTCGGCGAGAAGCTGCTTGCCGAGCGCAAGGGCATCCTTGGGTCCGTCACTCTGCAAGGAAAGGCGTTGCAGGACTGGCAGATCTATTCGTTGCCATTCAACGATAGCGGCGCGTTGCACTACACCCGCGGCCCATGCCGGCACGCACCGTGTTTCTATCACGGCACATTCAACGCACCGGTTTCCGGAAGCGCTGCCGCAGATACGTTCCTGGACACCGCCGGTCTGGGCAAGGGCTTTGTCTGGCTCAACGGGCACCCGTTGGGCCGCACCTGGAGCATTGGCCCGCAACGCACCTTGTACGTACCTGGCGTCTGGCTGAAGCCCAGCGGGAATCAGCTGGTGGTGCTGGATCTGCTGGTGGAAGGCCAGCCGGTGCTGGCCACGCTCAAGCAGCCCATGCTCGGCACTCCCACCGTGCCGATGCCATGACGCATGATCCGATTTCGTTCAAACAGTCACGGGGAACATCGATGAAAGATTTCATTCCGAGCTTGTTGCGTACGGCAGTTTCATTCGCGTTCGTTGCCGCTACCGCGGCGACTGCCATGCCGGCACACGCGGATGCGGCTACGCCTGCATTGCCGCAGATGGGTTTCAACAACTGGAACTCCACCCACTGTCGCGACGAGTTCGACGAGGCGATGATTCGCGGCATCGCCGACAAGTTCATCAGCCTCGGTTTGCGCGATGCGGGTTATCAGTACGTCAATATCGACGACTGCTGGGCGAACTGGCAGCGCGACAAGGACGGGCATCTGCAAGCCAACCCCAAGCGTTTCCCCAGCGGCATCAAGGCGCTGGCCGCCTACATCCATCAGCACGGGCTGAAGTTCGGCCTCTATTCCAGTGCCGGCGTTTCCACGTGCGAGCCGCTGAAGGAAAACCGTGGCTTTCCCGGCGGCCTTGACCACGAGAAGGACGACGCGGCGACCTTCGCTTCCTGGGACGTGGACTATCTCAAGTACGACAACTGCAACAACCAGAAAATCGATGCCCATAAGCGCTATACCGCCATGGCGGAAGCGCTGCGCGGGAGCGGCCGGCAGATTTTCTTCAGCATGTGCGAATGGGGCGAGAACAAACCCTGGTTGTGGGCCGGCAAGCCGCCGGTCGATGCCGGCTCGTGGCGCACCACCGGCGACATCAGCGACAACTACGCCTCGATGCTGAAGATCTTCAAGGAAAACGTGGTGCTCGATCACTACGCAAGCCTTGGGCACTGGAACGATCCGGACATGCTCGAAGTGGGCAATGGCGGTATGACCGACGTGGAATACCGCAGTCACTTCAGCCTGTGGTCGATCATGGCGGCGCCGCTGCTGATCGGTACGGATCTGCGCACGATCAAGCCCGATGCGTTGCAGATACTGCTCAACAAGGATGTCATTGCAGTGAACCAGGACCCTCTCGGCGTCCAGGGCCATCAGGTGCGCGACGCCGGTGGTATCCACGTCATCGTCAAGCCGCTCAAGGATGGCAGCCGCGCTGTCGCCGTGTTCAATGAAACCGATACGGCGCATGGCGTCACCGTTGCCCCCAGCGAGTTGGGCCTGAAAGCCGGCCAGAGCTATAACGTGCGGGATTTGTGGGCACACACCCAGACGAAGGGCGACGGTTCGATCAAGACGGAGCTGGCACCGCATGCGACCGTGATGTATCGCATCGGGCAATAAGGGCGTCGAAGGACATTCCAGCCGCGGCTCGGTTGCGCCGCGGCTGTTCGCGACTGAAGGGAACCTCGAATAACCTCAGTTTTTATCGTCATCCCGGCGCAGGCCGGGATCCATTCCTCAGTCGTCGCTAGTCAGGCAGGCTGTAGCAAGCATCCGCGCTGAGGAGTGGATTCCGGCCTTCGCCGGAATGACGAATAGGAGAAGTTCTTAGCGGTTCTCTGAAGTCGCTCCCGCAAGCTAGCCGAGCATCGCTAGTTTGCGGAAGCGATTTCCGTTGCGCCCGCCGCGGAAGCGGCCTTGGCTGCACGTTCCGTCTGCTGCTTCTTGATATTGCTGCGCGAGTCGGAAACCATCTTGATCATCGCCTGACGGGCCACTTCCGGTTGGCGACGGCGGATCGCCTCGTACACCTTGAAGTGCTGTGGCAAGGCATTCTTGAAATTGGCCGAGTTGCGCGCCGACAGCACAAAATAGGTACCCAGCGCTGTCTCGATCACCGAGAACAGCGACGTGAGCAACTCGTTATTGGTGGCGTGCAACACCGCTTCATGGAAGGCCAGATCGGCAGTGGTCCAGGCATCGAGATCCTCAGCGGCCGCCATGGCCTGGTACGCGCTTGCGATGGCCGCCAGTTGTTCGTCGCTGCGTCGCCGCGCAGCATTGACCGCGGCGGCCGGCTCGATGATCTCGCGCATCTCGACCAGTTTGTCGACAAAGCTCTCCGTAGGCATCGAGGCGCAACGCCAGGCCAGCACATCCGAGTCGAGCTGATTCCAGTGGGTTTCCTCGCGCACACGCGTGCCTGTCTTCTGGCGCGATTCGATCAGTCCTTTCGCTGAAAGCACCTTCATCGCCTCGCGTAAGGCGGTACGGCTAACACTCATGCGCTCGGCCAGGATTTCCTCGCGAGGCAGGCTTTTACCCGGCTCCAGTTCACCGCTGACGATTAGCCGCCCCAGCTCCTGGATCACCTGATGATGCAAACTACGTACGGTTCCGAGTTTCACCATTCGCTGTGTTTCCTTTCGGATGCGTTCCCCATGGCGGGATAGCCTCGAGGCGAGGTACGTGGCGGAATGAAGTCAGCTGGCTCTGTTCCAAAATAAGAACCGTTATCAATGACATTGCGCTGCCCTTTTTGACTCACCGGGCGCCGCGTGTGCCGTTTCGCCAGCGGCTTGCAGCTATTTGTCATACAAATATTCGTACCTAGCTTTATAGCAGGTTGAATACGGGGCGTCATCTATTCTGAAGGGCAAAATGCGGCGCTCTGTGATGCGGCGCGGCCGACGCGATTTCCCCGATCGTCAGGTCTGAAAAAAGGCGCGGTGGAAGCCGAACGAACGGTCGCTCGGAGAGTGTTGTCGTTCCTGGAAGATCGGCGCGATCCCTCGAAGCACTCATCACCGAGCCGATGGGTCGAACCGGCAATGACACCCTGACGGCATGCTTCAGGACAATGTGCACCGTGTGTCAAAAATTTCTAAAGCACGTCGGCCATGTCGATGGCCCCGTCGTTCGGAATGCGCGCGAGGAGCACCAAGAGCCGTCTGGCCTTATACGCGTCGCAAGGGGTACTCCAGCATGTCTTCTGGACATCTGGACCATGCACCCGCACGCCGGCGCCTATCTTCGCCACACCATCGCAGCAAAAAATTTAGGTGCGATTAATTTTTATCAGCTTGATGAAAAAACTCCATTACTTATCACGATTACCTTGCACACCCCTTAGTATCGCCTTACATTAATATTAATATTATTAAATAATCAACTTATTCATGGCATAAATAAGGCAAGACTTAGTTTAAACTTAGCGCATTTTCTTTCGCACGTTAAGATAGGTCAATTAATCTATTTGTTATCCAAACGTCATATAGCGTCCCTACGGTGTCGGCCCTTCCACACCCTGCCAATACCGGAAAAACAATGACACGATCGATTCACGCGTTGCGCCGCTGTGCGCCGGCTTATCTCGCTTTGTGCGTTGCCATGGCCATGGCTGACCCGACTTCGGCACAGGATGTGATCAACAACGGCAACGCTACGGCGACCAGCCCGAATGCCTCGCATAATTCACACGACAACAACTCATCAACCAATGCAAAAACACTGGCCGGCATGCAGGTAACGGCTAATTCGGCGGTCAGCGATATTGCACCGACCCAGGGCTCCACGATCGCCACACAGCCGCAGTCGATCATCGGCAGCACGTATATTCAAGAGAATATCGCGCCAACGGGCGACTACGCGGACGTTGCCTCCATCGCACCGAGCGTATATGCCGTAACCCCCAACGGCTCCGGCTTGATGGAAGCACCCGTGGTGTCGATCCGCGGTTTCCAGGATGGCCAGTACAACGTGACATTCGATGGCATCCCGTGGATGGACTCCAACGACTTCACCCATCACTCCACGTCCTATTTCACCAGTCAGGAAACCAGCAGCGTGCTGGTCGATCGCGGCCCGGGCACGGCCAGCACGCTTGGCAATGCCACATTTGGCGGCACGATTGCGGTCGATACGCTCGATCCGCGCGACCAGTTCGGCATCAGCCCATACTTCAGCCTCGGTAGCTGGGAAACCGCCGTGGAGGGTGCTCGCATCAATACCGGCCGCTTCACCAACAGCGGCACCAGCGCCGTCATCAACGTGCAGAACAGCGACTCGGACGGCTACCTGACCAATGCCGGCCAACGCCGCCAAAGCGTGTTCGCCAAGGTCGTGCAGCCGTTGGGTGAAAACACCACGCTGACCTTCGCTGCCCTATGGAACAAACTCGACCAATATGTGCCGTTCGGCGCCACCAAGGCGCAAATCGCGCAATACGGCTCGAACTATGCACTGAACAATGACCCGACCAGCCAAGCCTACTATCGCTATAACCAGGACAAGATCAATACCAATATGGGCTACATCGGCCTGCATTCGGAGTTTGCGGGCTGGACGATCGACAACAAAGCCTACACCTACGGCTACAACCATTTCGGCTTCAATGGCGAAGATCCCAACGGCGAAACACCCAATGGAACGGCCTATTCGCCGGATAACGTCCCCGGCCAGCACATGCGCAACACCAACCGTTCGTGGGGCGACATCTTCCGCCTGAGCAAAGACCTCGGGCCAGGCGAGGTGCGCGCCGGCGTGTGGTACGACCATCAGGCCGATCTGCGCTGGCTCTATGAATTCGATGACACACTCGATGCACTGAACCCCGTGATCGCGCCGGGCGCACCTTCGCTGGCATTGGCCTCTGCCGATCGCATCATGAATAACACGCTGGTTACCATTCAGCCGTTTGTCGAATACCAATGGAACATTACCGACAGCGCCTACTTTGTCGGTGGCGTGAAGTACAACTACTTCAAGCGCACTATTGACGCACCGGTCAACCAGAAGACGGAAACTCCGCTGAACTATTCCAAGGACTGGAACGCCACCCTGCCCTCGGCCGCGTTCCACTATGCGTTCAACTCAAACTGGACGGCCTATGCGCAGTGGGCCAAAGGCTTTCTGGCGCCGAATCTCAATCTGTTCTATGTCCCCAATCCGGCGGCTTCCGACAGCATCGTGCAACCGGAAAAGACCACCAACATCCAGCTTGGCACGACCTGGAGCAACGATCGACTGACCGTGTCTGGCGACGTTTACAAAATCAACTTCAACAACTTCGTCCAGAGCGAACACATCGGCGGCATCACGGAGTACTACAACGGCGGTGGCGTGCATTACAAAGGCCTGGAGCTTGAAGGCACCTACATGCTGGGTGGTGGCTTCAGCGTCTACGCCAACGGCTCGCTCAATCGTGCGATCCAAACCACCGACAATCTGTGGAACGCGAATACCCCGCATAAGACTGCCGCGCTGGGCTTCATTTATAGCAATGGGTCGGTGTATGCGTCGCTGATCGATAAATTTGTCGGCAAAACCTACTACACGGCCAACAACACGGACGACACACCGATCGGCGGCTATGCGATCACCAACTTTGCAGCCAGCTATCGGTTCGATCCGCACATCAGCGACGTGAAGGACATCAAGATCGGCGTGCAGCTCAACAACTTGTTCAACAACACGTCCATCAATGCGCTGGCTGGCACCACCGCTGCGGACAGCACGCCGCTCTTCTGGACCATTCCAGCGCGTAACTTCAACTTCACCATTACGGCAGACTTGTTCTGACCGGCAGCCGGCCGAGAGGACGAACAAGCAGGTTTTGCAAATAAAAAGCCCCTGAAGGATCAGGGGCTTGGCTTAAAGATCTACCTTTCGTGTCTCAGGTATGCATCAGAACGGAATGTCGTCGTCATCGAAGCTGTTGTCGGCCGGTGCCGGCGCATTACGCGGCGCATCGTTGCCGCCCCGCTGATTGCCGTAGTCGCCGCCACCACCGCGCTGATTGCCGCCGCCCTGGCGCTGGCCGCCGCCACCACCGCCCTGCGAGCGCTGATAGTTTCCGCCGCCGCCGCCCGCACCGCCGCCTTCGCCGGCGTTACCGCCAAGCATCTGCATTTCCGCGGCGATGATATCGGTGCTGAAGCGCTCGACGCCGTCCTTGTCGGTGTACTTGTCGGTGCGCAGCGAGCCTTCGATGTAGACCTGGCGGCCTTTCTTCAGGTATTCGCCGGCAATCTCGGCAAGACGGCCGAACAGCTTGACGCGGTGCCACTCGGTGCGTTCCTGCTTTTCGCCACTTTGCTTGTCGGTCCACTGCTCGGACGTGGCGATGCGGATGCTGGTGATCGCGGTGCCGTTGCCGGTGTAGCGGGTTTCCGGGTCGGCGCCCAGGTTGCCGACGATAATGACCTTGTTGATGCCACGTGCCATGGATGGATGTCCTCTATGAGCCGGCCGCAGCTTCAGGGGCATTTGCGGCCGGGATGGTGTTGGGCCGCCATGATACGGGCAGGCCGTCTCAAGAATATAGACTGGACGGCAGACGGGCTTTGTGGGCGAACAGGCCGGGATGGCCTGCCATGACCCAAGCCCCTCATCGAACTGAAAATTTCCTCACCGCGGCGACGGCAGGATCGACCGACGGCGGACCGAACATGCCGCCAGGCCCCCAGGTCACTATCGGACGCACCACCGCCCGGACCCAACCCCGCTCGATCGGCCCGAAGTAACGGCTGTCGAAGGAGCGAGGCTCGGTATCGGACATCACCCAGAACTGATCCGGCGCTAGCGCGAAATCCCTGCCGGCAAGGCGAGGTAACGGCTGCCGGCCAAGATCCAGGACCAGCGGCCGACTCCAGGGCAGAAGCCGGCCATTGAGGCGAACTCCGTCATCGGCCACTGCCGCGACATCGCCAGGCACACCGGCTACGCGCTTGAGCAAGGGACGAAAGCCGCTGGGGCAGTCGCCCGGCCAGAAATAATCGCGGCTGGCGGCCTCAGCAAAGGCGCGCTCCATCGGCGGGCAGAACATCACGTAGCTGCCCTGCCCAAGCGGTGAATGTGTCGTCCAATACAGCCCCTTCGGCAAGCTACTGGTGAGGTTGAGGCGCATGCCCGTTACATAACCTGCACCAAGTACCGACCACGCCCACGTCAACGCGAACAACAAACAACGGCCGCTCCGTACCAGGCAGCGACGAAGATTCAACGGAAATCTACCGTCACTGTCACAGCCTTGTTCGCTGCACCGGCCATGGCAGACGCTGTCGTACGTTGATAGCGTGCGCGGAAATCAAAGGCCTGCCCGGTGGCGATCGCAGGCAACGATGTCATCTGGCCTGGAATGATGGGGACATTGCCTGGGCCTTGTATTTCAATACCCACGCCTTGGGCACCACCGGCGTTGAGTGCGAACAGATCGCCATCGGATCGATCAGCGTCAGCACCGACACCGAAGGTGATATCGGCGATGACATGCAGTGGATCGTCGCACTGCTCCATCACCAGCCGGAAGGGGCGCCAAGGTGATCCGTCACCCACCCGAGGCATGCTGCCGATGGCATGCGTGCCAAGCGAAACGGTCTGATTCAAGGAGCTATTGCTGATCGAACAGCTAGGCCGGGCGATCGCCATATCGTCCATCGATATGGTTCGGAAGGCCCCCAGACTCACGTTGTTAGCCAGGGTGACCACCGACTGCGCCAGTACCCCGACGTCGAATTTGCCGTAGTTGATGGGTCCCGGCAATCGCACAAGCTGATAGCGTATCTGGTCATTGCCATTGATATTGGTTCGAACCGTAAATGTCCGGTTCCGGTCGATCGGCAGTTCGTGAAAGTCAGACTCGCCCTCCTCCTTGATGGCAAAGCGCGCACCAAACCCTGATGGCTGACGGCCAACAGTCAACGGCACCACGGATGGATCGCTTGGTGCTGACACCATCAAACCACTGAAAAAGCGTGCGCTGCCCGGAAGACAGATCAGCTGCAACCGATTCGGTCCATTGACCACACTTTCCGAGACAACCTGCCCCACTGGAACCCCGCTTCCAACGACCAATGCAGTAGCCCGACGAATGGGGTATTGGGAGATCGTGCTAATGGAGCACCCTGCCCAGACCGGCAAGACATAAAAAGCCGTAGCCGTAAACAATGCGATGGCAACGCAACGGCGCGAATGAAAAAAGGGATGACTCATAGCTGATTTTCTCAAACTGTGGAATGACTACTCGGCCTGCCTGTCGACCATGGCAGCTTCATCGACGACGTGAACGGGAAATTGCGCACCCAGCCAACGTTCCCAGGCGGATGCCCGGCGAATCAGCTGCGCGCGGTAACGTTGGTTATGAAAAGGCGTTCGCGAGTGGTAGTTGGCAACGCGCGTCCAGATGTCACCGCGGCCCCCGCGCAGATGCCCTCGCAGTCGCCAGGCAGCGAGCTGATAGGGAAAGATGAACCGCGTACCGTTAAGCACCACACCTGCACTTGCCGGCTGACCGACAACGAACAGCCCCGAAATCAATATCATTGCGCACCAACGCGCGAGCTTCCGCTGCTTCACAACACGGTATCCAACATCAGAAAAAAGGGTCGGTGCCTTGACAAAGAACGGCCGCCAAACGCGCCGGCCGCTCCTGAATGCCGCTCGCTTACAGCTCGTAGCTGACGGTGTACATCACCGAGCTATTGGCGGTACCGGCCGTGACGGCAGCGGTGCGCACATAGCGCGAGATGTATGCCAGCGTCGCCTGGTTGTTTGCGACCGTCTCCCTGATCTGCGACTGATCCTGATTGGAGAAGATATCGATCTTGGCGCCGAGCTTGTTGGCCAGCTCGATCTGCACGCCGGACGCGGAGCCACCACCCTGCGGTATCAACGAGCCGGTCGCAGGATCTACGGTCGGGCCCGGCTCAAAGTGGGCGTACACCTTGGTACCGTCGGTGCAATTGGTGTCGCCAACGCCACCGATCTGGATGCGGAAGCCCGTCGCACCGGCGGTGTCGCCTACGTTCGGCATCGCGGACGTATTCACCGTCGGCATGGTGACGGTAAAGCTCGATGCCGAAGCACCCGGCGCGGCGCCGTTGATGAGGCACGATGTCGTGGTGATGCCGCCATTGAAGGTAATGGTGCCGTCGGCAGCAAACGCGGACGGAGCAGCCAGCGCCGCAACCAGCAGCGCGGAAGAAAGAAGCTTCAAGTTCATCCAATCAATCCTGTAGGAATGCATAGAAAGTCGGTGGCTACCGACCTACGGACCGAGGGTTTCGAGCGAAAGAGAATAACCCGGCGTTCCGTGCGGGAATTCTGCTCCGTATGTTGCTTGCAGTTCTTTAGAATTTATTTTAAATAATTGTTTTTAATCACGAAATTATTCGGCAGCCACCATTCGAAAAAATCGCGGTTATACCTGAGCGTCCGCCCGCATCAGTCTGCATGCATGCGAACCATTGTCGAGAAATCATCCTGAGGACCGCTGCGTCTGGCTTGCTCGGTGATCCGACTGCGTTGACGAAGCCGCTCAGTGGAAATGCTCCGATCCACAACGCCTACGTCATGAAAATACTCAGGAAGGTAGCCAGTCAACAGCAGCCGGTAATCTCGCGGCAGATCGGGGCTGATCTGCCTGGCCATGCGGTAGACGATGGTCGTGCAGTTGGACGTCAGAGTGTTGTAGAACATCGGCTTGTCGACCAGCTCGTTGGCCGCCTGCACATACGACAGAAAAAGCGCTCGCATCGCCGGCTTGTCCATCTGCAGCGGATACAGATAATCGTCCTCGCCGCGCACGTTGGTCCGCACGCGGATGATGTCGCTCTCGTCGGCGGCGACGAGAATCGTTTCGAACTGCCTGAAAAATCCACCGATCGGCGAATAGCTCTCGCCGCGCTCCTTGCGGATCTCGACGGAAAAAACCACATGCCGCCCATCGTCGAAGCCGAAGGAGATCATCGCGTGCGCAATGGCCGGGCTGCCCCAATACGACAGCACCGCATCGGTCGAAACCAGACGATCGAGATCGTACTGACGCGTTTCCCAATGAACGTCGTAGTCGCTATCCGTGCGCCAGTTGAAGTTGCGCACATGCTGCAGCGTGACCTGACTGCCTTCCACCTTGCCGCTGAGCAATTTTGCGACATCATCAGACCAGACACGGTCGTTGGATGGCTTGATCGTCATCCACCAGCCCATCAGAACCAGGTAAGCCAGAACATAAGCCCCTAGCGGAAGCCAGCTGCGCTGCACGGCGGCAAGCACCAGCAATACGATGACGCCGATCAGCCAGACGGTACTTACCACGGTTCGCATGACCGAACCCAGAGGCAACTGGTACCAGAGCGCCATGGCACCCCAGGCGCCGGACAGTACTGTGACAAGCACTACCAGGCCCGCCACCGCCGCCCTGCCCATCCTGCGCCCTATGCTCATCGTTTCTTTCCCGCGGTATGTGGCCGCCCCTAGGGTGCAATGTTGAAGTCACCAAGGCAATGCATGCTGGGCCCGGCAGTACGCCATAAGACCCTGCCAGTATGGTTAGAATCCGCCCACCACCCGAACGAGTCGGCATAGAGCTCCATGACACCTGGATCGAGGACCTGGATCGCACGATACGTTGTCCTCGCGATGTCGCTATGCCTGAGTGCATGCGCGATGGTCGGGGTGAGTCGCGTCAAGTCGCACGAATACATCAGCAGCCAACGCAACGACGTTATCGCCACCGGTCGGGTCAGCGACCAGACCGTGCAATCGCTCAATGTGGTGGCGCTCAGCACGGACGCCTGCGCCAAGGCTTTCGAGGCCTGTGTCGACACCGTGGGCGCTTCGCCGGGCCTCAACGACGAGCAGCGGCTTTCCGCGCTTTCCGAACTATGGCTCGGCAAGGCAATCCGAAACGACCGCGCCGATAACGACGCCGAGATGGATAACTCGACCCTGGATGCGTTCCTGCAAGCGTCGCGCTATGCCTATGCGTATCTTTTTTATACCCAGCGCCGTCCCGAAGACCGCGTGTTCGAGTTGCGCCAGGTGCAGGTCATCGGCTTTTACAATTTTTCCGCGCAACGCGCTATTGCGCGCCTTTTCCAGGAGCTGCCGCACCTGGCGCCGAACTGGACACAGACCTCCCTGGCCAACTGGACCTTCCTGCCACCCCAGGCCGATCTGCGCCTGGCCGGCGACGTACGTGCACCGTCGGAGCTGATTCCCGCTTCGACGCTGCGCTTCAATGGCGTGCGCAATACCTATAGACGCGATGGGTTCGGCACCGAGTTCGTTGCCGTTGCGCCTCCCGTGGCTGCCGATGACGATATACCGTGGCGAGAACCGGAATACGTACCGGCTACCGGCGCGCTGGTCTTCGAAGGTACGACGCTCGACGCCGTATTGGCCACCCGGCGCATCCAGTTGATGGCCAGAAATCCCTACAGCGACGACACGATCAGCGTTGGCGGCCGCTCGGTTCCGCTGGCCGCGGATTTCACCGCCCCGTATGGCATCTGGCTGGCGCGTTCCGGCTTCGCCAGTCAGTCGATCCGCTCCCTGCTCGGCAGGGAGGGCGGCATCACGACGCCACGCGTGCTGCTCATGCAGCCGTATGACCCGAACCGGCTTACCGTCGTCATGCTGCACGGGCTGGCAAGTAGCCCCGAGGCCTGGATCAATGTGGCCAACGAGGTCATGGGTGACGAGGCGCTGCGCAAGAACTATCAGGTGTGGGAGGTCTACTACCCCACCAATGCGCCCATCGCGGTCAATCTTGCCGGCATTCGCAAGGCACTCGATGCCACGTTCCAGCACTTCGATCCAGGTGGCAAGGCACGCGCATCGAACAACGTCGTGCTGGTCGGGCACAGCATGGGTGGCGTCATTTCGCGACTGCTGGTCTCATCCAGCGGCGACCAGCTATGGAACGTCATCCCGACCCGTTCCGATCTGTCCCCGGCCAAACAGGCACGACTGCGGCAACGCCTTGCGCCTTATCTCCAGTTCAAGCCGATGCCCCAGGTCAAGCGCGTCGTGTTCATGGCCTCCCCGCATCGAGGCACGCCGGTGGCGAAATATCGTCTCGCGCGCCTGATCGTCAACCTGATTCGCCTGCCCGTGAACGTGATCAAGGAAGTTGCCAGCTTCTCCGACTTGCTCAAGAACGCTACGCCCGATGGTGCGCCGGCACGTATTCCCACCAGCATCGACAACCTGAGCGACAGCGATCCGTTCGTCAAGGCGGCCGCCGACCTGCCGATCTCGCCCGCGGTGCATTACCACACGATCGTGGGCGTCTATAAATCCAACGGGCCACTGGTCGATTCCAGCGATGGCGTGGTGCCGTATCGCAGCGCGCACCTGGAAGGTGCCGATTCCGAGCTGGCGATACCGGCATGGCATAGCGTGCAGGAAACGTCGGGCGCGATTCTCGAACTGCGACGGATACTCAAGTTGCATGCGGAAACGGTGGCGGCGGGTCGCGACTGAAGTCGCTCCTACAAGCTAGCTGGGCCTCTCCTAGCTTGTAGGAGCGACTTCAGTCGCGACCGCCCCGCCGAGGCTCACGCCAGAAAACGATACCCCACACCAGGCTCGGTTTTCAGCCAGCGCGGTGTCGTGGGATCGTCACCCAGTTTCTGTCGAAGCTTGCCGATGACGATGCGCAGGTAGTGGGTGTCTTCGACATGGGTCGGACCCCACAGTTCGCGCAATAACTGCTGCTGCGTAACCACACGGCCACTGTGGCGCAGCAGCATCGCCAGCACGGCGTATTCCTTGCGCGTCAACGACAGTATCTGGCCGTCGAGAGCTACTTCGCGCTGGGCCAGATCGATATGCAGGCGATCATCGTCGTAGCGCGGCTGGGTTTCGACTTCGCCGGGGCGATTGCGCAGCAGTGCGCGCAACCGCGCCATCAGCTCCTGGATGCCGAAGGGCTTGGTGACGTAGTCGTTGGCGCCCGCGTCCAGTGCGCGCACCTTTTCCTTTTCCGTGTCGCGCACGGAAAGCACCAGCACCGGCAATTGGCTCCACTGGCGCAGGTCGGCCAGCACCTCGTGGCCTTCCCGGTCGGGCAGGCCCAGGTCCAGGATCACCAGGTCGGGGCTACGCGTGGCGGCCAGGGCCAGCCCATCCTCGCCGTTGGCCGCGAGCAATACCTCGTAGCCTTCGGCGCGCAGGCCGATATCGAGGAATTTGCGGATCTGTGCCTCGTCGTCGATCACGAGCACACAGGGGATGGCAGCGGTCATGGTGGCGTGGGTAGCGGCAACGTAATGCGGATAGTCGTGCCGATGCCGTCGCCAGGCAAGGCCTCCACGCTACCGCCGTGGGCGCCGATCATGCCCCGGCAGATCGCCAACCCCAGACCGGTACCTTGCGGCGCACGGTCCCCACGCGAGACGGAATAGAACATATCGAAGATCAGCGCGCGTTCGTCTTCGGGAATGCCCGGACCACGATCGATCACGTCGATGGTGATCTGCTGCTTGTCCGCATTAGTGCGAACCAGCACTCGCACTGGCTGATCGGGCGGGGAAAAACGCGCTGCATTTTCCAGGATATTGAACAGCGCCTGCTCGATCAGCGCCGGGTGCACGAACAGCAATACCGTATCCGATGGCAGGGCCGTTTCGACGCGCAGGTCAGGAAACAGCTTGCGCAGGCGGGTCACCGCAGCGGCAACGATTTCGGCCGCATCGGTCCAGTCGCGATTGAGCTTGAGTGTGCCGTGGCCCAGACGGGTCATGTCGAGCAGATTCTGAATATAGCGATCCAGGCGTTGGCCTTCGCCCAGGATGGCATCGAGCAGTTCCTGGCGCTCCTGCTTCGGCAATTGATCGCCATAGCTGGACAAGGTACCGGCCGAACCGATCATCGAGGCCAGAGGAGAGCGCAGGTCATGCGACACCGAGGAAAGCAACGCATTGCGCAGGCGTTCGGTTTCGCCCTGCACGCGTGCGCCTTCCAGCTCGTCGGTCAAGCGCGCACGCTCCAGTGCCTGGCCGATATCCTGCGCCATCGCCAGAGCAAGACTGCGCTTGTCCGGATCGGGTTCGCCCGCCTCCGCGTCGAAGCGCAATGCAGCTACCCCCAAGTGCGTGCCCTCCCCCCCCAGGGGGAGCACCCAGCAAGGCGCGGCATTCAAGGTATCGGTGTAGCGACCGGCTTGCTCGGCGTGCTGTTCGCTCCACTCGGCGGCGGCAAGGTCCTGTGCAACGAGATGAAAATCGCGTGGCGCAGTGGCGATCACATGCAGTATCTGAGACGCGTCGCGTGCGAGTATGGCCACGTCGCAACGCAGGGCATGTGCAAGTGCCGCCGCACCCACTTCTCGAATGCCGGCCGCGTCGGTACTTGTCGACAGACGTTGTCCGAGCCCCAGCAAGGCACGTGCGTGGGCATGCGCCGCACGCATCGACTCGACCTGACTAGCCAGGCGGGTTGCCAGCCGGCTGCAGACCAGCGCAGCGACCAGAAACAGGGTAACCGCCAGCAGATCGTCCACATTGGAGATGGCCAGCGTGTAGCGCGGTGGCGCGAAGAAGAAGTTGTAGCCGAGAAAACATAGCACGGCGGTATAGACCGCCACGGCCATGCGCGTTCGCACCGCAACCACCAGCACGGCGGTAAGAAAGATCAACGCGAGATTCGCGACGGATAGATAGCGGTCCGCGATAAACGACAAGCCGAATGCCACCAGCGTGGCGAGCGTGGCGTAGATGTATTCGTCACGCCGTCCTCGCCCGCCCGGCATGCGCAAGCGTCGCCGCGATTGTGCACGCTCGGCTGGCGTGGCGATGATGGTCAATTCCAGGTGCGCGCCATAGCGAAGCAACTGCTGCGTCAGCGAGCGGCCCAGCATGCGTGCCAACGGTCGCTCGCGCGTGCGGCCCAGAATGATCTGGCCAATGCCTTCGCGATCGGCATGCGAAATCAACTCGTCGGCAATGGCATGTCCACGCAATACCACGGCATCGCCGCCCAGGCGCCGTGCCAGTCGCATCGCGCTGTCGAGGCGCTCACGCCGTGCCTTGTCCAGCGTGCTACCGGTATCGACAAAGGCGACGCTCCACGGCGCACCGCGACGCTCGGCAATGCGCCGCGCAATACGCACGAGATACTCGCTTTGCGTATGGCCGTCGATCGCCGCGAGAACACGACGGCGGACCGGCATGACGCCACCACGCGCCAGCATGTGCTCGCGCAGGTCGCTGTCGACATGGCCGGCAACAGTGTCCACCGCCAGCTCGCGCAAGGCGACCAGATTCGTAGGCGAGAAGAACGCGTCCAGCGCGGCAGCGGCCGTTTCAGGCACATAGACCTTGCCCTGCTTCAGGCGCTGGATCAATTCACGCGGCGGGAGGTCGACCAGCACGATGTCGCGTGCGCGATCGAGAAACGCATCGGGTACCGTTTCACGCACGGTAACGCCGGTAATACGCCGTACCTGATCGTTGAGGCTTTCCAGGTGCTGTACGTTGAGGGCGGTATAGACTTCGATGCCCGCTTCGAGCAACTCGGCGATGTCCTGCCAGCGCCGCTCATGACGACTGCCCGGCAGGTTGCGGTGCGCCAATTCGTCGACCAACACCACTGCCGGTCGCCGCGCGAGCGCCGCGTCGAGATCGAACTCGGTAAACGATTTGCCGCGATATTCCACTGGACGGCGCGGCAGTTCCTCCAAACCTTCCAGCAAGGCCTGGGTTTCGGCGCGGCCATGGGTTTCGACCAGGCCGACGACGACATCGATGCCCTGACGCTTGAGCTCTCTTGCTGCGGAGAGCATCGCAAAGGTCTTGCCGACACCGGGAGCGGCGCCCAGAAAGACTTTCAGCCGACGCTCGCGTTCTTCGCTGGCGACATCGAGCAAAGCGTCGGCTCGCGCTTCGCGGGAAGGCCCGGACATGCCCGTCATGCCCCCGCAATCCGGGAAATGGCCATGCAGGATGGATCTCTATTTTTTGGCTGCATGGCCTTGTCCGTAGGGTTAAGCACTTCCCGCAAAGCGCGAGTTTCCAAAAAGTCTAACGCTTTTGCAGGTCGTCCAACGCAAGGTTGAGCTGGAGCACGTTGACGCGCGGCTCACCGAGCACGCCCAGCTGACGGCCCGAACTGGCCACTGCCACCAGGCCACGCACCTGATCCTCGCTCAAACCACGCAGCCGGGCTACGCGTGCCAACTGATACTGCGCCGCAGCCGGCGTGATCTCCGGGTCGAGTCCGCTACCCGAAGCGGTGACCAGATCCGAAGGGATGACTGCGTTATTGCCCGGATCGGCCGCATGCAACGCATCGATGCGCTGTTTGACGGCGTCGGTCAACGCCGAGTTGGTGGGGCCGAGGTTGGAACCGGTCGATGCATTGCCGTTATTGGCCATTGGCGCGGTCGCCGACGGCCTGCCCCAGAAATACTTCGGGTCGGTAAAGGACTGGCCGATCAGACTCGAACCGACGGCATGGCCGTCATGCTCGACCAGACTGCCATTGGCCTTGGCCGGAAACAGCAGCTGCGCCGCACCGGTGACGACCAGGGGATAGATGACGCCGGTGATCAGCGTCATCAACAAAAGCATCGTAACGATGGGGCGTAGCTGCTTCACGGTGTTTACCTCAGTAGTGCAGGATGGCGTCGATGAGGGCGACTGCCTGGTAGTTCTTCTTGCCGGCGTTGTACGCATTCACGTCGTACGAATGCTCGTAGCGGATCTCCGGGCGAATCTCCAGATCCGACGATACCCAGTGCGTCAGCCCCAGCGTGTGGCTGCTGTACTTGGTGGCGTAACCGGTGCGCTGGCCCTTCTGGTCGTTGTAGTACTCGTTACGGAACGAAAGCATGTTCTTCGAGTTCAACTCGAAGTTGAGGTAGTTCACCACGCCGTACTCGCCGGCCTTGCCCGGATACGGCGACGACGCCACGACACCCGGCTCGCCGTCCGGCCCAAAGCCCGGGACGTTGCGGCCATACATGTAGTAGGCCTCGGTCTGCATATGCACGCTCTGACTGAAGCGGTGACCCCAGGTCATCACGTACATCTGCACGTTGTTGTAGTTGTAGTCGGACTTGTTCCAGTTGTTGACGCAGGGATAGAGCATGTCGTTGTTGTCTTTCGACACCCAGCGCACGCAGGCCTGCAGCGACGGGCGCGCCGAATGATTCCAAGGTGCAACGTCGTTGCTGGCATTGATGCCAAGCTGCACCGTCCACTGGCTATTGAGCTTGGTGGTGGTCATCACGCCGGTCTGGGTATAGGGGTCGACCGTGTACAGGATCGAGTGCGTTACCAGATAGTTCTGCGGAGAGAACTGGGCCTCGATATCCGGCAGCGACAACCAGCGGCCGACACGAACCACCATGCCTTCGGCCACCGAAGGAATGTAGAGGTCGTAGTAGAACAGCATCGGGTCGATACCGTAGACCTTGCCAGGCAAGGGACCGTTCGAATTGGGATGGTTCAGCAGCTGGTTGCTGAAGACGCCCTTGGTAATCGTGTAGTGGTAGTCGTAGCCGTACAAGGTGGAGATGTTGAAGCCCCAGTCCATGTGATCGGTCTGCACGGTGTCTTCGACGCGGGTAATGTTGAACACCAGCTGGTCGAACTCCACGCGGTTGGGCCGGGTCGCATACGACAACGGGTAGTTCGTGAAGCTGGACGAGCTCGCATTCGCCGATGGGTTGATCCAGCCGTTGATCTCGATACGGTTGCGCTTCATCCAGCCGCCAAGCTTGGTGCAGCCCAGTGCCTTCTGCAGCGGATACTGGCCGTAGGCCACCGGCACGCCGATAGGCGCCGGCACGCCACCGAGCTGCCACTCGCCGTTGGGAAACGGCGGCGAATCGAGCGGTGCATCCATCGCACGGCGCTTCGCGGCAGGGGCGTTCGGATCCGACGGCTGCGCATCTTCACGGTAGGCAGCGGCGAGACGCGAGCCAAACCCCTGTGAACAATCGTCGCTCGCGGGCTGACTCGCGGCGGGCGGCCCCAACGCCTGGCTCGCCGCCTGCAGCGCATCGTCGGCCAGCGCCTTGCCAACAGGAATCAGCGCCATCATCACGGCAAAAGCTAGAACTTTCTTTGCAGACATAGTAATCCGAATCCGGTCCCGCAACGGACCGCCTCTAGTGGTTGAAACAATCATCCGAAACTTCTTGTGGACGCGACGTCAGACGCAGCCGCTATCGAGTCTCGCGTTAGATCCCGGCGTACCCGCCACGTACATACTCATCGTCCTGCTGCGTCGCCTCACTATCGTGTGGCGCGACGCGTACCTTGGCGTGCATGGGTAGTGCAATCACCACGTCGCAGGGCGAGTCGTTGGCCGACAGACGCAACTCCATATCGGGGTGCGTTTCGTCGGGGAGGGAAACCGAGAGCTTCAGGGTATTCATCGCTTGCTTTGATCCTTGTCGGGAATTACGCGAGACCGCACAGCACCAGCAACAGGTCGATCAACTTGATGCCGACGAACGGCGCGGCGATGCCGCCGAGGCCGTAGACCAGCAGATTGCGACGCAGCAGCGCACCTGCGCCCAGCGCGCGGTACTTGACGCCTTTGAGTGCCAGCGGAATCAGAAAGATGATGATCAACGCGTTGAAGATGACCGCCGACAGGATCGCGCTCTGCGGCGTAGCCAGGTGCATCACGTTGAGCGCATTGAGCGCCGGATAGGTGGTGGCGAATGCGGCCGGAATGATCGCGAAATACTTGGCGATATCGTTGGCGATCGAAAAGGTGGTCAACGCGCCGCGCGTAATCAGCATCTGCTTGCCGATCTCCACCACCTCGATCAACTTGGTCGGATTGGAGTCCAGATCGACCATGTTGCCGGCTTCCTTGGCCGCCTGCGTGCCGGTATTCATCGCTACTGCGACGTCGGCCTGGGCCAGCGCCGGGGCGTCGTTGGTGCCGTCGCCGCACATGGCGACCAAGCGGTTTTCGGCCTGGATGCTGCGAATCAATTTCAGCTTGGCTTCCGGCGTCGCTTCGGCGAGGAAATCGTCCACACCGGCTTCGGCGGCGATCGCCGCAGCGGTGAGCGGGTTGTCGCCGGTGATCATCACCGTCTTGATGCCCATGCGGCGCATCTCGGCGAAGCGTTCGCGAATGCCGCCCTTGACGATGTCCTTCAGTTCGATCACACCCAGCGCCGTCGAACCTTCGGTGACGATCAGCGGCGTGGCGCCACGACGTGCGATGTCTTCGGCCATGCGCTTGACCAGCGGCGGCAAATGGCTGCCCAGCGAATCCAGATAGCGCTCGACGGCGTCGAGCGCACCCTTGCGGATGTGCCGCTCGCCAATGTCGACACCGCTCATGCGAGTTTGTGCCGTGAACGGAACAAACTGTGCATGGCCGGCTTCAAGCTGGCGTTCGCGCAAACCGAAGCGCTCTTTCGCCAACACGACGACACTACGGCCTTCGGGTGTTTCATCGGCCAGCGAAGCCAGCTGTGCAGCATCGGCAAGGATGCTCTCTTCGATGCCGGGTGCCGGCATGAAGGCGACCGCCTGGCGATTGCCCAAGGTGATCGTACCGGTCTTGTCCAACAATAGGACGTCGACGTCGCCGGCCGCCTCCACCGCACGACCCGAGGTGGCGATGACATTGGCGCGGATCATGCGATCCATGCCCGCAATGCCGATGGCCGATAGCAAGGCACCGATGGTGGTGGGAATCAGGCAGACCAGCAGCGCGACCAGCACGGTCAGCGTGATCGGGTTGCCCTTGCCGGCCACCTGCACGCTGTAGATCGAATACGGCAGCAGGGTGGCACACGCCAGCAGGAAGATCAGCGTGAACTTGGCCAACAGGATCGTCAGCGCAATCTCGTTAGGCGTCTTGCGACGCGCGGCGCCTTCGACCATCGCGATCATGCGATCGAGAAAGCTCTCGCCTGGATTGCTGGTGATGCGCACGACAAGCCAATCAGAAAGCACACGCGTGCCGCCGGTGACCGCACTGCGGTCGCCGCCCGATTCGCGGATTACCGGCGCGGATTCGCCGGTGATCGCGCTTTCATCGACACTGGCCGCGCCGACCACGACTTCACCGTCGCCGGGCAACAGTTCAGTAGCTTCGACCAGCACATGGTCGCCGCTACGCAACTCGCTCGATTCGACAAAGGTGATCGCCGCATCGCGCTGCGGACCGGCCAGCTTCTTGGCCATGACGTTCTTGCGCGAACTGCGCAATGCGGCCGCCTGGGCCTTGCCGCGGCCTTCGGCCAGCGCTTCGGCGAAGTTGGCAAACAGCAGCGTGAACCACAGCCAGATGCTGACCCAGAAAATGAACGCGGTCGGCGCTTCGCCATGGCCGGCCAGGGCCTGGATCCATAGCAGCGTGGTCAGCACGCTGCATACGAACACCACGAACATCACCGGGTTGCGGAACTGCAGCCGCGGCGACAGCTTGCGGAACGAATCGGCCACGGCCTTGAGAATCAGGTCGCGGTCGAAGCCGCGCACGGCATGGGTTTGGGTAGTCATCGAATCAATGCCCTGACATCAGGTATTCGGCGATCGGGCCAAGTGCCAGAGCCGGAAGGAAAGTAAGCGCGCCGACCACGATCACCACGCAGGCAAGCAAGGTGACGAATAGCGGCGTATGCGTGGGCAAGGTGCCTGCCGATGGCGGTACGTGACGCTTGGCGGCCAGCGAGCCGGCCATGGCCAGCATCGCGATGGCCAGCGGAAAGCGTGCGAAGAACATGCATACGCCCAGCAAGACGTTCCAGAAAGGCGTGTTGGCCGACAGACCGCCGAACGCGCTGCCGTTGTTGTTCGAGGCCGAACTGACCGCATAGAGCACTTCGCTGAAGCCGTGTGCACCTGGGTTGCTGATACCGGCGACACCCGCTGGCGCCATCACTGCAATCGCCGTGCAGATCACGACCAGGGCACAGGGCAACAGCACGGCCAGGCTGGCCATCTTCATCTCGTACGCTTCGATCTTCTTGCCGAGGTACTCGGGCGTGCGGCCCACCATCAAGCCGGCGATAAACACCGCCACGACCGCGAAGGCGAGCATGCCGTAAAGACCCGAACCGACGCCGCCGAAGATCACCTCGCCCAGCTGCATCAGCCACATCGGCACCAAGCCACCGAGCGGAGTCAGCGAGTCGTGCATGTTGTTCACCGCGCCGCACGAAGCGGCCGTGGTGATCGCGGTAAACAGGCCGCTAGCGACGATACCGAAGCGCGTTTCCTTGCCTTCCATGTTGCCGCCAGGCTGCAACGCGGTGGCTTGCTGATCGACAGCCAGGCCATGCAGTGCCGGATTGCCGGCCTGCTCGGCGGCTACCGCACCAATGGCCAGCGGCACAAAAATCAGCAGCATGGTGGCGAGAATCGCCCAGCCTTGTCGCCGATCGCCGACCATGCTGCCAAAGGTGATGCAAAGACCGCCCGGAATCAGGAAGATCGCCAGCATCTCGATAAAGTTGGCCAGTGGCGTGGGGTTCTCATACGGGTGCGCGGAGTTGGCGTTGAAGAAGCCGCCGCCATTGGTACCCAGCTGCTTGATCGCGATCTGCGATGCGGCAGGACCCATCGGCAGAGTCTGCGTGTCGACCGGCGATTCTTTCGTCACGTCGTGGCCGGCCGCATCCTTGAGCACGTTGCCCTGGGCGTCCTTGACCTGCTCGACCTGCACGATGTGCTGGGTCAGCGGCACGTCGACGTACGACTTGAAGTTCTGCACTACACCCTGCGAAACCAGCAGCAAGGCCATGACCAGCGAGAACGGCAGCAGGATGTACAAGACGCTGCGCGTCATATCGACCCAAAAATTGCCGATACTCAACGAGCTCTTTCGCGTAAAGCCTCGAATGACCGCAATCAGCACCGCGATACCGGTCGCGGCGGAGAGGAAGTTCTGCACTGCCAGGCCGAGCATCTGGGTCAGATAGCTCATCGTGCTTTCGCCGGCATAGCCCTGCCAGTTCGTGTTGCTGGCGAAGCTGATGGCGGTGTTCATGGCCGAGTCCGGCGTGATCGCCGGGAAATGCTGCGGATTCAACGGCAGCCACTGCTGCACGCGCTGCAACAGATAGACGACCAGCAGGCCGGCAACGTTGAACAACAGCATCGTCATCGCATAGCGACGCCAGCCCATGTCATCGTCGGCACGGATACCGGAGGCGCGATACAACAGACGTTCCACACCCGCGCCCAGGCGATTGACGCGATTGGGCGTATCGGCAAATACCAGTGCCATGTACTGCCCCACCGGCTTGACCAGCAGCAACAGCACAATCAGATAGATGCCTATCTGGACAATATCGTTCGTGGTCATTCGAACCACTCCGGTTTGAGCAGGGCCACGCACAGGTAGCCCGTCAGCGCCACCGCAATGACGGTGGCCACGACATAAACGAAGGTCATGGGAATTCCTGGTGGCTTACGCGAGGATTCGCGTCAGGGACGTTTGCCGAGACGGTCGCAGATCAACAGAAAGCCGATGCTGGCCGCACTGAGCACTAAACAAAACAGCAGATAGACGATATCCATGGGATGCCGATCGAAGGAGGTAGTGCAACGACGCGCACTATAGGAATCGGCACATAAGAAAGGGGTAGCGGTTTGGGCGGGTGGCGTATAGAACGCGTAAATTTTTTAGGAGTGAGTGGTGAGGAGTGAGGAGTGAGAGAGAGCAAAGCCGGCGTGCCCTGGCTCTTCACTCTCACTCCTTACTCCTCACCACTCACTCCTACCCCGCCCCCTCACACCACAGGCACAATCAACACGCCCTCGTCCTTCTCAGGCGCCAGGTGCTCGATCGCATACCCTGCGGCATCCCACGCATCCAGGCCGCCAAGCAGCGGCCTTACATGGCGATAGCCCCGATCGATCAGTGCCTTGGCCGCGATCGCGGCGGAGGTCTCGTTCGGACAGTTGCAGTAGATGATCAGCTCGCGGTCGGTCGGGATATCGCGTAGCGCCTGCTCCATGCTTTTCAGGTCGGCCAGAACGGCTCCCGGAATGATCCGCGTGTCGACCACCCGCGCCGCCGAGGAGCGGACATCCACCACGATAGGCGACGCGCCGGAAGCAATCGCGCCAGACAGCTCGTCGACCGTAATGCGCGCCATGCGCAACGAATGCAGCAGGCGCCGGCGCTGCCACCATTTGGCGGCGATATAAAGGGCCAGCAGCACGGCGATGATTTCCAGGGCGACCGTGCCGGCACTGGCCAGCAGGTTCAGCACATGATCGATCTGCGCCGCGAAGACGTAGCCAAGCCCAATGGCGACACCCGCCCAGATCAGCGAACCGGCCACATCCAGCGTTATGAATGCCCAGGGCCGCAACCCCATGGCTCCCACCAGGGGCGGCGCCACCGTCGACAGGCCGGGCACGAACTTGGCGATCAGCAACACGCGCCCACGCCAGCGTTGGAAGCGCAGCTCGGATTGTTTTACGCAGGAGTCGGGCGAGAGCGAAATGCGACAGATGGTGCGCATGACGCCAGAACCGTAACGGCGACCGGCCCAGTACCAGACCAGATCGCTAAGCAGGCAACCCAGCACCGCAGCCGCCACGACCGTAGCCAATGGCAGTTGGCCATTGGCGGCCAGGGCACCGGCGACCACCATGGTCGGCACGGCGGGCACCGGCAAGCCGGCCTGTTCGACCAGGACATTGAAAAACACCAGGAGGGCGCCGTATTCCGCAATCAGGGCGATAATTTGGCTGGCCATCGGCAGACGCCTCGATCGGTTTATTCCCCCCGCTTCGCTCCATCTGGGGGCGAGGCGGCCGGATTGCAAACACTGGATTACCGCCGGTAACGGACCCTGCCGGGTCGCTTTCCCGCGTACCGGCCCCAGCCCCTCCGATGGGCCAAGTTTAAGCTATTGCGGCGCCCACGCGCGGCAAAAACATCCACCTGATGGTCCAGGACCGAAAGCCGCAGTCGCGGACTGGCCTTGCTGTACGTCTATAATCTGCCTCATACGTAGCTGCGACTCCCACATGACCACGATACCTGCCGACGCCATCCGTACCGCCGACTTCGCCGCCGTGCGTGCGCTCGCCGCCGCCGACATGCAACGCGTCGATACGCTGATCCGTCACCGCCTCTCGTCGGACGTGGTCCTGATCAACCAGATCGCCGACCACATCATCGCCAGCGGCGGCAAGCGCCTGCGCCCGATGCTGCATGTGCTTTCCGCGGCCGCGGCAGGTTATCGCGGCGACCAGCACATCAAGCTGGCCGCAGTCATCGAGTTCATCCACACCTCGACCCTGCTGCACGACGACGTGGTGGACGAGTCGGACCTGCGCCGCGGCCGCAAGACCGCCAATGCGCTATGGGGCAACGCGGCCAGCGTGCTGGTCGGCGACTTTCTGTATTCGCGCTCGTTCCAGTTGATGGTCGAGCTGGACGATATGCGCATCATGCGCATCCTTGCCGACACCACCAATACGATTGCCGAAGGCGAAGTGCTGCAGCTGCTCAACATCGGCAATGCCGACGTCGACGAGGCTGCGTATCTCGCCGTGATCGAACGCAAGACCGCCGTGCTATTTGCGGCGGCCACGGAACTGGGCGGCATCCTCGGTGGCCTGCCGGACAATCAGGTGGCCGCACTACGGCGCTACGGCATGGAACTGGGCTACGCCTTCCAGATCGCCGACGACCTGCTCGACTACGTCTCCGACGCCGATACCCTGGGCAAGAACATCGGTGACGATCTGGCCGAAGGCAAACCCACGCTGCCGCTGATCTATGCGCTGAAGAACGCCAGCCCGGAACAGGCGCAATCGCTGCGCCATGCGATCGAACATGGCGGCCTGGATTCGCTCGATCGCATCATTGCCGCCATTCGTGATTCGGGCGCGCTGGAACGCACGCACGAGCGTGCCGTCATGCACGCCGATGCCGCACGTAGCGCGCTCGATCATCTACCGCCGTCGGCTTACCGCGACGCACTTAGCGCCCTGGCCGACTATTCGGTGGAACGCAAGTTCTGACCGGCGTCTATCGGCGCTTTTGACAGGCGAGCGGCGCAGATCGCCTGAAGGCTGCCAAGTTCTTGTAGGAGCGACTTCAGTCGCGACCGTGCGAAGCGCAGCAGCAACGATCACGTGCACGGTGGTCTCGTGGCGCCGCGGTCGCGACTGAAGTCGCTCCTACAAAGATCGGGAAAGTCTTCGATGTTTTACGGCGTGCCGGCAATGGCGAGCTACCCGCTTTGCGACAAGGCGCGGGTGGTGTGGATCGCTTAAGAGGAATTAAAGCCCCCCTCACCCCAACCCTCTCCCCCGGCAAAGCCAGGGGAGAGGGGGTTAAGTTGCGCAAGTTCGAAACACTGAGGTTCCCTCAATCAGGCACCCTCTCCCCCGGCTTTGCCGGGGGAGAGGGTTGGGGTGAGGGGGCGCAGGAGGCGATGCGAAGCGAGCCTGCTCTCAAGGCGTGCCAGCAAACGCCCCATGCAGCCAATCGCGCATCAGGCGATAGCTGCGCTGCGCCGCACGCTCGTCGTATTTGCAACCCGGCGAATTCTGGCCCTTCTCGGTGAAGCAATGCACCGCATTACCCAGCACGACGAACTGCCAATCGGCCGTACTTGAACGCATCTCGTCCATGAACTTGTCCGCGTCGGGCATGGTGCCCTTGTCGTCGGCACCGTTCATGACCAGCACGCGCGCCTTGATGTTCTTGGCCAGCGACGGATCGTCGGTTTGCAAGGCGCCATGGAAGGACACGATAGCCGCCACGTCGGCACCGCTGCGTGCGAGATCGAGCACGGTCGAGCCACCGAAACAAAAACCGATCGCCGCCAGATGCGCGAGATCGATCGGCGCGCTCTTGGCCTGTGCCTTGAGCTGGCTGAGCGCTTCATTCACGCGCTTGCGCATCTCGGCGCGATTGCCATAAAGCGGCTTTACCGCCGCCATCGCCTCGTTATCGTTGGTTGGGCGAATCTTCTCGCCATACATGTCGGTAACGAGAATCACGTAGTCCTTGCCGGCAATGCCATCGGCCTTTTCCAGCGCCTGATCGTTCACGCCATACCAGTTCGGCACCATCACCAGGCCAGGCCGCTTGGCGCTGACCGCGTCGTCATACACCAGCACGCTGTGGAAACGCGTACCGTCCTGCGTCCATTCGACCGGCTTATGCACCATCTTCGCCTGCGCGGCGAAGGAACAACCGGCGAGCAACAACAGACAAGCTAAACGAGCCATACGCATGGTTCTGTCCTCAGGTGGCGAAAGTTCAGTCAATAGCGAAACGATGGCAAATGGTTCAACGCCCCGCAGCGTGTGCCGCAATACGCCGCTTCAGCGGCCCCAGGCGATCGAGCAACCGTACGCCGAGACCGCGCGCCGCCACGCCCGGCGGCGCCTGCCATGCGTAGATGCGCGCGAGCGCGTCGAAGCCTAGGGCGTCAAGCGTGTCGGCGCTGCGACGGCGGCGCGCATAGCGGCGTAGCACATGTTCGGCGGCGATGTCCCGGCCGGCATCACGCGCGATGCGCAAGGTGTCGCGCAATTCGATGACGTCGCGCAGACCCAGGTTCACGCCCTGCCCGGCCAATGGGTGCACGGCATGGGCGGCATCGCCGAGCAGAACGAAGCGTTCGGACTGATAGCGCTCGGCGAGCTGCAATTTCAATGGAAATGCCGCGCGCGGCGTCGTCGCCAGGATCGGCCCAAGGCGAAAATCGCTGGCCATGCCAAGCTCGTTCAAAAACGTCGCGTCATCCAGGGCCAGCACGCGCTGCGCTTCGGCTTCGGGTAAGGACCATACGATCGAACTGCGACCATCGGCGAGCGGCAACAGCGCCAGCGGGCCGGTCGGAAGAAAACGCTGCCATGCCGTGTCCTGGTGCGCACGCTCGGTACGCACATGGGCGACGATGGCGCGCTGGCCGTAGTCGCGGCCGCGCGTGGCGATGCCGGCCATATCGCGCAACGGCGAACCGGCGCCATCGGCGGCAACCAGCAAGCGCGCGGCGACTGGCTCGGCATCGACCAATTCCAGTTGCATGCGATCCTCGCGTACTTCGAAGCCTTGTACCTTGGCCGGACACAGTCTGCGCACGCCGGCCGGCTCCAATGCCTGCCAAAGCATCCACTGCACAAGATTGTTCTCGACGATATAGCCGAGCAGCTGACGATCTTCGTCGGCCGCGTCGAAATCGATCGCCGCGCCATTTTCGGCGTCCCATACATGCATGTGCGAATACGGGCCGCTACGTTCGTCGCGAATGGACGGCCATACGCCCAGTTCGTCGAGCAAGGCGATGGACGAAGGCGCCAGGCCCACGACACGCAGATCCACTTCGTCGCTTGGTCGCCATGCTGCGGGCCCCCGCGCTTCAAGCAAGGCAGTGGCGAAACCGGCACGGGCCAGGCTCAACGCCGCTGCCGCACCCACCATGCCGCCACCCACGATGGCGACATCCAATGCGGGGCCGCGACGGCGCGCGGCATCACCCCGAAAACTGCTGTTCATGGCAGGCGCTCCAGTACAGCGCGCGGTGGCTGCCCGCGAAAACCCATGCCGCGACGTGCCAGCAGATCCTGCAACGGCGGCACGCGATCGCATGCCAGCATCGCCAGCGAGCGCAAAGGACCCAGCAACGGCTGCTGCAGGCAGGCCAGGCGCACCAGGCCATGACTCATGGCCATGGTGCCCTCGCGATCCTCCGCGCGGCGCTCGGCGTAACGATGCAGCAAAGCTGCATCGCCGGGGTCGCCCGCTTCGGCGACCAGTTCTGAAAGCGTGAGTGCGTCGCGCAAACCCAGGTTGAACCCTTGTGCGCCGATCGGATGCACCGTCTGTGCCGCATTGCCGACCAGCACGGCACGGGTGCTGACCAGACGCTCGGCCGCAACGCGATGGATCGCGTACGGGTGCCTTTTGCCCGGACGACTCAGGCGGCCCAGACGCCAGCCGAAGCGCTCCTGCGCAAGTGCGATAAAGCGGTCGTCGTCCATCGCCGCCACTTCATTGGCTTCCTCGGCCGGCACTGTGAGCACCAGCCCGCAGCGACGTTCGGCCAACGGCAGCAACGCAATCGGCCCGTTATCGGCAAAACGTTCGAAGGCGCGGTTGCCGTGTTCGCGCTCAGGGGTGACGGTGCAGACGAACAAGGTCTGACGGTAGTCCAGCGATTCGGCAGGAATGCCCAACTGCTCGCGCACGAACGATTGCGTGCCGTCGGCGCCGACCACCAGCTTCGCGTGCAACTGGCGCGGGCCTTCCTGGGTATCGATATGCGCCAGCCAGCCATCGGCCTGCGATTGGAGCAAACGCAACGTGGCCGGCGCGAGCCGGGTCAGGTGACGGCATTCGTCCAGCCGGCGCAATAGCGCCTGACCGAGTTCGCGCGCCGGCAAGGTCCAGCCCAGGGCATCGACGCCCTGACGCTCGGCATCCATACGGACGCTGCCGAATTCGCCGCTGCGGCTGACATGAATATGACGGATCGGCGTGGCGCGGTCGGCCGCGTGGCGCCAGACGCCGATCGACGTCAGCCCATTGACCGTGGCCCGCGCCAACGCAAGGTTGCGCTCGTCGTAGCTGGGCTGGGTATCGACACGCGGCGCGGCCGCTTCGACCAGGGTGACCGCACAACCGGCCGTGTCCAGGGCGATGGCGAGGCTGGCGCCGACCAGGCCGCCACCGACGATCAGGACCGGGGCTGCAAAGGGGGGAGAGTCCGAGGCATGCATGGCGGCGATGATACGCGTTACGCGCGTCACCGGCGCCATCGCCAAGCAAGCGCTCGTTGTGAGCTAAACTAGCTATCTTTCCGTACGATCGAAGACCCCACCCGGAGCGCTCATGGCACCCAAGCAAACGCAACGCATCGGCATTTTCCTGGCGCTCGCGCTGGTCATGTCGGCCACCCGCCTGCACCATTTCGATGCCTTGCCGGACGCCTCCTGGGCCGTGTTCTTCCTTGGCGGCTACTGGCTGCGCGGCTCAACCCGCTGGGCTTTCCCGATCCTGATGGGGCTGACCGTACTGGTCGATTTCTTTGTGATCACCCGCGCCGGGATCAGCTTCTTCGATCACTACTGCGTGTCGGCGGCCTATTGGATGCTGGCGCCGGCGTACCTCAGCCTGTGGATCGGCGGTAACTGGCTGGCCAAGCATCAGCGCGGCCTCGGCCTGCGCACCCTGGGCCTGGCCATCGCCGCCCTGCTGGTCAGCGAGTTCGTCTGCTATCTGCTGACCAACGGCAGCTACTACTGGATGAGCGCCACCGTGCCGCAACCGCGCAGCATGGCCAACTGGTTCGCCAACTTCGGCGACTGGTATCTGCTGTTCCTCAAGACGACGGCAATCTACGTAGCCGTCGGCGCCGTGCTGCACGTGGTAGTAACGCAGCTGGCCGGCACGCTCAAGGCCGGGCAGCAGCACGACGCGAAGCAGTAATCCGCTGTGGGCAATCGACTTTCCAAGATCTACACGCGCACGGGCGATGACGGCAGCACCGGCCTGGGCGACGGTTCCCGCGTCGGCAAGGACTCGCTGCGCGTCGCCGCCTACGGCACCGTGGACGAGCTCAACAGCACGATCGGCATGGTGCTGGCCAGCGATGGCGTCGACGACGAGGTGCGCGAGGTCCTTACCCAGGTCCAGCACGACCTGTTCGACCTCGGTGGCGAACTGTGCATTCCCGGCATGGCGATGATCGAAGACGCCGATATCGATCGCCTGGAACAGGTGCTCGACCGCTTCAACGACCCGTTGCCGCCGCTGAAGGATTTCATCCTGCCGGGCGGCGGCATGGCGGCCTCGTGCTGCCATCTGGCGCGCACGGTGTGCCGCCGCGCCGAGCGCGAGGTGATTGCGCTGGGCCGCGAAGAAGAAATCCGCCCACAGGCGCAGCGTTACCTTAATCGCCTTTCCGACCTGCTGTTCGTGTTGTGCCGGGTACTGGCACGCGCCAGCGGCCACGGCGAAGTGCTGTGGCAGCACGAACGCCGCCGCAAACCTAAAGCCGGGTAACCGTGTTGCGCCTTTACACGCACCCGATCTGTCTGCAGCACGATCCGGGGCTTGGCCATGCCGAAGCGCCGGCGCGACTGCGCGCGGTGCTCGACGCGCTCGATCATGATCGCTTCGCCGCACTCGACCGTATCGAGGCGCCTCGGGCTACGCGTGAACAACTGGCTCGTGTGCACGACGCCGACTATATCGATCGCATCCTTGCCAGTGCGCCCGCCGAAGGCACGCTGCGGCTCGACGAAGATACCCTGATGTCGCCCGCTTCGGCCGAAGCGGCCTTGCGCGCCGCCGGTGCCGCGGTAGCTGCCGTCGACGCGGTCATGCATGGCGACGGCGAACGCGCCTTCTGCGCCGTCCGCCCACCGGGCCACCACGCCACTCGCGATCAGGCCATGGGTTTCTGCCTGTTCAACAACGTGGCCGTCGCCGCCGCGCATGCCATCGCCGTGCATGGCCTCAAGCGTGTGGCGATTGCCGATTTCGACGTGCACCACGGCAACGGCACCCAGGCGATCTTCGAACAAGAGCCCCGCGTGCTGTTCATTTCCAGCCACCAATCGCCGCTCTACCCCGGTTCGGGGCAAGAGGACGAACGCGGCGTCGGCAACATCGTCAACGCCCCGCTCTCGCCGGGCGATGGTTCCTACGCATTCCGCGAGCTATGGGACGGTGCTCTGCTGCCGCGCCTGGCGGCTTTCAGGCCGCAACTGCTGCTGATCTCGGCCGGCTTCGACGCCCACCGCGACGATCCCCTGGCCGATATCCGCCTGGGCAGCGAAGACTATGCGTGGATCACCGAACGATTGGTCGACGTGGCGCGTGCCCATGCCAACGGCAGGGTCGTTTCCAGCCTGGAAGGCGGGTATCACCTGGGTGCCCTGGCCGCCAGCGCGAGCGCGCACGTGGCCGCGCTGGCCGACTTCTGAGTCATGAGTACCCAGGAGTGAGTAACGAGTGGAAAACACCCACTACTCACTCCTCTTCACTCACTCCTGCCCTACAAAATCCAGCGCGACCGAATTGATGCAATAACGCATGCCGGTCGGCTTCGGGCCATCGGGGAACACATGGCCCAGGTGGGAATCGCAGTTGGCGCAGCGCACCTCGACCCGACGCATGCCGTGGCTCTCGTCCTCATGAAGGGTCACCGCCGCCTTGTCCATGGCCTGATAGAAGCTCGGCCAGCCCGAGCCGGAGTCGTACTTGGTATCGGACTCGAACAACCTGGCCCCGCAGGCCGCACAAACATACGTTCCCGACGCCTTGTGCTGGTACCACTTGCCGCTGAAAGGCGGCTCGGTGGCCGAGCAACGGCAGACGGCGTATTGCTCGGGACTGAGTTCCTCGCGCCACTGGGCATCGGTCTTGTTCAGTTTTGGGTCGCTCATGGCTGAATCTCCCGCTAGTCGGTTCAAAGCTTCTCTGCCTTAAATGGGGGCTTTCTGCTAGCTTTACGACCCTTCACAAGCCGACAGACTGCCCATCGTGACACGACGCCATCTGCCCCCGCGCCGCCTCCTGGCAGTAGCCG
>Ga0105240_10000611_pt1 | contig 66281 bp, 108 predicted proteins | sample KBSC54metaG_FD_80426 | JGI IMG/M metagenome (GOLD analysis project Ga0105240, IMG submission 80426) | Corn rhizosphere microbial communities from Kellogg Biological Station, Michigan, USA - KBS C5-4 metaG | ecosystem: Host-associated > Plants > Roots > Rhizosphere > Soil | place: Michigan, USA... | reverse complement strand
GGCGTTCGCCCATCCGATCGCCGCTGGTCCGGCTGGTGAGATGTCGGCTAAGTACCTGCCGAGCATCGGCAAGTGGATCATGATGTATAACAACGACGTGAACCCTGGCGGCAATACGGTGCTCCGCTACGCCAGTCACGTGGCCGGGCCGTGGTCTGCGCCGGTGACGGTCCTGCCGGACAGCGTCAGGACTGTGTACGCCCCGATGATCGACCCGCGTACGACGGGCAGCACGCTCTACTTCTACGGCTCTGACTGGAGCACGTATCAGACGTATTTGTTCAGGGCGCAGATGAACCTGCCGCAGTGAAACACGGCGATTGAAGGAGAACGAGCATGGCTAATCAGGAACTCGCGAAGAAGGTGCTGGATCACATCCTCGCTCACCCCGAGGAACACGACCAGTCCACCTGGGGCATCAAAGCCGAGTGTGGCACCGTCGCCTGTATCGCGGGTTGGACGTGCATACTGGCTGGGCAAGAGGAGTGGCAGCGGTTTGTGGATGAAGACGCCTGGGGTCTCCCCAACTTCAGCACCCCGCGTCTGGCGGGTCAGCTGCTCGGGATCTCTGAAGACGACCGGCCGGAACTGTTCTTCTGCTTCGACAACGACGAGGCGCTGCGCAGGTTGAAGCACTTCGCGGACACTGGCGAACTCCCCTCCTTCACCTACCACTACGATACTGAAGAGGACTGAACATGGCGAACCAAGAGAAGGTGAAGGCTGTTCTGGACGCGATCCTGGAACACCCGGAGCTACACGACCAGAACAACTGGGCACGGAAGACCTCGTGCGGCACCGTGATGTGCATCGCGGGGTGGACGTGCCACCTGGAAGGGCTGGAGTTCGAGTGGGAGGGCTACACGATCCTCCCGGAAAACCACGCCGACGTCCTCGCCGAGAGCGGCGATATCATCCCGGACGCTGCTCAGCGCCTTCTCGGCCTGTCCGACGTCGAAGCTCGGAACCTGTTCTACGAACTGGACGAGGACGAAGCGCTGCGGAAGTTGAAGCACCTCGCCGACACGGGCGAGCTTCCGCCGGAGCAGATGACGAGTTGGACCGACCCGGTAACCGGCGTCACCACCTACTCGCTCGGCCGCTCCTCCCTTTCCTTCCCCGACCTGAGGAGTGACCGTGGCTAGTCCCCGTGAACACGCCGACAACCTGTCCAATCACACGTTCGAGGTGTCGGTGCTGCACGGTACCGATTCGTTCGTGTTCGATGCCGCGTACTTCAAGGAGACGGACCACGGCAACATCGAGTTCAAGGGGTCCGATCACGCCCCGGTCGCGCTGTTCCCGCAGGCTATGGTCGTGTCGATCCTCCGCGTGGAGGACTGATGAAGCTTCCTGAACTGTCCAAGCATGACCGCACCCGGCAGCTGATCATGGTCTCTACATTGCTCGTGCTCGTCGAGCTTAAGGGCGGCCTGTTCGTAGACATCCTGTTCTGGCTCGTCTTCGTCGGGTTCGTCTTCACCAAGGACGGGACGGACGACTGATGCATCAGACCTCGTGGCATAAGGCCATCCCCCGCACCATGTTCCGGCTGGCTTTGGCTGCCATGGTGACCGGGCTGCTCATACAGGTGGTGTCATGAGTGACGACGTGTACGCGGTGCTCGGACCTTGCCTGCTGCTCGCCGGGGTGGTGTCGTGATGGAACAGCTCGCTAAGATCTTCGCTGTCATCATTTGCGTGGTGGGCCTGGCCTTCGCGGTGACGTTCATGGTTCTACTTCTGATGCTGGCGGTGAAGTTCGTATGACCCGATACAAGGTCGAGTACGAAATCGAGGGTACGCTGCGGACCGGCGACGGTTGTTCGCGTCCGTACATACAGGTTGTCGGCGGGAAATACATTCACAGCTTCCCGCACGACGCCACCGTGACCGAGATCAAGCCTCCGTTCGAACCGGGCTGGTACAAGTGCCCGAAAACCGGGGCGCTGTTCTGGGTGGACTTGTGCGATCAGTACGGCAAGCGGGACCCTCAGGGCACCGACCGGTGGGCGACGCGCCTATACCTCAAGGGCGACGGCACCACAGCGATCGGAGCCGCCTTCCGTGTCGGTGACGCATGGCTATCGACGCACAACCGAGTGGAGATGTGATGTCGGAAGTTCGTACGCGTGGCCTGTTCGGTAAGCTCGCCCCCCGATTTCCGGTAGGTCTCCGCGACTTCAGCACCTACTCGGGCGCCCTGCCGTATCCGGCTAGCACCGTCCATCACGAGCAGCTGGTCAAGACCTGGCCCATGGACGGCAACGACCAGTACGGAGACTGTGTGGCAGCTGCCGCCGCTCACATGATCCAGTCGTGGGACGCGACGACCGGCGTGCAGCTCCCGGTCCCTACCGAGCAGGCGGTGGTGTCGGAGTACTTCACCCTCACCGGCGGCAGGGACAACGGGCTCGTGATGTCCGACACCCTGAACACGTGGATGCACTCAGGCCTGTGGGGCAACCGCATCCTCGGCTATGCCCCGGTGAAGCCGACGTCCCAGCTGCACCTGAAGCAGGCCGTGAACTTCTACGGCGCCGCGTTCCTCGGGATGCAGCTGCCGCAGAACTCGATGTCGCAGTTCGACCACGGCCAGCCGTGGTCTCTGGTGACGGGCTGGCAGACTCAGAAGATCATCGGCGGTCACGCCGTGCCCGCCCTGGGCTATGACGCGAACTACCTGTACGTGGTGACGTGGGGCAGCGTGCAAAAGGTCGCGTGGGACTGGTACTACGTCTACGGCGACGAGGCGTGGTGCGTCCTGCCGCAGAACGACCTGACCGCCGTCAAGGGCATGGGCGGGATGAACCTCGCGTCGCTGAAGCTCGACCTTCCGGGGGTGTGACATGAGCAAGCGCGTGGTGAACAGCGCCGAAGAGATGCCGTACGGGGACCTGTACTGCTCTGTTGAGGGCGGTTACTTGTTCTGGAAAACCCATAAGGGCAAGGTCATGCATATCGAGGCGGACGGCGACTTCTGGCCTCTCGATCCCGCAGCGAACACCATGCTGTTCCCGGGCTACCGCGTCTTCAAACAGCGCCGCCGCTGAATGCCCTGGCAAACCTGGACGTTCCTCGGCGCCTGGTATACGATCGTGGCACTAGCTGCCGCCTGGTTGCGGCACACTACCAAAAAGAAGTGAGAACCTGTGCGTTTCAGAATCTCGTACGATTACGACCCGATGGTGACCTCCGATGGCAAGTGGGATCTCCACTCCACCCATGAGGACGGCACCCAGTACTACATCGACAGCTACCCGTCCGCCTGGGCGGCCCGTGACGCGCTCGACCGGATGCTGAAGGCGTTCGAGGTCAAGCCCACCTCGCGCCCGAAGGCGGCGGAGGAACCCCCGGTAGGCGACGTCTCAAGCGACGCTAGCGACTCCCACGGCGCGGAGCCGGATCCGGAGTTGGTGGCGCTGCGGAAGCGGCTGTCCGAACCGGCGGCGGAGCCCAAGCCGGAGCCGGAACACGCGATCAGCGAAGAGTCCCTACGACACCTGCGAGCCGCTCGGGAGCGGTTCGACGAGATCACCACCCCCACCACCGCCGAGCCGTTGCCTCCGTTTGCTGGCTGGAATCCCCCCGTGGACGTCCCGGCGGTTGAGCCGGAGCCGGTCAAAGGAGAAGAGGCTGACGGCGGCGTGGCGACAGTGGAAAGCGCTGTGGCTGTAGCTGAGACACCCGAGGTTCCTCCGCAGCCCGGGATGATCCCGGAGATGACCTATTCGGCCAAGGCCGAGCGATGGGTGAACAAGGTTCTGGAGAGTGAAGTCTTCCCGGAGCCCCCGCCGACCTACACGCCGCTCCTGGATCAGCTGGTGGCTGAGGAGGCTGCCGCCGTTCCGCCTCCCGCGCCGAAGCAGGAGGCGCCCAGCTGGATCAAGGATCAGTGGATCGCCGCATCCAAGATCCCCGAAGCCCCCGCCTATCCTGAACCCGCGCCGCCCTCCCGCAAAGGGGTAAGGTTCGCGAAGTGGTCCATGGGCATGGGGTTCCTCGCGGCCTACGGCGTCGCCGTGGTCGAGCTAACGAAGTCCTTCCTCTGAAAGAGAGCCGCGTTGCCTGGTGCTATCGCTAAACCCGGACGTCAACCATGGTTCGTGTGGCTGTTCCGGGCGCTGTTCCTGATCCCGTTTGTGTTCCTGGCCCCGGAGATCTGGGCTGGCGTAATGGGCTGGCCGCATAGTTTCCAAGACCTCTCGGCGTCTACGGCCGACGTGGGAGGGACGGGCGCTGTATCGGCGTTCATCGTCCTACTCATGGTCACCCCGCTGGCGACACTCACCGGCGGGTGGCGTACGCACCTGATCCTGCGCAGAGACGCCGGACGGGCTATGTTCGCCATCGCCGCGCTCGATATCACCCTGGCAGCTATCACCACGTCTGACACGTTCCCCGGCGGGTTCCTGACGCGGCTGTTCGGCCACACCTTCCTGGTTCTGGGGTCGCTGTCGTTCGCGCTGCTGCTCCCGATGGTGGTGACGTCGAACCAGTGGGCGCTGAAGTGGCTGGGCAAACGTTGGCGGATCGTCCACCGCCTCGTCTACGTGGTATGGGCGTCTATCGCCATACACCTGTTGCTGCTGTTCGGCTTCAGGATGCGGTTCTTCGGCGACTACATCCTGGCTACCCTCCCACTTGCTATCCTGCGAATCCCCGCCGTGTCGCGGTGGTGGGACCAGGCCCACAAAGAGAAGAAGGACAGGTTCCTAAGGTGGTCAGCAGCTCTCGCTTGCCTGGGCGTGTGCGCTCTGGGCTTCGTGCCGTTCTTACGGGAACTGGCCTTCAAAGGACATTTGGCCTTCGATCGGCAACCGCCCTCGGACTGACCCGGCAACAGGTGGCGCTGCGCCGGATGGTGGGGTTCGCCCTACTCATCGTGCTAGTGATCGCCGCGCTCGCTTCGCAACAGCTGATCGTGCATGGCTGGGCGTTCTTTGTTGATCGCCCCTCAGGGGTGGGAGCCTCATAATGTGGTGTCGTATCATCTTCGGCGGGCTCGCTTGGCTTATGGGTTCCGCGCGTTGGGGCCGGTTTGTCGCTAGGTGCCACCGCTCCAAATAGATACACTGGAAGGACACTTCCGCCTTTCATCTTGAAGAGAGCTGCATGCGCCGACGCCCGCGACCTGTAGTCAAGGCCTACTACTGGACGAAGAAGAAGAACTTCGGCGACCTGCTCGCCCCGTACCTGTTGAACCGTTTCGCGAACGTCGATTGCGCCCTCTCTACTCCGGAGGACGCGGACGTGGCGGTGATCGGCTCGATCCTGCATCACCTACCCCCGGACTTCGCCGGTACGGTACTCGGATGCGGAAACCTGTACCCCACGTTCACCCCGCAACTTCAGAATGCCACCGTGCTGGCGCTACGCGGCCCGCTGACGGCCCCGGGCTACAAGGGTGGACACGCCATAGGCGACCCGGGCCTACTCGCGCCAGAACTCGTCACACCCACCACGAAGGTTTGGCGTACCGCGATCGTTCCGCACCTGACTGACCACAAGCTGGAGACGATGCGCGAGTTCGTCGCCGGTCCCGACTCGATCGTGGTCCATCCGTGGCGGGATCCGCTGTGGGTGGCGCAGACGATAGCGGAGTCTCGCCGGGTGGTTACCTCGTCTCTGCACGGGACTATCTTGGCCGACGCTTTCGGCATTCCCCGCCGCGTGATTCACAGCACTACCCTCGACAACCCGAACGAGGGCGGCCGTTTCAAATGGCAAGACTATTCGGCCGCTATCGATATGCCCATCGAGGTGGGGAAGTTCCAGCTGGCGAACCGCGATAAGATTAACGACATACGAGACCAGCTCGCCGACGCCTTCGAGGTGTTCGGCAAGTCGGTCCGAGATCGAACCGGAGGTTAACCAGTGGCTGACTACACAGTGGTGGCTCACCCGTCTTTCAACGTGTTGAAGGATGGCAGATGGGTTGCGTCTTTCCAGAACGAGGCCGACGCGAATGCGTTCGTGACCGGCGCGTCCCAGAACTCCGCGCTAGTCGCTGAGCTTCAGGACATCATCACCGCGCTCGAAGCCGAGTTCGGCAAGGTCGAGAGGTAATCCATGGTGCGACAGCCTTGGGATGCCGCATTCGAGTGGATGCGTCGCCTCAACCTCATGAAGACCCGACCGGGCAAGCGACATCAGCGCGGGCATGGTATCTCGGTTGTCGTACCGTTCCGGCCGGACAACGACATTCGCGAGCGCACGTGGGAATGGCTGCGGGAGTACTACACGCACCACCTCCCGGGCATCGAGATCGTCATGGGCACCGACGACGGGTTCGACCCGTTCTCGAAGTCGATGGCGGTCAACGACGGCTGCCGCCGTGCGACCGGCGAAGTGTTCGTGATCATGGACTCGGACTGCCTGATCGATCCTGACGTGATCGTGGAGTGTGCGCAGAACATCCGCGACGCCGAGCGCCGAGGACACCGACGCTGGTATGTGCCCTATCGCAGGTTCTACCGGCTCAGTGCCGAGTTCTCCGAGGAACTGCTGGAGAGCAACCCGCGCAGGCGTGTGCACCTAGAAGACCCGCCCCCGTCGTGGGAGCTGGACGTGTGGACCGGAACCTCATCCGGCCACCACTGGGGCGCGCTGATCACGATCATGCCGCGTAGAGCGTTCGAGCTGGTGCGTGGCATGGATCCTCGGTTCCGTTCCTGGGGCAGTGAGGATGTGTCGTTCCTGTGGGCCCTCGACACCCTGTACTGCCGACACCGCACCACCGACAACCCGGTGTATCACCTGTGGCACCCGCGCTTCGGCGGGAACACCCACGTGACGCGGTTCTGGAAGGGCGGCACGGCCGGTCAGAACAACGACCTCGCCATGAAGTACCGGGCCGCGCTGCACGACCCGGTGAGGATGCGTCGCCTCGTCGATGAGGGGTTCAGCGATGACAGCCCGGACTGACGATGAGGATGTGCTCTGGCCCCCGCGTTGGCCTGTGGTAGGCTGACCGCCAGGTCCACATGGGCCTGACGCTTCTCGGGACGGAGAAGTAAGGAAAGCGGGACCCCTTGGAACGGGTCCCGCTTTCTGCATGCTCGACGGACTACGGTCGCACGTCGTAGTCGTCGTCGTCTTCGGTCCAGCTGGTCCCGTTGCTCTTGCGTTCCTCGGATCCGCCGTCAGCGTTGGCCTGCTCGACGTATTGGGTCAGGCTCTCGGTGCGAGCCATGAACCGGTAGTCGTACGCCATGGTGGATTTAGCTTCCACGATGCTGCCAGGCAGCAGCTCCGCCTCTACCGCTTCGACAGCCGACTGAACCGCCTCGTCGTACGCGGCGCGCAGCCTGCTGCGGGAAGTCTTGTGCTGTCCCAGCTCGAAGTTCAGAACGATGGTGAAAACCTTGTCGGGGGTGCCGTTGGCCATGAGTGGTGGTGTTCCTTCTTTGGTGTTGTGTTCTCCCGCGTGGTCCGGAGGAGATGCTTCGACTCTAAGCCGGGGGGTTGACGGTCGTCAAATTTCCTTAATCCTCATGATCATCCGCCCCAAGAAGGGTGCGTGATCATGGTCTTGACCTGGTCTTGAGGTTCTTCAGCCGCTTGCCTATCCGTCAACCCGGCGATAGGCTGGGAACGTTCGGATCCGAAGCCGAACAGGACGCCTCAGGTCGTGGCCATCGACTTGGGGCGTTCCGAGCTGACCAGGGAGGTCAATGTCCCACATCCCGCTTAAGAAATACCTCACCGCCCTACTGCGGGAGAAAGATCTCCGCGACCAGCAGCGCTACGACGCCCAGACTAAGGCCGTCGATGCCGCACTCCGGGCCCAGCAGGAAGCCGTAGCCGCAGCGCTCGCCGCAGCGGAGAAGGCCGTAGCCAAGGCCGAGCTTGCCGCAGAGCGCCGGTTCGAGTCCGTCAACGAGTTCCGGGCCCAGCTGTCCGATCAAGCGGCAACGTTCATGCCACGCGGTGAGGCCGAAGCACGGCTCAATGTGTTGTCCGACAAGATCGACGAACTGAAAGACGGCGCAGCCAAAACGACCGGCCAGAACACAGGAAAGTCCGCATCTTGGGTGTACCTCGTCCAATTCATGGGGTTGATCAGCGGTCTAGTCATCGTGTATGTTGCGCTTAAGAAGTGAAACCCCATCGGCATGAAACCTGAGGATGATTCATGAACAAGAAACAGCTCGAAACCAGCAAGGGTGTGCTTGCCTACCAGAGCAGCAGCTACGGCACCCCGCAACCGGTCGTGCTCATGGCGACCGTCTGCTACTCCCGCCACTTCCCCTACGGCGGCGGCATAAAGCTGCGGCGCCAGGACGCCAGCTGCAAGCCGCGACAGAACCGGGGCTTCAACTCAACGACCTACGGCTACCCGGTGATGCTGTTCCATGACCCGGAGAAGGCACAGAAGTACTACGACGAGATGGAGTTCGGCGCCCTCGACAAGATGATCGACGAAGAGGGCCTGTACGTGAACGACCTGCAACCCGAAGGTGCACGCCTGGAACTCGTGAACAACCGCCACCTCGTCGGCCCGTGGGATGAGGTCAAGGCCAAAGCGGACGCGGAGAGGGCAGAGCGGGCGATACAGCGCGAGGAACGCTCGGCGCAGCTCTGGGCGTGGGAGAAGCAGAAGGAAGAAGCCGAGATGGACATGGCAGAGCTGGTGGATCCTGCCGCCGACCTGAACACGTCTCTGTACCTCTCGATCAATGGGCGTGACGGCTGGGCGTCCATCAACCTGGACACCCTCACCGCAATCCTGAAGTACGCGAAGGAATCATGAAAGACACCATGCGGGCTTACGCAACCGGCTGCCGCTACTGTGACAACTGGGGCCCTATCTCGGGTTGCTGGCGGTGCGTCCGGCGGCATCCGCTGCGGCTGATCCGGAAGCTCGTCGTACGCATCCGTAAGGTGGAGAACTAATGCCCGAGCAAGACCCGGGTTTCTTGTCGTTCTGGCTCAACGCTGAACGCCAGATCCAACGGGAACGTCTCCTCGACCACCACGCTGAACCCCCGCTCACCGCAGCGTCCATCATGCATCGCCGCCGCTGCGCCGTGAGAGCATGGATCTTCGCCAACCCCACCCGCATAGGAGGCAAGCGATGAACCTCTCCCCGGAGCACCTCTCGTTCTGGATCAACGCCGAGAAGCAGATCCAGCGGGACAGCCTGAAGTCCACCATGAAGAACCCGCGCGGTACGCGCCGCTGCGCCATCAAGGCGTGGCAGTGGGCCAATCCCGACGTGCAGAAGGAGACTGAGGATGCCGGACAAGCCGGAATGTAACACCAACTGCGACAACGGCGTACACCTCGGCCACGACACCGACATGGTCGGCAACACCGCATGGATGTGGACGTGCTGTCTGTGCGGGCAGTGGTGCGACTACATCGAGGGGGACTACGCTGCGGCCGTACGGTCCGGCCAAGAACACTTGGAGACTGCCCATGCCGAACGATGAACCACAGGGGATCGATCCGTTCGACCTGTCCATGGCGATGGTACGAGCGTTCGAGACGATGAACACGCCTGTCCCGCTGTGGCAGCCGCTGCGCCGCCCGCTGACCGGTCCGCGTCCGAAGCCGGTAGCACCCCCGAAGCCGGATGCCCCTGACGGCATGGCCGCTGTGTGGATCCGTGAGGGCGGCGAGTACGAATGCCCCCACATGGAGATCTACAAGGGACGGCCGGAGTGGTCCTACGATGGCGTGTGGGCGATCATTCCGAAGAGTGAGGCGCAGCGTCTGCGGAAAGCTATCAGCGGCGCCCGCAAGGCAGAGGATGAGCTACGCGAGACCTACGAAGACCTCAAGTACAGGAGGGGCGATGGCTGATCCGCTGGCACGCATGTTCCTCGTGTCTGAAGAAGCGTTCCATGACGGTAACCGCCTGTTTAAGGTGCTGCACGGAGGCATGGACTACATCCGGCTCAAGTGGCGCGGTGACGGCCAGTGGTTCGTGAAGGACGAACACGGCCGGTGGGTGGCACTGTGACCCGCCGTATCCCCGGCTACGACATCACCGACTACGACGAGGACGACGACATGCTTCAGTTCGTCCCGATGCTCGGCGACAAGGTGCGGGTGCGAACCCCATCCGGCGAGCATGGTACCGTCCTTGACGTGGACTACAGCTACGGCCTCGTCCGCGTGGAGCTGCCGTGGCCGTGGTACCGGTACCCGAAGAAACGGAAACGCACCGCCGTCTACCGTGTGAAAGATCTGGAGATCGAAGCATGAGCAAGAAAGACGAAGGCTGGTACTTCAGGACCGAAGGCGCTATCTCCACCTCCTTGGCGGTTGCCCTGATGCTGTGGGGGCTCGTCGCCATCCTGTTGGTTTCGCTGGGGGTGCTGTGACCGACCCGGAAATCATCCGCCTGCCCGCGCTCATCGACTTCTTCGACCAGGACAGGCTGTTCGCGTTCGAGGGCCAGAAGTGGCTGTGGGGCTTCTACCGGTACGAGATCGACCGGCGTAACAGCGGCGGTACTCGGTGGCGGTCAGTGTCGTTTGAGCTGATCCCCTTGATCGGCCAGCCGAACCCGCACTACCAGGAGGGCGAGTAATGTCTGACCCGAGCCCTGAAAACGACTGGCTACGGAAGCTCACCGACACCGAGGTGAGGTCTAACCTGCTCTGGTTGAAGCGCAACCTAGTGGAAATCAAGGTGGCCAAGGCCAGCACGAAACGCTCAATTAAGAAGTACGAGGCAGAGTTGAAGCGGCGGGAGCAGGGCGAGTGAAAGCCGAGGTGCGGACGTACGGCGGGGAAGAAAGAACCGGCGAGGTTTACGGCCGTACACTCACGCTCACCACCGTGAAGCACTGGCAGCTGTACGTCGATGACGAGTTCATCTCCGACAGCAGCGTGCCCGAACATGCTGAGCTGTTCCAGCGCATCGCCGACAAGCTGAACGAGGAATGATGATCCCCACTGTCTCGTTCGAGGATGCAGCGGAGATCTTCGCCGACGCACCCCTGATCGTGGTCAACCCGCTGTTGCCTGACTGTGACCACCTGCTCTACGTGGCGCCAGTCTTCAGCTTCAGCCTCGACCTGATCTGCTCACGGTGCTTCGGCATCAGGAAGAACCCGTTCTCACCGGAATGGGCCGGACTGCCGTTCGAGGAAGCCTGCCAGCGGTTCGCCGACGAGGTAGGCGGTACACTCGTCGGAGCGATAGGAGAAACACGATGACCCACGAACCCACCCACGGCTACACCAACGCCGGTACCCCGGTCCACGGACACCGCATGGACCACCACCGCACCGACACCGCATACCAGCGGTTCAACAAACGCGCCGCAGAGAAGATCACCAGCAAGGTCGGCACCATGACCTGTGCATGGGTGTTCTGCCTACTGGCGCTGTGTTCCCTCCCGGCGATCCTGTCCCAGTTCCACCTGTTCGCCCACACCTTCCCTGATGCCCTGGTGCGGGTGTCGATCATCGCGCTTGTGTCGTGGATTGCCCAGTCGTTCCTTCAGCTGGTGCTGCTTCCTGCCATCATGGTGGGGCAGAACCTTCAGGGCGCGGCCTCGGATGCCAGGGCAACGAAGACGTTCGAGGACACCGAGGAGATCCTGAAGGCGGTGAAGCAGATGCACAGTGAGATCGGTCCGCGCCTGATGGGCAAGGCTCCGTGCCGCTGCTCTGGCTGCACCAAGCCCCGGAAGGGTGGATGGTGATGATACTTGGTGTCCCGTGGTGGTTCCCTGTAGTAATGCTGGCGCTACTCATATTCTCTCTGACGGTATTCGGACGTGGTGACTAAGATGGGTATCCTGGGGCCCGGTGCTTCCGGTCGCTGTCTGGAGTGCGACTCCAAAGGCCATCACGCGTGGTGGTGCAAGCGCAGCCCGGGAGGAGGTAAGAGCTGATGAAATTCTGGGATATCCTCCGGGGCGCGAAGCTGACCGACAAAGAAATCATGGAGACCGCCATTCGTATCGAAACGATCGACGTACCCTCTATTCCTCCGGCCGACCCTGAGGCAGAGATAGCCGCTTTCCGTGAGGCGCGGGAGGCCAGCAAGAGCAAGCGCAGGCCTGGGGGTGGGCGGCGGTGAGACGCTTCTGGCTGTACCGGGTCCTGCTGCTCGGCTGGTTGCACGTGCTGTCGTTCGCCGCCGGTCGTCGGTTGCCGAGGTACGTACGCTATCGGGTGATGCGCCACCAACGTGGGAAGCCCACTGTCCTCTGGTCGCGGCGTTCAGCTGGTCCGCTTTACGTCTCCTCCTTGTGCCGCTGGGGAGGGACGCGCAGGAGAGACCCGGTGTGTGACGAGTTCGTTTCCGACTCCGCCCCACTGCGGGAGTTGGGCAACGGTCTTGTGCCTGTGTGTCCCAAGCATGCTGCGGAGTGGGCCAGGGTTCGGGAGGAGAACTCCCGGCGCGGCTACGTGTCGCGTTCGTGGATCACACACCTAGAACAGGAAGTAGGTCTGAGCTGATGTGTCTGCACTGTCCTAGCTGTGACTGCCACAAGACCTCGCAGCGTGAAGAGAACCGCGTGCTGAACCTCGCCGAGGATGTCCAGCGTAACCATCCGGACCTGCCTTGGATCGACTGCCTCGCCTATGCGACGGACCTGGTATTGACCCCTCGTCAACCTGAACGGTAGGATCCCGACCATGAAGATCTACATCGACAAAGACGAGCGTTACCCGGACTACACGCCATACGGGGACCGGCGGCACACGGGCATGGTGGAGCTGGACGTCCCGGCGGACAAAGTCAACTACTGGAACCGCATCTGGATCGAGTACGACGCCATGCAGCGGGACCTCGACGATCTCTACAAGGCGGCGACTCAGAATGGCAAGTGATGACCACTCCGCCTCGGTGAACTTCCTCGCCGAGAAGGTGCGCTGTGAAACCTGCCTACAGCACAAGACCATGGCCTACTTCTCGATGCAGCGCGGCCGGTACAGCAACAACCACTGCAACACCTGCCGCATAGTGCGGTCCGGGTTTGAGGCGCCGAAGCGCAGAACCGGATGGTGGGAGTTGGCTGCCTGCCATATCAAGAACAAGCCTGCCGACCCGAAGTCACGGCGCCTGCTGACAGAGGCTGATCTGGAAGTGTTGTTCTTCCCGAACGGGCTGGGTGAGATCAACCGACAGGCGTGGAAGCCCATCTGCGACAACTGCCCGGTTCGCCTTCAGTGTGGCGAGTGGGGTAAGCTGTCGGGGTCGTCTGGTGTGTGGGGTGGGGAGTTCCGTCCGTACGACAGTACCTCGTGGACTAGGACCGAAGGGGCCGAGCGTGAGCCGGTATCGGATCGAAGCGGTTGAGGATACCTACTGGCGGCGCCGGTGGGACGTGTACCGCGTTGAAGGCTCTTGGTCCCCTTCCTCGTGGCTGAGGTGGGACATCGGGACCTTCTACCACCTGTCCAGCTTCAAGACCTGGGCGGAAGCCCGTGATTGGCTGATAGGCCATCTGAAGGAGAACGCATGACGGACAAGCCTGAAGACCCGTTCACCTCGACGGCGGCTGGCGCCATCGGCATGCACGAGCTGTATCGTGCGTTCGTCGAAGCCGGGTTCTCCGAGGAACAGGCGTTCATCATGATTCTGGAGTCCCTGAAAACTACAATCGCGAACAACCGACCTCAGTAGTCCCTTCCCGCGATAAGCTAGTTAGTAGTGCTAGCTTCGGAAGGGATTTCATGGGTAGGTTTTTCAAGCGCAGAGCCGAGGCAGACGATCGCCTCGGCTTTTGGCGTCGGCTGTTCTTCCACGGGTTCATCAAGACACCCTCGTCCCTGATCGCCGAGCCGTTCGAGGTGTTCCTCGTCGTCCTGGCGCTGCTGGATGCGGTGTCGCTCCTCATCAGGCACGAACACGGCACAGACCGGCCCCTGCTGGCCTACTACCATGGCGCCGCCGGACTATACATCTGGGCCTCGTCCATGCTCGTAGCCAGCTGCTCGCTGCTGTGGTCGCTGTTCCGCATGCACAACTACAACCTGATGAAGACGCGCCGTCTGGAGATCTTCGGGATGTGGATCTACGCCTTCGCGTTCGGATGGTACGGCTACAGCAACTTCTCTGTCGGCACCACTGCCGCTCGAACCCCGGTGCTCTATCCGGTCATCTCGGAAGTGATCATCTCTGTTCTGGTGATTGCGTGTGTAGTCCGCGCCGTCTCCCTGGCATCCCCGATCACCGCCCTGTCTGTGGCCCGGGTGCAGCGGGTGAAGCAGATCAAAAAGGAACTCCAGCGCCTGCTCGCGGTAAGGCGCTAGCCATGAACCCGGAAGACCTCGGCGTCTTGTTGACGGCTATCATTGCTGTCACAGGCGCTTTTGGTTTGTACTTCAGTGAGCGGAACGCGTCAAGACAACATCGCAAGGAAGTGGTGGATGCCGTGGACGCTCTGGGCAACCGGATCACCGCACTTGAAGTTAAGACAGATGTGTTCTGGACTGGTCTCATGAAAGACGCAGCCACGATCCTGCACCATCCCCACGCCGAGCATGCCCGCCGGGATGAACTCCTCGAAAAGCTCCTCGCTCACGAACTCGACGACGAGGAGATGTTGGAACTGCGGGGGAGGCTCGTCTACGCCATCGGTGGAGCCGAGACAGTGGGGGATCCTGGTGAGCAGCTGGCAGCGTCTATCCTGCTGAGACTGCTGGATGCCGAAGTCGGTACACTCGAATAGAGGTGATCCAGTGTCGGTTGGTTCGTTTGCTCTTGCCCTTGAGTCGGGCACCACATTCTCTCTTGTTCTTACTTGGGAGAACCCGGATGGTACGCCGGTTGATCTGACCGGCTATTCTGCCCGCATGCATGTGGTGGACAACCTGTCCAACAAAGCTCCGCTGCTCAGCTTCGACAGTGTCAGTGGCGGCGGTACCGGTACCTCACTGGTAGTGGGTACTACGGATGGGACGCTGGCCATCGGCCTCACCGCCACCGCCTCGGCCGCCCAGCCGTGGACTGAAGGCGTGTACTCCATCCTTGTGAGGTCCCCCAGCGGCACCATTACGCCGCTGTTGGAGGGCCCGATACTCCTGAACCCCGGGATCGGGTGGTAGCCCGATGTCTGACCCGATTGTGGTGACGGTACGGCAGGCTAGTTCGGTGGCGGTGAGGGTAACGCAGCCGGAGACGATGTCCGTAACCACCGCTGCGGCTGGCCCACAAGGACCACCCGGCCCTAGGGGTCCTGTCGGGTCCGGCAGTGTGGGGGTGTTCACGCAATCCTCCCCAGCGGCTACGTGGATCCTCGTCCACAACCTCGGCCGCCCTCCGTTGGTGGAACTGTTCGTCGCCGGTGCTCAGGTCATGGCGGATGTGATTGTCAGCGACGCGAATACCACGACCATCGTTTTCGCGACGCCACAAACCGGCCAGGCCATATATTCTTGACGTAGTAGGGACCGCGATGGTCCACGGCTAAACCCGTAAAAGGAGTTCATGGCGGTTAAGTTTCTCAATGGCATTGACTCGGCGTCACAGCGGATCATCAATGTCGCCGACCCGTCGTCTTCGAGCGACGCGGCAACCAAAGCGTACGTGGACAACTTCGCTGCGGGACTGGAGTGGAAGCAGGAAGTGGTCGTAGCGACCACCACGAACGGCACGCTGGCTACGGCGTACGCGAACGGTCAGACCGTGGACGGCTACACGCTTGTCACCGGTGACCGGATCCTGCTGAAGAACCAGACCACCCAGACCGAGAACGGTATCTACGTCGTCGCGGCGTCGGGTGCTCCCGCTCGCGCTGCCGACGCATCCACCACCCCCGGCCTTCAGTCGGCTACGGTGATGGTCGTCAAGGGCACCGCCAACGCTGACACGGCGTGGACCCAGACCACCAACGATCCGAACGTCGGCGTGTCGAACATCGTGTTCGCGCAGTTCGGTGCGGGTACTTCCTACTCAGCCGGTAACGGCCTTCAGCTGTCCTCGACTACCTTCTCGGTTCTGCCGAACGGTACCTCGATCGACGTCTCCTCGTCTGGTGTGCGTATCGCTTCGGCTGCGCTGGGCAACGGTCTGACCGGTGGTTCCGGTACGGTCGTCAGCGTCAACAACGGCACTGGCCTGACGTTCAACTCCGGCGCTCTCCAGATCGACACGTCACTGGTGGTGCGTAAGTTCGCCGCCTCGATCGGCAACGGCTCGCTGACCGCGATCACGGTTACCCACAACCTGGGTACCACAGATGTGGTGACGCAGGTGTTCGAGGTTTCCACCGGCAACGTGGTGCAGCCGGACATTCAGCACGCCACCACGAACACCGACATCATCACGTTCGCGACGGCCCCGACTACGAACCAGTACCGCGTCGTCTGCCACGGCTAATCCAACACAGACCTAGCACAGATCCCGTACAGACCTTAAGTAAAAGGTGGTTCCTTGGCGTTCCCAGTCGATCCGCGTTCGATAAGCCGGGCGCAGCGTCAGCGCAAGGGATCCTATCCTGCCGAGGGTGGGTACGGTTCCGGGGGTGTCGCCAACTACGGTCCGGGGACCGCTCAGCAGCCCCAGTACGCGTCGTTCAACATGGGTTCCGCTGGGTTGCAGCGGGACCCGAACACGTTCGCGAATGCCCTGTTCGGCCCTGGTGTGCCGATGGTGGGTCCCGGACTGGATCAGCTCAACGATGATGGCCTGGTGGATCCGCGCCGGTATGAGTACCCGGTCGCGTGGAACCTGCCGCATGGTGTTCCTGGATCTGAAGGTTACAAGCTGGCCTCGTTCGACAACCTGCGCAGCATCTGCGACATGTACTCGGTGGCGAATGCCTGTATCGATACTCGCATCTCGGAGATCCGTGGTTTGGAGTGGGACATCGTCCCCACCAAGGAAGCCGAGAAGGACATGGCGTCTGACCATGCCGCGCACAAGGACTTCCAGGAACGCCGCGCCGAGGCGATGAGGTTCTGGAAACGCCCGGACACCGACTACGCCGACCACTCCACGTGGTTGGCTGCTCTGCTGTACGACGTGTTCCAGGTGGATGCGCTGTCGCTGTATATGGCGCCTACCCGCATGAAGGGTAAGGGACTGCTGGGTTCTGATCTGGCGGAGCTTCAGCTGATCGACGGTACCTCGATCCGTCCGATGATCGACGTCCGTGGTGCACGGCCGAAACCCCCGAACGTGGCCTACCAGCAATACCTGTATGGCGTGCCGCGTACCGACCTGATGACACCCCCGGACCCGGAGACCTTCGACGACATCGAGATGGTCGCGGAGTACCGCTCCAACCAGCTGCTCTACCTGCCGTACGTGCCTCGACGGTGGACCCCGTACGGGTTCCCGCCGGTCGAGCGTGCCCTCATCCCGGTGATGACTGGCCTGTATCGGCAACAGTTCCAGCTGGACTACTTCAACGAGGGATCCATCCCCGGCGTGTTCATCTCCCCCGGCGACACGAACATGACCGTGGGCCAGATGCGCAGTTTGCAGGATTCGCTGAACGCTCTTGCCGGGGACTCCGCGCACAAGCATCGGGTGGTTGTGCTCCCTCCCGGTTCCCGGGTGGATCCGCAGAAGCCCACGGCGCTCGCCGACCAGTTCGACGAGATCGTGATGTCCTCGGTGTGTATGGCGTTCAACGTGCTTCCGGTGGAGATCGGTATCACGCCGCGCGTGTCCATGGTGCAGTCCTCCTCGACGTCGAACATGCAGACCCGTGCAGCGAACTCGATCATCGAGCGTAAGGCGCTGAAGCCGCTTCTGATGTGGCTGAAGTCCGCTGTCTTCGACTACATCCTTCAGGACATCTGCGGCCAGTCCGACATGGAGTGGCAGTGGGAGGGTATGGAGCAGGGTCTGGACGAGGCTACTCAGGTCTCCATCCTCGTTTCCAAGATCAACGCTGGACTGCTCACGATCGACGAGGGCCGGAACGAGCTGGGCGAACAGCCGTTCGGTCTGCCGATGACGACTGAACCCCTGGTGGCGACGAGCATGGGCTACCTGGCCCTCGGCTCGATCGACCCGAGTACGGGCAAGCCGGAGGGGTTGCAGCCGAACGCCGAGGCAGGCTCGATAGCTCCGCCTGGTGAGGCTCCGCCGGATAGTGGTGGTGGGGCGGCTAAGCCCAAGCCGAAGCCGAACCCCGGCGCGTCCGGGGCTTCTGCCGGGGCTGCGGCTTCTGACCGTGCTGTTGGCTCTAAGCCTGGCGCTGGGGAAGGTAACGGCGGTAAGACCACGGGCGCGGGCGCGAAGGCGCTGGAGGCGATGGTCACGAAGGCTGCTCTTGCCGAGCTGGATGCCCTACGGCGCCGGTTGAAGCAGGGCAAGTCGATCGAGGACTGGGAGTGCAGGGCGATCGAGCACGGTGTGCTAGACGCCATGGTCTACGCGTTGCAGATGGGTGAGGATCCACTCGACGTAGTCGAGAAAGCTAGGCAGTCGGTTACCCAATCCAGACGTGAGGCCGCACTGGCGCCAATCAAGGATTCGGTGGCGGCAGAACTGGGAAAAGCCGTTAACGGCCTCCGTACCGGAAGGATCGGTGGACCGGAATTCATCTCCAGGGGAGTTGCCGCTATGACGGATGGCACTTCCAAGGCGATGCGGCTGGGTGCTTCACACGCTATGTCTGATCTTGGCCACCCGGGTTCTCACCGGCTGGTCAAGTTCGCGCCGAGGAAGACTCCGCCTGTCGATTTCGAGAGTGACGACTACGAAGATCTCCATGACCAGGTGGGGGACTACTGGGATGAGCAGGCGGAGGCTCAAGCCCAGGATGGTAGGCACTTCCTTGAGAAGCTGATGCGGGATGTGACTGCGGCTGGCGCTACCACTGCCGCGTTCGCTGGGATGGCTGGAAGGCTCGACTTGTACGGGCAGCAGGCCCAGTCGTCCTATGAGCAGGCCTACGGCATCACCAGGGTAGCGGCTGCACAGGTAGAGGCTTCCAGCAACGGCGACGATGGGGTGACCCTCGACGACGGTACCGACCTGGCGCCCGGCGAGCAGATGATCACGTGGAGCGGCGGGGATTGTGCCCTGTGTGCTGAGCGGGATGGTGAGCAGTACACCATCGAGACGTTGCCCGGCTGGCCTGGTGACGGGTTCTTCGGGGAGTTGTGCGAGGGTGGGCCGAACTGCAATTGCGACCTGTCCTGGGATGATGTGACTGCCGAGAATGGCATCAAGCTGGATGGTTACGCTGCGGAACGTGCCGCTTTGGCATCTGACCAGCAGGAACGGATGCAGCAGGTGAACGATCTGCGGCAGACGTTCGTGGACAATCTCCCGTCGAGTGTGCAGGCGGATGCGCAGGCCCGGGATGATGCCCGGCAGCAAATCGCTACGGAGATGGGTGCACACCAGGGCTATACGGCTTGGCCTGAGGATGTAGCTGCCTCTGACGTACGCGACCGGTTGTCTTCCGGGCAGTAGACTGGACATCAGGAAGAGGGTGATTGCCGTGGCGTTTCGTCTGGCTGTTGAATACGGTGAACTGGCTGTCGCGTACGAGGATGACTCGCGAGATGTTCTAGACCTCTTGGAGAGCGGAGCTTACGAGCAGATAGTAGCCATGGGAATGGCCAAGATCACGCAGGCGGTTGAGTCGGGGGTTATGGATTCATCCGATTTCGATCTCGACCTGGCTGTGGCTACGCGGCTTAGCGTGGACGACCAGGCGGCGGAGATCGTGTTCGAGGAAGACGAGGCCGAATAGATGGCCGTTAAGCAACTGGGTGCTTATCCGGCGAACAGCACGGATGCCGCTTCGAAGCAGTACGTGGACGACTTCCAGTCCGGCGAGAACTTCAAACTGCCGTGCTCGTTCGCTACCGCCGGTGCGGCGCTGCCGTTCGGTCCTGCCGTGTACGCTTCGGCGGGCAACGGGGGTGTCGGTGACACCCTCACGGCGGCGTCTAACGGCATCTTGACGTTTGACGGCGGTACTCCCTGGACCGCCGTCTCCCAGACCATCACGAACGTCACCAACTCGGGTACAACCGTGACATTCACGGTGGCTTCGACTACGGGCATGGCGGTAGGTCAGCCGGTGACCATCGCCGGGGTTACCGGGTTCACCACGAACAACCCAAACGGAAACTTCACGGTCAACACTGCCGGTAGCTCCACTAGCTTTACGGTCATCGTCAACAACGCACCGACCGGAACCTACTCGTCGGGTGGGACCGTGGTAGGGCAGGCTTGTCGGATCCTGGTGAAGAACGAGGCCACCACCTCGCGCAACGGCATCTACGTCGTTACCAACAAGGGCGCGGCTTCAGGAAAGTATGTGCTGACGCGCTCGACGGACATGGATTCCGCCACGGTCACGAACACGGGTCTCCAGAAGTACAACGGCGCGGTGGTCCACGTTGAGGGCGGCACCACCAACGCCGGTACCGGGTGGGCACTGAACATCACGGGAGGTGTGACCCCCGGCACCACCTCGTTGTCGTGGACTCAGGTATACGGCGTGGGTGTCTACACCGCCGGTAACGGCATCACCAACACGTCGGGGTCTTTCTCGGTTGCTCCTCTCACCAACGGCGGTATCACGGTCGCGGCTGGCGGGGTATCGGTTACCGCTGGCAACGGGATAGCGGTTGGCTCTGGCGGGGTGGTGGTTACCCCTGCCACGAACGGGGGCCTGTCTGTCGGGGCTGGCGGCGTGGCTGTCGTTGCGCCTTCAACGTTCACCCCGTTCAGTGCCACTACTGGGTTCGCCATTGGCGCCGGTGGTGCCCAGAGTGGCTATTTCGTGCGGGCCGGGAACCTCTGTTGGGTACATGCGGAACTTGTTGTCGGCAGCGGTACGAACCTCGGTTCTTCCGGCGTGATCCTGACGCTGCCTGTTGCTGCGGCTACGTACGCCATTCTGCAAGGCACGTGGAAGTCTGCCGCTCTTTCGAACCACCCGCTTTACGCGTACACCCAGTCGTCTGGCACTGCTACCTGCACTGTCACCTGGGCGCGGACTGGCACGTTGGCTTCTGGCGTGGACAACGACGCCCTTCTGACGAATACGTCACCGGAAGCGATCGCCACCGGCGATTTCATGGTCATTAGCGGATGGTACAAGATCTAGCCATGAAGAAGTGCGCTACGTGCGGCAAGAACCGCGACGAGAAGTTCTACGTGAGCGAGCGCGGCAGGGTCTGCCATTCGTGTCGTAAGAAGAAGCGTTCCGAGTCTGCTCACAACCTGAGGGTGTCGCGTACGTACGGGATGGATGCTGGCGACTATGAGCGGCTGCTGGTGTCCCAAACTGCGAAGTGTGCCATCTGTGTCGGTGACCGGCCGTACCGCCTCGACGTGGACCACGACCACAAGACCGGTTACGTTCGTGGGTTGCTGTGCAAGCGCTGTAACCGCGAGATCTTGAAGGCGGCACGCGACGATGCCGATCTGCTTCGAAAAGCAGCGGCGTATCTGGATGATCCTCCGGCTCCGAAAGCCATAGGATACAAGAAAGCACATGGCGCATAGACAACACGGTTGTGCGTGCGTCAGACTAGAATAGATCCGTGGGCTATGTGAGCCCCTTTCCCCTAACTCATGGAGGTTAGTGGCCAATACGACCAGCCCTACCGATCAGCTCCGGATGTCTTTTCCCATCTTGAAGATGGATGAGACGCCCGAAGGGGATCTGATAGTTTTCGGGAAGGCTACCGATGCCTCTCTCGACTCCGACGAGCAGATCGTCGATCAGAAGTGGTCGGCCAAGGCGATCGAGGATTGGCTGACGTCGGGCGCGAACGTCCGTGTTCAGCATTCCCCGTTCCTGTACCCGGCGGGCAAGGGCATCGAGGTCCAGACCAGCGACGATGGCCACTACGTGAAGGCGCTTGTCGTTGAGGACAACGCGAAGAAGCTGTGCCGTGCTGGCGTGCTTCAGGCCTTCTCCATCGGCATCAGTCAGCCGAAGGTGATTCATGACTCGGCGGCGAAGAACGGCCGTATCGTCGGCGGTTCCCTCGCCGAGATCTCCCTGGTGGACCGTCCGGCCAACGCGAACTGCGGGTTCAAGATCGTGAAGTCGGCGGATGGTGTCCCGGTGGACACCGAGGAGATGTTCGGCAACCTTCAGGAAGCGCTGGAAGCGGCCGAGAAGACCGCCGAGCCGGTGGTGGAGAAGTCCGCCGAGGGTGAGTTCCCGGCCGACCTGTTGGCCGAGTGGGCTGCGGACCGTGACCGGTTCGTCAACAACATGCCCGACGTGGAGGAGCCCGAGGCGTGGCGTGCGTGGAAGTCCGAGAAGGACCTCTACTTCGCTGGCACCGACGAGTCCCGTACCGCGTGGCTGGCCAAGCGGGAAGGCAAGACCGTAGAGCCCGAGGTCGAGAAGGGCCAGAAGGACTGCCCGAGCTGCGGCGCGTCCTACGACGGGGACAGCAAGCTCCGCAACTGTGCGAAGTGCGACGCTGATCTGCCTCACGCCGACAAGTCCGTGGCGGAGCCTGAGGAGGAGAAGGCGAAGAAGCCTGCTCCCGACCAGAAGAAGCCCCCGTTCGGTGGCGGCAACCAGGCTGACCCGGATGGTGACGGCGACAACGACGAGGACGAGGACGAGGCCAACGCGAAGAAGAAGGGCGAGATGCCGTATACGGTGAAGCGCCTGCACGACGTGCTGTGCCCGGTGTACTCCGATGGTGCGGTGTCCCGCGAGTACGCTTCGCTGAAGTCGTGGAACGACGCCATCAACGTGGACGCTGTCCGTGCGTTCCTCGGCGACGAGGCTGGGGAGCTGGCGACCGACCTCAAGGCCGCAGACCCGGACATGCTGGCCGACGCCCGCGCGCAGCTGCACAAGGCTTTCGCGGACATGTACCCGACTGCCCACGTGTCTCCGACGAGCATGTCTCCCGGCCAGTTCCGGCGCGGCTACCTCTCTTCGGGGCATCAGCGGGAGAACGCTACGGGTTCTGACTCCGGCGCTCGGATCCCGACGTCGAATCAGCGGGTGGATGCGTCACAGTTCAACCGTGGCCCGCTGACCTCCGGCCAGGAACGCCCGTCTCCGGGTAACAAGCGTGCTTCCGGGATCTCTCCCGAGTACGCCGCCGGTTCGGCCGCGTTCACCCGGAACATGCTTCAGAATCTCCACGATCACATCACGGACACTCGTTCCGAGGTGTGCCCTCTCGTGGACAGGAAGAGTGAGATCCCCGCAGATATGCATGCGGGTGCGACGCTCACTCCGGTGACGCCCCCGAAGGGCGCAGGCTTCAGCGAGGAATTCCTCGCGAAGATGGATGCACTCGTCGAGAAGAGTGCACGCCAGGAAGACCAGATCGCAGTGTTGCAGGCTGCGATCGATGAACTCGGTGCCCAACCCGATCCGGCTCTGGCCCCAGTGCGGGGAGTAGTCGCGAAGTCGGCAGACAGTACGGTAGTCACTCCGGTGGAGCGGACTTCGTCTGTGGAGCGGCGCGAGCCTACCGAAGATGACCGTCTCAAGGCGTATGCCCTGGCACGGATCAACGACGGTGATCCCGCTTGGCGAAAGATGGCATACGAAACGCTCGAAAAGCTCGGGCACAAGCCGTCTGACGAAGACTAACCGAACTGTACTGGGAGGTACATGGCAACGGACGTTGCAACCCCGCAGAACGCGGGCGAAGCTGCGGCTATCTTCAAGGCCGCCGTGGCTTCGGAGGCGGGCCGCTACGGCTCCGCCGACAGCATGCTTTCCGCACGGATGCCCAACTCTGTCAAGGGCAAGGGCTACATCTCGGGGATCCGGGACCAGGACACGGGTAAGCGCAAGCTGGCCCCGACCGAGGACCCGGAAGAGATCCTGCGCGACAGCATGAAGGCGGAGGACGCCCTCCGCAAGGCCGTGAAGAACGGTGTGGCTGACCCCACCGGTGTCTACAAGGGCCTGAACCCGCAGTTCTCGAACCAGCTCGGGTCGCTGATGACTCAGCACCCCTCGATGCAGGGTATCAACACCCTCGTCGGCGAGATCCAGGGCGCGCTGTCCGAGATCTCCGGCAAGAACTTCACGCTGACGTCGCCGAACGCGACTGGCTTCGTGCCGTTCGACCTGGTGTCTCCGTCGCGCCTGCTGTACCCGGTTTACAGCCCGCTGCGGAACAAGATCCCGCGTACGCCCGGTCAGGGTGTCGCGCGGCAAGAGAAGGTCGTCACCGCGATCTCCGGCTCCGGCCAGAACGCGGCTCCGGCCCTGCGCATCACCCAGACCGAGCTGATGGGCGGTTCCCTTTCGGGCAACTGGCCTCTGAGCCTGCCGGGTTCCGGTACGCAGATCTCCGAGAACATCGACGTCCCCTACCGGTACTGGGGTATGACCGAGGCGCTGTCGTGGCTGTCTCAGTTCGCGTCGCAGGGCTTCGAAGACCTGTCGGCTCTGGCGAACCTGATCCTGCTTCAGGAGTTCATGCTGGCCGAGGAGTACGCGGACCTGTTCGCGACTTCTCACGCTCCGTCCTCTCCGGTTGTCGTTTCGGCAACGCTGCGGGCTAAGGGCGCGGGTGAGACGGCGATCACCGGCTCCGGTACGAACGTGTATGTGGCGGTCACCGCTACCAACGCGTACGGCGAGACCACGATTTCCAACGTGGTTCAGGCCGCTGGCACCTACGCCACCGGTACTCAGGTCGCGGACGTTGTCATTGCCGGGGTTCCCTCCGGTACGACCGCGTTCAACGTGTACGCTGCGGGCGCCGCTTCGGCTCCGGCTGCTGCGGGCCTGTTCCTGAAGGCGCGTGGTGTGGGTGGCGTGAAGTTCACCGTGCAGGGCGCTCTGCCCACGACCGGGGCGGCTCCCGCTTCGAACACGGGCACGCACGCCGCGACCGACCAGGAAGGCCTGATCTCGGTTCTGTCCGGCAACGCTTCTGACGGCAGCATGTACCCCACGAACTGGGGTGCTGGCTACTACAACAACGCGGTCGGGGACACGCTGAACAGCAACGTCCTGAACGCGGCGTGTGGTGGTCTGTGGTCCGGCACCAACGCCGCGACCGGCATGCAGGCGTTCAAGGCTGACCCGTCTGAGCTGATCGCTGAAGGTAGCGACATCCAGCGGGTGTCTGACGACATCCTCGCGAAGGGCTCCAACGGCGCCTACCGCATCAACATCCAGCAGTCCGAGGTGGGTAGCGTCCGCGATGGTGCGGCCGTGTCGGAGTTCCAGAACCCGATCACCCGCTCGGTCATCAAGTTCATGGTCCACCCGTGGATGTCTCAGGGCACCGCCCTGCTGATGTCCTACACCCTGCCGATGGCGTGGAGCAACGTCTCCAACGTCGTCGAGAAGGTCGTGGTTCAGGACTACCTGTCCATCTCGTGGCCCGTGATCGACGCGTCGTTCCGGTACAGCATGTTCATGTACGGGGCGCTCGTGTTCAACGCGCCGCAGTACTGCGGCCTGCTCCAGGGTCTCCAGACCAAGGACGGTAACGGTTCGTCCACTCCCTGGGCGTAACACAAGCTGGTCGGTCCTGCGCACTTCAGGGGGGCGCAGGACCGACCTTACCGAGTGAGGACAAAGAATGCCGAAAGTGAATCTGCCCGAAGGTTGTTACGGCCTCAGCTTCGAGGATGGCTCTAAGGTAGATGGTAAGTCCGGGCAGCCTGTCGAAGTGACCGATGCGCAAGCTTCGGCTATCGGCAAGTCCTGGAACAACCGGTCGGGTGTCCTGAACACCAACGCCCGGTTGTCTTTCGGAACGAAGAAGGGCAAGCTCTGCTCCCCCTGTAAGCGCATGTGGAATGCATGGTCTGACACTTGTCCCCGCTGCGGTGAGGACACCACTACCTACCCCCCTGAGAGGTAATCATGACGGTTTACGCTCCCCTGTCTGTTCCGGCCGTGAATCTGGCCGTGGGCGGCTGCGGTAAGGCGCACACTGCGAAGAAGGGCGAACGGCTCTCCGTGACGTGTGCGACGTGTGAAGAGACGATCCGCAAGTACTTCACCGGCTGGGGCGACCGTCCCGAAGGTGCTGCGCTGACCGAGGAAGAAGAGGAGCAGCGGCAGGCCGACCAGGAGAAGGGCGCGGCTCTCACCGCTGCCGCTGGTGTGGCGCTGGGCGAGCTGGTCGCCGAGCGGGTGGCTGGTACCAAGCGCAAGGCGGGCTAGCCGATGGGACGTGGACACTCGGCTTGTGTCCGCTGCGGTGGTTCGGCGCGGCGTAGATCTGTACCGGACATCGTCGGCGACTGTGCCGAGTGCCACGGGCCGGTCTGTTCGAAGCATGTCCGGTGGTCCGATGTAGGTGGCGCGTGGGTGTGCAGTCGTTGCCACTCCGGTAAGCGAGGTTAATGGCGGTTCTGAGTAGCGGGGCGCCGTACGTGACTCCCGCCATGCTGATCAACGCTCCCACTGGTGTCTCGTGGAATACGATCCCTGGTCTGAACGCGTCAGGTGCCGAGCAGGTGGTGCAGGCGCTGAACTTGTGTGCCCGTGCAACTTCGACCATCGACGCGTATCTGGAACTTCCCCTCCGGGCCACGATCAACACGGAGACGGTCTACGGCCCCGGTGACGAGCGTTGCCAGCTGCGCAGGGACGGCACGGCGCGCCTGCTGCTCTCCCGCCCGCCTGTCGTTGAGGTGATCTCGGGTGTGATGCGGCTCGCAGCCCAGTTCCCCAAGGTCGGGGGCAACGTGATCCCGGCGAACATGATGGCGCCGGAGAAGCCGGTGATGAGCATCTACGGTTCGGTGTCTCCGGGTTCGGTGGCCGAGGTGGGGCAGGCGGTGATCGTCGCCCCCGGGTATCTGTCGTACGCGGGTGGGCGCATGGGTACCGAGATGGTGATTACCTACCTGAACGGCTATCCGCACACCCAGCTGACCGCGAACGTCGCTGCGGGTGCACAGGACATCCTGGTAGACGACATCACCGGCATGGTTTCACAGCTGACCGGGGCTGGCGCATTCTGCACGCTGTATAGCGGCGACGACGCCATCCAGGAAGCCGCTGTGGTGGCTTCGGTGACTCCGGCGACTGCGGGAATGATCGCAGGACCGGGCACACTGCACCTGACGGCGCCGCTGGCGTACTCGCATAGGGCCGGTGACCTGTTTACCACACTGCCCGCCACGGTCCAGCAGGCGGCGATTCTGATGGCTTCGTCGATGGCGCTTCAGCGTGGAGCTACGGCGACGGTGGTCCAGTCGTTCGGCGGCGGCGCGAACCGTGGTGGTGCTGCGGGCATAAACAGCGCCGATCTCGCGAATGAGGCGGAAGTCCTCATCCATCCGTATAAGCGGGTGTGGTGATGGGCAGGCACGGGGGTTCCGGCCGCCGAGGCGGCACGGTCACGGGTCGGCACTCGACCGGGTTGTCTCACCGTGCTTTCCGCACTGCCCACGTCTCTCGTGATCTGGCCAAGGTGGCACGGACGCGGATGGTTGGGGCCTTGGCCGAGAAGCGGCATCACAAGGCCGAGCATCTGGCCGAGAAGGTGCGCGCGAAGATCTCGGCGACGGCCCGCACTACCGAGCACCACGGGCGGCCGTAATGTCGATCAACTCTGTTCAGCTCTACGCTAAGGGCCTGCTGGATGGCCTGCCGCTTCCTGTCGCCATGGGTGGTCCTGCCGGGGCTGGCGGCGATGTCCTCACCGCGCTGGTCACTCCGCCGGTTGTGGACTACCGCACCACTCCGCGCGCCTATATATGGGGATCGACCGGCTACGAGGATGCCTCGACCATGCCGAGTCCGTCATCGTTTAAGAAGGTGACGCACAAGCTCGACATATGGATCACCTGCTTCGCCTCGATCAACGATTTCGCCGGGCAGGATTCGGTGTTCCCGTCTGTGCTGGAAGCGGTCATGCAGAAGCTGCGCTCGACCCCGAAGCCGGTTGAGGGGCTACTTGATACAGAGACGGGCCGGACAAGTGATCTACTCAACTTCGGCCAACACCTGACGTGGGACTATGCCCCGGTCCGGGCCGTTGAAGAGGGTTCGGACATTGCCCGGTTCGACGGGCGCATCACGGTCAAGTTCGAGGAATGGCTACACGCGTGATTTCGCTGGAATCTTTCTTCGGCGACAGCATGGCGAAGATGATCACGCGGTTCGAGGGCAGTCCGTTGTACTGGAAGGCCGCAACCGTGGCGTGGGCGGACATCGCCGGGCCGCTGGTCGCTGACGAGCTGCGGCGTGAAGCCCCCGTTAGCACTGGTCGGTTGCGGGATTCTCTGCGCTATCAGCGCCAGACCGACCCGCTCTTTGTGGAACTCCAGTTCCATTCGAACGTTCCCTATGCGCCGTATGTGGTTCACGGTACCGCTCCGCACATCATCGAGCCCGTTGCGGCGCAAGCTTTGCACTGGCATGATAAGAGCGGTACCGAGTTCTTTGCGGCGGTGGTTCACCATCCGGGAACGAAGCCGAATAACTTCCCACAAAGGGCCCTGGAAAACACCAGGACTGAGCTGATAGCCAGCTACTTGGAAGCACTCAGAAAGGCGTTTTCGCTATGACGAAACGACTGAAGTTCAACGGCCAGCAGGACACGTTCTTCCAGGACGTAGGCCTGGTGAAGGTGGACGAAGAGAAGGTCTACCTCGATTCGGTGGCGGAAACCCTGCTGAAGCGCGGGGACTTCACGGAAGTAGTCCCGAAGGCATCGCCGAAGGACAAGGCAGATAGTAAGCTGAAAGAAGACAAAAGCGTCGAGTAGGACGCACGTGCAAGCCCCCCTCGGAGGTTAGTGACCACAGCCGTTCAAGCTCGATTCGGCGTCAAGTCGGCGACAGGCCTCGCCAAGGAGACCGTCTTCGGTACTCCTGTGGCGGCAACCACGTTCCTGCCCATGACGGGCAACAAACTGGAACTCGACCCGGGGCTGTTCTGGCCCTCGATCATGCAGGGCGTTCGAGACGCCCAGATCTACGCGTTGCAGGGGCAGCGTAAGAGCGCCGGTTCCATCGATGGCCCTCTGTTCCCGACCCAGGCGGGGCTTCTGATCCCGGCGGCTATCGGCGGCGACGGCGGGGCTACCGGCTCTGGCCCGACCGCTTCCGGCGGTGGCGCTGGTGTCACGGGTTCAACCCCTACGCACTCGACCACGACGGTGGGTGCGATCAACGCGGGTGACAGCAACTTCACCGTGACGAGCCCCACCGGCTGGGCGATCGGCCAGATCTGCCAGGTGGACGTCAACGGCGCGGGTCCGCCCGCGACCACGTCCGAGGTCCGGAAGGTCTCGAACCTGGTCGGCTCCGTGGTCACCGTGGACGCTCCGTTCAACTTCACGCACCTGACCGGCGCGGCTGCGGCTACGGTGGTGGCTCCGTTCACCCACACCATCGTGCAGTCGGACAACATCCCGTCGCTGACGGTCGAGAAGAACATCGGCGGTACGCAGTCGATCCAGTTCGCCGGTGCCAAGGTGAACAAGTACAGCCTTTCTGTGCAGGCCACGAACTCCGAGGTCTCCCAGACGGTTGACATGATGGCCAAGACGGCGACCGTCCTCGACCCGCCCACGGCTACCTCGTACGTGCAGGAGTTCCCGTATGTGTTCGCCGAGGGTTCTCTGACCCTGAACAGCCAGCTGGTGGCGCAAGCGATCAGTGTCGATCTGACCATCGACAACGGCCTGAAGGACACCTACACCCTCAACGGCAGCCACGAACTCCAGTTCCTCACTCCGCTTGCCCTGACGGTCGGCGGCAAGGCAGACGTGGTGTTCCACAACCTGAACGACGCGGACTGGGGTTACTTCAACCTCATGAAGAACAACACCTCGCTTGGCGCGATGGTGCTGACGTTCGTTCACCCGTCGAACGGCGGGACGATCACGTTCAACATGCCGTACGTCCGCATCAACACGCTGAGCGACACGATCACCATGAAGGACATCGTCACGACCACGTTGAACTTCAACATGGGGTTCGACCCGGTGACCGCCAAGACCATCTCGGCAACGATGGTGAACGCAACCTACCTTCCGTACTAACCAACCCTTCCCCCTGAAAGGAACGCAGCCCCATGGGCTTTCTGAGCGAGTATGAAGAGGTCGCGAAGGTAGATCTCGGCAACGGCTACTGGGCTGAGCTGAAGGTCTACCTCGACTCTGACTCGGAGCTGGCGGCGCAGCGCGCATTGGTGAGTATGCGCGCCGTGCTGGATCCGGCTACCGCCGAGGTGAAGGCCGAGGGCAACTTCGATCAGGGCGCGTACCTGATCGAGATGGGCGCTCAGTCTCTCATCGCGTGGAACCTCACCGACGCCAACGACAAGCCGCTACCGTGCGGCAACATCAAGGAGAAGCGGCAGTCCATGGGTCGTCTTCCCCGGAAGATCCTCGAACTGTTCGTCTCGCACATCAAGGCCGTTCCGGACCGTGAGGCCGACTTTCCCGGAGCAGCTGCTGATGGCGGTGAAGCGGACGGGGGATCCGGAGAAGCATCCCCCGATAGTGACGGAGTTTCGGCTTCGTGAGGCGTTTTGGACCAGGTTCGGTATTCGTCTAGAGGAGCTGCATCTCTGGCCCCAGGCGAAGATCCGTGACTATCTGGAGATCATGACTCTCGAAGGCAAGCTCGCGGCGGAGCAAGACGGTGGTGGATCCGATCCCAGCCGAGACGCCGACACAGAGAGAGCTTTCGAGATGATGAGCGCTGCGGCAGCGGAGCGACGAGAGGGGATGAATGGCTGACGACGTCGCGCTACTTCTGACGATCAAGGCCCTTGACTCCGGCGTCTCCGCTGCCTTCAAACAGATCAGCGCTCAGGCTGTCGAGATGGAAGCGAAGATCAAGGCGGCGGCGGCTGAAACCACCGCCGCTTTGCAGGCTCAGCGCGCCGAGATGGACAAGTCGGCGGTGTCCTTCAACAACTCCTCGGTGGCAGCCCAGAAGCACGCTACGGCGCTTGAGGGTGACGCGCAGAAGTCTCAGGCGCTCACTTCAAGCTCGGCGAACCTGGCGAACGCTCAGACCGCTGTTGCGGGCGCGCACGACAAGGCCTCGACTTCGGCCACTAGGAACGCCGCAAGTCTCGACTCTGCGGCCAAGAGTTCCGGGGCCCTCGCTACCGACTCCGCGAACCTTGCCGGGGCGCTGGGGACTGTCGAGTCTGCCCACACCAAGACCGCCACGGCTGCCACCTCGGCCGCGACGGCAGAGGGCAAGGTCAGCAGCTCCGCTAAGACCGTTGCGGCGGACGCGGCCAACGCCGCCGCCGCTGTCGGAGGCATGGGCACCGCCCACGAGAAGACCGCCGTATCGGCGGCGAAGGACGCCACGGCTACCGAGGCGGCCGACACCAAGGCCAAGGGCCTGATGGGGACCATGGCCAACGCTGCGGCGTCGGTGCTGGGTTTCGGGGGCGCGCAGGAGAAGGCCGGGGCCTCTACGAAGACCGCTGGCGATGCTGCGGAAAAGGCAGCGGGTTCCGTCAAGAATGTGGACGGCGCCGCGAAGAACACCGTTGGCAGCCTCTCGGGCATGGCTCAGGGGATGCTCTCGGGTTCCACCGCAGCCGGTCCGCTGGCGATGGGTCTGGCGGCGGCTGGGGCCGCCCTGGTCGGTATCGTCGCTATCACCGCCCCTGCTGCCGAGGCTTTCCAGAAGAGTCAGCAGCAGATGCAGAACACTGCGGACATCTCGTCTAAGGCCGCATCTAGCATCGGTACGGCGTTCTTGGCCACGGCCGGGCAGGTTGAGTTCTCTGCTCAGCAGATGATGGCCGCGTACGGGCCGGTGTCAGGTCAGCTGGCCGAGGTGGCAGGGCATGCCCTGAGCACCAAGGACGCGATGCAGTTCATGTCCGCTGCGACCGACCTGGCGGAGGCGTCCGGCAACAACTTGGACTCGACCACCAAAGACCTTGCCAACACCATGAAGATCTTCCACCTGAACACGCAGGACGCGGCTGGCGCTGCTGACGTGCTCTACAACGCGTCGAACAAGTCCGGCGTAGGCCTGGATCAGCTGCAATCCACGATCATGCGTCTCGGTGTCGCATTGCAGGGGTCTGGCGTTACGGTGCAGCAGATGGGCGGCCTGTTCCTCGACCTGACAGACAAGGTCGGTAGTGGTCGCAAGGCGATCATGTCGATCGGTTCCGATCTCCAGTCCCTCGTCGAGCCGACCAGCAAGGCGCAGGCGGCGATTGAGGGCGCTGGTCTGTCGTTCAAGAACGCTCAAGGCCAGTTCATCGGGGTAGGCCCCGCGCTTCAGCAGCTCAAGGGCTACATTGACGGCACGGCGGGGGCGAGTACCGCCGCTGCGCAGGCTCAATACAAGTCCTCCGTTGCGGTGGGCATCTTCGGCGGTTCGGCGGCGGATGCCGTTCCGAAGTTTGATGCGCTGACTAAGCAGCTGGAAGGGGCTTCGAGCGCTACCCAGTATCACACCATCCTGACGGATACGTTCGGCAAGAGCGCTGGTGCGGTGGACAAGGTCATCAAGGGCTACAACATGCGCCTTGATGAGAACGGTAGTGCTTCCAGCCGTTCGGCCATCCTGACGGACTTGTTCGGCAAGAACGCCAAGGAGATGCAGGCTGTCATCGAGGGTGGCCAGGCGGGGCTCGACAAGTACACCAAGAGCGTGGATGCCCAGGGCTCGGCGGCCAAGGGTGCGGCGGCGGCGAGCGACACCTTCAAGGGGAACCAGGAGAAGCTGAGCGCGGCATTCAAGAACGCCGAGGTTGTGGTAGGCAACCTGCTGCTCCCCGTCCTGACGGAGCTTATGAAGCTCCTTGTGGAGATCCTCGACCCTCTGGTCGGGTTCACTGCGGCGCACGAACATCTCATATCGACCATCATCAAGGTAGCGTCCGTGATGGTGGCGCTGGGTACCGTCATCGGTGGCGTCATCCTGTTTCACCAGCAGCTCGGGCACGCCGCCGAGAACGTCGGGCACGCCTTCGAGAACGTCGGGCACGCCATCGAAAACGTCGTTCACGCCTTCGAGAACGTCGGCCATGCCTTCGGGAACGTCTTTAACGCGCTCTCGCATGCCTGGGATGCCATCCCCGCCACCTGGAATGCCGCATGGACGAACATCGGTAACGCCCTGAAGCAGATATGGTCTGGCCTCAAGGTAGCGGCGGATGTAATTTTCTCCGGCATGTCGACGGCTATCATGGCGACCTGGAATGCGTTGAGGTCCGCCGCGACAACCGTCTGGAACGCGATCTCTGCGACGATAACGAATGTGTGGAATACGATCCAGTCCGTAACGGTCGCGGTCTGGAATGCGATATTCAGCTTCTTCGGTACGAACTGGGGCCAGGTAAAGGCCCTTGCCACAACGGTATTCGGTGAAATCCAGACTGTTATCACGACGGTATGGAATGCGCTTCTGACTGCTTCGAATGCGACATGGAATGCCATCATGGCCACCATCTCGGGCGTGTGGAATACGCTTCTGGTGATCGCCACCTCTACCTGGAATGCGATATCCACGACCATCCAAACGATCTGGAACGCTCTTCAGGTCGCAGCGTCGGCGATCTGGAATGCGATCTCGCAGACAATCCAGGGCGTGTGGAATACGCTTTTGGCGGTCGGAACTGCAATTTGGAATACCATCTCGACCGTTATCCAAACGATCTGGAATGCGCTTCTCAACGCAGCCAAACTCATATTCACTACGATGCAGAACACCATTCAAGGAATATGGAATAACATCCAGGCCGCTGCCACTACGATGTGGAACGCGATATCCAACACGGTTTCTGGGATCTGGAATACGCTTAAGGCGACAGCCCAGATCGTATTTACTGGCATCCAGAACGTCATTCAGGGCGTGTGGGATAACATCCACTCGGCCGCCATCACGATGTGGAACGCGATCGTTTCAGGCATTAGTTCGGCGTGGAATGCGGTTAAGAAGGTCGTTGCGGATCCGATTAACGTCGTGATCAACGTGGTGAACGCTTTCACCGGCGGTGCGGCGAAGGTGCTGGACATCGTCGGCGTGCATGCGCTCGACGGCGCGCACATCCCGAACGTCAGCTTCGCGTCCGGCGGTGTGCTGCCGGGCTACGGCCCGGGGGTTGACTCGGTTCACGCGTACCTGTCTCCGGGCGAGGGCATCCTCACCCCTCAGGCGACGCGCGGTATCGGCGGGAAGGCCGCTATCGACGCTATCAACGCGAGCTTTGCCCGAGGCGGTGTGGTCGAGAGCATCCCGCACTTCGACGCGGGCGGTATCGTCAGCGGCGGCGTGTCCAGCGGCGTGTTCCACGGTGCGTGGAAGGACAGCGTAAACGGCATCACCTACCAGGACACCAACCCGAGCGGCGGGCACTTCGTCGATGCTGCCACGCTTACGTCATACGTAAACGGCTCTGCTTCTCCCGTGAGCGGGCCGTCTGGCGCCTCGCAGATTGGTGGCGCCGTGGCTACCGCTGCGGGCGCCGTGGCTGGCGCAGCTAAGACGGTGGCAGGCATCCCCGGTCTGGTCGTGTCGGCTCTGGCGGGCCTGGGCAAGGTGTTCATCCAGGGTGCGCTGATCGCTGCCGCTTCGGTGGCTCTGGCGCCGCTGAAGGCGGCCGTGGGTGCGCTCCCGGACTCGCCGCTTGCCGCTGCTGCGGGTAAGGGCGCGGCCAACATGGCTGTAAACGGGATCTTCAGTTTCATCTCGCAGAAGGACCAAGAACTAGGCGTCGCCCCCGTAGCCTCCGGCAACGGTGTTACCGGTTCGGTGTCGGTCGCGCAGGAGGCGGCGGCACTGGCGTACGCCATCTCTCACTTCTCCGGGCTGCCGTACACCTGGGGTAACAACGACTGTTCCGGCATCGTGCAGAAGTCCTACGCCGCTCAGGGCGTGAGCCTGCCGCGCGTGTCCTCGGCGCAGTGGGGCGCTTCCGTCGCGGTGTCGGAGTCCACCGCCGTCCCCGGCGACTTGGCGTTCTACAACCCGGGCACGTCGGGCGCTCCGGCCGGGCTCCCGGGTCACGTCGGGTTCTACGTGAGCCCTGGCAAGATCTTCGACGCGTACAACACGTCTCGTCCGATCGGCTACGACCCGCTCTCACTGCCTGGCAACACGTTCATGGGTATCCGCCGCCCGGGTGGTGTCGCGGGCGCTGGGACGGCCCCTGGTGGCAACGTGGCTACCTGGATCGCTGCCGCCGAGGCTGCGGAAGGCTGGCCCTCGTCGTGGTCGAGCGCGATCAACACGATCATCATGCGCGAGTCCGGCGGTAACCCGAACGCGATCAACCTGACTGACTCGAACGCCAAGGCGGGCGACCCCTCGCGTGGTCTGATGCAGACCATCATGACGACGTTCATGGCGTACCGGGACCCGAAGCTGTCGAGCAACATCTATGACCCGGTCGCCAACATCGTCGCGGCCGTGCGGTACATCCTGGCCAGGTATGGCTCTGTCGCGGCTGTCGCGTCCCGTCCCGGCGGTTACGCCGTAGGGGCATGGGACACTGGCTACCAGGCGCACATGGCGGAGATCCACCCCCGGGAGATGATCATCCCGGCGGGTCCGGCGTCGGCGATCCGTTCCGGTGGCTTCGGCGGGCACACCCACATCACCAACCACCATCACCACTGGAACTTCGACGGCTGCACCATCATGGACGATCGTAGTATGCGTTCCTTCGTGGATAAGATCGACAAATACTTCGTTCAGAAGCACCTCGGTTCCGCTGGCGTGAACATGAGGTCTTAATGGTTGCCTCGGCCGATAACATCTCCAACCCTCAATACTCGTGCGTGATCAACGGTGTTGATCTGTCGCCGTACCTTGAGGATGCTTCGTGGACGATCACGCAACAGTGGACGCGGCAGTCTTCCACCGCGACTTTCTACCTGTGGTTCGAAAAGCAGGGGGTGAACATATCGGTTCCCCCCCTTTCCACGATCGTGTTCACAGATTTGGGTTTGAACGAGGTCATATTCTCCGGCGTAGTGACCGTTCCGAACTTCCTAGTCACCAGCTCAACCCTTCAGGAGTGGGAACTCCAGTGTTCCGATTGGACCTACCTAGCGGACCACGCCACCGTCTTCGGTGACTTCAGCAATCAAACGGCTGATCAGGTTGTCAAAACCATCGTCTCTCAAGCCAACTGTGGGTTGACGTCCAACAACGTGAGCCCCGGCCCGCTGCTGCCGCGATTCCAGATCGTCTATTCCGACTTGAGTAGCGCCCTGACGACCGTGTGCGGTTATGCAAGCACCGTTGCGACATATGGCTGGTTCATAGATGAGAATCGGGACGTTCATTTCTACAACGAAACGCAGGCGGGCGCTCCCACCGCTTTCCTGTCGGACAATGTGTCAGACGTCAGTGGCGTAAACTACGTTCCCGGCTTCACCGGGACGTATGAAAAGAACTGTCAGTATCTGTGGGATGCCTCGTCGATCCGGAACTCCATCACACTTCGTGGAGCCTCTTTTACGGCACGGCAGCAAGAGGCATGGCTCGGGGACGGAACGCAGACTACGTGGCCGATGACCTTCACCCCCGACACGCAAAACCCCAATGCCGAACTAGTCATCGGAGGGGTTTTCAAAACCGTTTCCATCGCCGATCCTACGCTGGGTCTCCCGACCACCCAGTGGCTGATGGTTAAGAACGCCGTAGGGAACTGGTCGCTGACGAACAACTCCGACACCGCTCCGGCTGCCGCTGCGCTGATCACCTTCCAGTACAACTATGACGCCCCCGTGTTGACGAGGGTCCAAGACACGACGTCGATAAGCCAGTTTTCGGGCCTCCCCAATCAGGGCATCTTCGGCCAGTACATCGCGGACTCCAACTTTCAGAGCGTCGGGCAGGCACAGGTTCGCGGGCGCCAGGAGTTGCACACCTTTGCCCTGCCCGAAGAACGGGTATCGTTCGTTACGAGTGAGACCTTCAGCGGACACATTCGTAGCGGGGACGTCATCACCTGGAAGAGTACGTATGTCCAGGACAGCCAGAACAGCTACCTCCCGGGCATCGAGGATACCTTCCTGGTCGTCAGTAACCAGGTCACGGGGACCCTGGTAGGATATCGTCAGTACAACATCACGGCGGCCCGGATAGCGACAGGAGGGGGGCCTTAATGCCTCGGGTTCTTACGCTTACGGACGTCATAAACCAGCTGAACAACGCCGCCGGTCCGGTCATCCCGCTGTCGCCGACCGAGGCCATCACCGTCTTCCTCGGAGACAACCCGAACGCTGGTGTCCACGAAAGCCAGTTCGCGCTCAGTCAGGCTCAGATGTTGACGCCTTACGACGTGGCGATCATTCAGGATGCGGGGCCGGTGGGATACTGGCGCCTGAACGAGTTCGGCAACGTCTTGTCGGCGGCGGACCAGAGCTTCGAGTCCGGCGTGGGAACGTGGGTTGCGTCCAACGCCGCCGCCGCTCAGTCCACTACGCAGGCAAAGGACGGTACGCATTCGTTGCGGCTGACGGCGACTACGACGAACGCCGGGGCCACGACCGGGTTCTACTTCGCCACGCTGCCGGGGCTCGTCTACGCGGGGTCGGCCTGGGTCTTCAGCACTGTTGCTTCGAAGACCTTCACCGCTGCCATATCTTGGTATGACTCTTCAGCTACTTTGATATCCACCACGACCTCGGCCACGGTCACGGGCACGCTGAACGCGTGGACTCAGGTTCCGTTCGGCGGGGCGGCTCCGTCGAATGCGTTTTACTTGAAGGTCACGGTCACGTGTACGAACTCGGCGAATACGAACATCTACTATCTCGATCTCGTGCAGTTGTCGCAATTCGGGTACGACTCCAGCGCGTACATGGGCGTCACTGGCTACGTAAAGAACTCGGCCACGGGAACGTCAACTAACCCTGGAATCATCCCGAGTGTGAGCGGTCCGTACAACAACCCGGACGGTAGTACCTTTAGCGGGGCGTGCAAGTTCACTACGGTGAACGACAAGATATCGATCCCGAACTCTACGCAGCTTCAGATATCCAGCAACTTGACGATCGAGGCCTGGATTAAACCTACGGTCGCGCTGTCCGGGCTTGTGACGGATACGTATGGGATCATCGCCAAGACCAACGATACGTCAGAATACTCCCTCTACATTCGTGGAGATGGGTCTGTCGTCTTTAGCCAGAACGGCAATACCGGGCTGGTGGTTGCCGCTGCGGGAAGCTTGGCGGGTACGAACCAGTGGTCACATATCGTGGTGGTGCGGCAGTACGGAATTCGCAGCATCACGGGATACGTGAACGGTGCGGTGAAGTCTTCGCAGTCATTCTTCAGCCCGCCGCCGGTGACCACGAACCCGGTTGTTATCGGAGCGAACTCCTCGCGTAATACGCTTGTCGGTCTTACGGTGGGCGAAGTAGCTATCTACAATCGGTCTTTGACCGCTACGCAGGTAGCCAATCATTACAGCTGGGCAGGATACGGGGCCAATGCGCAGGTGCCCGTCAGTTCCGGATACGGCCTTTCCTACACCGCCACGGGCGGTAACATCCCTGCCAAGTATGGACAGTGGGGTTACTTCCAGTATCCCGTTCTTCCGGCCCCTGGTAACTCGGGCTGGGACACTGGGATACTCTACGGCACGTTCGTTTGGAGCTGATCATGAAGCATCTGCAAAACCTGGGCGATCTGGCGATCGAAGGACACCTGAAGCTGACCACGCGCGACGCCGAGACCGGCCAGATCCACGAGGAGGCCGAGGGCGGCAACCTGATCACCACGGCGGGGCTCGGGTACATCGGCAACGCGTTCATATACGCGCTGGCCTTCCGGCAAAATTCGGGGTGGGGGTCACCGCTGCCTTTGGCGTACGGAGATCTCAGCGACTGTTTCGGAGCCATCGGGACCTCTTCGGCAACGCCGAACGCCGCCGACATAGCGCTAGGCAACGAGGTGGCGCGTGCGATCATCACGAACGCTTCCAACACGGGGCCCACGTCGGTGGAGGTGGACTGCTTCTTCGGGGCGAACCAGGGAAACGGAACCATCACGGAAGCGGGGCTGTTCGTGTACGGAACCACGAACCTGACCACCCTCACCTCGTCCCTGCTGAACGGTTCGACCTATACGTCACTGGCCGTTAAGCCCATGCTCCTCATCGACGCCAACGGCAACCCCACGTCGATCCCCATCGGTAGTTTCTTCTGCATCGGCTACGGCAACGTGAACCCCACCCAGTACGCCAAGACTACGGCCGTAGTAAACAACGGGGACACGACTATCAGCATTTCCGCCCCGGGGGGTGGGACGTTCACGGCGAACGCCAACTACGCCGTGGGTACTGGCGTGGAGTATGGCCCGAACGGTTCGGGTCAGCCGAACCCGACCGTCAACGGCGGCATCTTGTTCGACCATGGGTTGCTTACTCCGGCTACAGTTAAGACGAACACCGAAGTTGCTACCCTGTCCGTGCAACTGACCCTGTCGAGCGTGTAGGAGATTCCATGACTCTGGTACCACCGGTACAAGGGAACGCATCGAGCGCTAATGACGTAAACCAGGTCATTTCGGTGTTGAACGGTACTGCCGTAGCGATCCCGGGGGCTACGCTTCAGATAGCTACCACCACCGTCTCGACTAGCATTGGTTTCATAACCTTCACGAACATTCCCCCGTACAACACCATCTATCTGAGTTGGCAAGTCCGGTCCACCGTCGCTGCGGCGACCGACGTTCTAGCTGTTCAGATCAACTTCGACAGCTCGACGAACTACTTCAACCAGCGCCTTGCGGGTACGAACACTACTACCATTGTGGACTCAGAGCAGGCTATCAACCATCTCCACGTTTCCGACGTGGCCGGTGCAAGCGCGAGCGCAAGCAACATGACCGGTTGGGGATTTGCCACATTCTTGAACTGGAATGCAAATGCCAACGCCCTTGGGTTCGTGTCGATGGGTGGGTGCATTAAGGGTACCGGGGCCGGTGGCATGATAGCAGGGATCTATTCTGGGATTTACGGGGTGAACGGGGCCGCATTCACGAAGATCACGGCCTATTGTGCAGGCGGCAACATAGCTGGCAATGTGTGCCCTGCGATCTTCACCCTGTACGGGAGCATGTGATGTATTTCGTCCCCAACGGAGGGACGCCTAGCGCCTACGACATGGGGCAGGCCACCTCTATAGTCGCCGGTCTTCTCGTAAGCCCAATAAAGCTTATCGCCACTACGACCATCACCAATAACACCACCGCTCAGGTGACGTTCAATAATTTGGGTTCCTACAATAACCTACTCATCACCTATGAGGCACGGACAACGGAGGCCGCCACAACCGGTAGTGTTCTGTTGACGGTGAACGGGGATACCACAAACAACTACTTTGCCCAAGAGTTCTCGGGGTTCGGAACCACCCCGCTGGCTTCCTCGGTGCAGACCGTCGCTTTCTTCAGCCTCGGCGACATACCGGGTACCGGAGCCATGGATGCTAACATGACGGGATGGGCGTTCGCGGCAATACCAAACCTGGGCGTAAACCAGAACGCACTGGGCATTGTCAGCATCTCCGGGGTGGTGACCGACGTAGTCCCAGGCCAACAAGGCGTTGAGGTCCGCAGCGGAATCTACGGAGTGAACGGCACGAACTTCACGTCCATCACTCTTGCCGCATCGGGCTTCGCCAAGTACGACGGGGCAACTGCGCCCTGCATCTTCTCTATGTATGGGAGTCAGTGACATGGACCATCTGATCATCGACTGCATGACGGGTGAACAGACCGTCCGCCCGATGACTGAGGAGGAGCTGCGCCAGAAGGGCGTGTCTTCCGATTCGCACGCCGCCGCGAAGGCGAAGGAGACGGAGAGAAGGGTCAAGCGCGAGGCTGACCTGGCGCTGCTGAAAGCCTCCGACGACCCAGCCATCCAGGCGCTCGCTCGCCTGCTGGACCGATGACGCTTCAGCAGATCGCACCCGGCAACAAAAGCAGCAGCGGGGACGTCGATCAACTCCCGCTGCTGCTGAATGGTACAACGACCGATACGCCGGTTCTGGTGTCGAATCGGATCCAGGCCGCCATGCCCGGCTCTACTGCATCGAGTGCCCTCGTCGGCGGCGTGAAGACGACGGGCGATAAGGCACAGAACGGCCTGCCTCGCATCCACTCCGGCCAGCAAGATTCGGCGGTCAAGGCCGCGCCTCCCGCTGCGGGTACGACGTGGACCGCTGGGGACCTGGCCACGGACGCTGCGGGCCTGTTCTGGATTGCTACGGCAAACACGTCCGGAACAACGCCGTGGGCGAGCGTGGGCAAGGGCGGCGACGCGCAGCGGACCCGCGCCACCCTGCTGACGGGCGTCAGGGGCGCGGTTGGGGGCGCTCCGCTTGGACCTGCGCAGAACTTCGCCGGATGGGACTACGGCGGTATCCAGTACAACTATGTGGGGACGGCACCGAGTAACGGCTTCCTGGTTCCGACGACCGGCTACTACTCGGTGACCTGCTCGATGAAGGCCACTCTGGTTAGTTCCTGGTATAGGCTGAACTGGATAAAGAACGGCTCGATCGTCAGCACGGGAGACATATCGCAGCATGATCCGTACTACACGCCGAGCGACGGCGGATCGGTCAGCGAAGACGTTCTCCAGCTCAGTAAGGGCGATTTCATCCAGCCCTATGTGCAGCTGACTGGAACGGCCATCCTCGGCACGGCGGCGAACGATCCGCTTCCGGACGACTTCACGGTCTATGTGGTGATCGAAATGCTGTACTCCAGCCTGTCGATCTAAAGGAGCAAAAGTGACAAGCTCAAGTCTGCGGATCATCGGCGCCCCGGTGAGCTGGACTATCAGCGACCTTGCGGCGCAGAGCCAGCAGATCCCGGTGCCCGCGACCACGGCTGGCAGCACGCTGCTCGCTTTCATCGCCAGCAATCAGACATCTGGGGCGAACCACGTCACCGGCGTAGTGGATTCGGCATCGAATACGTGGGCTCAGGCCGGTTCGACGCAGAGTTCAGGATCCGGCTCCGGGCACATCGCCACTCAGATCTTCGCGGCCGTGGGGTCTACCTCGTCGGCTACGTGGTTCAAGGTCACGCCGAACGCGAACCTGAAACAGGTGACGGTGTCGTTCGTCGAGATTGCCGGGTGCACGGCCTCGCCGATCGACGTAAACAACGGCGGCACGGCAACCTCGGCGGTTCTAGCCACGGCTACGAACGCCACCACCACGAACGGGGATGCGGTCTTCCTGTTCGGGGCGACCGGCGGGCAGAGCCTCACGCACCCCGCTGACGGCACGGGAAGTCTGGAGATGGTAGGTGCCCCATACTCGGCTGGCACGGCGGGAGCGGGCGTTATGGCCAGCGTGGCGACCTTTATAGGCTCGCCTGTCGCTACTGTCTTGACGACATGGTCTTCTGTAAGCTCCACCAACTTCGCCTGGTCCAGCATTTCCCTGAAGGCTTCGACGCCCGGGGTGGGTGGTTTGACTCAGGTGTTCCCCGGCAACGCGGCGGCATCGGCGGACGTGAACCAGGTCATCAATCTACTCAACGGTTCTACGACCGGCGTGCCGGTTCTGGTGTCCAACCGGATTCAGGCGGCGCTCACCGGCTCGGCTGCGCTGTCCGGCTACGTCGGCGGAACGGTGTCCGGTTCCCCGACGTCCGGGAGTCACTTCGTGGGGGACTGGTCGGTGGATCAGTCGGGTTGTTTGTTCATCTGCACTGCCGCCGGTTCGCCGGGAACCTGGCAGCGGGTCGGGATCAACGGCTACCTCGGCCGGGCCTACCAGAACGCGCCGCAGTCGATCACGGGCTCGTCGTCTCTCCAGCTCGTGACTACGAATACGGCGGACTTCGACCCCAAGAGCATGTGGACCGGAGCGTCTAACGGCTTCACGATCCCGTTCTCTGGGGCGCGGTGGCGCGTGATCGCTGGACAGCACATATCGCTCGGGGCGAGCAACGGCCGTATCTACACGGCTATCACTCGTACGCGCGCGGGTGTCACCACGGAGATATCCAGGGGCTACGACGGCCCCACGGTCTCCGGCAACGGCGGCGGCGTGGTGTCGGATGTTCAGGCGTTCAACAGCGGTGACATCGTCAAGGCCGGGATCATGTCTACGGCCTCCGGAACCACGGTGGGGACCTCGGCGGCGAACTACCTAGTCGTGGCACTCGCCGACGCGTAAACTGAAAGACGGACCTTTGGAGGTTAATGGCTACTGGAGCCGACTCTACAACTTCGAGCGTTTCGGCGCTTAAGGCTCTCGGCTGTACGTTCATCAGCCGGTACACGTCCGAACAGTCGTGGGCTCTGACTCCGTCCGAAGCGCAGGCGCTCACCGCTGCCGGTATCGCCATCGTCTCGAACTATGAGCACTACACTACGGACTGGCAGGGCGGACACGCTCAGGGCGTTACGAACGCCAATACGGGCCTTCGCGTGGCTACCGCTTGCGGCATGCCCGCCGGGCGTCCGATCTACTTCTCAGTTGACATGGACGCTGACCCTACGGCCGTAGTGAACTCTGGATACTTCCAGGGCATCAACTCCGTGCTCGGCGCGGGACGGACCGGCGTCTACGCTTCCACTGGAGTGTGCAAGGCGCTGAAGGCGGCCGGGCTGGTTCAGTGGACGTGGCGGACCATGTCAACCGGCTGGAACGGCGGCGCCGGTGTCCCGAGCGACTTCAACGTCATGCAGATCTACCCTCCGTTCAACAACACCTATGACCACAACGAGTCGGTCACGGCCGACTTCGGCCAGTGGTTCGTCGGCGGGCCGCCGATCCCTCCGCCCTCCGGCGGTGGTTCGCTGTCGGCGGCGGACGTGCAGGCCGTGTGGGCCTACAAGGGCCCCGGCGATTCGCCGGACGCGCATCAGTCCCTGCTGACTACGAGGGACAACACCACGGCGCTCATCGCTGCGGTAGCGAAGGCTGCGGGCCTGGTGTCTCTCATGCAGACCGAAGCGGGCAAGATCAAAAACAAGTTGGGGGCTTAATGGCCCTGAACACACCCGCGCAGGCCCTGGCGTTTGCGCAGTCTCACAAGACGTGGCCCATGGACATGTGCGACTACTTCGTTGCCGCATGCTACGGGCTCACGGCTTCCGGCTACAACACGGCGCTCGACCACTGGAACGCCTCGACGCAGAGGCATCCCGGGGACACGAACGCCCCGGCGGGAGCCCTTCAGTTCTGGGGCGGCGGCCAGGGTCACGTGGCGCTGAGCGCTGGCGGCGGCCTGATCTGGAGTACGGATATCTCCGGCAACGGAACCGTGTCTCTGGTCGCGGCTACCCAGATCGCCACCAAGTGGGGGAAACCCTATCTCGGATGGACTGTCCCGCAGTTTCAAAACCAGTTCGCCGTTCTCACGCAACCCCCAGGAGGAACCGTGTCCCTGTCTTCAGCTGACGTCATGTCAATCTGGGCCTACCACGGCGGCGACGCTACCGGCCCCGCCGACACCCCGGACGTTCACCAGTCGCTGCTCACGACGCGCGACAACTCGGCCACCCTGTTGGCGGCCGTGAAGACCCTCACGTCTCAGATCGCAGCTCTCAAGCTGGAGCTGGACGCGATCAAACTGAAGGTGGGTGCGTAGATGTCTACGCTCGGTAAGCTGTGGTCCGCGCTGCGGGCGCGGTTCCTGTCCGCCCACTCCGTGGACCTGATCCTGACGTTCGTTGGGGCCGAGCTTACGCTGGTCCTTTCGCACACGTCGAACGCGGCGAACGGCTCGATCCTCGCAGCCCTGGTCACTGGCCTTCTGGCCGTGGTGAAGGCGGTTCAAACGACCTACACCAGCAACCCGCCCGGAAAGTAAGAGCGCAGCCCCCGGCCACGGTCGGGGGCTTCCTTGCAGGAAGGGCACGGGCTATGAAGCTTTTGCACCTGGATATCGAAACCACCCCCCACCTCACCTACACGTGGGGGCTGTTCGACCAGAACATCGGGATCACGCAGATAGAAAAACCCGGCGGCCTGCTCTGCTTCGCCGCTTCCTGGGAGGGCTCGCGGGAGACGATGTTCTTCCGAGGCGACGGCATGGTGCAGGCCGCCCACGATCTCCTATCAGAGGCCGACGCGCTGTGTACGTACAACGGTGACCGGTTCGACATCCCCCACCTGAACCGCGAGTTCCTTCACGCGGGACTCAAGCCACCGGCGCCGTATGCCTCGATCGATCTCCTGAAGACGATGCGGAAGCGGTTCAAGCACGCTTCGAACAAGCTGGACTGGATTTCCCAGCAGCTCGGCGTGGGCGGCAAGACGAAACACCCCGGGTTCCAGCTGTGGCTCGACTGCATGGATGATGATCCGAAGGCCTGGAAGACCATGGAGCGGTACAACCGCAACGACGTGGTGATCATGAAGAAGTGCTACCGCAAGGCGCTCCCGTGGATCCAACCGCACCCGAGCGTCCCCATGCTCGACGGGTTCCGCGAGGGTTGCCCGAACTGCGGCAGCATGAAGGCGGAGCGGCGCGGCTTCACCTATACCGCCTCGTCTAAGTTCCAGCGGTTCCAGTGCCTCAACTGCGGCAAGTGGTACCGGGGCGCCACGAGGCTGGATACCACCTCGGCGCGGGCCCTGGCCTAGAACGCAAAAACCCCCCACCCCGCGAAGGGATGGGGGGTTCTGCTCAGACCAGGAACAGCTGACGCACGGCCCGGTGGATCTCAGACTTCTTCTCGGAGGTGCCCGAGGTCCCGCCGACCATGGCGCGCTCGGCGCGCATGACCTTCACGGCGGCGTCGGACAGGCCCTTGGAGCCGTTGATCGGCGCCCACCAATCGACATACTCGGTGAGGGCCTGCTCGACGCCCCACGCGGTGTTGCGGATCCCGTCCAAGGTCTCGCCGTCCCAGATGGTTTCCAGGGTGTCCCGGACCTTGTCCTGCCGGGTCTTGCCCGAACCGATGGTGGCGGTCAGGCCGAGCACCCGGTTGGCGACCTTGAAGAACTGGTCCACGCGGGCGTGCTGGTGGAACAGGTCTTCCGCTTCGCGTTGGTAGGCCTCGGCGTAGGTGTCCACGATCCCGAGGATGCCCCGGGCGTCGCTGGCCATGTTCCGCATGCCGTTGCGGGTGTGCTTCCGGCTGATCTTGTGCTCGGCGTTCTTCAGGCCGTAGCTGACGGTGTTGTGGCAGACCGGCCGGACCGAGGTGATGAATCCGACGTTCTCCATGGTTCCGTCGTGCGCGGTGTAGAACACCAGGTACAGATCGGACTTGTCGGCGGCGCCGTTCGGGTCGATCAGGATTTCCCGGTTCAGGTTCGCCGAGACGAACACCCGCCGTCCGCCGTCGAGTGCCCCGGCGGTTTCGAAGGTGGCTTCCCCGGAGATCTCCGACACCCACTCGAACGCGTCGAGATTCTGAGTCGGGAGGTACTGCTTCCCGACGACGCCGAGCGGCTCGCAGGTGTCGTCACGGTAGGTGACGAACTTGCCGGGAACTTCGATGGTCATCAGTTCCTCGACGTTGGCCAGAACCGGGGTGAGCTTGACGCCCCAGTCCAGATGGGCCAGGCGGAGAGCCTCGTCGGCGGTGGCGGCTTCGCCCTGCCACTGGCCGAGCATGTGCCACGGCGCGTCGTCGGGGTTCTTCTTGTGCATGTAGAAGGCGGCGGATCCGGTGCTGGTGTCGATGTTGTGAGCCATGGTGGTTGATCCCTTTCTGCTTAGTGGTTCTGTGCTGCTCCGGCGGGAAGCACGGCCTGAACGGCTGCGGCCTCCGCCGGGGTGGCGGTGTTCGAGACGAGTATAACGATCGACCCGTCTGCGACCACCGGGCTGTACTCGCCGAGGCTCTGGTAGTAGGTGACTGCCTGCTCGGCGACTGCCGGGTCTCGGTACTGGGAGACAACGACCGGGGGGACGCTGTCGGCGTTGAGGTAGGACTCGACCGCGTACGCCCCTGTAACGTCCGCTCCGCGCTCCGACCAGGTACCCCCGGGCAGGTGTGCCGAGATCTGGGTCTCGACCCGGGAGGCTGTCTGTGCGGCCGATTCAGAAGCCGTTACGGTGGTAGGCGCGGCGTGGTGGTGGCTGGGCAGCTCGGCGACGAGGGCGGCGAAGCCAGTCGCAAAGACGACGGCCCCGAGAGTGCCGAGGATGGCTATGGTCTTGTTGTCTTTCATGATCCCTTCTTAGTCGTCGTCGTACTCGTTCGAGCCGCCGACGAGGTAGACGGACGGGCCGCCCCCGCAGTCGTCGTGATTGGGGCTGCCGCAGTAGACGCAGCCGCTCCGCTCGGTGTGGTGGTCGCTAGTGTACTCGTCGTCTTCGTGGGTGTGGCCGACGTAGACGCCGTCCGCGTTGAAGCTCACGGCTGGTCCTCTCCGGTTGAGACGCTGACCTCAACCTGTCCGCTGGCGATCTGCTCGGCGGTGATCTCGCGGGCGTAGCCAGCGATCCTGATCTGTGCCGATATCCGGCTGGACTCGTACGACCCGAACGCTCCGTCGCAACGGTGCAGGGGGCGGGTGACGGTCATTTCGTAGACGTGGCTTCCACTGGTGTGGTCGGTGACCAAGAGCCGGTCGCCGGTTATGTAGGAGCCGAGCTGTTCGACTGCACTACAGATCTTCTGGTCCATGATCCCTCACTTCACCATCGCAGACACCGCGCGGTGGTCGTGGGTCATGACCCAACGGTCACCATCCTGCATGAGGACATCCCCGATGTGGTGGACCTTGCGGCCCAGATCCGCGACGGCGTCGAACGCGGCGTACACGGCGTCTTCGCGGGTGGTGGCGCTGACGTGGATGACGTCCCGTCCCACGGCAGCCGACCGGCCCACGGCAGCCGACCGGTTATGACTGTACTCGACACGGTAGTTGTTCATGAGATGTTCCTTTCCTTACCTAGGGTTCCGTTTCTTCCAGTTCGCTTGGTAAGCGGACCAGGTCGTAGAGGCACGACCGGGAATCGAACCCGGCTTCAGCGGGTGTCCGCTAGTCATCCTGGATACTACGTGCCACGCGGCCCGCGAGGGCCGGTCGTTTCGTTCAGTTGTCAGTTGCCTCCGTCTTCGTGGCTACGGGCGATGATCCTGGCGATCGCCGCCGAGGTGCGGATGTCCTTCTTTTCGCCCCTGTGCTTACTGGTCCTGTTGGTCATGACTGCCCCTCTTGGTGCTGTGTAGTGGAGCGTAGTGCGGGGGAGGGACAGTTTCACGGCCCTTTCGGGATGGCTCTCTGTCTCGCGGCCTCTGGGGTCGGTTGCTCACCCTGCACTACGCGGCTTTGGGGTGGTTCTCCAAGATCCCTTTCGGATCTTGCTTCCCGGTTGACAAGGCTTCCGGTGACCTCGGGACCTTTCCGCTTCCTCGGCCTCCACTTGCTCCGAGTCCCCGGTGGGTTTCCCTCTACTTCTAAGATACCAAATCGTGGGGGGTTGTCAAGCGGTCAAGGGGGACCCCGCTCAAGTTCACCCGTTCGGCGTAATCACCTCGGCGTGCTCGATCTCGACGCGTACCATGCCGCCCCCGGCAGTCTCGACGGTCAGAAAGACCACCTCGTCGACCTGATCGGCAGAAAACACAAGACCGCCCGTTCCGTCTTCCAGACGGACGTGGCGGCCTTTGTACATCTTCGGGCTCATGTGGACCATCTCCCTAGGGAGCCCATGAATTTTGCTTCGTCCCATCAACCGTAGTCCACAACAGAGGCCGTGGCAACACTAAGCCCCCGACTGGTCAAGTCGGGGGCTTCGCGGAGCCACTGCCGCTGCCACCTACAGCGCGGGCTCTGTCCTCTTCCTAGCAAGAGGGATCGGGCCTACTAGGAAGAGGGTCCTTGGGGTGGGGGAACGAACGTCAGGGCCCTGTTGCTACCCTTCCACTGTATCGCACGGGAACCAGCAACGATAACCGTATCGTCGTCCGGCTCTACGGCCGAGAGCGTACCCTTCAAGTTCGCCTCTCGTTCCCTCAGGGTTTTAATGGTCTGCCGTACGTTGTAGAGTTCTTCGACCAGTTCCTCTAGATTGCCGTGATACTCCACGGAACGAGGATCCCGGTCCGGCACTCCACCGTCCCAGCATATCCCGCCGTCGTCTCCACCATAGGGGCAGCCCCTACAGAACACCGAGTCGGGCGCGTAGTCCCTGGGTAGGTCGTCAAGGTCCATGATCTTGATGTCATGCGCCCACTTTAGCGCATCCCTCACAAGATTCAAATCGAGGGCCGCATCGTAGATGACCTCGGCCCCGGAGTCCCGGACGATGTAGTTCAACCGCACCCGCTCGACCTGCACGCCGAGCGTCGCAACGGCAGCCGCGCCGTAGAGATGGACTTGCCAGAGCTGGCTCAGATACGGCCCGTGAACCCCGATCGTCTTCGCACCGTTGGTGTTGGTGGTCTTCCAGTCGATGACCGTGCTCGGCACATACAGGTCGAAGGTGCCGCTGATCCCGGCAAGCGTGACCTTCTGCTCTACGAGCCACCCAGGCTTGTTCAGCTTCTGCACGGTCCGCGCGACCGTCTCATGGATAGCCGTACCCATAGCGGCCTGGATGGAGCTTGTAGGGTTGCACGGCTCGACCCCGGCAGCCTTGTACCCGAACCGACGCCGACAGCCCCCGAGATCACTGGGACCGGGGGCTACCTGCTTACTGCGCGGACGTTCCTGATCTCCGAGCAGCAGCAGGCTGGAGATGAGCGGCGGTTCAACCATTCACCATCTCCTTAGCCATGAGCTGCTCGACGTGCAGGTGCCACTTGCGCCAGAGCGCTTCGGTCGGGGCGAGGTACGGGTGTTCGGGGGTGGGCCGAAGGTCGCAGTACTCGTCAAGCCAGGCCAGCCATGCGCGGTAGCATTCCAGTTGCCACGTGTGGTAGTCCCTGTGTGCTGCACAGGGGATCGGCTCGTAGGGGGTGTGCACTCCGTTAGACATCCTTGTTCTCCTCTTCGCTATACGCCGCACTGTATTCCTTCTGTAGTTTGCGGATCTGTTCCTCGATCTCGGCAGGGTCGGCGGGCGCCATCTCGGCGGCCAAATCCTGATCCGCCGCAACGTCTTCCACCTCGGGCGGATCCAACTCACCCGCCACAACGGCCCGATCCTTCGGCATCGGTTCCTTGTCTGCGCCGTTGTTCATGACCCGGACCACCACGGCTTCCGAAGGCTTGCCCTTGTTGTAAAGCGACAGACCGAACTGGTCGCCGAGGTTCACTGCACAACGCTTGAGAGCCTGAGACATGGCAGTCTTGAGCGCGAAGTCATGCGCGGATCCCACGCTCGGCAGGTTCACCGCATCCCCGGCTGCGCCGTCTTCCCACACCCCGAAACTACCATCAGCGAACTTGACCGTGAGCTGACCAGTCACACGGTACACCACTGTAGCGCGAGGCTTCTCGACGTTGTCCTTCGTGGCGTAGGTGACGCGCTCATATACGAGCGCTGTTTCCAGGATGCGGAAATCCCACCCGTCGAACCCGAAGATTCGGATCAGCCAGCGACGGACGTCCCAGGACTCCAGATGGGCCTGACTCTTCAGGAACCGGACGCGGTCCCGCTGCATCGGGGTGAGCAGCTGCTCCATCTGCGCCGGGCTGAGGGCGCGCCGGTTCACGCCGGTTCCTTCGGCTGGACGCTGTACTTGTGCAGCTTCTCATCTGCCGGGGCGTGTTCGTTGCACCACGACACTCTGACCAGGGCATCTGTACCGACCGTAGTGCCGTCTTCCCGGATGTGCAGCGGCACACCGACCTCGCCGATGATGAGGACGCAACCGCATTTTGCGGTGACGGGCGTGTTCTCCATGTGTGCTCCCTTCGGTGGTTCGGTCAGTGTAGCATGGGATAGTTCCAAGACCGTTCCGCTAGGGAGCTGCGAATGAGCCGAATCCGCACCATCAAGCCGGAGTTCTGGGAAGACGAGACGATAGGCGCCCTCCCTCTCGGGGCCCGGCTGCTGTTCATAGCGGCCTGGAACGTGGCCGATGACGAGGGGTTGTTGCGGTGGACTCCGGAGTACATGAAGGCCAAGGCCTTTGTGTACGATGACCACACGCTGTCTCAAGTGGCCGACTGGATGGAGGCGCTGGAGAAAGCGGAACTCGTCCACGCCTACCGTGCGGGGCGGGCTCAAGAGCGCGCCGTCTACATCGTAAACTTCCGTAAGCACCAGCGGATCGACAAGCCCCAGCCGGGGCGTCTGGCGCCCCCGTCCTTGAGCAATCGGGACAACCGCGAGATGTATTTTCGCCGAGATGGCTACATGTGTCACATCTGCGGCGCCCCCACCAACGAAAGCCGCGCCCTAGTTGGCAACGTCTACGATCATGACTCTCCGCAGTACGCCCCTGACGCTCCGCAGCCGGAAAACGACCCGTCACCCGACCACCTCATCCCACGTTCACGCGGAGGTTCTGACTACCCGTCAAACATCAAAACCGCGCACATCCACTGTAACAAGGCTAGGGGTGACAGCCCCCCACCTGCTGGTTCGGGTAATTCCCAGAACGGTCCGGGACTGTTCCCAGACTATTCCCAGGAGGAAGGGAAAGGTAAGGGAAGTGGAACTAGGAAGGGGAATGGAAACTACCCCCCCGAGTTCGAACAGTTCTGGATCAACTACCCTCGCAAGATCGGCAAGGCCGACGCACTGCGGAACTGGACGAAGGCCATCCGAGCTGGCGCCAGCCCTAGCCGACTCTCGGAGGCGGCCGTGTGCTATGGTGACCTCTGCAAGGCTACCAACCGTGAAGTCAGGTTCATTCCGCACCCCGCCACGTGGATCAATCGCGGGTCGTGGGATGATGACCTCGAAGGTGAGAAGCAGCAGGCGACGGCGGCGGGGAAGACGACAGGAAAACCAGACTGGATGTCCCAGGAGGCTTGGGAAGCCGACTGGTTCGGGAACGAGGAGCCGGAGTGAATCGCAGGGAAACCGAGCAGTTGCTCGGCATGGTCGCGGCGATCTGTCCCACCCAGGTACCCACCAACGCCATGACGAACATGTGGCTTGAGGTGTTTAAGAAGAACACTTACATCGAAGTCCGCTCGGCCCTCCTCGACGTGGCTCCGGCGTGGCACTACCCGACGATGGCGCCCGGCGTCGTCATGGAGCAGATCAAGGTCCGCCGTCAGGCTAGCGCCCCGTCGTTCGCTCCCAACGTCGAGAACCATTGTGGTCGCCCGAGCTGTTCGTGTACGCATACAGCCCCCTGCGATCACGGGATGATCGAGGTGAAGGGCCTCCCGCTCTCGTACGGCGGCGCCGTGAAGCACTGCCCGACGTGTCACCCCGATCGGGTTTCGTCCAAGGGCGAGTCACGGTTGCAGTGGATGGCCAGGCTTCAGGGCCAGGACTTCCAGAAGCACAAGCGGATGTCTCAGCAGGCTGACTACGAGGACCCGCAACGGGTCAGCGTCTGGAACGAACTCGGGGGCTCATCGTGAGGTACTTCAAGCCGGAACCCACCTACGGGACACCAACGGGGCCCACGGTGTTCATCGCACCCGAGCCTGAGTCTCCGTATCAGGCCTGTGATGTGGATGACGTTCCGTTTGGGATGTTCCGGCCGCCTAAGCGTCGGCTATCCGACAAGGTGACCGGCGGCTGGCGCCCCGGCTGCTGCCATGGCCGGTAAGCCTCCCCGGTATCCCACCCGTCAGCCTAGGCGTTGCGCCTGGTGCGACGGGTGGTTCCGGTCACCCACCCCAGTGTTGCCGTACCATAAGGCTAAGGGGGCTGAGTGTCCCGGCGGAGACAAGCGGGAGCATTCCCCGCTTAGCGTCCCGGACAACCCGGACTGGCATGAAGAGGCCGCGTGTCTCGGCGACAAGACCACCGTCTTTTGGGTGACCAACGATGAGCAGTCCATTGGGAAAGCTCTGGAATCCTGTCGCCGTTGCCCGGTTCTGGCGAACTGCTTCCGGTGGGCAGAACAAGATGTGGCCTTCAGTGGCGTAGCCGGTGGTATGGTGTTCACTCCACGACTACGGCGGCAGTTGGCCAAGGAGGACGATGGACAAGCCCTGGAGGCGCAAGGTCCCGATGCAGCGTAAGACCAGGCTCCAACGAAACCGAATCAAGCCGAAGAAGAAGAACACGGGTCCTGCCGTTGAGACGCGCATAGATGTGTGGACGCGGGCTGATGACAAGTGTGAGCGGTGCGGAATTTACATCGTCGGCGGTGGCGCCTTCTCGATCCACCATCGGATGCCGCGCGGCATGGGCGGGACTAAGAACCCGTGGATCAATGACATGTCTAATCTGCTGTTGCTGTGCGGCACTGGCACGACCGGCTGTCACGGCTGGGTTGAGTCGCACCGCTCCGAAGCCTATGAGGATGGCCTGCTCGTCCATTCGTGGCTGTTTCCGTGGGAAGTCCCGGTTCACGTGCATTCGAACCACCGGCTCGCGGATGCGGACGGTATAGCCGTTCTGCCTAGGAGCGAAGATGACGAAGCCGAGTGAGCGAACGTGGGACGAGAACGGCATCCCCACGGACGCCGTCGAGAATGACGAGACGTACATACGTCTACCAGACCAGTACGGCAGGGTGTACCGGCGGCGCCACGGATTCTCCGCCACCTATTCGGCGGGTTGCCGCTGCGCTCGCTGCTACCGGGAGCGCTACAGGACGCACAAGCTCGCGAAGTTGCGTTCGCGTCCGATGCATGACGGCGACGTGATCCGCGAGCATATGATTTGGTTGCGGGACGTCAAGGGGATGGGGCTGCCTTCGCAGGCGCGGGTTTCGGGTATCCACGTACGTAGCCTGTTGCGAATCTTGACCGGCCGCAGCGATGGTGAGGCGGGACGCATTCCTCCGCCTCCTCGTGTTCAGGCTCGAACGGGCGACGCCATCTTGGCAATCACTGGGGACGAGGTAATGCAGCGGCATAGCCAGGATTACGTTCCGGCTGACCTGACCAGGTACCGTCTCCGTTCGCTGGTTGCCCTTGGCTATCCGGTCAATACCTTGGTTGAGATGATCGGGCGTAGGCCGCTGAACGGCGGTGGCCCCTTGCACAAGGTAGTCAACGGTCAGGTGGAGCGCGTGTATCTGGAGACGGCGGTAGCTGTGGCCGAGCTGTACGACAAGATCGGCGACACGCCTCCGACTCCGATTGGTGACCGGGAGAAGGCGGCCGTCACCTCGGCGCGGAGACGGGCCGAGAGGGAGGGCTGGGGTACCCCTGCTTCCTGGGATGACCCGGGCACTCTGGGGTCCGGCGTGCCTGTCGTGATGGCTGCGGAGTGTGAATCCGATGAGCCTGACCGGGTGGTTGTCGAACGGCTCATGGAGGGCAAGCGACCCGAAGGGTTCACCCGCGCCGAGCGGGACGAGGCGGCCCGGATCCTCTTCACCCGGGGTGATCTGTCCGAGAAGCAGATCATGGAGAGACTGAAGGTCAGCGGTCGCACCTTCTATCGGGCTACGGGAAGAGAGACGCGGCGATGAGCACGCAGGACAACGAGGCATCCCGACGTCGGGAGAAGGTCGTCTCTCACAAGGTGGATTGCTACGATCTGGACTGTATCCACTGGTCACGCCATGATCGGGCGTTCCGTATCTATCACTCCTGCGGACTCGTGCGGAGCGCAGGAAGTGACTATGAGAAGGCCATGGCGGCGCTGGTCTCGCACATGAACGTGTGCAGTGGAGACAAGACGCCGGTTGACGGCGAGCCAACGTGGAGCGCATCCTGAGGGCATGGCCGAAAGGAGGTTTCATGGGACAGAAGCTCGTGAAGCCTGGCAAGTCCTCCCAAGAGGAAGAACAGCCCGAGACTGCCGAGTCAGTCACCCCGGAAACCCCCGCAGCCGACGAAGCCCTAGATTTCCTCGACGAGATCGATGACGTCCTGGAAAAGAACTCCGAGGAGTTCGTGAAGCAGTTCGTGCAAAAGGGCGGACAGTAGACCTAGTCCTCAAGCTCCCCGGCGATCGTCCGGGGAGCTTGTGTTATGCCCAGCTGTTCCATCAGCTCGACGATCCGCGCGTCTACGTTGGTGCTGATCGTCAGGTCCGTCTTCACCGGGGCGTCGGAGCCCTCGTTCTTGGCCTGTCGTTCCATGATCTTCAGCGCCACCTCGACGTGTCGCAGGTTGACGCCGGGGCGTGCGGGATCCTGTCCGGTGGCCTGTGGCCACACCGCCTGTAGCAGCGCTTCGAGGCGTATGCGCTGCAACACGCGCAGCCGCTCGGCCTCCTCGCGCTCCTCCTGCCGCAGCTTCTCCAGCCCGGCCTGTACGTCTTTCCAGGCGTGGCTCTTGTTGCTGTAACCCAGGGCATCGGCTATCTGTTCGTAGGTGGCGGACTCAGCTTTCATGGCGAGAGCGTCTGTCCGGCGACGTATCAGCCGTTCCTCGTCTGGTTTGCCCATGACGTCTAGTATAGTTGCTTCCATGACTAGTAAGCTCGACGTGGGGGGCGTCTTCGAAATCGCCCAAATGTTGGGGGTGTCACGTCAGCGCGCCTTCCAGCTCACAGAGAAGCCATGGTTTCCGGAACCTGTTCAGTTGAAGTGTGCCCGCATCTGGGACCTCGGCGAGGTAAGGGAAGTCTTCCGCGCTCGCGGCCGTGACCTGTAAGGGGGTCATTGGCACTCGATCCGGAAGACCCGAATGTCAACGTCCACCGGGTGGAGCTTCCACCTGTCCAGTCCTATGACGACTGGCGTAGCTGGCCGCTTGACGCGAAACAGAAGCTTCTAGCAAAGCTGGAGTGGGAAGCCAAGGCCAAGGCGCCGCTTCCCTACTTCGACTTGGCCAGACCGAAGCAGCTTCCGCCTGAGCATCCGTCGCACCACCTGGAAGACTCCCGTGGCTTCTCCTGTGGCTGTAGCGGGGTCGATGACGACTGGATGATCTGGCTTCTCATGGCCGGTCGTGGCATCGGGAAGACGTTCGTCGGATCGAACTGGATCCTGTCCCGTGCGATCACGGAGCCCGGCGAGTACGCCGTTCTGGCCCCTACCTTCAACGCGTGCCAGAAGACCTGTTTCGGAAACGCCATCATCCCGGCCCTGAAGAACGCCAAGATCGATTACGGCTACCGCCGGAACGAGCTGGAGCTGTCGCTTCCGAACGGCTCCGTCATCTACGGGTTCACCGCCGACAACCCGGAGAAGGTCCGTGGCTACAACCTGTCGGGCGCCTGGTGTGACGAGCTGGGTTCCTGGCGGTATAGCGAGACGTGGTATGCGGCGCTGGTCCCGGCGGTCCGTAAGGGCCTGCACCCGCGCATTGTAGTAACCACCACCCCGCGTCCTACTGACTTGATGCTCGACCTGGTGAGCCGTGATGACGGGACGGTTCACCTCACCCGAGGCACGACGTTCGAGAACCAGGACAACCTGTCCGCCATCGCCCTGGCCGAGATGAAACGCCGGTACGAGGGCACGCGGCTTGGACTTCAGGAGCTTGAGGGTCAGCTGCTGGAAGACATCGAGGGTGCGCTGTGGACCCGCGACATGATCTCTTCCGGGCGCCTGAAGGGCAAGTGGCTCGACACTGCGGGCACCTGGCACGACGACTTGGACTTGATCTCGCTCGAACGTGTCGTGGTCGGCTACGACCCCGCCGGTTCGGACAACCCGGATTCCGACGAGCACGGTATCGTCGTCGCGGGCGTGGACTACAACGGCCACGGCTACATACTCGCGGACTACTCGCTGAAGGGCACGCCGAACCAGGCGTGTCACCAGCTGATCAAGGCCTACAACGAGTGGCACGCAGATTGCATCGTGGCCGAGGTGAACCACGGCGCCGACTGGGTCCCCAGCCTCATCGCCACGGTTGACGAGAACGTTCCGGTGCGGACGGTCCGGGCGTCGCGGGGTAAGGCCCTGCGCGCGGAGCCGGTGGCGTCGCTCTACAACCAAGGCCGTGTGCATCACTACGGTACGTTCGCCGATCTGGAAACTCAGATGACGCGGTGGACTCCGCATTCGTCGCAGAGCCCGGACCGTCTGGATGCCCTCGTCTGGGCCATCACGGAGCTGAAGGGTCTACAGTCCATGGACTACGCGGCGGCGTACGGCACGGTAACGTGTCAGCGTTGTGCGCGAGGGTACGTTTTCGCGTCCCATCCGAAGGCCTGCCCGTTCTGTCATGCTCCGACCTGATGCGTTACCCTGTATGTAATGCAGTCCCTCTCTGATTGGAGTGATGCCCATGAAGCAGCTGTTAGCCATCATGGAAGAGGTTGCCGCTCCGATCAGGGGGTGATCCGTATCTCCTCGTAGGGCGCCCGAGGCTAAAGGCGCCCACCTCCTGTCTAAAGGGATGCCCATGAGTACTGCGCTGGAAGATCTCGTCATCACCTTCACCGACGAGTCGCACGAGGAACCGTGCGGGACGTTCGTCACCGACTGCCCGCAGGCGGCGATCTGGCGTGTCACGTTCTGCCCCATCTTTTCGCAGAGGCCCTGTGTGTGCGGCGAGCGGGTCGTTTTTCTCTGCGACGCACACGCCGAGCGAGTACGCGCGATCGATCGCGAGTACTTTGGTGCGTTCCAGTGCGGACACTGTAAGCGGCAGACATATCTACAGCGCATCCGCCCGCTCCGCAAACCTTGACCGCGTGCCATCTCCCGTGGGATAGTCTCACTTGGCGATACTTTCTCGACCCTGTCCCCCCCCCTGAAAGGCAACCTAATGACCGACGTTGACGTTAAGCACGACGATGGCTGGGCCCAGCTCGAAGAGACGCAGGCGGCGCTCAAGCTCGCAGCCGCTCGCATCGTCGAGCTGGAGGAAGAGAATGGCCAGCTGAAGGAAGAGATGGGCGTCCGGCAGGCGCGTATCTGGGCGATCCAGACCGCCCTCCAGACGCAGCAGGCCAAGAGCGACACCGCGAAGTTCGGGTTCGCCGTGGACCTCGAAGCGTACCTGCTCGGCTCGCACGCCCGGCTCGTCTCGGACAAGCTCCCCCCGGAGAAGGACGCCCCGGAAACCAGTGAGCGGCTGGTTCCGGAGACCAGCGTTCAGCTCTGATGGGGACACGCAAGTACCAGAACCGGGACCACTTCTTCTCGGGCTCCGTCGATTGGCGCAACTACTCGCAGCCGAGTCCGACCGTGGCGGTGATCGATGAGCAGAAGGAAGCCAGCCGGTCCGTCCGGCGCCGCGTTGCCAGGATGGTGCGCAAGGCTCGCGGCGGCAGAGAACCGCTCTCGGCCTACACTCCGGATTCCGAGAATGAGCCGTACCGAAAGGGATGATGATGGGCCCGTTTCAGATGGGGCGCCAGCATGCAGCGGAGTTCCTGCGCTCTCTGGGCCCGCTGGAGATCAACCAGCCAATCTACCTGAATCAGGAAGAAGTGTGGCCGGAGGCCGGTCCGTACACGTGGGACCAGTACATCAAGGGCGCCAAGAGCCTGCTCGGGGAGGGCCGGGTATGTGGCGGGCGACGCCCTGCGAGCCTGCCGAGCGTTCTACGGGCGCGCTGAGTATCAAAGATCACGCATACGGGTACGTGCTCTTTGGGGGTAACGGGGATGGCGCGCGGATGTGCCAGTGCGGCCATCCCCTGATTGCCCACGGGGATAGGGTTTTCGGGGTTTGCACTGGCGAAGAGTTGAAGATTTCAACGAACGCCCTAGGCGACACCTACGTAATGTTCTTTCTACGTGAGTCGGTTGGGTGTAAGTGCGGAGGGTTCCATGCGGAAGAAGCCTGAACCGGAGTGGACTCCGGAGCTGTTGGCTGCCGCGTGGAAGCTGGTAGAAGACACACCGCAGTGTGTGTTTTGCGGCGGCCACCACGCCCGTGAGTGTCCGCGCGTCCGGCGAATCGCGTACTACGAGTCGGCGGAGACGAAGGTACGTGAGGTCGAGTTCTGGCCTCACGGGGAATGGCCATGGCAGGAGGTCGTGTTCGCTGACCTGTTGCCTTTCCCTGAAGAGGAGTAGAACGATGACGGGATCAGTGGAAGAGGTACGCCGTAAGGTTGTGAAGCGTCATCATGCCACGGCGGCATGGGCGGCCTGGGCGGTTGCCGGTGTCATCCTCGAAACCGTGACCTTGTACCTCGCCGAGGAAGGTTCGACGCTCAGTTCGCATGTGTGGGATTCCACCCGTCAACCACACCGCATCCCACGGCAAGCAAGGTGTTCACGGCAGGGTTTCTGACCTGGGTTGTCGTGCACTTCGCTTCCGGCGGCAAGATATAATTGCCGCATGTCAATCATGTGCACCCATTGCGGTCGTCCTTGTGCCCCTGGTGTGGGCTGGGCCCGCATGGTGCACCCTCTGACTTCTGCGGTGTTCGCTGTCCCGCTATGTCGTCGCCTGGGCATCCTTGGACAACCCGACTCCAAGCCACTAGACTGCTTGTCGCTGGTTAGGGACTGTGGATACGAACTCGGTTCCGCGCGACGCAGCATCGATCTCGTCGGACTCATCCAGTCGGATGACTTTGACGCCACCCTCGATGACGTAATCGAAAGGCTCACCCATGGCTCAGACTCCGGCGCAACTGAGGGGGCTTGAACTCCTTGAGTGGCTGAAGACCACAAGGCCTGTCATCAAGGGCGAGACGGTCGGGCTGATCGAGCGGCGCCGCAAGCGTCTGGTGGCGGTCCTGAAGGAGATCACCGTAAGTCCGGAGGGCTGCCTGTTCTATGGCGACCCAAGCTTCTCCACCCGTAGCGAGATCTCTTGGCCGATCATCGCTTACCCGAGGGGCGTCAAAGGCCCTGTCGGCTCCCGTGCCCCGGTGGCGCAGCGTGCGCTTGCCCGGCTGTTGCTCGATCTGTATTTCCCCACCCTGAAGAAGCCTACCCGGCTGAATCCCACGTGCGGCCATCACCGCTGTGTGAATCTTCAGCACATCGCTAAGGCTCCGATGAAGCTGCGGGAGCCGCGCCTTACGCGCGAGGAGTTCCGCGAGGTCGCACTCATGGTCCGCCGGGACGGTAAGGACGCGCGGACGGTCGCCGAGCTGACGGGCTACTCCCTGTCGGCGGTGCGGAACATCTGCTGCGGCGGGTGGCATCGGGAGTGGATAGCGGACATCCTTGAGGAGTTCGTGCCGATTCGCGGCAACGTCCAGATCGAAGCCTCCCGGGTGCGAGAGATCTACATGGTCGCGTACGAGAACCCCAGCATCTCGGCCACGGCTCTGGCCAGGAAGATGGGCGTGGCGTACCCTACGGTATTGGCTATTGTGCGCGGTCAGACGCACAAGGCGGTGACGGAAGACCTCCGGGAGATGTATCCGAATGAGCGGTAGGCAACGCTTCGCCGACTTCAAGCCTCACGACTTCGGGGACGAGGGCACGCGGGAGGTGTTCCGTGCCGCCGGTCGCGGGATATGGCTGGATGCGGTGATGTTTGGCCTCAGGGCCCCTGAGGCGAGCAGCAGCGAGTTCGAAGCTCTGGCCGAGGCACAGGGGCGCTGGGCGAGAGGCAGGGCGGCGCTGCGGCGTTCCTTCCGGGGTGGAGAGATGGGATCCGGGGACTTCCAAGAGCGTTTGGACGTCTTCTATGTCCACTGGCCGATGCGTGTAGAGTACGGCGTGACGACGTGTGCTGGCTGTGGATCGCATACGCCGTGGCCGTGCCCGGTCCTCAGCGAGGTGGAAGAGGAATTAGGATGCTCACCTTGATCACGCGCTCCACGATCACGCCGTGGTCGAAGACGTTCAAGGACTGGGACGAGCTGAACGCGTGGAACCGGCAGACCTTTCCCGAGGGCTGGACAGTCGGCATGACCCATCGCTACAAGAACGAGAACGGCAAACTGATCTGCACCCACGAAATCGTGGACGACGAGAGGGAGTGAGTCCAATCGGAGTAGGACGACCGGAAGACCAGCAACTGCCCGTACAGAACGACCGGCCGTACGTGCAAGATCTCATCCGTGAGGAATTGGCGGGGTGTCGCTCGGAGATCGACGACGTCCACGTGACGCAGGACTTCGACGACCTGCTGAAACTGCTGGATGAGCGGCAGAAGCTCGGAGAGCAACGCTACGGCGTTCCGGGCCTTCAGTCGCACAACGGCCGTGACCTTCTCCGCGACGCGCTTGAGGAGACGCTGGACGCGGCTCTGTACGCCCGTGCGCTCGCCGACGAGGAGGGCGACGCGGACACGCTGGAGTGTTACGAGACGCTGTTGGTGGAGGCGCTGTGGCTTCAGAGCAAGGTAAGGAGTCGTCGTGCCCCTGCCGAACAACCGATCGGGCGCTGATGATGATCTCGACTTCAGCCATGTGTACGGGACGGGGCCGCGCGTCACGGAGGGGTGGGACAAGCGGTTCCACGGTTCGTGCAACACGTGTCTTACCGGGCTGCACGGCGACACCGCCGAGGAGCTGGCGGACCTGAGGCGCCAGCACTCCCAGCATTACAACTGTGCGGAGTGCCTGGCGTGGCTCAACTCCACGGACGAGGAGAGCCTGATCAGGCTTGTCGCGAAGCATCGCCACGGAACGGCTGGAAGATGAGTGGCTATGAGGTGCGACCCATCATCGTCAACGGCGTGCTGTCCCGCTGGAAGGTGACCCGGTTCCGCGTCGGCACTCCGCTGCAAGACTATGGCGAGTGGCACAACAGAGACGTCGCGCAGATGGTGGCCGAGTTCCTACGTCACGCCGACAACCTAGACGCCGGGTCGGATGAGGCCAGGGCGGCAGAAGAAGAGAACCAGGAAAGGGAAGCACTATGAAACCAGACATCAAAGGTTGGCTGAACGTCGAGATCTACCGCGTCGGTGACGTCACCGTGGCGGAGGTGATCCCGCCCCAGGGGGAAACCTTCCGGGGTGCGTCCAAGCGGCACCCGGACGACCCCCAGAATTCGGCCATCGGGAACAGCCTGGCTACGGCTCGGGCCCTTCGGGAGTACGCCGACCATCTCAAGCGTGCGGCCTTCAGAGCCAGCCATGATCGGTGACCCCTACGAGCACATCTCTCGCGCGCTCCGCGAGTACGAGACCACAATCCTCAATGAGATGTACAAGTTCGAGGTCCCCGACCGGGACACGATGTGTGATCTCTGTGAGGACCCTTGTACGAAGGTCGCCTTGTGGACGTGCGTCATGTCCCACTACTGCTCCAGTCCCGGCTACGCCTGCCAAGAGCACCGCGACATGTTCGACGAGTCGTGCGAGATGTTTACGTGGGAGTGCACTACGTGCGGCAAGGAGTCGAAGTTCGTCAGATGGGAGAAGGTGCGATGAGCAAGCGTTTCCGGGTCACCTACGAGATGGAAACCACCGACGAGGGATTCGTGCAGTCGGTCGCCACACCCCGCCATAAGTACGCGATCGACAGCACGGGGCGGAACATCTACGTACCCGACGAAGCCGAGATCGAGGAGATCGTGGAGGAACCGCCGTTCGAGCCGGGCTACTACCGCCTCAACTACGCGACCCCGAACAGCCCTTACAATGCGTGTAGCGCGTACTGGTTCAACGAGCCCGCCGAACCGGGGTACGACACTCGGGAATGGGAACGGGTGATCGTGCTCCCCCGCGTCCTGCTGAACAAGATGGATCCGGATACCGACTGGGATCAACTGGAAGAGGACAGCCGATGACCAGACAGCCGATGACCATGACCACTGACATCCCCGACAACATGACCATTGTCATTCCCCTTCCCGACGCTTTTGACGAGCTTATGCGTCGCATCGGCCTGGAAGCGCCGGACATCGCGCTGAACGGCGACGACCTGTCCATGACCACGGTCCTCATGGCGCAGCTATACAAGCGGTTCCGCCACTTCCGCCGCTGGCAGCCGGACGGGTTCTCGCGTCTCGTGAAACCACACAGGAATCTGATGGGAACCGAGGTAGCTACGTGGGCTTATCCCGGCGATGAAGCCCCCGTACCCGGCCTTCTCTCATCCTGCCGCCTCGGCGATGACTGGGGCGCGATCATCGGCGTGGAACTTTCTGACGGCAACCGGTGTCTCGGATCTATCAGCGTGTGGGCGGACTCTTCGGCCCGCGCCGACAAGATCCTGAAGGGACTGCGCCTCAAGCTCGACGGCGAGCTTCCCATGGGCAAGGAAGAAGACCGGTCACACCTGGTGCCGTTCTACTTCTGGCGCGCAACCAGCATGGGCCCGAAGCCGTCCTATCGTGACATTGTCGTTCCGCACTGGTCAGAGATCAGCGACAACTACGACACGGAAGTACAGTCCCGGTTCGCCGAGCTGCACAAGATCGAGCACCCGGACCCGAACGGCCCTCGCATCATCCTGCTGCACGGCCCGGCCGGAACTGGGAAGACCACGATGATCCGCAGCCTGGCGCACGCGTGGAAAGACTGGTCCACCTTCCACTGCATTGTGGATCCGGAGAACCTGTGGGGCGACCCGAACTACCTGTTCGAGTTGGCCATGGGTGATCACTATAACGGGCCGGGCGGCGCCAGGGTGCCGTGGCGTGTGCTCGTCATGGAAGACTCCGGCGAGCTGCTGTGCGCCCGCGAGGGCGGCGTGACGGGGCAGTCTCTCGCGCGGCTGTTGAACATGGCGGACGGGATCCTCGGGCAGGGCATGCGTGTGATGTTCCTCATCACCTCGAACGAACGTATCCAGCAGCTCCACCCGGCCGTGTCCCGGCCCGGGCGGTGTCTGGCTAAGATCGAGGTGGACAAGCTTCCGGCCGAGCAGGCGTCGAAGTGGCTCGGGAAGGACGTCGCGTCACCGCACTCGCTTGCGGAGCTGTATGCTCTGAAGACCGAGACCGAACTTCGCGGGCACACCGTCGAAGAAGCAGAGACTGCGATCGGACACTACCTGTGACCCTGCTCATCATCACCGCTATGATCGTCGCGTTCATCCTGTGGGACAGAGCGCGGCACAGGAAGTGACCTACAAGTGGTCCGACGTGAAGCGTGAACGCGGGTGGCCTGACGATCCGGGTTTACGCGCGGCCATAGCGGCGGACCGGCGGAAGTGGAAACGTCGCGCCCTGTATCTGAAGATCATCCGCAACTTCACCACTGTATGCGTGATCTCGGCCGTGTTCTTCACCTCGTTGACGCTGCTCGGGTGGTGGGGCTATGCTCCTGCCATCATCGGAACCGCCGCCTACTTCACCTGGAAGGAACATCGTGCCTCCTCCTAACGGCCTGTTCTGGCCGAACGATCCGTACGGCTTCTACACCCCCGCAGCAGTCGGGCGCTACGAAGGTACGCCCGTCTTCAAAGGCGGCGACCTCGGCGCTATCTGCTCGGTGTGCGGCCTGTGCAGAGCAGAAGCCCACAAGACCGTATGCGCTATGTGCAAGTGCGGCACCATCACCCACACCTACAAGTACGGCGAGAGGCCTACCGTGGAAGAGACTAAGACCTTCAAGGACGTTACCTGTGTGGTGGGCGACGGGAGCTGGCGCAAGGTCCACAACTGGGGCAAGAACAACAACAACTACGATGGCCCTACGGCGTTCGAGTACGACCCGAAGGAGTGGCGTCTCGACGTCACCCTGACCCGCCGGGAACGCAAGTTCGTCCCGGGCTACTACCGGGTCCGTGGTGGTGCGATCATGGACCTGACCAATCATGCCAATTGGCCGGGCGGCTGGTCTGCGCTCACGCGCCGCGAGGCGAAGCGCGTCGTCGTCACGGAGGTGGACGATGACTGACAAGGACGAGTACACCTACAAGGTGAAGTACGCCCGCGTCAGCGGCATGGTGGTGCCGGAACTCGATAAGCCTCAAGAGGCGAACGACTACCGCTGGTACATGGGCATATCCCACCCGGACGGCGGCAGGTACTTCGACCCGAACGACTGGGATCTGGAGATGAAGTTCACCCGGAAGCAGTTCGTGCCCGGGTTCTACCAGGCCGTACGGGAGCCGCAGCACAAGCAACGCCCCCGGTGGTGCCACACCCAGCAAGACCGTGACATCTTCTTCGGTCCCACCGTCCCGACCCGCCGTGTCGTTGTCACCGAGGCCGAGGCCTGACCGTGTCCGTACTACCCCCCTTCCCGATCACCATGATTGACCGCCCTTACCACTCCGACCACAGCGGCGGAACGTATCAGGAGAACATCCGACTGCCCTGGTACAAGCCGCCCGCCGACGCCGGTCAGTGGTTGAAAGAGGGATACCAGGCGTACACGCCGGGCCCGATCATCAAACGCTGCCTCGACTGCGACGTGACGTGGGGCGTGGCTCACGCCGTGGCCGAGGACCCTTCGCTGTGCTGGTGTTGCGGCGGGTGGGTGTAGTCCTGTAGGCTTTGCTCGTTGACAACAACACAGAGACTTCCCATCCGGTGGGCACCTAACTACGCCGGAAGCTGCCGCCGGGTGGGAAACAAGCTCAGGGTATGCGCGGCACGACACGACACCCTCTCTCGACCTGAAACGCAGATAAGGCGAGCGGTATCCCAGCGCTGTAGCTCGTCTCGCCCCCGGACGAAGTAGCTGGGAAGGGGGCGCAAAGCCGGGTAGGCCAACGGTAAGCCGGAGCGCTCATAACGCTCGCATTTGGGAGTTCGAATCTCCCCCCGGCCACGAGGTCCAAATTGGTGGCTCTGATGACCTCAAACAAAAGCTGAGCATCCCCCGTCCTCGCCGCCCAGGCGTTAAACAGGCGGCCGTCATATTTCGTGGACGACGTTAACTCCTCGAACTGGGCGGTCCCGACCCCTTCCTACAGGGCCGGGGCCGCCCTACCGCGTTCTGCTAGGGTAGTAAGTGCACGACATCAAAGGGAGATACCAAGATGAAGAAGAAGATTGCGGCGGCTGGGGTCGCAGCCATGGTCGCCCTGGGGATCGGAGGCGCAGCCTCGGCGCACGCCACCTCAAGCCCGGTCAGTCAGGCCACGCAGGTGCAGCAGATCACCGGTTCCCTAAGTTCCCCGATGAACGGCGCAGACCTCGGCGTGGCGTGGTTCGACGGGGTCTCCGTCATGCACGTGTTCGGGGACAACGGCACGTCGGTGAAGCCCCAGTTCTCCGGGCCCATCCTCAACGGATATCAGCCCAACGCGATCGGCTTCGATCGGACGGCGGACATCAGCAAGGGCATCACGTACGCGTCGCCGGGTATCAAGCGGCCCATCCTGCCGCTGTTCACCGGCTCCGAAGATGGCGTGGTCCCGACTGGCGGCATCCACGTGAACGGCAAGGACTACGTCAAGTACGTGGTGTTCGCGAAGGGCCACACAGACCAGACCCAGACCACGGCCAACGGGATCGCGGAGAGCGACGACGGCGGCCTGACCTGGCATCGGGTGTTCTCGGCCATCTGGCCGCAGAACGCGGGCCTCACGGACAAGTTCCAGCAGCAGGCCATGGCCCAGGGCCCTGACGGCTATGTCTACGTGTTCAGCACCGCATCCGGCCGGTGGAGCGATGTCTACCTGATGCGTGTGCCGAACGCGAGCATCCTCACCAAATCCGCGTACCGGTACTGGACGGGTACCGGCTGGTCGAGCACTCAGGCGTTCGCCCATCCGATCGCCGCTGGTCCGGCTGGTGAGATGTCGGCTAAGTACCTGCCGAGCATCGGCAAGTGGATCATGATGTATAACAACGACGTGAACCCTGGCGGCAATACGGTGCT
>Ga0105240_10000608_pt1 | contig 66430 bp, 60 predicted proteins | sample KBSC54metaG_FD_80426 | JGI IMG/M metagenome (GOLD analysis project Ga0105240, IMG submission 80426) | Corn rhizosphere microbial communities from Kellogg Biological Station, Michigan, USA - KBS C5-4 metaG | ecosystem: Host-associated > Plants > Roots > Rhizosphere > Soil | place: Michigan, USA... | reverse complement strand
TCTCGTGCAGCGTGATCGCCACCAGAGGGAGCGAGGTCGTGTCGTCATCGAGATCGTACAGCCCCTTGAACTTGCGGTAGGCCGAGATGCTGGTCAGGACGACCGATCCAAGGTTCTGGTCGACTTTCAGAGACACGCCCCCCGTGCGGGTGCGCGTCCGATCGTCGAAGTCATTATACGTGTTGAACGGTCCGGGCCAATCGTGGCCGTCAAGGCTCGGAGCGCCCTTGATCTTCTGGTAGGCGACGTTGTTGCCGGTGTTTGAATAGTCCACGGACAGACGCGCGGTGGTGTCCGGAGAGATCTTGAACAGCCATTTGTTCCGCGCGGTGATGTTGTCGATGGCCTGGCGGTAGGTCTTCGACCCGGTGGTCAGGTCCCGTCCGTATCCCGATCCTTGATCCTCATAGAGAACGGCAAGGTCGCTTGCGACGCTGCCGGAGAGCGGGACGCTCATGTAGACGGGGATGCTGACGAAATCGTAGCTCCCGTACGTCGCGGACGCATTGAACTTGAACGTGGATGCAGGATCCAGCGTCTGGATCTGGATAACGCCGCCGGTGGCGTTACGGCCAAACAGGGTCCCCTGCGGCCCTGACAGGACGTCGATTTGCCGAATGTTCGACAGGCTGAAGAGATTGGCCTGCGGCGCCGCGATGTAGACGTCGTCGACATAGGTCGCGACGGGACTCTCCGACGTCGGGTCAATCTGGTTCGATCCGACACCCCTGATATAGGGGCTCGCCGCGTTGACAGGGTTGTTGAACACCAGCCCAGGAACCGCCTGCTGCAGTTCCGCGGTCGTCGTGATACCCTGTTGAGCGAGCTTGGCGGAGCTGACCGCGGCGATGGCGATCGGCACATCCTGAAGACGCTCGCTGCGACGCTGGGCGGTCACGACGATATCCTCGACCCCGGCTGCGGCCGGGGTCGGCTGAGGAGCGCTTGGCGCGGCGACCTGGGCGGAAGCCGGCGAGCATACGGCCAGTCCGAGCCCCGAGGACGTCGCGATGAGCGACATGACCGACGCGCGCGACCGCCCAGCCACGGCCTTCGAATGATCGCGGCGCCGGCCGACGCCGGCGTGTCTACAGTGTTTGTAGGATATCGTCATCGAGCGTCTCCCCTCAGCTTCGAGCGTCATGCGCGCTCTTGGGCAGCACGAGACCAGTAAGCCCCGCTCCAGCTACCTCGTTATTTAAAATACGGTCGTACGTATATTCGTGTCAACAGGCTAAAATGTCGGGATCCACTACCGGTCGAATGCTTCAATGCGTCAGACAGCGCCAGCCAGCTAAGGCCGAGCGCCGCGGCGTTCCGAGTTGCATTCCAGTAGCTCCTTCATATAACTTGTTGTTCGATTGACAAGTTATAAAATCGGGGTGCGTCGATGGATGTAGAGAAGAAGGAGGCAAGGATAGGTTCGAGCGATGCTTCCGCTCCCAAGAGCGATCGGCGCGCGGTCGAAGGCTCACGCAGCGACGCGCCGTCGCGATCTGGTTGCTGCGCATCGGGCGGATTAGCGATACGCTATGTCGAATGGGGTCGAGCGGACGCCCCGCCGCTCCTCCTGATCCATGGAGGCTATGATCACGCGCGAAGCTGGGATCGTATCGCGTCGGCACTGTCGGGCCGATATCGCGTGATCGTTCCCGATGCCCGCGGACATGGCAATAGCGACTGGTCCGCCGAAGGCCATTACGGGCTTCTCGATCATGTCGAGGATCAGGTGCGTCTGCTCGACCACCTGAGGCTGAACGCTGTGATCCTCGTCGGTCATTCCTATGGCGGCCGCGTCTGCCTGCGGCATGCCGGCATCTATCCCGAACGGATCGAAAGGCTCGTCGTCCTCGAAGGCCTGGGGCCACGACGCGAAGACCGGGCGCAATGGCGCGCGACACCCGTCGGCCGCCGCATTCGCGACCATCATGAGCGGCAACGCGCCCTTTCCGCCAAGCCGCCGCGCGGTTTTGCCAGCCTGGATGCGTGCGCTGCCCGCTATACGGAGCGCAACCGCCACCTCAATCCCGACCTGGCGTGGCATCTGGCGTTCCATGGCACGCGCATCGGCGCAGACGGACTGCTTTATTGGAAGTTTGATCCACGCATCGGCCTGATACATCCCCTCGACGTGACGCACGAGGACGAGTTGCAGCTTTTTTCCGCGACGACGCCTCCGACGCTGCTGATCCATGGCGACAATAGCACTTCAGCACGACCCGAAGGCGATCCGCGTGTAGAAGCGATGCCGGATTGCCGGACGGTCCGGGTACCGGGAGCCGGTCACTGGATTCATCACGATCGCCCGGAGGCGATCCTCTTGGCGATCGACGCGTTCCTGCCCAAACCGCCCAATCGGGCGGCAGCCTATTCTCTAAAATGAAACAGTACGTCACATCGTGTAACTATTGGCAGCACGATCGGTTGGCACGCTAACTTGTGGAAGGCTCGCGACCAGCAATCGGGTCTTCGCGCCAAAGCGTGCCAGGAAGGCTGACTTCCTTCAGATAATCGGCGAACGCGCGCACCGCAGGGGCTAGTTCGCGCTTGCTCGGAAAGACGATGCAAACCTCGACGGGGGGTGCCTTCCACTGCGGCAGCAGATGCACGAGCCGGCCTGATGCGATTTCGGGCGCGCAGAGATATCCGGACAGCACCCCGATCCCCGCTCCATTCGACACCAACCGGTGGATCGTCAGCACCTCGTTGACGCAAACGCGAGGCTTGGCTTCCAGCTTGAAGATCTCGCCGCCGCAGGTGAACGTCCACGGGCGCGCGCGCCCGTCGGAACCGGGCTTGTCCAGAAGGTCATGCCCTGCCAGAGCGGAGATCGTTTGCGGCGTCCCTCTGCGAGCCAGATAGCTTGGAGCCGCGCAGAGGTAGCGGTGGATCGTACCCAGCTTGGTCGCCACGAGTGCCGAGTTCGGCATCGGTCCCAACCGGATCGCAATATCGACGGCCTCCCCAACAATGTCGGTCGCGCGCGTATCGAGCTCCAGGGCGACGTCGACCTTGGGATAGCGTTCCAGGAAGCCGGGCAACTGCTCGGAGAGAATATTGATTCCGAAGCCGATGTCCGTACTTATTTTCAGAACCCCGCTCGGCTCGGCCGCGAAACTCCCGACATAGTCGATCGCCTTGGCAAGGTTGAGGAGGATTTCTCCGCAGCGTTCGAAAAGCGCCTCGCCCGCCGCTGTAAGGACGACTTCGCGCGTGGTTCTATGAAAAAGACGCGTGGCGAGATTGATCTCTAGCTTGCTGATCAGGCGGCTGACCGACGATTTGGGCAAGCCGAGCAACTTTCCTGCGCCGGAGAAGCTTTTCATCGTCGCAACTTTTTCGAAGACTCGCAGTGCGTTGAGATCGAGCATCGCGATTGTTCCCTGTATCGGGACAGTGTGTTCACGAAGTGGCTTAAACTTTTGCCTCGTTCAACGATTTTGCTGCCGTCGGGACGTATTCCGTTCGAAACCCCGCGAGGGGAAGCCGTTGAGGCTTCAGCCAGGCGCCCCGGGCCAAATTCTCGTCGCGCACGGGGTCTGCCAACGGACCCTCCATATGACCACAAGATCGAGAGGAAATCGCAATGTCTGATTTCAAGAGCAATCATCCTTACATCGCTCGGATGGTGGTGGCAGGAGAACTCGAAGTTTCTCAGGATCGATACAAGGAGGCGGAGGCATATTTCAGTAAGGATTTCAAGTTCTATGGCCCAGGAGGCATCACATTGGATTCGAACGGCCTAGCCAATTATTTCGTCTCGTTGCGACACGCCTTTCCTGACCTCACGATCCGGCGTGAGGTCGCGTTCGGAGAAGGCGTCTATCTGGCAGCGCGCACCGTCTTCAATGGCACGTTCACCAACACGTTCACCCAAAGCCCTGTGGGGCCACTCGAGCCCCACGGCAAGACCATCGAATGGGAGGTGATGAACATCTTCCGCTTCGACGACGAGGGGCTGATCGCCGAAGACTACGTCCAAACGGATGGCAATGCCTTTCTCGAGAAGTTGCAGCCTTCGAACCCATGACTCGGATGTCGTCAGCGCGTTCGCCACGCGGGGCTGTTGGACCGAGCAACGGGCGAAGTACACCCGAGGCGCCTCATCGATGCGGTGCCAGACCCGATGACGATAACGGATGGAGGGGGCAACCGTCCGACGCCCGTCTTACGCATGGCTCGACGAGATCGAATCGAACCGCCTACGACGAGCCCGCGGCACTAAACCTCGTCGTCGGATAGCGCGGCGGCATCGCGCTCAACCAGCGCGCGGTACGGGCCGGGAGAGAATGGCTACAAGCGCCGAAAGATCGGCGGCGACGGAGATGTGCTCGCCTAGGTCCGGTTTTCTTCGGCCTGCAAGCGCTGGGCGATGAACGCACCGATCGCGTCTCGCCTTGCCTGTGGCCGACAGCTGGCCTGCGCCGCCGAGGAAGCCATGCGGCATTCCGTCCCAAACATTGAGTGTCGCATTGACCCAGGCGGCGACGGCGCGCTCGACGTACCGTTCGGCATCATCGAGCAGCATCTCGTCGTCGCCGACATGTACGCGGATAGGCGGAAGGTTCGCGAGGTTTGCCTTCAATGGGGACACGGGGTCGAATTTCGACGTGATCCCGCCGAAGAGACGACGGTTTCAGACGCAGCGCATCCGAAACGCACGCGCCCGCTGTGTCGTTACCCTAGTGGCCGAAGTACGTAGGTCCGGGCGATAGTAGCACAGCATCCTCCTTGCTCTCTGCGCGGGGCAGCTCCGACGTTTTTCCTGGCCGATGCTGTTCAAGCATGGCTAGATTCCGAGCGCGCATCGGCCGCAGGGCGTCAGACATTTGAAAGCGAGCGCTTCGGGTGCTTGGCTAGCGATAGGGCCAGACCGCGCGCGGGGGCGGCCACTGAATGCTGGGCCCATTGCCACTTTCCCGATAGGGCGTCGACGATCATCGCTAAGCTTAGTTGGGGTGAGGCATCATCCGCTTGATGGATGCAACGACCGTCGCGGGAACGGCGGACGGTGACGCGGCTGACGCAACGAGAATGTCGTCGACAAGCGACCTGCATTCGTCGAGACCGTTCGCCATGGCATTGCGGACGAACGATATCCGCGAGGCAACCCAGAGCATTGAGGCCACGACCCCTGCCGGCGATGAAGACGCTGCAGCCTTAGCGCGTGGGATAACCGGATGACCGAGCGCACGAATGGCGACGTACATCGCTTTAAATCCACGCGCTACCGTAACGGCCTCTGCCCACGTGGCCCCGCTGCCGCGCCGCTTGCCGGCGATCGAGACGGCCTCCAAGCATACGCAGACAGGAACGTGGCTCCGGAGCCAGTCGGGCATGTGCAGCTCGTGAATCGACGGAATACCGCTGCTCTCAAACAGATCTGCCCATCGACGATCTCCTAGAAGAGTTTTTCGTCTCGTGGAGATCATGGGGCGCAGCCTGCCGTGGGGCTCTAGCGAAGCAACGACCATCGGCATTCCGAAGGCCGCCCGTTCCGTGCCGACGGCGATAGCGAGACGCTCGGGATCGAAGACGTTGAACATGAAGAGCACAGACTTGCTCTTGCTCCGGCGGAGCGCCGGGAGCAGCGCGTCGACCTGGTGGGCGAGCGTTGTCACCACGATGAGGTCGTAGGGTGTTTCCTCATCCAGTGCATCGGCCACCGAAACCGGCGCCCGGTCCCCCTTGTTGGTCACAACTGCGGACTCCATCCGAAGCTGCTCGAGCCGCTTCGAACCGGGGCGGGCCACGGCGGTAACATGGTGGCCGGCTCTCGCGAGTTGGTAGGCGAAGGTGCTTCCGATCTTCCCCACGCCGATCACGGCAATTGCAAGTGGAGAGGTCCGGTTCGAGGGGTCGTTCGTCATATCAGGCAGTCCCAATGATGCCAGATCAGTGCCTGGCGAGCGCAATTTACCGCTTGTGCCGGCAGACCCCTGCCTTTGTGCCGAGCGGATCGGCTGACCCGCGAGCCCACGACCCCTCTTGCTGAGGTCTTCGGCGCCGTCATCCTAGCGCTACGGCTGTTTCAATCTATGCGCTCCAGTCCGCCTTACCTTCGCGATCGTCCGAAACAGCATGCGCAAGATGGGCAAGACGGGCCGCCATGTCTCAAGAGATGCCGAAGCGACCTCGAGTGGGACGGTGCAATCGACACCTGCCGCATCGGTCGCTTGCGCCGCCGGAAAGGCCGAATCGTTCGCTGCTGTCTTTGACCGCGACAGCCCGATGGGAAGGCAAACTGAAAATGAGGCCGTCCCGGACAACCTGTAAATCTCCGCGACGGTCTGAGACTGCAGCATTGCAGCAGGCTCGGTGCAAGGTCGCTCGCGCGAGCGCTCCGCGGTGGGTGTGAGGATCGAGGCTCAGAGCTCCAGAGGCTTTGCGTGCGCCCACAGGCTGGTCCCTTTCAAACTTACTTCCGGGCGGGGATCCCCGTCCTAAGCCCCCGCGTCTCCGCGTAACTGCGGGGGGAAATGCCAATCGTGCGTTTGAAGGCGGTGCTGAAGGCGCTCTCTGACTGATAGCCCAGCGAGAGGGCGATCGCGGAAACCGGCTCGGACAGGTTGACGAGCCGGTCGCACGCCAGCAGCATCCGCCACCGCGCGAGATAATCCATTGGTGATACCGCGGTTTTCTGCTTGAATCGGGCGGCGAAAGTGGACCTTGACATCGCGGCAGCCTTGGCAAGGCTGTCTAGGGTCCAGCGCCGGGCAGGATCCCGGTGCATGGCACTGATCGCCGCATTCATCCGCTTGTCGGATAGCGCAAAGAGCCATCCGGTGGACCCGTCCGGACTTTCCGCCAAGTGAAGGCGCAATGCCTGCACCAGGATCATTGAGGCCAGTTGGTGCGCGATCATCGATCCGCCCGGCTTGGGCTCGCTGAGTTCCTGCATCATCCGCTCGACCGACCAGCGAAGCATGGCGCGGTCGGGCTCGCCACCGATATGCACGATCGACGGGAGCAGACCGAGCAAGATGTCCGCATGCTCGCCCGCAAACGCAAAGTGCCCACCCATCCCGGAGCAGCTGCCGCCGCCATTCAGTACTGCGACCTCGGCGTCGGGAAGTCTCTGGAACAGCGAGGCGGCGTTCGAGGGGGCAACGGTGAGGTCGCTGGCAATGCGAAATGCGTGGCCGCGAGGAAGAAGAAAGCAGTCACCGCTGCGGAGCCGGACCGCTTCCAGATCTCCCTCCAATCGCAGCCAACACTCGCCGGTTGCGACCGCGAAGCACTTCACGCCGTCGTGACGGTCAAAGTCGATCGCCCATTCGCCCGCGAGATCGAAGGCGCGAAACATGAAGCTGCGCGGTCGAAGGAGGGATAGGACGTCGGAAAGGGGATCCATCGGACCTTTTGCGCTGTCGACACGTCGTAGAGCCTACCGTTCGGGCCGCGGCGTGGCAAATGACTTACGGTTTGCGTTCCGAGCCGGGCTGTTTGCGATCAAGCCGCCCTGCTTGCGGTTCGGATAGCAGACGGCGACAGCAATCCGTGCGAGTTGTCTTTCAGCTTCGCTGTTCAGCCCGACCGTCCATTGTGCGGAATTGGTGCAGGGGCGAGGGGTACGGCAGACGCCGACGATGCTGCGCCGTTTGCGGCGGCACCAATCGTTCGCCGCAGTCGCGAGCGCAACATTCGTTGGGAGCTGCGGCTGCTGCCGGTGGCTGGCTCAAGCCTTCTCGGTCCGGTATCATCGGACCGATGAGGATGCGAATGCCTGCTTGCCGAGGGAGCGAAGTTAACCACTGGGTCGGACATGGACTGATTTGGCGCGCTTGCCATGTCGGCGGGGTGGGCTGTTCGCCCACCGTGCCGCAACCAACAATTTCTGATCTCGATGCACAATCGCCGCGACCGCCCAACTGAGCCCATTGGTCGACTGTGCCCTCCGCGCCAACAGGCGTCAGCGCGCCAGTGCATCGCGCACTGCGCCGGGCGTGACACCCATGACGCTCCGGAATGTCGCGACGAAATGGGCGGGTGTTGCGTAGCCGCTTTCATCGGCCACTTCCGCAATCGGAACGTCCGTCGAGCGCAGCCGCGAAATGGCACGTTCGATGCGCCTCCTGACGAGGTAGCGGTGGGGTGTGATCCCGTTCTGCTCGCGAAACGCACGCACGAAATGGGTAACGCTGAGCCCTGCCTCGGTCGCCATTTCCATCAGCGACAGAGATGCCGAACTGTCGAGCACCGCGCCGACCAAATCCTCGACCCGGCGCGATGCGCGCGGAGAGAGGCCGCCGGTTCTAATCGAAGTCCGACCGGCACGTCGCGCGCGATCGCAGGCTGCATGCTCGCGGATACTGAACGCAAGGCGATGCAACGCTTCATCCAAGAGGAGCGTGTCATCGGGTGAGCGCTGCGCGCTCCTGACAAGGATTTGCATGAGAGTGGCCTGCATGCGCTGGTCGCGCAGGTCGAACATCGGCGGACATTCGAACTCTTCGTCCAGTATGGCCTGTGCATAAGACTGAGGCATGAAGAGCTGCAGCACGTCCGCGTTGTCTCCCACTGTGAGACGAACGCCCTCCGATGGCGAAAAGATGGAAATACTGCCGCCTCGAACGCGATCTGCCTGCTTGCCGGATTCTTGGCCCCGCGCGTTGGGGCCGTCCACGAGGCTCATGACCAGCTGCACGGTGTCCGAAGGCGCGACTTCGATGATCGCCGCATCGTGGCGCCAGCGTGCGATTGTTGCGACGGGTGTCGATGGCCTCCCAACAGCCCGCAGAATGACCGGGCCGCCCAACGACGCGATGGTGTCCTCAAGCGCTCGCAATCAGGCCTCCGATGGTTCGTGCTCATCAACATAGGCAGCTTGGATGGCGCGCGCCACCACACCAATCTGGCGGCATCGCTGCACCGTAAAAATGGTCATTTCACGATACCGCCCGTCCTACGCGTCACGCCATGTCGCCTAAACCGCGACTCGTCTGGTCGCTGACGAGGAGATAATTCTTGCCCAGGATTTTCGTAAGCGGGGCGACCGGAACCAGCGGCGGTGCCACGGTTCGGGCGCTGATATCCCGCGGCGCCGATGTGGTCGCGGGCGTCCGTTCTCTCGAAAAAGCTGGCGAGCTTGAGTCGCTTGGCGCGACCGTGAAGCCGTTCGACATGTCAGACGTCGCTGCGATGACCGAAACGATGCGCGGCTCGGAGGGACTTTTCCTGGTGACACCCGTGTCCGAGCGAACGGCGGAGATGACGAGGGCCATGACCGCCGCGGCGAAAGCGGCCGGCGTCCGGCGTATCGTTAAGCTATCGGGCCTCGACATCGACATCGTGCCAGACCTCGCCATGTGTCGCTGGCATTTGGACGCCGAAGAAGCCATCAAGTCGTCCGGACTCGAATGGACGTTCCTGCGCTGTAACGCGTTCATGCAGAATTTCTACAATAGCGCAGGATCGATCAGGGAGCAGGGCGTGTATTTCAGCCCGTTTGGCAACGCGCCTGTCGCCTTCGTCGACGCCAAGGATATCGGCGCCGCCGCCGCTGAGGCCCTCCTCGCAGAGGGCCATGCCGGTCGAATCCACAGCATCACCGGACCGCGAGGTATCATCAATGACGAAATCGCGGCGCTTCTTGGCGAGGTTGCCGGTCGCGAGGTAACCTGTGTGCTCGTAACGGGCGAGCAATTGCGGCAGACGCTGGTGACTCACGGAATACCTGAGTCGGTCGCCGCGGCAACCGCAGAGTTGCTCGAATATATCGCGACCGGCAAGGCCGGCTATGCCGCCCCCGACCTTGAGCAAATCCTCGGCCGCCCGCCACGTGACTTTGTTCAGTGGACGCGGGAGAATGCGCAGGTCTTCCGGTCCTGAAACATCGAAGCGACAAGTCGGTACCATCATTAGCGTCTCCTTCAGATGATAGCGACTGACAGGTAATGGGTTGGTCGCACGGGAACGTGCAGCGGAGAATTTACGATGGGGTATGACAACGCGCCGCCCTTCGGCGCCGGACGTCCGGACAAAATGGCGCCGAAGCTGATAGCGGTTGTGTATGCATTCATCGGCACTGCGACCGGAGAGAGCGTCGAAGTTGCCTGCGCACGTCGAACTCCATCGCTGGCAGGGGCGTGAGCGAAATGGACGAATATCACGGTCTTTCGCTTGAGTTGGAGTTGGAGCAGCTTCGCCGGCTTGAGGTCGCCTCGCTCGTGGAGGCGACGACGCTTCTCTTGCTGGTCGGGATTGCCGTGCCGCTGAAGCATTTGGCCGGACAGCCGCTTGGCGTCAGCATCATGGGTCCTCTCCATGGAATCGCATTCTGCTTCTACCTCTGGACCGTGCTGCAAACGACAGCAGGCGGGAATTGGAAACGCGCCGAGTGGGCGCGCCTGATCGTTACCGCATTCGTTCCGTTTGCTGGATATTCGACCCTCTTTTTGATCCGACAAAAGGCCCAGGCGCTCCGCGCCGGCCAAATGACATCACGATGACCTTCGACGCCTACTCATGGATCAAAGCACTCCATGTCGTGTCGGTGATGACCTTTGTCGGCGGCATGCTCGGCGTGGCGATCTTCCTTTATGCAACGGATTCCGCCGACATCGTGGCGGCACGCAGGGTAAGGGTCTGGGACCAGCGAGTAACGACGCCGGCCATGCTTTGTGCCTGGGCATTGGGCTTGTGGCTCGGCCTCCGGGGCGATTGGTTTCGGGAATGGTGGCTGGTCGGGAAGCTTGTCCTCGTGGTCGCGCTATCAGCGCTTCACGGGATACAGTCCGGCAAGCTGCGGACGCTGGCAGGTGGGCGTCCGGATGGGCGAAAGCGTGGCATGGCCATTCCACTTCTCATCGTCGCCTCAGTCGCGGCTGTCGTCGTGCTTGTGATCGTCAAACCAAGCTTACCGTAGGCTCAAGCGCAGCGACTTGCCGCGTCGCAGCAGTCGGTAGATGCAACGCCTGCCCGTCCGGGCAAGATCAACGAGTCGTGGCGAGACTAGCCTATTGACCTAAACCGGTTTCAGACGTGCTTTCGGTGCTCGGTTCGATAGCGTCCACCCCATAGGTTAGCCCAGCCCTAGCCGATTTTCTCGCGGAAGCCGGGATTGCCTGAGAACGCCGGGTTGGTACCGCCGAGGCATCTAGGCAATGCCAAAGACCGCGTTCACACTTTCTCACTGTCCCGGCGTCTTGGCTGCAAGAAGTGGTCGGCGGCGCCAGCGTCGGTGAGGGCGTGACGTTGCCACATGTGGCGGCCACGACGGGGAGCGTGCGTTTCCGGTGGCTCCCTACGGTCGCTTACGAGTTCATGTTCTGGTTCATCACAGCCCGCCATCTGCATGAAAGGCCACGGCAATGTCCCCGGCGGCGCTGATCTGCTCCACCGCTTATTCCGTGAAGGCGTAAGCGCAGATTTTGTTGCCACCCGGATCGCGCAGATAGGCAGCATAGGCTCCAGGCAGGTGTCCGCGAGGACCGGCTGCGCCCTCGTCGGTGCCGCCGGCGGTGAGGCCCGCCTCGTGGAAGGCGTCGACATCGGCGGGCGAGGCAGCGGCGAAACCGATGGTCACGCCGTTGCTCGTCGGTGCCTCGCCGTTGCCCGGCCGCACCACCAGGAACGCAGGCTTGTCCTTGCCGTAGAGCATCCAGTTCTCGCCGAATGGTCCGAGATTCTTCACACCCAGCGGCGCAAGCGCGGCATCGTAAAACTTGACCGACGCATCGAGGTCCTTCGCGCCCAACATGGTGTGCGAGAACACGCCATCGCCCGAGATGACAGCCATTTTAATTCTCCTTTTGCGGTGAAAATCAGTAGACAACAACGGAGCGGATGCTTGTCCCCGCGTGCATCAGGTCGAAGCCCTTGTTGATCTCTTCCAGGCCCATGACGTGGGTGATCATAGGGTCGATCTGGATCTTGCCGGTCATGTACATGTCGACGATCTTCGGCACGTCGGTGCGGCCCTTGGCGCCGCCGAACGCCGTGCCGCGCCAGTTGCGGCCCGTCACCAGCTGGAACGGCCGCGTGCTGATCTCCTTGCCCGCTTCCGCCACGCCGATGATGATCGAGGTGCCCCAGCCGCGATGGCAGGCCTCCAGCGCGGTGCGCATCACCTCGGTGTTGCCCGTCGCGTCGAACGTATAGTCGGCGCCGCCATCGGTCAGCTGGACGATCTTCGCCACCACCTCCTCGCGGCTCATCCCCTTGCTGTTGAGGAAGTCGGTCATGCCGAAGCGGCGGCCCCATTCCTCCCGGTCCGGGTTGATGTCGACGCCGATGATCCGGTTGGCGCCTGCGAGGCGCGCGCCCTGCAACACGTTCAAGCCGATGCCGCCCAGGCCGAACACCACGACATTGTCGCCGACCTGCACCTTGGCGGTGTTCACCACCGCGCCGACGCCGGTCGTCACGCCGCAGCCGATGTAGCAGCTCGACTGGAACGGCGCGTCCTCGCGGATCTTCGCCACCGCGATCTCGGGGAGAACGGTGAAGTTGGAGAAGGTGGAGCAGCCCATATAGTGGAAGACGGACATGCCCTTGTAGCTGAACCGCTTCGTGCCGTCGGGCATTAGGCCCTTGCCCTGCGTCGCGCGGATCGCGGTGCACAGGTTGGTCTTGCCCGACAGACAGCTTTTGCACTGGCGGCATTCGGGCGTGTAGAGCGGTATGACGTGGTCGCCCGGCTTTACCGAGGTGACGCCTGCCCCCACCTCGCGCACGATCCCCGCGCCCTCGTGACCCAGCACGCTCGGGAACAGCCCCTCGCTGTCGAGGCCGTCCAGCGTATATGCATCGGTGTGGCAGATGCCCGTCGCCATGATCTCGACCAGCACCTCACCCGCTTTCGGGCCTTCGAGGTCGAGCTCGACGATCTCCAGCGGCTTCTTCGCTTCGAAGGCTACGGCGGCGCGGGTCTTCATCGTGCTTCCTCGTCTTCCACATCTGTTTCGATGCATGCAGGGGCAGCGTGGCGTGACGCCGCCTCTCTACGATCGAAGGCGGCGGTCAACTTTGCCACGAGCCTGGTCAGCTTGGACGCTTCTCCGCGTTCAAGGTCCGCCAGGCGACGAGCCCAGAAATGGCGAGCGGCGATCCAACTCGCCAACGACTTTTAGGCTCTACGCCGCAATCGCAAGGGCGATGGCTCCCCCGTCTATAATCCCTTCGATTCGCCCTTTGTCTTGAGCGATCTTGCTAGGACCGGACAGTGCGGCTCCCATGCACTCATGTCAACAAGATTCCCATTTTGCGAGAATTAGTCTTTCCAGCGTTAGCCGCCATCGAAGTGAGCAATGCGACCGCATCGCGCGCACGGAATTGTCCGCCCGCCCCCGTCACTCGTAATCCGTGTAGCGGAAAGATGGTCCCGAACGCTGGTTTGCGTCTCGCGGCACCACACCCTCCCGACGCCGAGTGAACCATCTCTGCGCCGCCTGACGTCACCTTCAGTAGCATTCTGCTAGGGGATGTTCAGCCCATTGCTGAGACGCGCGGCAAGCGTGTAAAAACCTGCAGTCATCGTCAGAAGAACGAGATCAGCCGGCGCGAAATGTCGTATAGCTGTTGCGTAGATTTCTGCCGACACTGGTGTGCGCGATGAAAGAGCGTCGACATAGTCTAAGAGTGCCTCATCCGCCTCATCGAAAGCATTACTTCCGCGCCAGCGATGCAGCGAGTCCACCTGGTCTTGGGAAAGGCCATGGGCTAGTGCCATCGGTCTGTGGGCAGAAAATTCGTGCGCGCCGCCTTCGATCTGCACCGTCCGCAAGATCACGAGTTCTCGGAACCGGCGTGGCAAGCTTCCGCTATTACGAAGCGAAAGAGCGACTTCGAGTATCTTAATACCGGTCTCAGGCACGACGGCCAAAACCCGGTGCATCCCATCTGGCTCGTGGCCACCGCGCCGCACAGTCTCGAACAGAAAAGCCGCATCGCCCCCCTCCGGCTCGCCGCGCACCGAGACTCTTGGCGCATCAGAATGCTCGAGTTCAGCCACCATGGCACTACCTCCTCCGTCCTGTCTCACCTTCAAATGCTCTGACGAGAGGCCAGCTATGCCAGTGGTCATAGCCGTTCCTGGCGATTCTCGTAACGGTCTGGTCCAACCGCCCTGTAGCCGCGTCTGCGCACCCCGACACCAATAGAAGGTCGCGTCGGACCATTTTACCTCTCCGGTTGCCCGATACGGGGAGGGCCAGCAGCACACAACAGCCGCTTGAGACTTTCACTCTTTCCGTCTCATGACAAATCGAGGGTCAGCCGGTGCGCCCAACTGCTCCCGCGAGCACCCGCGCTTCGCGACCAGACGCAGATTGTTCGGCTCCGAGCCCCAGCGCAGAAATTCCATTGGCGCTCAAGCTCTTTTCCGAACGCCACATTGAAACGCCGAGGTCCCAAGGGATAGGCACTAGCGATGATGGCGAGGCGCCGCCCGGTGGGTACGCCCACATGGGTTCGATCTCGGATCCGCAAAGATTGAGGATAGTACGCGGCTGGCGCGTCACAGGGGTATGTCCGTAAATGGTCTGCAAGCTCTTCGACAATGCCGGGGCCGCCCTGGAGGGCCTGTTGTTCGACGGGATGACGATCGCGGCTGGAGGCTTCGGCTTATGCGGAATCCCCGAGTCCCTGATCGCCGCCATCCGCACGGCCGGCACGAGGCGGATCACGGTCATCTCCAACAATGCTGGCGTCGACGATTTCGGCCTTGGCCTGTTGCTTCAGACGGGACAGATCCGGAAGATGATTTCCTCCTATGTTGGGGAAAACAGGGAGTTCGAACGACAGTATCTGGCAGGCGAGCTCGAGGTCGAATTCAATCCGCAAGGCACGCTTGCCGAGCGCATCCGTGCTGGCGGCGCCGGCATCCCCGGCTTCTACACGAGGACAGGGGTGGGAACCGCCCTTTCGCAGGGCAAGGAAACCCGCGCCTTCAATGGGGAAGACTACGTGCTGGAGACGGGGCTCGTCGCCGACCTCTCCATAATCAAGGCGTGGAAGGCCGACCCCTACGGCAATCTGATCTATCGGAAAGCGGCGCGCAACTTCAATCCCGTGATCGCGACGTGCGGAAAGGTGACGGTTGCCGAGGTGGAAGAGATCGTGCCGACCGGCGACTTTGATCCTGATCATGTTCATACCCCGAGCATCTTCGTCGATCGCGTGACGCGGGCCTCGTCCAACGAGAAACGGATTGAAAAGCGCACGACGCTCGAGGTGGCCTGCTGATGGTTTGGACACGCGACGAAATGGCACTTCGCGCTGCCCGGGAGCTTGAGGACGGATTTTACGTCAATCTCGGAATCGGAATCCCGACACTCGTCGCCAATCACATCCCGGCGGGGCTGGACGTCACACTGCATTCCGAGAACGGTATCCTTGGACTGGGACGTTTCCCCACCGACGACGAAGTCGACCCGGACATAATAAACGCCGGAAAGCAGACCATCACCGAGATCGAACGGACGAGCTACGTGTCATCAGCAGACAGCTTCGCAATGGTTCGCGGAGGTCATCTCGATATGTCGGTGCTCGGCGCAATGGAAGTTTCGGAGAACGGTGACCTTGCCAACTGGATGGTACCCGGAAAGATGGTCAAGGGCCCCGGCGGGGCCATGGACCTCGTTGCGGGGGTCAGAAAGATCATCGTTGTCATGGACCATATGTCCCGCGACGGCCATGCCAAGTTCCGACGCAGCTGCACCTTACCGCTCACCGGCTCGAACGTCGTCGATATGATCATCACCGATCTCGCGGTGTTCGCAAGAGAGGATCGCAGCCGATCGTTCAAGCTGATGGAGCGTGCGCCGGGCGTCAGCCTGGAAGACATACGTGGCAGGACCGAAGCCCAGTATGATGAATAGGACAAAAGACGACCTGGCGTCGGGCGACCTCGTCCGGCTTTCCGAACGATCGCTCAAGAGGTTTCGATGACAGTGCAAACGGGTCGATTCAACGGTCGCCGCGCCGTCATAACGGGTGGAGCCTCTGGCGTCGGCCTTGCAGCTGCGCGCCAAATCCTCGCCGAGGGAGGAGCGGTTTCATTGTTCGACCTCGACCGGGAGCGCCTCGATGCGGCGGCGGGAGCGTTGGGGCCGCAACATTGCGAAAGGGTAGATGTCACCGACCCGGCCGGGGTGGTCTCGGCCATGCGGCGCGCGGCCGACATGCTCGGAGGTCTCGACATCCTGATTACGTCTGCCGGTGTCATCGGCACGACCGCGCCGGTGGTTCAATATCCCCTTGCTGAATGGCAACGGGTCTTTGCCGTGAATGTCGACGGGGTATTCCATTGCTGTCGGGCGGCCATCCCGTACATGCAGGCGGGCGATTATGGTCGCATCGTCACCGTGGCGTCGGTCGCCGGAAAGGAGGGCAATCCCAACGCTTCGGCATATTCGGCCTCCAAGGGCGCAGTCATTGCGTTTACGAAATCTCTAGGGAAGGAACTGGCGCTGACCGGGATCCGCGCAAACACCGTGACCCCGGGCGCGATAAGAACGCCGATGCTTGACGAGATTCCCGATGCTCAGCTCGACTATATGACGAAAAAAATCCCGATCGGTCGACTGGGCACCGCTGAAGAGTGCGCCAGCCTCATCTGCTTCGCCGCAAGCGAGGATTGCAGCTTCAGCACCGGCAGCGTGTTCGACATGAGCGGCGGGCGCGCAACCTATTGATCGGAACGAGCTTGGAAGAGTCTTACTAACAGGCGGGTGATGGCGAATCTGCGCCGCCCCTTCGTCACCACCGACCGTCCGCCTGATCCAACAGATCGCGGCTTGCCTTCTTCACGTCGGCGCAGCCCGTCAATACCATCGCGACCCGCAATTCCTCCTTCATTCTCGCGAGCGCGCGCGCGACTCCCGCTTGACCGCCAGCCGCCAGCGCGAAGGCCCAGGCTCGGCCTAGGAAACATGCCCTCGCCCCACTTGCGAGCGCCTTGATCACGTCGAGACCCGAGGAAATGCCCCCATCGACGAATACCGGGACGTCCCCACCCACGGCGTCCACGATCGGTTCCAATGCCGAAATCGACGAACGCACTCCGTCGAGCTGTCGCCCGCCGTGATTGGAGACAACGATCCCGTCGACGCCGTGATCCACGGCTGCGCGCGCATCCTCGACATCGAGAATACCCTTGGCAATGATGGGGCCCGGCCATACTTCTCTTACAAATTCCAGATCATTCCAAGTGACCGATGGGTCGAAATTCTGGCCGATCCAGGCCCATGACTGGGCGAACGAAGAAATCTCGCCGGTTGCCCCTGCAAGATTGCCGAAGCTATGCGGCCTTCCCCTGAGATAGACATCCCACAGCCAGCTGGGATGGCTGAGCCCGTCCCACGCCTGCCTCGCCCGCCCCCGCAATCCCTGCGAAGCTGCCATGCCTGAGCGGGCATCGCGGTACCGAGCCGCCGGCGTTTGAAGATCGAGAGTGAGGACGAGAACCGGTGAACCCTGGGACCAGATGCGCCTCAACATCTCGCGCATGAAGGAGCGATCTTTGATCATGTAAAGCTGCATCCAGGGCGGCGCTACCGCCTGGGCAACTTCATCGAACGGGCAGATGCCCACCGTGGAAAGCGCAAACGCGATGCCGGCATCGTGCGCAGCCCGCGCGGCCGCGACCTCGCCACGCCGCCAAAGCATTCCCGCAAAACCCACTGGTCCCAATATTACGGGCATATCGAGTGATATCCCGAATATCTCCGTATCGAGCACGACGCTCGACATGTCGTGCATGATCCGCTGACGTAATCTCAGCCTTTCAAGGTCCTCCCGATTTCTTTTGAGCGTAACCTCTTCGTAGGAGCCGCCGTCCACGTAATCGAAGAGTACGCGAGGCAGACGTGCGCGGGCGCGCCGGCGAAAGTCGCTGGGCGAAATGATTCTATCGGGCAGCATGCACGCCCTCCCGGCCCCGCCAACCTTCGCCGGTGGAGGTGCTGCGACGTTCCGTGCCGCGAGAGGAGCGAGCAGCGGAAAACGTCTCCGCCGGCTGGGCGCGCGCGAAACCCGGTGCATCCTGGCAGCGCGCCACTCTCGAAATTGGCGCGGACTTCGCTCGGGGCAGCGGAACGTTCAGCTTCGTAACAGGGCTCGCGCCTTTGAAGTGGGAGATCGCCGCCGACCGCCCACCGAACCACGATCCGTCCTCCAAGCCGTTGGTCATCTCCGCACCAACGCGGGGGCCTGGGCCGCGTTGGCATCGTTTGAACCTCCGGCAGAGAGTGCCTTCAAGCCGCGTACGATCGCGTGGGCGCTTTGCCGCAAATCGTGCTCCAGCATGGAAATAGCCTTCCGGGAATCGCCCCTCTTCAGGGCGTCGAGCAGAGAACTGTGCGTGGCATAGCCTCGCTCGAGATCGTCCTTATCGCCAACGACGAAGTTTATCGCGGGACCGATCTGAACCCAGATCGACGCGATCGTCTTCACAAGGTCGGGAGCACCGGAAAGCTCATAGAGCCCAAAGTGCAGTGCATGGTTGTGCGGCAGGGCATGGCGCGCATGCACCGATCCCTCTTGGTGAAATCTATCGTTGAAAGCACGCAGTTGGGAGATCAAAGCGCGGTCCACAGCAGGCATCGCCATCTCCAGAGCAAGACATTCCAAGCGCACGCGCATCTCCAGTATCTGAAGGTAACGCGCCGGAGGGATCACTGCGATCCGGAAGCCGGACCGTGCTTCCAATTCGACCGCGCCGTCCTGTACCAGCTGGCGGAGCGCCTCGCGGACCGGTGTCGCGCTTAACCCCATCGCCGCAGCGAGAGGACGGAGCGCGATCATCTGGCCCGGCTTGAACATACCGGTCAGCAGGGCCTGTCTCAGGCTCTCATACGCGAATTGCTGCAGCGTCGGGCTTTCCGCCGAACGCGGTACGATGCTTGGAGTAGGCGCCCACTCAAGCGGTGTGGTCGGCCTGCCCCGACGGGCAGTAGCGATTGCTCTGCTCACACGTTGCTCCCCTGCTTCAATGTTATGCGGCGTCCCACGGCCTAGATTTAGCTTGACATGGCGCAAGTGCAATCGGAATTTCGTGATAACGAAAAGGAGGGTGGATATGCGCGTCGCGGTCGTGGGGTGCGGATTCGTCGGGCAAAGCTGGGCCACCATTTTTGCACGTGCAGGACATGACGTCGCCGTTCACGACGTGTCTGCGAGCCAGCGTGTTCGTGGCCGAGCCGACGTACTGAGCAACCTCGACCTTTTGCATGATGCGGGCCTGATCTCCGAAGCACCGTCGGTCGTCGCCTCGCGTATTCGCTTCTGTGACCAGCTGGAGGACGCGCTGGCGGGAGCAGAATATGTTCAGGAGAATGTCTCAGAGCGCCTCGATGCCAAGGTCGCAATATTCGCGCAGCTTGACCGGTCGAGCGAGCCCGGAGCGACGCTCGCCAGTTCATCCTCCGGGATCTGTTGCAGCGACTTTTGCGCAGACTTGCCGGGGCGACACCGTTGCCTGATCGCGCATCCGGCCAATCCCCCTCACCTCCTCCCCGTTGTCGAGATCGTCCCCGCGCCGTTCACCGCACCCGATGTGGTCGGCCGCGCCGAGGCCTTTTTCGCGCAGGCCGGGATCACACCTGTCCGCGTTCGGCAGGAGCTTCCTGGGTTCGTCATGAACCGGCTCCAGGCCGCCCTGGTGAACGAAGCCCTGTCGCTCGTGGAGCAGGACGTCGCGACCGCCCGGGATATTGATACCATCGTAAAATCCAGCCTGGGCCTGCGTTGGTCCTTCATGGGGCCCTTCGAGACCATGGATCTCAACGCGCCTGGCGGTTTCGCCGACTATGCGCGACGCTATGGGCCCACTTTCAGCGCCGTCGGTGGCAGCATGGCCGGTGGCTGGCCGGCAAAAGCCGTCGCGTCAGTCGACGATGAGCGCCGTTCGCTCCTTCCTCGCCACGAAATGGAAAACAGGAGGGCGTGGCGCGACGCCCGACTGGTCGACCTTCTCGCTCGCGAGGTCGCTCGCTCCGCCCAGACCGAATTTTGACCGCACGCTATCGGGAGAGACTCATGAGCCTCGTGACAGGCAAGGTCATCGTGACCTGCGCAATCACCGGATCGATTCACACGCCCTCAATGTCCCCGTATCTTCCGATAACGGCCGAAGAGATCGCGCGGGAGGCCATCGCCGCAGCTGAAGCCGGTGCTTCGGTGGTGCACCTTCATGCGCGCGATCCGAGGGATGGTCGACCGTCGCAAGACCCAGCATTGTTCGCTGCCTTCCTGCCCGCAATTGCAGAGGCGAGTGACGTCGTCATCAACCTTACCACCGGAGGCGCCCCGACAATGACTGTCGAGGAGCGCTTGCAACCAGCGCTGCAGCTCAAGCCGGAGATCGCATCGCTGAATATGGGCTCGATGAACTTTGCGCTCTTTCCGATGCTCGAGCGCAAGCGCGACTATAAGCATGAATGGGAAGAACCCTATCTTGCCAGCTCGCGGAGCAATGTCTTTCGTAACACGTTCGCGGACATAGAATATATCCTGCGGGAATGTGGCGACGATGGTGCCCGTTTCGAGATCGAGTGCTACGATACGAGCCACCTCTACGCCGCTGCCCATTTCCTCGACCGGGGATTGCTGAAGCCGCCGCTCCTCATCCAGACGGTGTTCGGACTTCTCGGCGGCATCGGAGCCGCTGCCGAGGACGTGATTCACATGCGCACGACCGCCAATCGCCTTTTCGGTCACGATTATTATTGGTCGGTGCTGGGCGCTGGCCGGAGCCAGATGAACATTGCCGCCATGTCGGCGGCGATGGGCGGCAACGTCAGGGTCGGCCTCGAGGACTCCTTATGGAACGGCCGCGGAGTCCTTGCGCGCTCCAACGCGGACCAGGTCAGCAGAATCCGGCAAATCCTCGATGCGCTCGATCTCACGGTTGCAACGCCCAACGAGGTTCGCGAGATGCTTCACCTCAAGGGACGGGGATCAGTGAATTTTTGAACCGGCCTCCGAAGCGATGCCACTTCCCCCGGCGAACCACCGGATGAGAGGTTCCGTTTCAGCGCCATGCCGCAACGACCAGGCAGGACAGCCACATGCACATTGACCTTGGGGGTAAGACCGCGCTCGTGACGGCGGGGGCGAGCGGCATCGGCCGGGCGATCGCCGAGCAATTCATCGAGAGCGGCGCAAGAGTGGTGATCTGCGACGTCGACCCGACAGCCCTCGGCACGTTCGCAGACAGTCATCCCGATGCAGTCGCGCAGCATGCAGACGTCGCTTCGTCCGAGGATGTCGAGCGGCTATTCACGACCGTAGCGAACAGGATGGGTCGCCTGGATATCCTGGTGAATAACGCTGGAGTCTCCGGTCCCACCAAACCGATCGAAGAGGTCACTCCCGAGGAGTGGAGGCGCACGCTCGATGTCAACACGACCGGAGCTTTCTTGTGCGCGCGCCGGGCAGCGCCGATGTTCAAGGCGCAACGTGAGGGTGTCATCATCAACATATCGTCTGCCGCCGGCCGCCTTGGGATGCCCATGCGCGCGCCTTATTCGAGCTCGAAATATGCGATCCGCGGATTGAGCGACACTCTCGCGATCGAGCTTGGGGAATTCGGGATACGCGTCAACTCGATCCTGCCAGGCATCGTCGAAGGTGCGCGCGGCGACCGCGTCATCGACGAACAGGCGAGGGCACACGGTATGACCTATGAGCAGTATCTCCCCTTATTTCTTCGCAACATATCCATGCATGTCGCGGTTTCTGCCCGCGACGTTGCCGCTATGGCGACATTTCTCGCTTCGGACCACGCACGATATGTGACTGGCCAATCGATCGGCGTATGCGGCAACTTCGAGTCATATCGCACACCGATGGCCTGACCTCGAGGCCCGCTAGCATGGCGGAACCCTGTCATCCTGCCACCGTCGAAGGCGTCGACCGTCGAGGCGACGCATACCCAACGACCTGCCGCATTGTCGGCGCCAGCCCCGCCGCCTGGGTATCGTTCGGAACTGCATGTGCGCAAGATCGGCTTGTTCTGGGCCATGCCCGCAGACTCTAGCGAACAGACATCACACCCATCGAAATTGGTCAATTCTCGATACCTTGCTGCATCCGTTTGCTTCCACCCTCGCGCGCACTGGCGCTTGGGCGCGACCGTCGGTGGGAGATGTCAGTGTCGAAGACGATTTTCGTAACCGGGGCCATGGGCACCGGTCGTGCCACCGTTAATGCCCCTCGCGCTGCAGGGGCCGACATCATCGGCGCCGCCCGCTGGCCGGAAAAGGCCAGGGACCTCGAACAGCTTAGCGCCAACGGTGCGTCCATTCGAACTCGCCGACGTGGCCGGGATGACCGAGGCGATGCGCGGCGCCAGCAGCCCGCTCGAGCGGCCGACCCGCGCCTTCGCCGACCAGGCCAAGGGCGGTGCCAAGGCTTTTCGCTAAACGCCCCCCCCGCGGCGATCGGTATCGGTCGAAGCTCTACGGTACCAAGGCACAGGCGCACGCTGTGTCGCCGGGCCTGCGACCCGAAGCGAAGGGCGCTGATCGCGGCGTGATTTGGAAGCAATGGGCAAGCCTGTCCGGAGAAAGACAATGCGTGTCGTCGCGATCGAAGAGCATGTTGGCAGCCCCGAGCTGATGTCGCGGATCCCGTCGGGCAGGATCGAGAGCCGAGGCTGGGGATCTTTGGACGCGTTGCCGCCAATCTACCGCGAGTTTGCCCGCCGGCTTGCCGAGGGAGGCGACGCCAGAATCGCCGAAATGGATCGCGATGGCGTCGATATGCAGGTCCTGTCCGTCACCGGCCCGGGCGCCGATCTTCTTGACCCGGACGAGGCTCCGTCCTTCGCGCGCGACTACAACAATTTTGTGGCAGAGACCGTAAAGCGCCACCCTGCCCGGTTCGCGGCGTTCGCGCATCTACCCATGTCCGCTCCCGAAGCGGCGGCCGACGAGTTCGAACGAACCGTTGTTGAGCACGGCTTCTGCGGCGCAATGGTCAATGGCACGACCGCGGGAGCCTTTCTGGATGATCGGCGCTTCGATCCCATCCTATCACGAGCCGTGAAGCTTGACCTGCCAATCTATCTCCACCCGGCACCTCCGGAGGAACCCGTCCGGCAGGCCTATTACGGGAGGTTACCTGGTCCGGCCGGGCCGCTGCTCGCTACGGCCGGCTGGGGCTGGCACGCGGAGACAGCGTTGCACGTGCTTCGTCTGGCTCTTTCGGGAACGTTTGACCGTCATGCCGGGCTGAAGATCGTCATCGGCCATATGGGCGAAGGTCTGCCCGCGATGCTTGAGCGAGCTGACGGCGTGATGTCGAAAGCCATGCGAGGCGCGATGGATCGTAGTGTCTCGGAGACGATACTCGACCACGTTATGGTAACTACAAGCGGTTTCGTAGCGGGAGCTGCATTTGACGCCCTGCTCGCGACCTTCGGCCCCCGGCGCATCATGTTTGGAATAGACTATCCCTATTCGCCGGGCGGACCACAGGTGGAGTTCCTGAAGGCTATGCCCCTTCCAGAAGACGCCGTGTGTGGCATCGCGCATGCCAATGCTGAAGCGCTCCTCAAGCTGAGCGGATAGGCAATGGTTTCCGAGGTCGATGACGACCCGCATCTCAAAGAGTTGGCGGCGACGAGGTCGGCTCGCAACTCGACATTCCTCGACGGTCGGCAGCCTGCAGCTCTGCCGACCTTGATCGCCCGGCCTGCCAACTTCGGATTGGAACTATGCGCCACGAGAAATCCTATCCCGCGCTATACACGTCACGATGGTCGTCGGCGAAGACCGAGGAGCGGTTCCCCGTCGAGAATCCGGCGACGGGAGAGATCATCACCGTTGTCCAGGGAGGCGGTGCTCCCGAAGTCGATGCGGCCGTACGCGCGGCCCACGAGGCGTTCGAAGCTTCCTGGCGGTGGCGCACAGCTGCCGACCGAGCACGGTATCTCATTCGGTGCGCCGAAATACTCGAAGATCATGCCGACGAGATCGCCGCCCTCGAGTCGCTCGAGAATGGCAAGCCCGTTACCCAGGCCCGGCAGTTCGACGTGGCATTCCTCATCGGCGCATTCCGATACTTTGCGGCGCTGGTCGACAAACTTCCAGGCGAGTTCTACGATCAAGGCTGCGTCTATGCATCGGTTCTGCTCGAGCCGCTTGGTGTGGTAGCGGGCATCATTCCGTTCAACTGGCCGCCAATCCACACCGGAGGAAAGTTGGCGCCCGCGCTCGCAGTCGGCAACACCGTGGTCCTCAAACCTGGCGAGCAAGCGCCACTGACCGTCATGCGGATCGTCGAACTTATTCAGACGGTCCTTCCGCCCGATGTCGTCCACGTCGTTCCAGGAACCGGTGCGGAAACTGGACAAGCGCTCGCCGGGCATCCGCTCGTCCGCAAAGTATCGTTCACGGGGTCAACCCTGGCGGGGGCCGCGGTTTCCAGAGCCGCGGCTGGCAATATCACGCCCGTGCTTTTGGAGCTTGGCGGCAAGAATGCCTTGATAGTGCTCGACGACGCCGACGTGGATCAAGCCGTACGCGCCGCTCTGGAAGGCGGATTCTTCAACCAGGGCGAGGCCTGCACCGCCTCCTCGCGACTGCTGTTGCAGAGCGGAATTCATGATGCGTTTGTCGACAAGCTGGCTTCCGGCGTCAAAAAGCTGGTTCTGGGAAACGGGCTGGATCCTGCCACCCACGTCGGCCCTCTCGTCACGAAGGCACACCAGCGTCGCGTCCTCGACTATCTTCGCATCGGCGTGGAGGAGGGTGCGACGATCCGGGCGCAGGCGGCGATGCCGGCAGACCCTGCGCTTGTCGGTGGCTTCTATGTTCGTCCGACCTTGTTGACCGGTGTTACGCGAACCATGCGGATAGCGAAGGAGGAGGTTTTCGGTCCGATCGTCGCGGTTACGCGCGTCGACAGCCTTGAAGAGGCGATCTCCGAGGCCAATGAATCCCAATATGGTCTCGTCGCCGCAATCTACACACGTGATATGGCAACGGGCCTGCGAGCGAGCCGGGAATTGGATACTGGCACTGTTTTCATCAATAACTATTTCCGCATGTTCCTGGGTACGCCGTTTGGCGGCGCCAAACACAGCGGCTACGGTCGCGAGCACTCCATCGAGACGCTGAAAGAATTTGGAAGACTGAAGTCAATTCGATTCCCATCGGGCCTGGGCGCGATCCCGCAATGGTCAGCGGTGTCGGATATCTACGGCTAGTGTGCCTCGATCGCAGCCTACCGGGCTCCACAAACATGCGTTCCGTAGGCACCTGCGAGGAACACCAAGCGCGCCGGTCACAGTGCGAGCTTTTCGGCGACGAATGCTTTCATTGCATTCCATGACCGCGATTCCGCCTGCGCGTCGTACCGTGCGAAGTCGGGCCGTCCAATATCGGAGGCTCGTTTGTCGGTGAAGGCGTGAACATTGCCTCCAAGGATATGGAGTTGCCAGTCAACGCCGCTACCCCTGAACATGGACTCGAACGCTGCGCGATCTTCCGCTGTTATACTTGGATCGTCTGCGCCCACGATCGCGAGCAGCGCCGCGCCGACATTATGAGCCTCTTCGGGAGCCGAGAGGCGCAGCCCGGAATGGAAGCCGACCGCCGCCTGTATACGAGCCCCGGTAAGGGCCAGTTCGAACGCCATCGTTCCCCCGACGCAGAAACCGATCGCCGCTACGCGGTCGCAATCTACACAGGGAAGCTCTTGGAGCGCCTGCAGCGCTGCCACGGCTCGCGTGCGCATGGCCTGTTGGTTTCCCTTAAGATCGCGGACCAGCGCCATTGCTTCCTGTGGGGCGGCGGGCGTCCGGCCGCCGCCCCACAAGTCAGACGCGAGTGCAACGACGCCGAGTTCCTCGGCAATCTGCTCGGCGCGTTCCCTCGATCCTTCACTGAGGCCCATGGCATCCGGAAAGATCACGACCGCCGGACGAGGAGACGCTGCCGGGCGAACCAAGTAACCAACCATTCCCACGCCGTCGGCTGCGTAAGCCAGTTCCGATGTCTTCATGACCGTGCTCCCGATCGAGAGACCGCCGCATTCCCACCTCGATCTCTGGTTGGGGAACGAACGATCGGTATTAGCCCGGTCGCCGGGCTAGCCAAGTCCGATTTGCTGCGCAAGCAATGCGGAGTCCCAGAACACCCACTCTTCCACCATCTGACCCGACTTCCACCTGGCAATCGTGGTCAGGTAGACTTCGAAGGACTTGCCGGTGCCCGGAATCGATGTGCCGTTGGGGAGGACCATCTTGCCGCTGAAGGTTCCACTGACCTTGCCCATCACCGTCGTCCAGTCGCCCTCACCAAACTGAAGCGGGTAATCGTTATGAACATGCATGTCCGGGAAAGCTCCGAGCATGCCGGAAAGAGCGGCGGCCAGTGCGGCCCGGCCACGGATAGGTTCGAGACTGCCCATTACGTGCGCGACCATGTCATGATGGTGCGCCGCCTCGAAATAAGCTTGGTCGCGACGGTTGAAGGCGCCGTCGCCGTCCTTCATCAATTTGAGATTGCGCGCGACCAATCCGGAGAGGTTGGAGGGAGAGGGCCCTGGCTCATCGGTCGCCACGGCCTGCGCAAAGGCTATGGCCGGCAGGGTTGCCGCGGCGGCGGCTCCCAATGCGAAAACGTCACGACGATTCATGGTTCTTTCTCCGTGCGTGGCTCATGTGAAACTGGTTCCGCCTGGCGGGATATTTCGGGTCGCCACGAGCCCGAATGGGCGCGGAACCGGGCAACTCCGTGCGAAGAGCCTCATCCCGGATTCAAGAAGGACTTCCCGCGCCTTGGTCCCTTGATTAAACGAGCGAGCTGGGCAACGTTGGGTAGCGCCCTTCCCAGACTTAGCAGACCGTCGCACGATACTCTGGCCATCCCCGCCTCACGCAAGGTCACGGCCGTAACTTCGACGATGACTTCGATTATCTCGCAGATGAATTGGGCCGGTATCATCTCGACTCTCGACCTAGACACCAACCTTTGGGCTGGCGGTACGCTACGCTACTACGACACTCTACGGACTTTGCTTGAACCAACTGTAACTCTGGCGGTATCGAGAAATGACCATTTTCACTCGTCGCGCGTGGCGCGGCCGTTGCGGTGTGCCGGAGCTTGTTGAAGGATAAGCCGTGCTGATTGGTTTGATGATATTCGATGCGTTGGTCGGCGCGGCTGTACGAGAGCGCTTGGAGTTGCCTTACGAGCGACCCGCGCAAAAGTAGGCGTCGACGGAGTCTGCGCCTATTGCCTCAAGGAGGACTCGGCTTCGTAACCAACCGCGTGTCTTGGCCAAATTCGGTTGCTCAGCCCCAGAGCGCGAGCGTTACTGATCGCCTGAATGCGACCAAACTAGATGGGCATCGTGATGTCATATTCCTATAATACAGGAATTGCCGGACGGATATGAACATTCGGCCAGCTGGCGACGGGCTGGACAATTCGGGGTCTTAGCCTCGGAAGGCGGTTGCGCGACAATCTAGCTTGCTCAAATCCGTTTGAGGTGCGCCGCGTATTTCCGCGCTGCTCGCTATGCGCTGGCCGGAAGGCATCGCCTTGCCACGGGGCGCCGCATCATGCTATTCAATTACCGTATATTGGGAGAGAGGCTATCAGGCTGCGGCGTGAAGGAAGCCGATTCTGACTCGTGACTTGCGGCGATCAGGGAAGGGAAGGTCGGGGACAGAACTCGATGACAGGATCCGCCGTGCCGGAAGGGGCTTCCCCGGGCATGGAGAGGACGACCTTCCGGTTCTCGACGTCAATCAGACGCTTGCACCTCGTCGCATTGGGGAAAGAGAAGGGTCATGGAGCAGATGTTACAGGATATGGCGCGCCCTCTCTTGATCAAGGGGGCTGCGGTCGTCACCATGGACGAGACGCTGGGCGAGATGATGTCCGGCGACATTCTGGTCAAGGGCGGCGTGATCAGGGAAATCGCGCGAGAAATTGATGCGCCCGACGCGCTGGTCATAGACGCCAGGAGTATGATAGCAGCCCCGGGTTTTGTCGATTCTCATCGACACCTCTGGCCATCACTTATGCGATACGCTTTTTGTGACGCACCGGTAACAGACTATTTCCCGTTTCAGAACAACCATATCGGGCCGAACTACTCAGCCGACGATACTTATGTCGGGACATTGATTTCGGCGCTCGGGGCCCTGAACTCGGGCGTAACGACGGTTCTGGATTGGGCGCATATCCAAAACAGCCCGCAGCATACGGATGCATCGATCCGCGCTCTGCGCGACTCGGGTATCCGCGCAGTCTTTGCATATGGGACTCCATGCGTGCCGATTGGCACCGTTCTGGGGTCCGACTGCGAATATCCCGACCGGATCATGAGACTCGCCAAGGAAGAATTTGCAAGCAAGGATCAGCTACTAACACTGGCTCTCGCAGCTAACAGTCCCGAGCACGCGCCGTACGAACCCACCAAGTACGCTTGGGAAAAGGCACGCGAAGCCGGCGTGCGAATAACGGCCCATACGGGAATGGTCGAATTTGGCCTACGCGATCAAATCGAACGATTTGGCAAAGAGGGTCTTCTTGGGCCAGATCTTACCCTAGTGCACTGCAACCTGCTTTCGGACACCGAATGGAAGATGATCGCAGACACGGGAACGACGATTTCGATCTCGTCGCACATCGAGATGGTGATGGGACATGGTTCGCCGCCGACGCAGATCGCACTCGATCATGGCATTTTGCCAAGTCTGAGCGTCGATGCCGAGGTTGCGGTGTCGGGTGATTTCTTCACCAACATGCGCGCGACCCTCGCGGATCAGCGAAATGTCGCATACGGTCGGCGCAACCGCGGCGAACCGTTCAAGATCGCGACCGTGCGAGACGTGATGAAAATGGCCACGGTTGCCGGCGCCCATGCAAATGGGCTCGGTGACAGGGTCGGAAGCCTCGCGGTCGGGAAGCAGGCCGACATAATCCTCTTGAATGCCGTGAGCATCAATTTCGCACCGATCAACGACCTCGTGAGTGCGATCGTCCAGGGCATGGACGTAAGCAATGTCGACACGGTCATCGTCGCGGGCCGGATCATGAAACACGCCGGCCGACTGCTCAACGTCGATTTGACCGCTCTCTACGAGCGGACTTACGCCGCCCGGGACGGCGTATTCGCCCGATCGGGCATGCCGTGCCTGTGCCCACGACACTTTTCGGCTCTGCCATGACTGCCGGTCTCCCATCCGCCCGCTAGTCCGAGCACGGTAATCGTGCTCCGGCGAGATGTTCCGCGGCTCTCAGGTCGTCGCGCAAGCGCGCCAGCAATGAGAATAGCAGGGACCGTTCGGCCGGGGTGAAAATGGAAAGTTGCCTGGCCCAGAAGCCGGCCATTCGCGGCTGCATCACCCGGATGACCGACCGTCCTTCGTCGGTTAGGCTGATTCCGACGCTGCGCCTGTCCGACGTGCTCCGCTGCCTGCAGATGAACATGCGGCCTTCCAACTGATCGACAAGGCGCGTCGCAGCTCCGCTGGTGATGCCAAGTTCGCGATTCACGTCGCCGATGCACATGATCGCTCCCTCTCCCATCAACTTCAGAGTGAGCCACTGTGAGAGCGTCAGATCGGTATCATCAAAGACATGTTCGACCCGTTCGACCATCGCACGGAATGTTTCGCGGACGAGCGCCCCCGCAGCCTCGGCAGGCGTCCCATCCGTCCCGAGGCGACCCCCATCCGTTACGGTTGTCTCCCCGGAGGATCCCGTCATCTCAGAGCATCCGAGGCGCGCGGACGCATTTGCATTGATCTGCCGCTGGCCCTGGCGTGGGTCGATCGCGATGGATCGACGCCGGGAGCAAAACTATTGGCCGTCGGAAACACAGGCCTCTCAATCCCTTCCGAACCGGCGCCGGCCACCATTCAACCCTCGCTGATTTTCTCAAGGCCGCACCCGACCGGCTCGCTATGCCGTCAGGTGAGCAGAAATCCACAATCCGCCACGACCAGTTCCCCAGTCATATGCGACGCGGCATCGCTTGCAAGAAACAGGATCACGCCCGCGTGCTGGGCCGCCGATGCCGGGCCAAGAAGGAAACGGCCGGGTTGGGTCGCTGGCCCGGTTACAGCAGCCTTCGATACATCCCGCGTGGCCCGGTTCTTCATTTCGACGCCGCCGATAAGCAGGGCATTCACGGTCACGCCGAAGTCCGCGACCTCGAGCGCCACGGATCTCGTGAACGCGTTCACGGCGCCCTTCGACGCGCCATAGGCAGCGTAGCCCTTGAGCATGGGATGCAAGGACGCGATGGATGAGACGTTTACGATCCGCCCGCCCGCACCGCGCTCCTTCATGTGAGTAACGGCCTCACGCGTACACAGGAAATACCCCTTCATGTTGACGTCCTGAACCCGGCTCCATTCCTTGGTCGTCAGGTCCAGAAACGGTTGAACCGGAAAGATGCCGGCATTGTTGACCAGGATGTCCACTCTGCCGAACTTGCTGACGGCACCCGCGAACAACTCGGACACAGCGTCTTCGTCGGTTGTGTCGCAGCCGATGGCAACGGCTTCTCCGCCCTCTGCTACAAGCTCGGTCACGACGGCTGCTGCGCCCTCAAGATTGAGATCTGCAACGACCAGTTTTGCGCCGGCGGTCGTGAACAGTCGGGCAATCTCGCGACCGATTCCAGACGCACCGCCTGTCACGACCGCGACCTTTCCGCGCAGGCCGAACAAATCTTCAAGCGGGCTAGGCGCCCGCGCCATCGGCTCCTGGCTATCGCTTGCGCCGGCCATCTATTCTGCTCCCTCGTTCGCATTCCGGAGTGTCGACGCCGGTCGCGCGAACTTCGGGTCGTTGTGCCCCCTTCCTACCTGATCGCCACGCTCGAAACCCCAGGAATATCCACCGGGAGGGTTGGCGCAGATCTCCCAAGCGTTGTCGTCTCGATCCCAAAAATAAAAGCAGTAGGTTCCATGCTGCATCATGGGCTTCGAGATATTCCTCAGCTCCCATTTTTCCGCTTCGCGGGTCACGATCCGGTGGGCGGCATCGACCTCCACCTCGTTCGCCACGTCCAGGCCATTGTGATTGAGGAACGGCATCTTGCCTCCGGCAGACTTTCGGCCCTGCACCACCACTATGACCTGATTGCCGCCCATTCGCGCCCAGAAGGACACGTCCGCCATTTGAACCGTCTGGAAGCCGAGAAACTCTTCGAAGAACCGTCGCGTTTCCTTGATGTCGCGACATTCGAGCGTCGCATGCGAATAGAAATTGAGGCTGAGCTTGGAAGCCTCGGCCTTGCTTTCGGTGAGTTCGGTCGCTGTCGACATCATCGTTCTCCGTGCTTCAGGCTTGCTGTGATGAGGTTCTGGGGGCGCGCTGTGCTTCCGAGCCCCTGGGCAATAGGGTGAAGAGAAGGCCGCCGAGTGCACCCAACACTGCGCCGACGCGCAGCGCCGTGGCATAGCCATGATGATCCGCGATCGCGCCAATCCAAAGTGAGCTGAGCCCGGTGCCGATGATGGTCGGGCCGTAGAGCAGCGAATAGACACGGCCATAGAGCGCGCCGGGATAATATCGCGAGACCAGAATGCTCATCAGATCGACTTCGGCTCCTACGACGAAGCCAAGACCGACCGCGGCAAGAGCGATCAGATTGTTGCCTCCCGCGACCAGCAGCATTGCGGCCGCCGCGGCGACCGCGCAGCCGACCATGACGAGGCGCGGCTGGACGAAATCGCAGAGCGCGCCAATCGCGAACCGGGAGAGGAGGCCGCTCAAACCGAGCAGGCTCGCATAAGCCGCGGCCTCTCCGGGAGTCGCGCCAGCAGCGCGCGCCATCGGCGCCAGATGCACCATGAATCCGAAGAGCGAGGCTGCCACCATCGTGAAGCCCAGCAGCAAGATCCAGAATTTCGATTCCGCCGCCAATGCGGTCAAACGGATGTGACTTGCCGCGACCGAAACGGCCTCGGCTTCCCGTGCTCTATGCGGCATCCTGAGGAGCTTGCCGCTCATCGGAATGGTCAGCAGTGCGAGCACGCCAAGGCAGACAAAACCCCAGCGCCATCCGAACGAGAGGATAGCCGCCGAGGCGATCTGCGGCAAAAGCGCCGATCCGACGCCGACCAGCGTCAGCGTTACGCCCATTGCGGTTCCGGTCGCGCGATCGAATGACGCGGTCACGGCGCGCGTGTATCCGACCGGACTCGCCCCGGCCCCGATAAGCCCCACCAATGCCATCGCACCGACATAGGTCACTGCGGATGTGGCCAGTGCCCCGAGCAGGCTGAGCCCGAGGGCCAGCAGCGCCGCCCCCACCATGACAGGCCGACGAACGCCAAAACGATCCACTATCATGCCAACGACGGGCACGGAGACCGCCAGGGCTATAGTGGAGGCCAGGAGGCCGGCACCGAAGACGGCATGCGTCAGCCCGTAATCGTGCGCCATGGGGTCGAAGAAAACGCCCATTGTGTAGAGAAGCAGAGCGGGCATGCCGAAAGACATCCCCCATCCGGCCGCAACAACCACGCCAACGCCAGATCTTGCGAACGCCGGTCGCTTCATGGGAGTGCACTCCGCTGGACAGCGGTGCCAGTTTGATCAGACGGCCGCACCACGTGGTCGCGGGTCAGGTCGGCCAGGCTGCGACAGCCGATCTGCGCCAGCGTCCGATCGATCTCTGCCGCCAGGATTCCGAGCACATCGCGAACGCCCTGCTCGCCCGCGGCAGCAAGTCCGTACATGGCAGCGCGGCCCAGCAAGACGAAATCGGCGCCGAGCGCATATGCCTTGACGACGTCGCTCCCCCGCGTGACGCCACCATCGATGATGACCGCCGCGCGACCGGCGACCTCGGCCACGACCCCTTCGAGAACGTCGATGGGTCCCACAGAGGCATCGAGCGCGATGCCGCCATGGTTCGACACGACGATGCCCTCGACACCATGATCAACGCACAGACGGGCGTCGCGGTGATCGAGAACGCCTTTGACGACCAATCGTCCCGCCCAGAAAGAACGTAATTGGGCCAGGAACTGCCAATCGAGGCTGTCGTCCTTGAACGCGAAGCGCCCGTGCATCGGGTCGCCCGGAGGCGCGATCGGATACTCGGCCAGCCCGGGAAAGCGCCGGTCAAGTGCGTAACGACCGATCGTGCCGAGTAGCCACCGGGGATGAGCCGCCATATCGGCAAACCCCGCGATCGAAAGCCTGAAAGGGATATCGAAACCGCTCCTCGCCGCGAACTCGCGCTTATAGGGCGTGAGCGAGTCGACGGTCAGGACGAGCGTCGTAAAGCCTGCCGTTTGCACCCGTCGGACAAGATCGAAAGTTCGTTCGCGGTCGCCGGAGACGTAAAGCTGAAACCACCTGTCGCCATCCCCGAAGCTGGCGAAACGATCGAGCCTGGTGGTGGTGGCGCCCGAAAGGATGAAAGGGATGTCGGTGGCGGAAGCGGCACGCGCCAAAGCGGCCTCGCCTTCGTGCCAGAGATAAGCTGCGATACCCACCGGAGCCAGACCCACCGGCAGGGCTCGCGCGCGGCCGAACAGCGAAGTACCGACCGTCCGCGGCGCGGCGCCCGCCAGAATCCGGGGTCGCAAGCGCCACGAATGCCACGCCGACCGACTCTGCTCGACCGCCCGATCATCCTCGCTTCCGCGCTCGAGAAAGTCGAACAATCCGCGCGGAAGCCGTCGTTGTGCCGCCTGCCTGTAATCGCTGATATTCAGCAACATGGTGACGCGCCCAATGGGCTCGCGATCATCTGGTATGAACTTACGGGGTTCATGACATCAGCGTCTTCAACGTGCCGAGCCGGCCGACTTCCACCTCGACATGGTCGCCCGCCACCAGGAATTCCGGCGGCTTGCGGCCAAAGCCTACGCCGGCTGGAGTACCCGTCGCGATGACATCACCAGGTTCGAGTGTCATCGCGGACGACAGATGCTCGATGATCTGGGCGACGCCGAAGACCATCTTCGAAGTGTGCGAGTCCTGCTTTACCACGCCGTTCACCGTCAGTCGCATCGGGAGGTCCTGTGGATCCGGCACGAATTCCGCCGGGACGAAAAAAGGCCCGATCGGCGCGAAACCATCCAGGGCCTTGTGAAGAATCCAGTCGACCCCAATCGGTGGCGAGCTGTTGACACGGTCGCGCGCGGACAGGTCGTTGAAATTGGTGTAGCCCGCAACGACAGCCAGGGCATCCGCCGCGGGGATGTCCCGGCATCTCTGCCCGATCACCACCGCGAGTTCAGCCTCCCAGTCGATCATCGTCGCGATGCGCGGGCACCGAACGGCTTCTCCCGAGCCGACGAGAGTCGTGCTGGGCGGTTTCAGGAAGGCATAAGGATAAGTGGGCACCATCGGACGGGCCATTTCGGCGATATGATCATGAAAATTCGCCCCGATACAGATGAGCTTGTTGGGCATTCCCGTCGGTGGTCGAAAGCGCTCGGGCGGCGCCAGGGATTCGCGCGCGAAACGGTCGCCGGCCTGGGCAACCCGCGCGCCAATGACCGGGGCCCATCGCCCCCAGTCGGCCAGGATCGGCATAAGGTCACCGGCGGGAGCCGCACCGAGCTGTTCGATGTCTTCGGCGCCCAACAGAGAAGCGAGGGTCAAAAAGCGCCCCTCCTGCTCCACGAGGATCGAGACCACGCCATCTATGGTGGCAATGGCAATGCGATAGAAGGGTGTCATCGGTTACTCCGCGACCGGCAGCAGAAGGCGGGAGGCGTGAGCGCCTCCGTGGTGGACGGTGTCGGTTCCAATCTTGAAAAGCTGATACTCGTGGGTGAAAATCTGGTCCGTCAGCGCGGAGTCCCCGTTCGCGAGTTCGAGCCGCAGACGACGCCCCGCTTCGATGCGGCAAGCCGTCGGCATGATCGCTATCTCAAGCTCGTACACCTCGCCTGGCACAAGCGGCTCGACATGATCATGGGGATGATAGGGGGCCATATCACTGCTCTTCGCGGGGTCGACCGAGCGATGAGACGCGCGCAGCCAACCCTTTGAAATGATAGCCGACTGTGGCTGTCCGTCCCCGTCCCGCTCGTATTGCTCGGACAGCTTGACCAGCACGTCAGCATCGAGGTTCGATGAACTGAGGTGCAAGACAAGCTTGATCGGCCCGACGATCACCAAGTCCTCGGTCAACGGTGCGCTCGTATAAGTAAGCACCCGCCGAACGGGGTCCGGCGCAAGTCGCTCGCCCAACCCGACCACGCCCCAGAGCCATCCTGGATTGGGAAAATGATTGTCAGTCGACGCTGGCGTGTCCGGCAGAGATTCGACGAGAGACCCATCGTTGAGCGAAACGACCGAGCAGGAATGCTCGGGACTCAGATAGAGCGTGCGCACGGAAACCGGCTTCGGCGGCCACCGATCGGCAGTACGCACCTCGGACGTATTCCGAACGAAGTACCGGACAGGCGCGATCTCCTGATAGCCGTTCTGCTCTCCTTTGAGATGATAATCGTAGAAGGGTAGCAGCCATTTTTCGTGATATTCGGGTTGGGCGTAGACACCCACGGCCTCGAAGATATTGGCCGCCGCAATGAGCAGCAGCTTTTTGTCGCCACCATGAGCCTGATAGCCCATGATGTTGCCGTTGAGATGGAGGTCCATCTTCGAGAGCACGCCCACGGATAGAAGCGGGACCCGGCTTTCGTGGATCCGCTCCAGCGCTGTCCGCTCGCGCCAGTAGCTGTCGTACAGCGGGTGCTGCCGAATGGCCGCACTCAGGTCGTATGGCACATGGCGCGGCTCCCCACGCGCGGGCGACGCGTTCACGACCCTCATCACCTGGTTGTACCAGAGATGGAAGAAGTCGCCCGGTATACCGCCCGTGTAGATGGAGCAGCGATACGGATCGGTAAAACCGTCGAATGCGGCGATGCAACTGAGGTTTGGAGGGTTGAGGCAAGCCGCCAGCCACTGCGCCATAGCATAATAGGACTGGCCAACGCCCCCGATCTTGCCGGTCGACCAAGGTTGTTCCGCGATCCACTGGATGACGTCGTAATAGTCCTGCTGTTCAGCCGTCCCGAGAAAGCAGAATTCACCCCCGGAATTGCCGCTGCCCCGCACGTCCATGTGGACGAATGCATAGCCGTGCTGGTGTACATACCAGTCGATTGGCCCGGTCTCACGCCACAGGAAACAAGGAACCTCTGGTACGATGTTGTTGTCGTAGCGGTATGGCGATGCCGCAAACAGCGCCGGCCAGGGACCATCTCCATCGGGTAGATAGAGCGCGACGGCGATCTCCGTGCCATCGCGCACGGTGACCATCACTGTTCGGGTCGGTAACAAAGTCGAGTGCGCGTCTGCGGCTTTCGTTGCGGTCGTCATGGCGATTGTCATCTCCCAAGCGATAATTATTTTGCAGCAAGGTCAACTTTGCGGGATCGTCGCGACCGCGCATTGCGAAGAATCGGCACGACAGAGATGGCCGGATCGGTCACCGGGGCGCGCCCACGAGCACGGGCTCACCATCCGCGCGCCGTTCCGTCACACGGGAAAAGTCGCGCATCAGTTCCGCGTTGCGCTGTCGATAGGCTTGGATCGCCGCCTCCTTGACGTGCCCGAACCCCTTTATCTCCGATGGAAGTCGAGCAATCTTGATGGCGACCTCGAGATTGTCGGGGCGAAGCCCCTGAGCCAGGACATCGAGGATTTGCTCGAATTCGACGACGAGTGCGCGTTCAGTCTTGCGTTCAAGGCTGTATCCGAAGGGATCAGCCCAGCTGCCCCGCAGGACCTTCAGCCGCGCCAGGACCTTGAAAACGGGAAGCAGCCAAGGCCCGAACTGGCGCTTGCGGAGGCGGCCTGATACCGGGTCACGTCGAGCGATCAGCGGCGGGGCAAGATGAAAGCTCACCCGCGGCCTGCCCTCGAACCGGGCCAACACATCGCGAAGGAAGCCGCTCTCTGCGAATAGCCGGGCAACCTCGTATTCGTCCTTGTAAGCCATGAGCTTCGCAAGGGATTTGCCTGCCGACACCGCAAGATCCTCCGACGCGCCGAGGCAAGCCTCGGCGCTGCGGATGCGATCAAGCGCCGCAGCATATCGGTCAGCATAGCGGGCGTTCTGATAGCCAGTCAGCAACTCCATTCGATGCGACAGAATCGCGTCGAAGCTATCCGGCACCGCCGCCCGCGGCTCCCCCCTTCCTAAGATCCTGTCGGGCGATACTGCGAGCAGGCGCCCTATCTGGAACGCACGCCGGTTCATGCCCACCGCCGTACCACTGCGATCGATGGCCTGCTCGATCGTCTCCACGCTCAGCGGGATCAGCCCCCTCTGAAGAGCCAGGCCCACCATCATCAGGTTTGAAGCGATGGCGTCGCCCAGAAGACGTTCAGCAAGCATGGTAAAATCATAGCGCTCGACGTTTCCCGCCCCGGCCCGGCCCTCGAGGCGACGATGCACGAGACCGGCATCGACGATGTTCCCGGCGCGAATGAAGTCGCCCGTAATCGCCACGCTCCCGTTCGAAACAACCCGGGTCCGTCCCGGATCGATTGCGCCCATCACCTCCTTGCCGTTCGCGACGATTTGGTCACACGCCAACACAAGATCCGCGCCGCCCGCTGGAATCCGGAGCGCTTGAATCTCCTCCGGGCTTCGCGAGATGTGGATCGAGCTCTGGACCGCCCCGCCCTTCTGGGCCATGCCCACATCATCCAGCACCGCCACGGAAAAGCCGGCAGCCTCGGCTGCTGCGGAGAGCAGGGCCCCAATCGTTACGACGCCTGTTCCACCGATGCCCGCGACAAGAATGCGCGTATGGGAGACCTCGGCGGGAATCGCGGGCTGCGGGATAGGCTCTCCAAGCAATTCGTCGATGCTGCTGGGAGCGGACTTTCTCAGTTGGCCGCCGTTGATCGAAACGAAGGAGGGACAGAAGCCTCGAAGACAGCTCATATCCTTGTTGCAACTCGACTGGTTGATCCGGCGCTTAACGCCGATGTCCGTCTCGACAGGTTCGATCGAGAGGCAGTTGGACTGGACCGAGCAATCGCCGCAGCCCTCGCAGACCGCCTCATTGATGAACACTCGGCGCTGCGGATCGGGAAGTGTCCCGCGCTTACGGTGCCTCCGTAATTCGGTCGCGCACATCTGGTCGTAGATGAGTACGCTGACACCCGGCAGTTCGCGCATTTCGCGCTGCACCCGGTCAAGATCATCCCGGCCAGCGACCGGCACATCGGTCCGAAAAGCCGGGAGTTCATACTTGACCGGATCATCGGTCACGATACGAATGGACTGCACGCCCTCGGCGCGAAGCTGCCCGACCAGGCGCGGCACGCTAAGTTCGCCATCCACCTTCTGTCCGCCCGTCATTGCGACGGCATCGTTGAACAGGATCTTGTAGGTCATGGATGCGCCGACCGCGACGGCCTGGCGTATCGCGAGTATGCCCGAATGAAAATAGGTACCGTCGCCCATGTTGGCGAAGGTGTGGCGTTCGGTCGTAAAGTGCGACAGGCCTGTCCATTGGACGCCCTCGCCGCCCATCTGCGCCCATATCGCTGTATTGTCGGCAATCCAGACGGCCATGCTGTGACAGCCGATGCCGCCGGAGGCGCGACTGCCGTCCGGCAACGCCGTCGACGTATTGTGCGGGCAACCGGAACAGAAATGCGCCTTGCGCAGCACCGGAAATGCGGCCGCCGTGCGAGCGGCGAGCTTCGGCGCTAGCGCGCGCGCGCGCGCAGCGATGTCCTCGCTCCCGCCGCATTCGCCGATCAATTGCGCCAGTTGGACTGCGATGTCTTCCGGCGTGAGCACCCCATCGTCGGGAAGTCCCTCCTGCCCACCGATCGATATCCTGACAATTTTGCGCGGCGCGCCCTCGGTGCCGTAGAGCAGGCTGCGTAGCTGGGCCTCCACGAACGGGCCCTTCTCCTCCACGACGACGAGCGTGTCGAGCCCATGTGCGAACTCGGCCAGCCCTTCGGGCTCGACCGGCCAGATCATTCCCAGCTTGTAGCAGGCGATCCCCTCCCGTTCTGCTGTCCCTTCGTCGACGCCCAGCATTCGCAGCGCCTCCCGGAGATCCCGCCACGACTTTCCTGCAGAAACAATGCCAATGCGTGCGTCGTCCTTGCCCAGCAACCGTCGGTCAAGGCGGTTCGCGCGTACGTAGCGCTGAACCGCGCGAAGTCGGAACCTGTGCTGGCGGAATTCCTGTTCCAGCAGGGTATCGGGCCAGCGAATGTGCAAACCGTCCTGGGGCTGGTCGATTTCCGGCAGCACCGTGACGAGGTCGGCCTCGTCAAAGCTGACCGTTTGGGCACCATCGGCGATTTCCGGCAATATCTTCATTGCCAGCCAAGAACCGCTCAGGCGCGAGGCAGCGAAGCCATGGATGCCGAGGTTGATGACCTCGCCAGGATCGCTCGGATAGAGAATTGGGAGGTGCAAGGCTGCGCAAACGCCGTCGCTGTTGACGACGAGCGACGAAGACTTGCCTTGGTGGTCGTCACCCACAGCGACGATGACCCCACCAAGGCGAGAGGCTCCGGCGTAATTGGCGTGTCGCAGGGCGTCGGCCGCGCGATCGACGCCCGGTCCCTTACCGTACCAGAGCCCGAAGACGCCATCGACGGTGGCCCCGTCGCTCATGGCGATATGCTGGGTGCCTCCGATCGCGGTGGCGGCCATCTCCTCATTAACCGCCGGCTGAACGACGATACGCCCCTCAGCAAGTCGATCCTTGACCTTTGCAAAGGTGCTGTCGAGCGTACCGAGCGGCGATCCTCGGTAGCCGGAGACAAAACCCGCGGTGTTCAGGCCGATGCGGCGATCTCGCTCGGCCTGTACCAGAGTAAGGCGCACCAGAGCCTGAACACCCGTAATCAAGCCCCGGCCGCCTTCGTTCAGAGAACGGCTCCATCTGGGGGCAACGGCGCGCGCTTCGTACACGACGCAATCCTTCCGATCCTCTGCGAGGACCAACTCGTCAGGCGGAGGCCGTGACCTTGTTGATGAGTGAGCCGATCCCGCTTCCCTCGACCTCGACGACATCGCCCTCGTGGAGAAATATCTGGGGCTGACGCGCGACGCCCACGCCGGCAGGCGATCCGGTGGTCATGACATCTCCGGGCGCGAAGCGGTACCACCGCGAAAAGCGCGAGATCGTGTCGGCGATCCTGAACACAAGTTCGCTCGTGTGCGCAGACTGCATCACTTCGCCGTTCAGCAACGTCCGCACGGTCACGTCATGGGGATCCGGGATTTCGTCGACCGTCGTCACTACCGGGCCGATGGGACAAAAGCTTGGGAACTGCTTGCCATAGAGGATACGGTCCCAGGCCTCCCCCGCCCGCTTCGGGTCTTGATCCGCTACCGCCGCAAAATATCCTGCGACATCGTCACGCGCCGACACGTCGTTGACCATCGTATACCCGCCTACATAAGCAAGCGCGTCGTCAGGCTCGACATTGTAGCAAGTGCGTGAAAACACGCACGCGAGCTCGCATTCGTAATCCACCATCGTGGGCGCTGCAGGCGGCAACACGATCGGATCTCTCGGACCAGAAAGCGCATGAACGGTTTTGATGAAGCTGCCTGGCGCCTTCGGCGCGGCCGCTCCCATCTCGCGGATATGATCCTGATAGGCCCCGCCCGTGCAAAGGATGAACTGAGGCTCGACCGGGGGCATTAGCCGGACCGCAGACTCGGCGAACAGAGCCGAGTTCATTGACGCCGCGCAATCCGGCCCACCATCCTGCGAACGGGCAATGAGGTCCCGGACAGCGCTGCCGACAGGTTCATGGGATAGGATCTGGGTCACCGACGTGGGTGCCGAGCCTGCAAGGCCTGCAGCCCGCCACGCAGCGGGAATGTCGAGGAACATTCCACTTCTGAGAAGTGCCGCGGGGCGGCCGCCGTCCCCGCTATCGATCATCGCGAGCTTCAAGACTTTCCTCCTCCAACCTGTCACGCATCAGCTGCGCATCAGTGCCGAGCCCCAGCTGTTGAGCGTCCGCTCTTCGTGAACCCAGCGCCGCACGGGACGGGCTTCTTTTATCTGTTCCAGTTCAGCCGAGAATTCGAGCCAATTGCCATCGGGGTCATTCACGAAAAGGAAGAGGTTGTTCCCTGGTCCATGACGACCCGGTCCCCACCGGAGCGTGATGTTTCTTTCCGCGAAGCGGTCCGCCCAGTTGCGGATATGAAGCCAATCCTCCACGTCATAGCAGATGTGGTCGAGCCGCTTCCTCGGCGCGCGGAATACAGCCAGGCTGTGATGCTCTTCGCTACAGCGAAGAAAAACCGATGTCAGGTCATCCTCGCCATCCAGCACCGTATCGGTCGGTGCGAAGCCGACGACCCTGCAAAAGAAGTCGATCATCTCCGGCACTTCGTCGCTGGCATATACGAGATGTTGCAGCCTCGCCGCCGGCCCCCCAGCTCCCTGCGTTTCGGCGCCCGGCTCCACGACCCCGAATACGAGCCTGTTGCCGTCGGGATCATGAAACTGAAGTGCCTCGCCGATCATGTCCGGGCGGACAATATTTTTGACGGCTATAGCGGCACCTGCAAGCCGATCGCGCAACGCGCCAAGCTGTCCGCTATCTGTGACGGCGAACAGCACGTGGTCGAGCGCATTGGCAACGCCGTCCCTGATTTCCAACGGGCGACCGCTGAGCCACCCTTTCCAGCCTTCATCCGTAAATGCGCCGGAATAACCCATTGCGTCCGTGTAGAACTCCGACAGCCCCGAAACGTCCGGCGAGGTCATCACCACCCCCCAGAGATAGGCAGCCAGAAGCGGCTCCTGTGAGTGGTCCAATCGAGCGCTCCCGTTTTGATATTCTCATATTACGATAAACTACCAGCGCAGAAAGATGCTGGCAACGCTTTTTTTCCAGCCGCATTCGTGCGATCCACGCCGGCAAATGGAGGTGGCGCTTGGCGACGGCAGACAGATTGCTCGCGGTTTTGGACCTTTTCACTCTCGACCGGCCCGATTGGTCAGTCGAAGAGGCATCCGAGGTGCTTCGTGCGCCAGCGAGCACGGTTTATCGCTATTTCAGCAATCTTAGCAGCAGCGGCCTCGTCGCGGCCAGCGGCGGCGGCCGCTACATCCTCGGGCCGTCCATCATCCGGTACGACCGTCAACTTCGGCTGACGGATCCGCTTGTCCGGTCCGCGCGGAGCGAGATGGAGCGCCTGGCATTGTCGGTCGAGGGAAAGGGTGTCGTCTTTCTCTGTCGGCTCTACGGGGATCAGGTCATGTGCGTGTCGCAGGCCGCGGTCGGGGAGTTGCCGTTCACAATCAGTTATGAGCGGGGACGGCTGATGCCGCTCTTCGCGGGATCAGCGTCGCGCGTGATCCTGGCAAACCTTTCGCCGGCCAAGGTCCAAGCGCTTCACCGGCGATTTCCCGAGGAGTTTCAACGGAACGGGTATGGCGATACGCTCCAGAAGGTCCGTGAGTACCTCAAGACGATAAGGACAAACGGCAGCTTCGTAACCGTGGGCGAAATCGATGCGGGGATGCGGGGGATCTCGGTGCCAATCGTCGCGAGCGGCAAGGTGTTGGGCAGTCTGACGATTGCCGGTCCTCGGCCTGGCTTCACCCAGGCACAGATCGAGCGGGCGGTCGATGGTCTCAAGGAGGCGGCCAAGCGCACGCTCAGCGAATTGCATCACTGGATTTCCCATTCCGGGGCGACGACGGCTCGGTAACCTCCGCCAGCGAATCGACAGCGAATCGCGTCTCGTCGTCGCGAAAATCTTGCGTCCAAACTTGCTATGCCGCCGATGTCATGATACGATTTTATCGTAATATGAGATCTGAAGGTGATGCTTTGCGATACATGAGCTTTCGCTTAGGTGGGAAATCGAGATGGGGCCAGGTCGACGGCGATCGCGTCCTTCCACTCGATCATGTCTATTCGTCGCTGAAAGCAGCGCTCCAAGCGGGCGGACTGGCGCAGCGGTTGCGCGGCGAGGCGGAGGCCGGATGGCTTGCCCTTGACGACGTGGAGTTTGCGCCCCTGCTCCCCGATCCGGGAAAGATTCTTTGCATTGGGCTCAATTACCAGAAGCATCGGCTCGAGACGGGTCGCGCCGAGGTCTCCCACCCCACGGTGTTTACCCGTTTCGCAGACTCCCAGACTGCTCATCGGGCATCGATCCTGCGGCCGCGGGAATCGACCAACCTCGACTATGAGGGAGAGCTCGCTATCGTGATCGGGACAGGGGGGCGCCGGATTTCGGCTGCCGCTGCGCTCGACCACGTGGCGGGGTACAGTTGTTATAACGATGGATCGGTTCGTGACTGGCAAGCGCACACGATCCAATTCACTCCAGGCAAGAACTTTCCCGGCACCGGGGCTTTCGGCCCGTGGCTCGTGACACCCGATGAATTCGGTCCGCCCTCCGGACAGCGAATTCAGACGCGTCTGAACGACGAAGTGATGCAGGACGCGGTGCTTGAAGACATGATTTTCTCCATTCCGGAGCTGATCGAATATTGCTCCACTTTCACGGCGCTTTCACCCGGGGACGTCATTGTCACCGGCACGCCTGGTGGGGTCGGCGTCAAGCGGAATCCGCCGGTCTTCATGAAGCCCGGTGATCGCGTGGAAGTTGAGATCGAAGGCATTGGTGTCTTGGTCAACACTGTCGCTGACGATGCCGGGGGCGCGTAGCGAAAGCAGTCGCCGGCACCGGGAAACGGGCTGCGGCCGAAGAGAGCGGCGTGACTGGAGAGGAATTGTTCGTCGATGAAATATAACGTCGCGCTGATGCCGTCAGGCCACCGCTTTATATGCGAGGATACGCAGAACATCCTCGCCGCCGGACTCGAAGCGGGCTTCATGCTTCCGTATAATTGCAGGTCGGGTTTCTGTCGCACGTGCAAATCAAAGATCGTTACGGGAACGATCAGCTACGCCGACCGGCCGATGACGCACTATCTGCCGGCTGCGGATCATGCCAAAGGATTCGCGCTACTTTGCCAGGCAAACCCGCGCAGCGACCTGATCATCGAGACCGACGAAATCGTCGGGGCCGAAAATCTTCGCCCCCGACAGACCCCGAGTCGGATCGTCGCCCTCGAGCGGATCACGCCTGACGTCATGATCGTCAAGCTGCGGCTGCCTCTCAACGAAAACGTGCGATATTTTCCGGGTCAACATCTCGCTTTCATTCTGGGTGCAGGCGTCACCCGCGAATATTCGATCGCGAACATGTGTCGACCAGAAGGCATGACGGAATTGGAGCTGCACGTCCGTCACACACCTGGGGGATATTTCACCGACAAGCTGTTTGGCGAAATGTCGGTGAAGGCGCTGATGCGTCTCGAATTGCCCCTGGGAACGTTCTTCCTGCGATCCGACAGCGACGCGCCGGTCGCGCTCCTGGCCACCGGCACCGGCTTCGCTCCGATCAAGGCCATGGTCGAACATGCGATCGCCACCGGCGAACTCGAGCGGCGCCGGTTCATATTGTACTGGGGAGCGCGCCAGGAGAGCGACCTCTATATGGCGGATGTCGCGCGCCGCTGGGCCGCCGAACACCACGGCTTCAGTTTCGTGCCGGTTCTTTCTCAGCCGCCGTCGACCGGCGCATGGTCTGGCCGGACAGGCTACGTCCAGGACTGCCTGATCGATGATCAACCCGATTTGTCCGCCTTCGACGTATATGCGTGTGGTTCTCCTGCGATGATCGAGCATAGCGCACGCCGGTTTTCGGAGATGAAGGACCGGGGTCCCGCTCGCTACTATGCAGACGAATTTCTGACGGCGGCGGACCGGGCTACGCGCAATATGGATATATTGGTGGAGGAAGGATCATGACGGGTTTGCGTGATTTCGTCGACGACGCCATCGTCGAGCCTGGTGCACGGAATTCGATCTTGAAGCCGTACGTCATGTCGCATGGCACGCTCGAATGCCGCAACCTGAAACGGAGCCGGCGATTCTACGAGGAATTTCTCGGCCTGGAGTGCGTCGTCCACTCGCCGAGCTCTCTGGTCATTCGTCTGGGCCTGAAGTTCTACGTCGTCGCGGTCGAAGTCGGCGACGCCATGCACCCGGCTCAACTCCTCAATCACTGGGGCCTCGACGTCGCCGACAAGGCCGACGTTGACGACGCCTATGAGAAGGTTCTCGCCAACAAGGAAACCTATGGCATCACGGAGGTCAAGGAACCGGTGATGCGGCACGGGATCTATAGCTGCTATTTGCGGGATCTCGACAGCAATTGGTGGGAGATCCAGCATTATCCCGGCTTCATCCACGATGACCTGTTCGATTTCGGAGACCGATACGAACTTGCGTAGGGCGTTTCTCGCCATGGCCTTGATTGCGGACGATGTTCGCACACCTGGAAGGATTGCAGATGTTCCTGAAGAACAGCTGGTACGTCGCAGCATGGCCCCGCGAGCTCGACGATGGGCGGGTGCTGTCGCGGCGTATCCTCGATCGGCCGGTGCTGCTGTATCGGACGCAAGCAGGCGATCCGGTGGCGATGCTCGACCGATGCCCCCATCGGCTGGTTCCCCTGTCGTCTGGTGAGCGGATCGGCGACGAGATACGCTGCGGCTACCACGGGATGCGGTTTGCCGCCGACGGGCGGTGTGTCCACATACCGGGACAAGACAGAATTCCTTCGAACGCCGTCGCGTCGACCTATCCGGTCATTCAGCGCCAGGGCATGGTCTGGATCTGGATGGGCGAACCGGCTCTCGCGGACGTCGAGCTTGTGCCCGATATTCCATGGCCCGCGCTGCCCCATTGGACTGCATCGAGTGGCTACACGCATGTCGCCGCCGATTACAGGCTCATTACCGACAATCTTCTCGATCTCAGCCACGAAAATTACATCCATCAAGGCACGATCGGGAATGTCGAAGAAGAGACGATCGCCGATTATCCGTTACGTGTCAGCGTCGACGGACTGCGCGTATTCGCGCATCGAGACATGCAGGACATCGTGCCTCCGCCATTCTTTCGCTTGATGACGGGGAGCGACGCGCGGATCGACCGCTGGCAGACGGCGATCTGGACTGCACCTTCGATCAACATGACGGACGTTGGTGCGCGGCCGACACATGAAACACGCGAGCACACGCTCGTCTCCCGGGTCCTTCATCTCCTGACGCCGGAAACGGAGAAATCGACGCACTACTTCTGGTCGCACAATCGCAATTTTCGCCAGGATGACGAAGAACTCACCACACGGATAGTCGAGGCGCACCGCCGCACCTTCGACGAAGACAAGGCGATGCTCGAGCTCCAGCAACGAGAGCTCGACGATTCCGGGCTTTCAGTACCCCAGATGGCGCTCAGGGTAGACGATGCGCCGCTGCGAGCGCGGCGCATCCTGACGTCGCTGGTGCGCCAGCAGGATTCAGGCGTAACCGATCTGTTGCCAAAGCATCAGCAACTCATCCCCGATCCGGACGCACTGGAGCCGATTTCGGTCTGACCGTCCGCTCAGCCACGCGGCCGGACTCGGAAACGCCAAGAGAATCACATGATCGAGCCAATCGCGGACTATGTTATTGTCGGTGGCGGGACGGCGGGATGCGTCCTTGCAGAGCGCCTGTCGCGGGACGGCAGCCAGGTGGTGCTTGTCGAAGCCGGCCCTGATACTCCCCCTGGCGCGACGCCTGCAAATATACTCGACATCTATCCGAGCTCCCAGGCTGATCCGTCCTATTTCTGGCCGCTGGACGACGTCAAAACCGGTCTTGAGCAGGCAGGGGGTGTTTTCAGGCCCATCTGGCGTTTCGGACAGGCGCGCGTGTTGGGTGGTGGCGGCAGCGTCATGGGGATGATCGCGCTTCGCGGCCTAGCTTCGGACTATGACGCATGGAGTTCCTCGGGCTGCCGCGGCTGGTCGTGGGCAGATGTCCTCCCGTATTTCAGGTGCCTTGAAGCCGACGTCGACTTCACCGGAGAGCTTCACGGCATTTCGGGACCTATCCCCATTCGTCGGGTCATGCCGCAGCATTGGCCGCAATTCCTTCACGTCGCCTCAAGGGCGCTCGCCGAGCAGGGCCATCAAGAGCTTGGCGACATGAACGGTGAGGTTTCATGTGGATTCGGGCCGACGCCCAAGAGCTGTACGCCAGCGGAGCGCGTGTGCTCGGCTCAGGCCTATCTCACCCAGGAGGTGAGAAGCCGGCCGAACCTCAGGGTTCGGACCGGGGTTCGCGTCCGGCAAATCGTCTTTGAAGGCAAACGCGCTACCGGCGTCGTGATCGACGCGGACGGTGGCTCACAAATCCCGGCGCGAACCGTAATTCTGAGCGCGGGTGCGATCGCTTCGCCGGCGCTCCTCTTGCGATCGGGGGTCGGTCCCGCCGACCAGCTTCGTTCGGCCGGCATTGATACGGTGAGCGATCTACCCGGCGTCGGAGCCAATCTTCAGAACCACCCAATGCTCACCATAGCTGCCCATCTACGGCCCGAGATGCGACAATCCCGTGCGGTTCGCGAGATGTGTTCGCTCTGGCTGCGCTATTCTTCCGGGGTCCCGGGATGCCCCGAGGCTGACATGGCAGGTAACATTTTGGCCAGCATTGCGCCGAGCGCGGCGGCGTCGGGTATCGGCGGTGTTGGCGCGACGATCTACAAACCACATTCGCTAGGTTCGGTCAGGCTCGCCTCGGCCGATCCCTATGCTGCGCCGGAGATCCGTTTCAACCTGCTGTCCGACGATCGCGACCGACAGCGAATGGCCGAAGCGCTCGCCCGTTGTCTCGGCTTTCTGGCCCAAAGCCCTGTCCGCGAGGCAGTGACGGACGTATTCATACCCGACCCGAGCTGGCCAATGCGCCTCGGCGGCCGGGGCCCCCTCCCCGCGATCAAGAACGAGATCGTGGCGAAGGCGCTGGACATCGGACTTCTCAGAAGACATCTGCTCGGCCGAAATCGTCTGGACGTGGACGCGCTTTTGCGGGACCGCTCTGCTGTCGATGAGATCGCTTTGGCGATCACTGGCCTCGGAGGCCATGTGGCAGGGACTTGCCGAATGGGCGATATCGAGGATCCCGCAACGGTCGTCGATCCCTGCTGCCGGGTAAAGGGCATGGCGGGCTTGCGGGTGATAGATGCATCGATCATGCCGCGCCTCGTGGCCGCGAACACCAACCTTCCCGTCCAGATGATTGCCGAGCGGGCTGCGGACCTGGTCCTCGCGGACGGCAACGTACGATGATGTTGAACGGTGCGTCCACACGGCGTGATACCCGGAATGGCCCAAAGCCAAACGTAACGCAACCGAGTGCCCGCCGGGCAGGCCGCCAGACCATGGTGCACCTAGCAGGCTAGTATCTTGCCTCGCGCCGCCCGTGGCGCGACGAGGTGGATCGGGGGAACCGGCTTGTTTCCTCGCCACCTCAGAGGCGCATCGCGCCCTCGAAGGCCAGTTCGCGCAGCGGGATCCTGCCGCTTGGCGTCTCACGCTCCTGAAGAAATTCGGGGAGCTTTTCCTTCCCGGCTATTCGGCCTACGGCAAAGGCCGCCTCGACCCGGTAATCGGCAGGCACGCGGAGTTCGTCATGGGCGCGTTCGACATCGAAGCCGCTCATCCCGTGCACGAACCAACCCATGCTGTTGGCTTGAAGCGCGAACAGGGCGCTCGCAGCGCCAGTGTCGAGCGAGTGCGTGTAGGATGGGCTGTCTTCCTCGGCGCCGTGCGCGCGGGTCGTCCTCTTGGACACGAAGAACACGAGAGCGGATGCGTCGTTGGCCCAACTCTGGTTGAACGGCACCAGCAGACCCAGCAGCGTGAGCCAGGATGGAGTATCACGCCTGCTGTAGATAAAGCGCCAAGGCTGAGCGTTGAATGATGATGGCGCCCACCGGGCCGCTTCCAGCATGGTGAACAAATCAGCCTCAGGAATCTCCTCTGCCGTGAAGGCGCGGGGCGACCAGCGGTTGAGAAAAATATCGTCAATCGGATGGTCTGCGATCCGCGTATTGGTTTCCATAGTCGAACTGCCCTGTCTTTCCGTTCGGTCATGCGCCACCAGATCGCCCAAACGCCGCTTTGAACCGGTGAAGACGCGGTACCTATCCGATGGCGACCCCTGCACCCTCAGGATTCTGGTGGAATATTCTTGTTGAAGCGAAGGAGATTTTGCGGATCCCACTTCTTTTTTGCTTGCACGAGGCGCGCATATTTATCGGCGCTTCCCCAGATTGCCTTTCGCCACTCCGGTCCCTGGTCAAGCGTAAGATTGATATAGCCATTGGATCGCAGAAACGGCTGCATCCTCTGCAAGGCTTCGTCCGCCCACGCCTCGTGGGGCCCGTCATCGGCAGCATCGTCCCACTGCGCCACTGCTTCCCACAGCCAATTTGCCCCCTCGCGGGAGAAGGCAGTGGAACCCTCGTCAAAATCTTCGGTCAGGGCGCCGCCAAAGGATATGAAATTCTGTCCGGTGGAAGGGTGAGGATAATGGGTCGGAGCCGGTGCCCGGGCGGCCTGTTCGATCGCAGCATCGACAAGCGAGCGATTCAGATCGGTCAGATAACCACCGCGCGTGAAGAACCTCCTGCCCGTCGGGGCGGTCGGATCCAGCATCGAGTTGATCTCGCTCCAGCTGCCTTTGACCGGCATGACCGCTATCGGCGTTCCGAGGCCGGTCAGTTCGTTGACGAGGATATCTGCCTTCTCCGGTAGGCCGGTGAACACCGCCGTTATGATCAGGATGTTTGTGGCATGAAACTGCTCGGGCACGGTCGGAAAGGGTGGGCATTGCGTCACCGCTCCGACGACCGTCAGCTCGCGCGGCGCCGATACCATGAAGTCGCGCATGGCCAGAATGAGTTCTCCGGCGACATCGAGTGGAAAGCAGATGAAAGCTGCGCTGATTTGGGCGGGAAGCGGCCTGGTCATGAACTCGAACGCTGTCGCAACTCCGAAATTCCCGCCTCCGCCGCGAATCGCCCAAAACAGATCTTCGTTTTCGGTGGCGCTCGCCCGGACCAGGCGCCCCTCCGTTGTCACGATGTCGCAGGCGACCAGATTGTCCACGGACGCACCGTATTTTCGCGAATTGAAACCGATACCGCCCCCGAGAACGAGCCCCGCCAGTCCCGTGCTGCTGACGGTTCCGGCCGGTACGACCCGCCGATGCTTCTCCATTTCCCTGTCGATCTCGCCGAGCAAAACCCCGGCACCGACGCGAGCCTGGGCCGTCCTCGGATCATAATCGATCGTTTTGAAGGCCGTGAGGTCAAGCACGACGGCACCGTCAGGCATGGCTGTTGCGTCGACACCATGTCCGCCGGACCGGACCGCAACCGGCGTGCCGGTATCATTGCAGTAACGCATCACCGTGACGATGTCCTGCACGTCGAGCACCTGGACTATGCACGCCGGCCGGTGCTGCGCCGTGCGCATATTCCAGATGGCCCGGGATGTCGCGTAGCCGGCGTCACCTGGCTGCCAGACGGCCCCCTTGAGCGGGCTCAACCCTGCGATCTTCTCAAAGACGGTCATTCCAAACTCCAAAATCAGCTGTGTGTGGACCTAGCGGAGGTCAGGACCGGATCACCAGGTCCCGAAAAAAGGTACGGCCGGCGAGAATCCAACCGCGGCATCCAAATCTTCCGGGAGCGCGATCAATTCCACCTGCTTGTCACGGTCCAGAAGGAACAGCGCCAGCATGTCGCCTTGGCCGAACTCCGTTCCACTCCGAATGCCCGCGTTCCTGGCCCGGTCGATGACGTCTCGCACCAGCGCGACACGGCGGGAACCCAAGGCGACATTCATGATGCCAAGATCGGCGCTGCAGTGGTCATCGGGCTGTGCCCGTCCCACGCCCTCGCCGTACGAGACGATTTCGATGGAAATGTCTCCGGATACAGCGAGGAAGCCGTCCGGCTCGAGCCCGGCCAGTCCCCAAAGTCTCTCGTCCTCCACCGAATGCAGCGAGTCTCGCGACCGGATCTCCAAACCGAGCACCGTCTCGTAGAAGCGTCTGGCCGCGGCAAGGTCGCCGACCGAACACGTCGCATAAGCGAGAGCGGGTCGGGAACTCGCATCCCGGGATCTCTCCACACCCCGCATGACAGGCTCGTCCTCGATGATCTCCACGAACGCTCCCACAAACGGGTCGCGGAAGACGGCACGTTTCGCCCCGCCGTCCGCAGAGACCGCAGTTGAATAGGCGATGCCCCAGCGATCGAGCACCTCCAGCGCATCATCGAAGGCAGCGACGAGAAGCCCGAAACGAACCCATCCGTGATCGCATGGCCGCCAGTCGTCGTGGAGCGGTCTGGGCACCGGTGCCGTGTGCTGAAACACCTCGAGTTGGAAAAAGTCCTGCCTGCCGACGAGCCACCACATGATCCCGCGGGTTTCCGGGCCGAGGCCCTGGATGCCGCTCGGCTCTCCCCAAAATGCATTCGCGCCGCCGTTCGCGAAGCCGAACGCCTCCGAGTATAGGCGCAACGTCGCAGGCATATCGGTCGTATTCAGCCCCAGTTGCACGATGCCAAGGCGCTCGGCTTCCGTGGATCTAGCTGTCACATGGTCCTCCAGACCCTTCGTGGGAGCCATCGCAGAGCGATGACTCCCTTCATGCAGGCATTCACGGCATAAACTTGATCGAGAAGCGAACGCCGAAGGTTCGCGGCGGCTCGACATAGACGACGCCCGGATATGCTCGTCCGGCCACCGATCCAGCCGAGGCGGCGATCGCATTATTCTCAAGGTTCTTGCACCAGACCCCGACCTCCCATTCCTCACCGGGTGGTCGGTAGGAGATGCTGGCATCGGTCTTTGTGTAGCTGCTCTGCTTCAGACCCGGAATGTGGTCGTAGGTGAACCAATATGAACTGGTGACGTAGGAGTCGATACGGGCATTGATCGATCCCTTGCCGCCGAGTTCGAAGGTCTGATCGAGTCCCAGATTGCCACTGATCTTGGGAGAGAATGGAAGGGCGAAGCCACTGAAGTCACGGGGTCCCGTTGCGGAGCCTGCCTCGAAACGCTGGAAGATCCCGTTGAGATATTCAACCCCGACCCGGATCTTCGTGCCGGAGAAGAGATTGAGGACCGAATCGACTTCGACGCCGTAAATCCGCGATCTCGGCGCATTCAGAAGACCTGTTGCGCCTGTCGACAGGTTTGGCGCTGTAATGATCTGATTCTTGTAGCTGTAGAAAAATCCCTCGAGGTTGAGGGTAAGCGCAGATCCGAAAAAGCGGTTCTTGATACCGGCTGTATAGGCGATCATAGACTGCGGCTTGACCTCCCGACCCGGATCGGCGCCGGCGTTGCCGTCGAATGTTCCAGGATTGAAGCCAGACTGTACCGAGGCGTAGAGCATAGAACGAGGCCCGATATCTTGCTCCGCCCCAACCTTCCAGTTCAGACGCTTCCACTTGTCGTCGAATGAAACGGGCTGCACGCCGCGACCAAAGTTCGGCGGAGCGCCTGTCGGGAAGAAGACCTCTCCGTCGGCCATCTTCATGCTGTCCTGGGAGACACGCAGCCCCGCCGTCAGCCGCGTCTGATCCGTCAACGAATAGGTCGCCTGGCCGTAAGCCGCATATGTCTTCGTATGGATAATATAGTCCTGCCCGCTAAGATTAGGTCCGAAAACGAGCTTCTCGCCGAATTTCTGCGATGACTGGTACAGTCCGCCGATCCAATGGAAGCGGCCGCCATTGGAGTTCGATATGCGTAACTCGTTGTTGATCAGATCGATCTTGGCCGAGTAGGTTTCGAAAAAGCCCGCGACATCCTGCTTGTTCGGCGTCGGTGTCCAGCGATGGAGATAGCCACCGATATAAGAAAGCGTGACCCCACCGAGGTTCCAATCGACCCTGCCGGTGATGGTGGCGACCCTGAACTCCACTTTCGGAATGTCCAGCGCCACTCCGTTGGGCGGATAAAAGAACGCCGTCGCCGGATCATTGGAGCCGATCTTGTAGGGGTCGGACGTGAGATATGGGAACGGAACCGTCGGCGCTAGACGGAAATTGTCTTGCGAATAGTTTCCGATCAGAAGGACAGAGAGATTAGGGCTCGGTCGGTACAACGACGACAGACGAAACGCTGTCGTATTGTCCGTATACGTTCCGTTGCTATTGTAGGCGCCGTGGTAGGATCCGTTATATGCGGCCCTGATCGACCAGTCGTCATTCAGTGGAATGTTCTGCACGGCGGTGACATGCACCGTACCGTAATTGCCGCCCTCCAGCAGAAGCGACGACTCCAATTTCGACGTCGGCCGGTTCGTCGTAATATTGACCACGCCGCCGATGGCGGAGCTTCCATACAGGGTCCCCTGAGGCCCCGGAAGGACTTCTATCGTACTCACATCGAAGAGTGACAGCATTGAAGCCTGCTGTGGCACCGTCAATCCGTCGACCACCAAGGCGACGGCATCCGGTATGCGCGCTTGATCCACCTGCTTGCCCACACCTCGAATAAAGAACTGCGTAGCGGTGGCCTCGACATTGCTTTTCGCGGCGGGGATGAAAGTCGACAATCCGCGAACGTCGGTAAGCTGTCGCTTGACAAGGTCGTCGCCGGTCACGACGGAAACCGCCGCCGGCGTCTTCTGCAGCGAGGTGGCCCCTTTCAACGCCGTAACGACGATCTCTGCCGATGCCTTGCTTGCGCCATCCGCCGGCTCGCTGCCGGCGCCCGCCGGTGGGGCCGCCTGTGGGGCCGCCTGTGCGCTGTTTTGCGCCAGCGCGGCCGGCGCGAACAACGATGCAGCCAGCACCGATGTCGATGCCAGCAAAACTCTCGCCGAGATTCTCTCGAGTCTCATCTCTCTATCCCCTCCATTCTGATTATCGATCATTGCGACGGCGTGTCGAATGAAATTTGTCATTCTTTCAATGTGGGAAAGTCGTCTGTCATTGCAAATATCAACGCTACCGTTGCGCGGCCTGACCTCCCTGCAAAGGCCGGTATTTACGCGATAAAGCACCCATCAAATTGAGAAAGGCGCTCACCGGCTCCGAGCCTAACAGGGTATTACGCCTCCAAACTCAGCTTGACAAGAATTATCGTAATGTAGGAATGACGTGATTGCGGCAGACTTCGGATTTGCCGGTCGCGTCTGTCGGTGGCGGGTAATGCCCCTTACGTCTTGCCCGTGTCCAAGGCGATATCCGGCTTGCCCGTGCTGGCGCGTCGCGACGATCAAGGAGGGGAATTTGCTACAGCATCGAGTCGCCAGCCATTATGGTTATGCCGTCGCCGATATCGGTGATGCGGTTCGCCACTGGAGCGACCTCCTGGGAGCCGGCCCCTTCTTCCTCGTGGAAGACATGGCCTTCGACCATATTTCCTATCGAGGCGCTGATTGCACATTCGTCCACTCCGCGGCTTTTGGACAATGGGGCTCGGTTGCGATCGAACTTATGCAGATATCGCAATGTTCGCCGCGATCCTTCGCTGAAAGCATGATCCCCGGCCCGATGCCAATTCTCAACCACATCGCCTACCTCAGTCCCGATCTGGACAGAGACAGTGCGTCGCTGGAGAGCCTCGGCGCCCCCGCTTTCCTCCATGCGCGTTTCGGCGAAGTCGAAGTCAGGGTCCATGATGCTGTCGACAAGGTCGGCTGTAATATCGAGATCCACCGAAAGAGCGACTTCATCGAGTCCTTTTTTGCGCACGTGAAGAACGCCTCGATTGGCTGGGACGGCACGACCCCTCTCCGCGGCTTTGCTGGCGTGGATTGATACGTTTGTGGGCCGCCCCTTTACCCTTGCCCAGCGAGTATGGCTGCTATCGCGGGGCGGGAGCACCCATGCCAGTGCCGTGGCCATGGAACTCTTCGAACGAGTCTCTTTCCCCCGGTCTCGGGGTCTACGCACGCGCGCGTCCGCGAAACCAGAACCCTTTTCAGCAGGCTTGTGAACACTATTGAGATCTCATATTATAAGAAAAACGAAATTGGCTTCGGGAGGGCCGGCACATGGAATTTCGTCCGATTGGAAGCTTAAGCGCGTCGGTAGCCGGCCTTGGATGTGCCAGTTTCGGCTGGTGGATCGACGAGGCGCAGTCGCGTTCGGTGGTGCACGCTGCGCTCGACGCGGGGATCACGTTTTTCGACTGCGCCGACGGCTATGGTGAGGGGCTTTCCGAGGAATATCTTGGCCGGGCCTTGGGCGCTCGCCGCCGGGATGTGACCGTGGTGACGAAATTTGCTGGCGCCATCACCGAGGAAGGCGTGCCGCCGGGAAGTGCGTCGTGGGTACGCCGTTCCTGCGAGCAGAGCCTGAAACGACTGGGAACCGATTGGATCGATCTTTACATGATCCATCACCCTGATCCCACCACCCCGATCACCGAGACGCTCGGTGCGCTGCGGGACCTCCAGCAGGCCGGGAAGGTTCGGGAGATCGGATGCTCGAACATGACGCCGGACGAAGTGGCCGAAGCATCCGTCGAAGCCGATGCGCTCGGCATTACGGGCTTTCAAGCCATGGAATGCGGATACAGCCTGCTCGACCGAACCGCCGAAAAAACCATGGTTCCGCTCTGCCAAGAGTTGGGAATACCAATCCTTCCTTATTTCCCGCTGGCCTCGGGCATGCTCACCGGAAAATATCGCAGGGGTCAGCCCAAGGCCCCAGACGGTCGCATGGAGAAGGACCTGTACGGAGCGAAGGTCAAGGACTTCTTCCCGGGACTCTTCACCGACCGCTGCTTTGACGTAGTGGAAGATCTCGAGAAATATGCCGCCGCGAAGGGGCGCAGCTTGAGGGAGTTGGCGCTGGCGTGGGTGGTGTCCCAGCCATGGGTCGGAAGCGTCATATCGGGAGCGACTTCAGCCCGACAAGTTGAGGACAATGTCACCGCGTGCCTGAACTGGAAGCTCACGGAGGAGGAGTTGAAAGACGTCTCGGCTCTGACGACGACCGACTATGCCTATACCTGGCTCCATGGAGCGCCGTCTTACTCGCCGCCGCCGCCGGGCGTAGACGTCGTGGACGCAGCTCGAATAGCGGCCATGGACCGGTGATGTTGCGGAGGTCCCGGTGCCGGGAGGCATTCGGTCCGCCACGCGTTGCTCAAGCTCCGGCCAATCGCTTTGTGGTCGCTTCACGATACCGCTTCACCATCAGGGAAGTCCAACGTCTAAAGAGTTGCCGGAACACTCTCGCCATTTCCTGGGGCGGTAGCACCATGACGTGCACCACCGGACGAAATTCGGAAGGACACTTGCATGAGCCTGTATTGGATCGGAAGATCGGACCAGCGCGATAAGGATGGCTGGGCCGAATACGAACGACTCGTCAAACTGGCGACGGAGGCACACCGGGATCGTTATCCATATGAACCGATCGTGCGTGGCGGGGCGTTCAGGCTTCTCGAGGGCCACGAACCCTACCCTTACAACCGTCACGCAATGCTCCAGTTCGCCTCGATGGACGCTGCGGTGCGGTTTTACGAATCAGACGAATATCAGGTCGCATCCGCGGTTCGGAAGGCTTCATCCGGGCCCTGCGAACTGCTGCTCATCGAGGGCCTCGATCTGCCGATCGGTCGTCGATAGGTACTACCGCGGACGCCAATCCGGGTGCCGCGTCCACGACAGTCACGGGCGGCGTACTACTCGAAGACGTCCACGATGAAGCGCCGGACGCTCTTCGGTTTCACGAAGATTCTCTCGTCGGCCACGATTTCCGCGTGGACCGAGGGAGACATGTAGGTCTCGAACATTTTCGCCAGTTCTTCCCGCGACGGGAGTATCATTTCGGTCAGAACGTCGAACGCCGATTGCCGCTCGAAAGGAAGGACAGCGGCAAAACTGGTGCGCTCGTCAAACGTCGCGGGATCGTCGAGTATCGGATAGTTCCGTCTGAAGGTCGTCATGAACGGCAGATGCTTGAGGATCAAGGGGACGTGCACATGTTCATAATGATCCTTGAACGCGGATCGCGTCATCCCCGTCTTCCGGGAGGCGAGTTGCACGACCTTGATCATCCGTGTCCTCCGACATTGTGTGGGAGCGCCGCCCCGAGCGGAATGCCCGCACTCCTTATCGAGGCGAACAGGACAGGCGGTGGCGCCCGGCAGACCGCGCCCAGGGCAGACGATGCCCAGCTGCTATGTCGCATGGCTAGCCAGAGTCTCGTGCATTGACAATCATTATCGTATTATGAGAACCTGATCTCACAAAATGGGAGAGATTATGGAGACGCGGTCGGTCGGCAGTCTGCAAGCGTCACTTGCCGGGCTTGGGTGCGCGAGCTTCGGCTGGTGGATCGACGAACGCCGATCGAGGGATGTGATCCACGCCGCACTGGATGCAGGCATCAACTTCTTCGACTGCGCCGACGAATATGGCGAGGGGCGCGCGGAGGAATATCTCGGCCGCGCGCTCGGCTCCAAACGCCACGAGGCCCTCATCGTCACCAAGTTCGCAGGTGCAAAGCCCGATGACGGTACTCCGCCCGGAAGCGCACAATGGGTGCGCCACTCGTGCGAGCGGAGTCTCAGGCGCCTGGGCACCGATTGGATCGACCTTTACCTCATCCATCACCCGGATCCCTCGACGCCGATCTCGGAAACTCTCGAGGCGCTCAAAGGCCTGCAGCGGGACGGTTGGATTCGGGAGATTGGCTGCTCGAACCTCGATGCCGGGCAACTACTCGAAGCCAAGGCGGCAGCAGATGCACTGGGGATGGGCGGGTTCAGGACGCTCGAATGCGGCTACAGCCTGCTCGATCGGACGGCGGAAACAGGTATTGTGCCATTGTGCCAGGACCTTGACATGACAGTCCTGCCCTATTTCCCTTTGGCATCGGGAATGTTGACGGGGAAGTACCGCAGGAATGAGCCGACGGCGCAAGCTGGCCGCATGGACAAATATTTGAACGGAGCCAAGGTGAAGGACTATTTCCCTGCCCTTTTTACCGACAGGAGCTTCGACGTCGTCGAAGCTCTCGACGCATATGCACGCGACCACGGCCGCCGCCTCTCCGAACTTGCGCTTGCGTGGATCGCTTCGCAGTCGTGGGTGGGCAGCGTCATCTCGGGTGCGACCTCCCCCGCACAGGTGAGGCAGAACGTGTCCGCCATCGACTGGAAGCTCTCCCGCGACGAATGTGAGGAAGTGGCCGCGCTGACGACGACGGAGCATGCCTTCACATGGCTTTTCGGATCCCCCTCCTACACGTCGCCGCCACCGGGCACCGATTTGGCGGCGACACCGCGTGTCATCTCCGTCACGCCCGGGCTCCAGGCATAGCTTCGGCCGCCGGGAAGCGGCGGGCCGGCCCCGACCTCGGCTTCAACCGAGGCCACAGCAGGCCCGGACGGAACCCAGTTGCGGTTCCTGACAGCCCGGGGAGATTGGTCCGGCTGCCCGCGCCGCGATCATGCCGGACGCGCACCCGGCCTACCCTTGGTTACGCTCCGCCGGTTACGCACCCATCCTCGGCCATGGGACCGATAGCCAGCCTCTCCCGAAGGCGCCCAAGAAGTGTGAAGAGCTGCGCCTTCTCCTCCGCGCTGAAGATCTCCAGGTGGCTGCTCCAGAAGCTCCGCAGCCGGGGTTGCATGGCGCAGACAAGCTCGCGACCGGCTTCGCTGATGAAGAGGCTTACGATCCGCCTGTCGCGCCCGCTGCGTTGCCGGCGTATGAGACATTTGAGCTCCAGTTGATCAATCAGCCTGGTCGAGGTTCCGCTGTCGAGACCGAGTTCTCGGCACACGTCGCCCACACAGGCGATCGTTCCTGTGTCGATCAACCGGAGCGCCATCCACTGTGACAGGGCCAGATCTGTCTGATCGAATTCGTGCTCGACTCTTCGGATCATCGCCCGAAACGTCTCTCGCAAGAGGCCTCCGATCGCCTCGGGAGGCGGACTCCTGTTCATTCAATCCTTTCTCGGGCGGACGCCCGTGCCGGGCCATCACCAAGGTCAGTCCACTACTCGGCACCGACTTCCCGGGGGCCGACATATCCGGTCTGCCCATCCTCGGATCCAAGCGTCAGGATGGGACCGTCCATTTTCTCCTGCCAGATCAATGACTCTATCGCCATCTGGAACGGATGGTCCTGCACGGTAAGCACGGCGGCGCCGGTCGCGCCGTGCGCATGCTCGGACCAGCTGGGCGCCGAAAGCATCAGGTCGCCTGCTTCCCAGTCGAAGTGCTGACCATCGACGATACTCTCCCCCTTGCCGGCAAAATGGTAGTTCACCGCAAACGAGCTGTGTTTGTGACCCCGCCGGGGCACGGGGCGGCGAACGCCCGCGGGATGGCGGCTAAGGGCGGCGAAGAAGCTGTGGGTTGTCCCTTGCCGACGACCGGTGGCGGGGTTGACGAGAAGGAAAATGCCGCGCTTTCCGTCTCCCTCGGTCTCGGTGAGATAGGGCGATGTTTCGCTCCAAGGCCACACGAGCGGCTTATTCTCGACCACTGTGATATCCGTGACATATTCGTAGCCGCGCAGACGCGCGCCGTCGGACATGATCGCATAGTCGGGCGCGCTCTCGGCGACGTAGCGCCGTTCCACATTGCTTCGCTCCGAAAGAGGCGGCAGTGGGTCACGATCCGAAGCATCGCAATAGTATGTGCCGGTGCGCTGCAGCAGCGGGCTGTTGGAATAGCTGAGCCACACAAGGGGCCCGGAGCCCTCGTTCCGGTAGATGCGCTTGGTCATCGACGGTATTGAACACACGCCCCATTTGGCGACATCAAGCCGGCTGCCGCCGACCCGCGCGACGCCCTCGCCTGCGAGCCAGAACTCGACCCTGCTGGCGTTGTCACGAAGCAGTTCGAGTTGTTCGCCAGGAAGAACGACATTGATCGAGATCGAAAGCCCCGGAGTCACGGAAGCCAGCGTGCCCGCCGAACTGGGATGCACGACTTCGGAAGCCCGTCGGGAATGCGGCTCACGGTGAAGAGCGGCGAGGCGCTCGATTTCCGCCTCTATCTCGCTACGCCGGACAAGGAAAGGCGGCCAGGGCTCGGGGTAGGACGGTGTGACTTCTGCTGGCAATTCGAGGAATTTTTCCACCCTCGGGTCGTCCAAAACAGCTTGCATCCTCACTCTCCGACATGATCTTCGCGCCGCGCCTGCAGGCCGGACGCAACATGATATATGCGCGCTCGCGACGCCGATAGCGTGCGAATGCGACAAGGCATTTTGCAGGAATGGAACGAGCGACCGGCGGTGCTTCGGCGATGAAGGCCCGCGCCGCCGCTGCACGGCCCTAAGCAAACTGATCCGACCAGCCTATCGGTCGCCTTCCCCTCGCCTGCGAGGGTACGCCGGAGCACAGCCCCTGCAGACGCCACGCAACTAGCGTGCCCGACATTCAAAGGCAGGTATCACAGGCGATCGTTGGGGGCGCCGGACGCGTTTTGGCCAGCGGGTCGTTCGAAGTCCGCGATCGACCGACGACGCTAGGCCGTTATGTGCATGCTCTCCATCTGCGTGTTGCCGCATTGCCCTCAGAAGCGATAGCCGAGCTCGGCGCCGAAGGTTCGGGGCGGCGCGTAGGAACCCTGGACGGGCGTGCCCACCAATACCGTATTGACCACAGCGCTCACTCTTTCCGCGATATTGCCGATATTTCGGACAAACGCCGTCAAATACCAGTTGTGGTCGGACCTATAGGTGAGAAACGCGTTGCCCCGCACATAAGCAGATTGCCCCAGCAGCGGTATGTTGTCGGGCGAGAAGAAGTATTTTGTCGAGTATTCGGCGTCACCCTTGAGGGTGACGCTGCCATGCGAGGTTTCCCAAACGTATTCGGCCGACAGATGCGCGGAGAAATTGGGCGAGTTGTTGAGAGCTTTTCCAGAGAAATCCACGTTGCCTACGACAAACGGCGCCGCCGCATCGGCGCCCTCGAACGAGTCGTAGCGCGCGTGCAGCCAGGTAAAAGATCCATTGATGGCAAGTGGCTCGATCGGCTTGGCGGTGAATTCTGCCTCCATGCCATAAACGGTCGCCGACGCGGCGTTGGTCGTGGCGACCGACAGGCCTTGGAGCTGCTGGACCTGAAGATTGGTATATTGATAATAGAAGCCGTCGACTGCGGTGCGCAGCCGGCCCGACAACCATATTGATTTCAATCCGCCCTCATAGTCGGTCAGCTTCTCAGGCTCGAACGATGTCGATGGCAGGCCAGGCTGTATCCCGCCCGCCTTGAATCCTTTGGCATAGGTAAAATAGAACATCTGATTTGGGTCGATTTGATACTGAAAGCCGAGTCGTGGTGTCGTCGACGTGAAGGTCTGCTTCGGCTGCGGGACACCCGGCGGAATGATCGGTTGGCCATCGTATGGCAAGTTAACCGTGAAGGCATATCGCTCATCCAGTGACTTCCGATCCGAACTGTATCGAATGCCGGCAATCAACGAGAAGCCGTGCCCGATATCATATGTTCCCTGTCCGAAGACAGCTCGGGACCGCGTCTTGAACAGTCCACCGGTCGATACCAACTGATACAAGGCGCCGGGCGTGTGGTTGTTGCCAAAGGCCTGGTTCAGCACCGCGCCGGAGAAAATGACCGATCCGGGGGTATAATCGTCGGTCTCGTTAAAATAATAGCCACCAACGGTGCCGTGAAAGTTGCTCGTATTGTAGTGGAGCTGGAGCTCCTCGCTGAACTGGTGGGCGTTCTCTCCCAGGTTGACGATGAAACGAAGATCAGGCGCCACACCCCCTTCCGCCGGCGTGAAGTTGTGGCTCGTCTGGTCGCGATAACCGGTGATGGATTTCACGCTGAAACGGCCGAGATCCCAGTTGAGAATACCGGTCACCGCATTCGTCCTGAGGCGGAAGTACGGGTCCTCGGGGTTCGCCGTATCCCAAGGGTTTTTCGAGGTATAGCCGCCAAGGCTCTGCCAGAGCGCCGGCGCGCCGGTGGCCCCTGGTATTCCGGTAAGGCCAGCTGAGCCGAAGAAGTGCAAGCCAGCGCCATGATCCCTTTCGTCGAAATGCTCGGCGATGAGTGTCGCCGTGACATCGCGCGCCGGCTTCGCCACCAGCGTCGCGCGGATTGCGCGGGCCCGCCGATTGTCGACTTTGGTGCCGGTTCCTAAATTGGTGCCATATCCATCGCGGGTTTCGGAAAATCCCGCGATCCGAAACAGAAGCTTGTCGCCGGCGATCGGTCCGCCAACCGCACCCTCGACATTGAGGTCATCGTAATTGCCGACTATGACCCGTCCGTAGCCCGAAAAGGCGTCGGTTGGCAGCGTGGTCGAAATGTTCACGCTGCCCGCACTCGCGTTGCGCCCGTAGAGCGTGCCTTGAGGGCCGCGCAGGACCTCCAGGCTCGATACGTCGTAGAGGCTTGTCGCCTGGGCGACGGTCCTGCTGATATTTACATCATTGACGTTGACGGAAACCGTTCCGTCCGCACCGGGCGTAAAATTCTGGATGCCGATGCCGCGAATGGTGATCTGCTGATAGCCGGAATTGTCGCCCATCTTGAACGAGGGAACGAGCGTTGCAATATCGGTCAGCGTGTGGATCTGCGCGGCCTGTAGGGTTTTTCCGCTCAGGGCCGTGATGGCCACCGGGGTGCGTTCGATCCTGGTTTCCCGCTTCTCGGCGGTCACGATGATCTCGCCGGTGTCTGCTGCACTCGATGCAGGTTGATCGACCTTGGCAGGCGCCGCGTCCGGGCGCGTCGCCCCGTCTGCGGCCGGCAGGGTCGGGATCTGGGCGGCCGTCCCGCTCGCACCCATCATGGCGATGATGGCAAGTACCGAAGCACCGCCGCATCGCCGCGCAATAATAGCTCTCATTGGATCCTCCCCCATTGTCTTTGTCGGGAGACTCCACGGCGGGCGGTGCGAAGGCAATCCTGCCCGCCGGAACATAGATCATTCCAGGAAAGAAAAGATAATTCGCTCGCGAGGACGAAAATATCGTGAAATCAAGACACTCGATCGTTTTGACTGGTCATGCTTCGCCGTTGTGCTTCGCATGATAATCGCGGCGCGGATGCATCCGGCCGCACCACTGCGCTCGCCATGCGACCAAGGCGGGCACAGCAGCCGCTCTCCAGCCCCAAATCGCACAAATCGTCGTGAGACGGTCCGTTGCGTCCGAGGGCTCAGTGCGCCGGTATCTCGAGCCGATAGACGCGCCGTGCGGTTCCGGCAAAGATCATGCGCCGTTCCTCGCGCGAGCAGCCGGCGGTGATCAACAGGTACGCGTCGCGGATATCGAGAAAACTTCCCGCACCATCGGTGGGGAGATTGCTTTCGAACATGCAGCGATCGGCTCCGAACATCTCGACCGTGGCCTCGGCATAGGGCCGCCACTCTTCGGCCAGGGCACGGGGTCCCACGGCCGGCCGCGCCCGATAGCTCGGCGATCCTCCAAGAAATGTCCCGAGACCGCCCATCTTGACGGACACATTAGGGCAGGCGGCGATCTCGAGCATGTCGCGCTTCCACTGCGGATATTCCTCGGCGAGCCGCCCCGCATGGACGCCGACATTCACCGGCTGGCCGAGGTGGTTCAACACGATGGTCGTTTCCGGGAAGGCGCGGGCGAGATCCCGCACATCCTCCAGTTGTGGCGCCATAACGAAGGCATCGAAGGTCAGCCCGAGGGGGGCAAGCTCGGCAAAGCCGGCGCGGAAGTCTTTGCGTGCATATCCGTGCTGGCCCATGCCGTAGCGCTCGCCGACGATGCTCGCGTCGCTATCCCACATGGCAGTCTGGCGCACGCCCCGGAACCGGGCGGGCGCGGCAGCGATATGGGCCTCAAGCACGTCGCGCACTGCCGCTCCGAGGCGAAGGTCGGCGAAAGATATGATGCCGGCGGCGACCGCACAGTCCCCGTAGAGGCCGCTCGCCGCCATTGCGGCCTGGCCGTTCAGGAACTCTGTCTCGCCGACAGGAGCCATCGCTTCAGGGCCGCTGCGACGGTACATCGCCGCGGAATTGACGGCGACCGTGGCGATCACGCCATGGTCGCCTCCAAGGCCGGCAAGATATTCGTGGATGAGAAAACGCGAGGCCTGCATGTATTCGACGAACTTCTCGTCGAACAGATGGTGATGGGCGTCGATAACCGGAACATCGCACGTCACGGCAATTTTGGCTTGATCTTGGCCAGTCATGTGCTGGGTCCATTCATAGGTGATTTCGGGACATGTGTCTTCCTGCACATACGGCCCATGCCCGCGGCTGCGGCGCTGGCCGCACAGAGGGCCAATCCCGACGTCACGAGATAATAGGACCGATGGTCGAGGCCGCCGACGATCAACCGGGCGGACAGCAGGGGGCCGGCCATCGAGCCGAGGCGCGACACACCGAGAGCCCAGCCAAAAGCGGTTCCCCGAAGGGCGAGCGGGTAGAGCTCGGACGTCAGCCCGACAATAGCGGTAATCGCGGCCGACTGCGTCAGGCCCACCCAGGCAGCGGCGACGATCAGCCCGGCCGTTTGAGCCCCAAAAACCCAGCCAAACGGCGCGCTGCTGATCGCGGCGATCACCATGAGCGCGATGACAGCCTTGGCCTTTGGCAGCCACCTGAGCGCGGGTCCCGCAATGAAAGCGCCGATCACTCCTCCGGCGTAGAAAGCCGATAGGACCAGAGGACCGACGTTCGCATCCCCTCCCCCGTCGCGAAGCAGGATCGGGGTATATTGGCTGACCATGTTGAGCTGGCCGCTGAAGAGGAGGAATGCGGACCAGAGCGACACCGTCATGATCGCCCGGCCACCTGCAAAAAGCGTGGCAGGCGTCGCTTTGGCAAACGGCTCCCGAGCGACCGCAAAGTCCGCGTCACGAGGAACGGCCAGCTGAGGCCGGATGCGCATCAGCACTGCCCGAACGTCTTCCGTTCGGCCCGTCTTCAGCACCAAAAAGCTGAGAGATTCCGGAATATAGGCCCACAGCCACGCAATGAGCGGAAGTGGCAGCAACGCGCCCAGAAGGAACATCCACGACCAGTTGCCATGAGACGCGAGGCCGCCGACGAGGCCGCCGAGTACGCCGCCGAGCGGTATTCCGGCCCAGACCGTCGTCACGACCGTGGACCGAAGACGTCGCGGCGCGAATTCAGCCGCGAGGCTGACAAAACACGGCGAAGAGCCCCCCAGTCCGATCCCGGTGACGAGCCGTGCGCCGACGAGTTCGGGCGCGTTGCGGCAGTAAGCGCAGAGCAAAGAACCGGCAGCGAAGATCGCCACTGTCGTCATCAGCACCCGCCGGCGACCGAAGCGATCGGCCGCGGCGCCGAACACCAGGGTACCGGCCACGAAGCCCAGAACCGATGCGGAGACAAGCCATGCAAACGCGCTTACATCGACGACATTCGCCCTGATCAGCGCCGGACCGACCACGGCCGCCAGCGACTGGTCGAAGCCATCCAGCAGCGAGATTAGAAAACAGGTGAAGATGATCGTGCGCTGCAGCCCTCCGACAGGACCGGCGTCGATCAGCTCGCCAATGTCCACCTGGGTCCGCCCGGCAGCGCACCGGAGATAGGGAGGGGACACAGGGCGTTGGGTCACGCAATGGGAGTCCGCTGGCGAGCGACGGCGCGCCCCGGGTGAGGATCGACTGTAGGGGGTTGATCCCGACGCGAAAGTGGGTCCGCGGGAATGATACTGATGCGTCCGTGGAAAATGTCGTGCGCTCGAGAGCGCAACGGCGGCGAGCCGGACCGCAGCGTTTCCCGGGGCAACGACAGGGTCGGCGCCCGGGGGCTTGAATGCAGGCCGACGGGCAGTGACCGGGACTCCGGGAAACGCCTCACAGCGAACGCCAGAATGCCTCGTAGTCCGGCGCCCGTTTGTCGGCGAAGGCCTGCGTCCCTTCGCGCCACTCCGCCGAGTCCATGTCCCTCAGCATCGACCTGATGCCGGCCCAGTCGAGCCCCCGCCGAAGATGCTTTTTGGCAGCCGCAATGGCGCGGGGCGGTGCCTCCGCGCAGATTGCCGTCCCGATGGCCACCGCGTGATCGACGACGTCCTCGCCTTCGTCTGCCATGGCGGTCGCAAGCCCCAGACGGACGGCTTCTTGCGCGCCGAGCTTGCGGCGAGTCAGGACGAGATCGGATGCTGCACGGTGGCCGATCAAGGCGGGCAGACGCGCGATGGCAGTGTTGGGCAGGACGCCGAGACCCAGTTCGGGGAGCATGAACGTTGTCCTGGCCGTGACGATAACGATGTCGCAGGCGAGACAGAGTTCGACGCCGCCCCCCAGCGCCAGGCCGTCGACGGCGGCAAGCACGGGACAGGGGCATTCCTCGATCGCTTCGAAGACGTCGGGAGGCGTCGCGACGGTCTGCGACGCGGGATCCGCGTCGAGCCAGCCATTGTCGAGCATGTCGTTGATGTCCGCGCCGGCGCAGAACGCCTTTTGATCCGACGCGAGGACGATCGCCCGCGCCCGCGAACCCTGTGCAGCCTTCAGCGCGGCAAGCAGCTCGCGAACCATGACGGTCGACAGCGCATTACGCCGGCGTCCATCGGACATCCACACCACCGCCACGGTGCCGCGCTGCTCCAGGCGCACCAGCGGGGCGCTCTCCTCGACCAGGCTCATTGCAACAAAGC